>Ga0068859_100008116_pt1 | contig 10648 bp, 12 predicted proteins | sample KBSSwiS22_FD_66585 | JGI IMG/M metagenome (GOLD analysis project Ga0068859, IMG submission 66585) | Switchgrass rhizosphere microbial communities from Kellogg Biological Station, Michigan, USA - KBS Switchgrass S2-2 | ecosystem: Host-associated > Plants > Roots > Rhizosphere > Soil ... | reverse complement strand
TGAGATCGGGAATGATGTGGATGCAGTTGATGCAGCCATAAGTCCAGAAATCCAGGAGGACCACTTTGCCTTTCAGCCCGGCGAGTGAGAGGGGCTTGTCGGTATTCAGCCAACCACGATCGCCGGTCAACTCCGGAGCGCGAATCTTTGCACCTTGCTGTACAGCCATTTCGAAACCTCTCGATGAAGTCGCTGATCGAGCGCCAATGCGAGTACCCAATGCCACGGCAAGCAAAAGCAAGAATACTGCTATGGGGGCAGTCAGCTTGCGGCTTTGCCGCCGCACACTGCGGTAAGGCTTCGCCTTACCGGTGCGATCCTTACAAAGATCGGAGGCTACGCCTCCGGGTCGAGGCGCAGCCTCTCCAAAATTCAAATGGGGCATCAGCCGGAAAGGCGAAGCCTTTCCGCCATGTGCTTTAGCCGAGCCACAATTTCCTTTGTCAGACAGCTCCATTAACCTTTAAGCACCTGATCCAACTTCTCAGTCGCTCTTCTTAGATGCGGAATTGTAATCGATCCGCCTACCACCAGCGCGACGTTGAAGGCGTCCATGAATTGTTCGCGCGTCACCCCGGCTGTAGCGCATTGCTTGATGTGATAAGTAATGCAGTCGTCACAGCGCAGGACGATGGAACCGGTTAAGCCCATAAGCTCTTTGGTCTTTTTGTCCAGGGCGCCATCTTCGTAGGCTTGCGTATCGAGAGCGAAAAAGCGTTTGATGCCGAGATGCCCACTGCCCAGAAGTTTCTCGTTCATTTCCGCGCGATAACTATCAAACTCGTCCATTACCCTTAGCCCCCCTCAATCCTTTGATTCGGCCGCGAATGTATCACAGAGCCGGTACGCACGCCTCTGGCGTGCTGCTCTGAGAGCGGCGCACGATTAGCACGCCAGAGGCGTGCGTACCGATTGACACCCTTTGACTCTCATGTTTTCATGCCCCGAGCATCGACAAAAATGAACAACCCTGAGCCAGAAACCTCGCCGCCAGACGAACCGCAGCTCCGAGACCTGTTTTCTTTTGAGGCTGGCGGGCAAACGTTCGCCGTGTTCGCGGAGGAAGTAGAAGGCACTGCCGATTCGAAGCAGGTGGCGGCCTTGCCGCACTCTCCACCCGGGGTCCTCGGTGTTTTGTGCGTGCGCGGTCGAATGCTGACGGCCCTTGATCCTGTAGCGCTGTTGACCGGTGAGCGCCTCGTCTGGCCGGCGGAAGTGCCCTGCGTCGTCGCGTTGCGAGGGGACGAACAACTGGCGATCGCAGCTGAAGCTTTTGGCAGCACCATAACGATTTTTGACAACGACATTGAGGCCATCGGCGACACCGGCCTGGACGCCCGGGCGGTTGCGGGAATTCTGCGTTACGGCGGCGCCGAAATTCGCATTTTGAGCGTTCCCAAATTGTTCGCAGCTGCCTTTCAGCGAACTGAACGCCGCCGCCGCAGATTCTAATAACTTCCGGTTTTCCTCAATGATTCAGGTGAAAACGGGTTCCACCAGAAACTTCAGACCAAGACATTTGCTGTGCCCCTCAGCCCTAAATTTGGCTTGCCTTTAGACGCGATGCCCTGTCATACTTGCGCGCGTTTAGTCCTGCTCTCGCGCCACACTGCTGATGGCGCCGGTCCGTGCTGGAAGGCGACGACGTTCGGCTGAAGAGAGAGTGAGGTTAGTTGTCAACTTGTTAGGAGCCGCTCTCGCAAAAGCCAGAGCACCGGATGCGTCGCGTTCCACCGCGAAGGCACCGCCTTCGGATGAAGACCCGTCCGAGCTTCCCATAGCATAAGAGGTAGAATCAGGATGGCTACGAAACTTTACGTCGGGAACCTTCCGTTCCAGACAACCAGCGACGAACTGAAAGATCATTTCGCCCAGGCGGGTAGTGTCGAATCAGCATCAGTCGTGGAAGATCGCATGACGGGCCGCTCGCGCGGCTTTGGTTTTGTCGAGATGGCCACTCCCGAAGAGGCCGCCGCGGCAATTGAACAACTCAACGGAAAGGATTTTGGCGGTCGCAATCTGACCGTGAATGAAGCTCGCCCGAGAACCGACCGCGGACCCGGTGGTGGTGGTGGTTACGGTGGCGGTGGCAATCGCGCGGGCGGTGGCTACGGCGGTGGCGGTGGTGGGGGATACGGTGGCGGTGGCGGCCGGGGACGCGACAAAGATCGCGATCGTCGACCCAGCCGCAACGACCGCGAGCCGCGTTGGTAGTTAACGCAAGTCCGGCTCAGCCGGAGTGTCAGAACTCCGAGCGACAGCAAGAGGATCACCTCGTCTGCTGATGATCCGGTCGCTCTAGCTCCCGGTTCGGAGACAAAGTACAAAAGGCAAAGTCGAATGGCGCCTAAGCGTCTATTTCGATCTTTGCCTTTTTGTTTTGCGGTACGCACGCCTCTGGCGTACATTACCGGGGATCCGATGTAGAGCACGCCGGAGGCGTGCGTACCTATTTCCTCGACTCCGGCGTAATCTTCAACTTCAAACGTTCGGTGCCGCGGACGACCTCAATCTCGTATTCCTGTCCGCCTTTCATTTCGCCCAACGCGAAGGTGTAATCGTAAACATTCTTCACGTCGTGGCCAGCTATTTTCACGATCTTATCGCCGGCCTTCATTCCAGCCTTAGCCGCTGGCGATGCGTCGCGAACTCCATCGAGGAGTAACCCGTCATTCGAATCAGCGTAGTTCGGAATCGTGCCGAGATAGACGCGGAACCCGCCAGTGCGTCCCTGCGAGTCGCTTTTGGCGACGGCGTAAGTTGGCCGCTTGTCGTTTTTATCAAGGTCGCGAATGATGCGTTCGACGAATGAAACGATCTTCACTTCGCCCTCATAGTTGATTTTGTCAGACGTGTCCGAAGGCTTGTGATAATCGTTGTGTGATCCGGTAAAGAAAAAGAGCACCGGGATTTGTTTGCTGTAGAAAGAGGAATGATCGCTCGGTCCGTAGCCATCTTCATTGAGCGTGAGGGTGAACGGCTTCGCAGCTTCCATCGGCGTGTTAGCGGCCTCTGCTGTAACCACTGGCCGGCCGTTAGCTCCAATGATGATGGGATAACCGACCGGCGAAATCTTTGGATCCAGGTTCACACGCAGTTTTGAATAGTCCGGGGAATTGAACCCTTCATTCAGGGCCGCGGTCGCCATGTTCGCCGGCGAGTTCTGGCCTTCAACCATCGCCCGCCATTCGGGAGCAGTGCCGATGCCGCCAATCATCAATTTCTGATCCCGCAAACGACCGATCATGTCCATGTTGATCATCGCGATAGTCTTCTGGAGCGGCACCACCGGATGATTGACGTAGTAATTCGATCCGAGCAGCCCTTCCTCCTCACCACTAAAAGCGATGAAGACGATGGTGCGGCGTGGTTTCGGACGTTGAGTTGAAAGCCGGCGGGCCAGCTCAATAAGTGCGGCGGTGCCCGAGGCATTGTCATCGGCGCCGTGATGAATTTCGCCTTCGCGCGGCGCCAGGCTGCCTTCGCCACCGCGACCCAGGTGATCGTAATGGGCCCCGATGACGATCGCTTCGTCCTTCAATTTCGGATCGCTGCCGGGCAGGATACCGATGATGTTGGATGACGGCGATTCACGGCGAACGACATCTACGGTCAAATGGATACCTTTAGGAACTGGTAAAGTCCCGGTGCGCGAGATAGCGGCTTTCTCAAAGGCCGCAAGCGCTTCGTCGCCACCCAGGAGCATGGCGCCTGCCGTCCGAGAGACGACTATGACCGGCAATCCGGCCTCGCCGGCATTGTCGTACGACAGATGAGCGAGGCGGTCCTCATTCAGGTTCTTCTCGTTGCTGATTATGATGAGCGCTCCCGCGCCCGCCGCGCGGGCGGCCGCCACCTTAAACCTGACGCTGCCGGCCTGAGCAAATCGGCTGTGTGGATTGTCTCCATCGGGCGTTCCGGCAAGCACAACTGCCACGCCATTCTTCACTTGTGAGAGTGCGTAGTCGTTGTAGTTCAATTCCGGCGCGGAGATCCCATAACCAGCGGGAACAATTGCCTCGCTTACAACTGTCATGTTGGTCGAAAATCCCAACGGAACCCAATGTTTACCCAGACTAAGCATTTCCCGGGAGACCCCGTTAGGAACATCCGACACGCCACGCGTGATCACCGTTAGTGAATTGTTCTTGCCCAGCTCAACGGTCGATACATACGGAAACGATTGCAGGTAGCGTGAGCGGTTCTCACCCCGCGTACGCGCCGGCCGCGCAATCTCCATCCCCGGCCGCAGACCGAGCAGACTGAATTCGCCGGCAATGTAGTGCGCCGCGCCATTTGCTCCCGGCGTCCCGGTGCGTCTTCCTTCGAGCGCATCCGAAGCCAGGTATTCGACGGCTTGTCTCAGGCGATTGACGCTGGTGGTTTGCTGCGGCTGTTGGGCTAGTCCGCCGGCGACCAGCGCAATCAACCAGACTAAACTCAGAAGTTGTCGTCGTTTTGTAGTCATAAATACCTACCTAAATTTGACACTTAAACTGCCGCGCATTCGCTTTGCCTTTTTGAAATTTGATGCCTTTGGCCTGAATAGTCGGATCTGGCAAGGGCATTTGAACCTCAATCGGGATGACCCAGAGTTGGATTTGGAACTCTTCTTTGTATCCGCCATCAATAACTTGAACCCGTTCCGCCGGAATCCCGCGACGTTGAACTAAATAAGGCTTCAAGCGAGCCGCCCGCGACGCTGCTTCATCTCTTTTGGGAAGGCGCCCTCGGAAACGTCGTCCCCCGTAAAAGACGATCACCGCCTTGGCGTTAGGCTCGTTCCTGAGTTGCAGAGCCAGATTGTCCAGTCGAGCGTATTCATCCTCGCAGTTTATGTCCCCAAATTCGTCAAACTGTCGCAACTTATCCGAAGTGGCTCCCGTCAGGCTGAATGCCAGTATCAGAACAATCACGGCTGACTTCACTATCTTTCGCAAGTCCATAAGGGAATCCTCACTCAACCCAATCAGCAATAAAAATATTCGTGTCGCCCTGCTTCGCAGCATTGCGGTTCGAAGCAAACACCAGCTTCTTCCCGTCCGGCGAAAACATCGGAAAGCCGTCGAAGGTGTTGTTGAAAGTGATCCTCTCCATCCCTGTGCCGTCGACATTAATCATGTAAAGATCGAAATCACGGCCCTTAGGATCGGCGTTGTTCGACGAGAAGATTATGCGCTTGCCGTCGGGAAAGAAGTAGGGCGCGAAACTGGCCTTGTTTAGTTTCGTTACCTGTCGCTTGTTCGATCCGTCCGCGTTCATCACCCAGATGTCCAGCACCGTCGGTCGAATCAAATTCTGTTTCAGCAAAGAGGTGTAGTCCGCTTTCTCTTTCTCAGTCTGCGGATGATAAGCCCGGTAGACAATCTGCTTTCCGTCGTACGACCAGAATGGTCCGCCGTCGTAACCCAGCTCGTTCGTCAGTCGCTTCACGTTCCTGCCGCTACTGTCCATCGTGTAAATGTCCAGGTCGCCGTCACGCTTTGAAGTGAAGACCAACTTGCCCTGTCGATTAATCGTCGTCTCAGCATCGTAGCCGGGCGTGTTGGTAAGTTGTTTCACGTTCGATCCGTCCGGGTTGGCCGTGAAAATATCAAACGTGTCATAGACCGCCCAGACATAGCCCTGCGAAAAATCGGGCCGCGGCGGGCACGGCTTCGCGCCCAGATGGGTCGATGAATACAGAATGCCCTTGCCGCTGGGAAGATAATATGAACAAGTAGTGCGGCCGTCGCCCGTGGAGACCATCTTCACGTCCGACCCATCGACATTCATCGTGTAAATCTGATCGCATTCCCGGCCATCGCGTGTTGATTGAAAGATTAATTTCTTCCCGTCGGGAGAAAAGTAAGCTTCCGCATTCTCTCCGCCAAAAGTCAGTTGTTTGATATTGCGCAGATGCTTTTCCTGTGGCAGGGCGAGATCGGAAGTTTGAGACGATGTAATGCCGCGATCGAAAACGCCCACCGAAGGCAGAAGCAAATTGATCATCAGACAGAGTTTGATAAAAGACATTTCAGTTATGCGCAATGCTGCTGTGGTTGAGGAAATATTAATTAACGCGCTTCTCGTCTAGTACTCTTGGGTTGTGGCATTAATGACCGCAGAGCCTGGTTTACCGAGTCAGAATCCGTAAATACCTTTGAGACCTCCGGATCGAGAAGTACAACCACCCGATCCGCAGAAATCCGCCCCGCGAACCGATTGGGTTTTGCCCTGGCATAATCAAATTCATATTCAGGTTGCATTGACTTTGAGCGTTTGGCGCGGGTTTTATTGCTTGATGTTTTCTTCATAAGCTTTCCGTTCTTTCGCCGTGGGGAAACGCGAACTGATTATGCGAATTCTCTCATCTGGCCGCTCAGTAAAACAAACGAGGAGCAACCGGTTGTTTATTGAGTGACCGATGATTATTTCACGCTTTTCATCACCCGAATGTAATTCGTCATCAAAGATTCGAGCCAGGCGATCGTCGAAAACCGTGGTTGCTTCATCAAAACTAATCGCATGCCTGATCAAATTCGATTTAGCTTTTGCCTCATCCCATTCGAATCGATAGGCCATAAGCCTTATTCCTGAGCCTGAGTTACTAATCCCAGAAAACTATAGCTTTGACATCAATACTTCGCGGATTTCATTGTCACTGTACATCCCGTCGGTGCGCAAAGCGTATGCGCAATGCATTTCCAACACACCGCCGTCGAAAGCAATCTTCATCTGCGCTTTGTCTTTGACGTTTTTCAGTTTGATTAGGTTCAGGCCGTCGCGCACCGCATCTTTGCCCATGTCATCGACACAGATGGTGCGCAAAGCCATATTCAATCTGTGACATGAAAGATTATCAAGAAAGTTCAGGCCTTCGGCGGCGTCGGCCAGACTGTCCCAGTCGACTTCGTACGGGATGGCCTTGCCGCAAATCTCTTCGATCTCCTTAACGCGTTCGGGCAGCGTTGTCTCCTGCAGTTCCTTAATCTTACGTCGCTCATTCAATCCCATTCGATGTCTCCTTCATCGGTGCGCACGCCTCCGGTGCCTTTTTTCTGACGTGAGCACGCCATAGGCGTGCGTACCGCGCTCAGCCATGCTCAATCCATACTTGTTTAATCCAGCTCGCCAGGTCAGGCCAGCTCTCGTCAGTGGATCCATTGTGCGACCAGAATTTGACCGTGCCGTCCGTCGCCAGGCAATAGTAATCGCCGTTGTCTTCGCAGAAAGGCAAGAGGTCGCGTGGCAAATCCATCTCGTCCCATGCTGATTCTGCAACGTCGACGAGACTCAAGTATCCGGCGTCGGGCGTGACCACGGCCGGCTCCAGGGCGCCGAAAACGACGTCGCCCGCCTCGAGCAAATATCGCCGGTAATCCTCCGGGAACTTCATCCCGAGAGCACTCTCCGCCAGCTCAACTTCTGTCTCGGTCGGCAGCCTGAGAGGCCTGGGAACCGGCTCGTTCAGATCGCGCAACTCAACTAATACTTGGGTCAGGTTCATCAGAATGGATCGGTACGCACGCCTCTGGCGTGCTAAAACCCGCTACCTCGCGGCTGCACGCCAGAGGCGTGCGTACCGCCACACCTCAGCCGTTTCCGCGTTCGAAATCCTGCATGAACGCGACCAGGGCCTCGCAACCTTCGCGCGGAAAAGCGTTATAAATCGAGGCGCGAATGCCGCCGACGCTGCGATGCCCTTTCAAACCATCCAGACCCGCAGCCGTCGCTTCATTACAGAATTTCTTCTCGAGATCTTCAGACGGCAGGCGCCAGGTGACGTTCATCAGCGAACGCGAATCCGGATCGGCGTGTCCGCGATAAAAATCTGTCGCGTCGATCGCATCGTAAATCAATTTGGCTTTGGCTTCGTTCTCCTGCTGCATGCCCTCGAGGCCGCCTTTTTCTTTCAGCCATTTGCACACCAGGTTAAGAATGTAGATTCCCCAGGTGTTCGGCGTGTTATAGAGCGACTGGTTCTTCACGTGAGTGTTGTAATCCAGCATCGTGGCCAGACCTTCGCGCACGCGCGGCAAAAGATCTTCGCGAATGATCACCAACGTCACGCCACTTGGTCCCATGTTCTTCTGCGCGCCCGCATAGATGAGGCCATACTTCTCGACCGGAATTGGTTTGGAAAGAATATTCGACGACATGTCCGCTACCAGCGGGACGTCGGCAACATCAGGTTCGGATTTGAACTCGACACCTTCAATTGTCTCGTTCGAAGTCATGTGAACGTAAACCGCGCGCGGGTTCAGTTGCAGTTCATCCTGATTTGGCACGCGGGTAAAACCACCGTCCGCCATGTTCGCGGCAACGTCCGCGTTTCCGAATTTCAAAGCTTCCTTCGCAGCCTTTTTGCCCCAACTGCCGGTAACGATGTAATCAGCGCTCGCATCAAGCGTAAGAAAATTCATCGGCACCATGGCAAATTGGAGGCTCGCGCCGCCCTGAAGAAACAGCACGGAGTATTCTTTCGGAATGTTGAGCAACTCGCGCAAACCGGTTTCAGCGCCCTGGATGATTTCGTCGAAGGTCTTCGAACGATGGCTAATCTCCATTACAGACATGCCGACCCCGGGCAGTGACAACATGTGCTCTCGGGCTTCTTCCAGGACCGGAACCGGAATGATTGCCGGACCGGCACTAAAATTAAAGATTCTTTCAGTCATGACAGTTCGGTACGCACGCCTCTGGCGTGCTTAAGCGTGGCGCCTCAGCTTGTACGCCGGAGGCGTGCGTACCTCATCCTTTCTCGTTATGTGAGCGCATCACCGCTCCCGCAGCGCGCAGCACGAATTTTCGCGACACCACTCGTTCGGTCTCGACCAACAAACGGTTGGACCAACCGGAAATTACCGAACTCTTGCCGCGCGCCAAAGCTCGCAAACCTACGTCCACGACTTCGTCGGGCGTCTGTGAAGTCCGCGCCGGTGGGCGTTGCATGCTCGAGGCTTCGAAAAAATTTGTTTCCGTGACGCCCGGACACAGCGCCATCACTTTGATTCCGTAAGTTCGATTCTCTTCCCACAAAGCTTCAGAGAACGAAAGCACGAACGCTTTCGTGGCCGCGTAAGTAGCCATAAACGGCACCGGCTGAAACCCGGCCGTCGAGGCCACGTTCATGATCGCTCCGCTTTTTCTTTCGCGCATGGGCTGGAGGAAACGATGCGTCAACTCGACCAGCGAACGGATGTTCAGGTCGATCATGTTGAGTTCGCGGTCGAGATCGAGCTTCCCAAAATCACCCATCGATCCAAATCCGGCGTTGTTAATCAGCAGGTCGATTTCGAGTTCGCGTTTCTGCGTTTCTTCAAACAAGCGTTGTGGGGATTCAGGCCGGGAAAGATCGACCGCAAAGTATTCGGCGCGAATGTTATTACTGCGCCCAGCTTCATTGCACAACATCATCAGCTTTTCTTCAGTGCGAGAGACCAGCAGGAGATTGTGCCCGCGCGCGGCCAGCTTGCGCGCGAACGCTTCGCCAATTCCAGAAGAGGCTCCGGTTATGAGAGTGACGTTCATTAGCTACTCGATGATTTACGCTTGACCAGCGGCGGCTCCTTGTCCGGATGCCTCAACGGTGGATCTCCGAAAATAGGCTTCAAACGAGACTGAAAATTACCAGCCTCGTCAGAGATTTCAATAATGTCTCGCGGTTCCAGTACCGGATCCTCGCTTTGATGATCCAGCACTGCTTTCAGACTGAGAATGAATGGTGCCGGTCGCGGACCGGCGACCGGGTTACGTTGAATTCGAACCCTGACCAGGTCACTATACCTGGCCACTCCGCCCGCGATTGCTTGGGTTAACCTCAATCCTTCTCGGTAAACCACTCTCTTCGAGAAGTCATTTCCGACTACGAAAATCATCTCGGCTTCCCGGACGATTATGATGTCGCCTGCGCCAAGGAGAGGATTCGCGTCTTCTCTTCCGGCAAGTGTCGCTGACAAATTGTATTCGGTGATGGTTGCCGTCCTCACTTCACTTTCAGCACATGGCGAGCACTGACAAGAATGAACAACTTTAACGATCTTGCCCGCACGTTCGGATGGGCCGCCAGCTATTGCCAAAGCTCCAAGCAACCGCATGCGCGCTGGGATCTCAAAACGGCCCGGCATCTTTACCGCTCCAAAGATCGCGATTCCCTGACAGCTTAATTGAGACTGACTCTGCGCCATCAACGCTGGTGTGGTAATCGCGAACGCGACCACCATTAGACACCTTGCCGGCCAAACCCGGCTGGCGGATTTGATGAGGGTTAGCAACGACATGTTAGGTAATCTCCAGAACGTTTAGTTCAATTATGTCCTCGTTCCCTGCGCGTAAGCTATTGAGCGTGGCGCCCGAAGGCGCCTTGTCCAAATTGATGCGCGCGACCGCGGCCTCGGCACCTTCAAAAACTATGTTCTCCATTTCCTGCACGTTAATGTGTTCGGCTTTGATGGCGTCGAGTACCTGGGCCAGCACGCCGGGCCGATCGCGATGGCGCACCACCAGACGATGGGTGGCGGGTGTGCGGGCTGCGAGGTTGACGACATTTGGCACTTGTCCAGTTTCCTTGAAAGACTTGACGATGCGCACTGTTTCAGCCGCGATTGCTTCCTGTGCCTGATCGGTCGAAGCGCCGATATGATGCGTGCCATACACGCGGGTCTCG
>Ga0068859_100008115_pt1 | contig 10648 bp, 13 predicted proteins | sample KBSSwiS22_FD_66585 | JGI IMG/M metagenome (GOLD analysis project Ga0068859, IMG submission 66585) | Switchgrass rhizosphere microbial communities from Kellogg Biological Station, Michigan, USA - KBS Switchgrass S2-2 | ecosystem: Host-associated > Plants > Roots > Rhizosphere > Soil ... | reverse complement strand
CTAAATGCGATGAATCAGTTATATTTCCTAAATATGATGACTTATCTCGGGTAAGAACTCTAATTATATCACCATCTTCACTGCAAGCTATTGGAGAACAAAGAGAAGAAGTGAGAATACCAATCGGGACACCTCCTCCATATTCACAATCATCAGAACTATTGGTATAAAGAGTAAAAAAACTAATCGTGCAATTTTTGATATTCTCACGATTTAGATCATCCATCATAAGTATTGGATAACCACCAAAAACCAAAGTTGGATCAGCACTACTTGCTTCCTCGCTCGCATTAGTTCCTATTTGTGGTAAAGAATCAAAACTTATTGCGCTCGGATAAGCAGTTGTTAAAGTTTTTGATTTACTAGTTGATTTTTCTTTTTTTCCTCAACCAGAACCTACTAAACTTAAAAAAAATAATGATTTAATATTGTTAAGGTTTATTTTCATAGCATTTAATTTTCTTTTATATATTAATATTTTACGGAACTGTTAACAGGTCTGTATTAAAAAAAGTTAATTCTTCTTTTCTTTAGCAAGTTTTTTTTCTAATTCTTGGATTTTTTTTGCTTGACGAGCATTTTCTTGCACTAATTTTGAAATGGTTTGCTGTCAGGTTTTAATGTATTCCAATCCTTCTTTGGACAGATCAATGCCCTCCCTTTCTAATATATGATAGAGTTTACCTTTGCCTTTTTTTAAGATTTTTTGTTGAGTTTTAGTTATTGGCATACTGCCGCCAAAATAATCCCGGAAAGTTCGTCTTTTTTTACTATCAGTGATAGAGTTTAGATAAAGCTCTTTGCGATTACGATAGAGGTCAATTAAACAATCGTCACAGACATATTTGCCTTCATTTTCTTTTTTACCTGTTCAATAACCTCAGTTATTTTTATTGCTGTATTTTTGGCTCGGAGGACAAAAATTAACTGTGAGTTTTTTTTTACATTGGTAACAATTAACTTGTAAAGGTGGTTTTAAGGTGTACATACTAAAATATATTTTGTTATTTTGAAAAGTAAAAAAACAGAAAAAGGAAAACCTTAAATAATAAAATAATATATACTTATCTATTGAAACAGCCTCGTAGGTGAATTGGTTATTGGAAAATAGTCGGTTAACCTACCATGTAGCCTATTGGGCTCTTTGAATAAATAAGCAAATGGTTAACCGACATATTAACCAGGGAAAGAAAGAAAAATTTTTACTTAATTTTCCTTGAAAAAAGAATAAAAAAAGTATTTTTAAACTAGAAAAGGGAGGAAATTATTGACTTTTTTCTTTACTTTTAACTAATATAAAGAGAGAATATTTTGCTTTTTGGGATAATTCAGGATAAATTTTCGTAAGATCAAAAATTTAATTTTCAAATTAAGAAAACATTTACACAAATATCTTTTTAATTGGGAAATTAATCTCATTATTCCCACAACTAGTTTAGTAGGAGTTATAATCTAACCCTACTCAAACAATTAAAGGAATTATTTCCTTGCTCTGTTTACCTCAGAGTTAACTGTTTTGAGTAAAAAAACTAAACTGTTGCGAGCAAAATACGGAAGTTAAGTTGTCGTTTCATCTGAAACAAACTTACTGGATTATCAGTAAGCCGTGACAATAACCGAGGAGAACCACCTGCCCAGGTGATTACACCAGAGTAAGCAACCGTCAGACTTAATTTATAATCCAAATTAAGCAAGTTGCTAACGACTGATACCGCGAAATCTTAACTTGCTGACCTCTCAAAATGAGAACTAACATATAGGGGATTACAAACCTATATATTTATTTTAGTTCCGAACCGAGGCAAGGGGTGAATTATGCCGCTTTTTTTAGTTAATTTTGCCCCTTTACTTATAAAATAAGTAAAAAAACCCATTAAGTCCCATTTTTCCCTTTTTTTCTTTTATTTTTAATTTTCTTTTTTTGTAAGGCGTTAGGTGTGTAAATTTTCTAAAACTATTCTCTATGTCTCCTTTCTTGTGGTTGTGGTTCTTGGATAAAAATTTTGGGATGGAACAAAAAAGTTCGCCAATATTTTTAACCAAAAATCCATATAGTGTTATCTCTTAAATAACCGACAAATAGCCATAAATAACGGCTTAAATAAAGTCCATAAAGGCTGTTAAAATTTAACTAGACTTTATTCAGTAGGCAAGATTTTTTTAGGTATGAGTTTTTTGGAGGATTGGTCTCATTTTAGTCTTAAAATTTGTTTATATGCTCCCCAGTTTACAACTTTTAGAAAAAGTTAGTAAGGAAATTAAGAACATTCCCAATAGGAGAGGAGAACATTTGCGGAAAATTCATTACGGGTGCTTTCTTTTGTGTTATAAGTCGGGGTTAAGGGTGAGTGAAGCAGTAAGTTTTGATCTGACAAATAAGACCAAAAAGGGCTTATATCACATAGAGAGACCGAAAGGTAAAAAGGAAAGGCTGGTTTATGTTCCCAAGAAAGTTATCCGAGAGTTAAGGAAGCACAATTGGAGGCCTAACCAAACTAATCGCTGAAATTTTTACCATTTTTTAAAAAAAATTAAGCGGGAATTGAATATTAGTAGAGGTGTGGAACTAACTCCGCACACTCTACGGAGGACTTTCGCTACTTATCAAGCGGAATCTGGTCTGCCTTTACCAATTTTGCAGAAGTTATTGGGACACAGCAGCGTTAGAACCACTGCTTTATACTGGAAAAATATTTACCACGGAGATGATGATGACAATATTGGTGGTGGAATTTTAGTTGGTAAAATTTGACTAGAAGGAAAAGAACTTCCCAGCACAGAAAATTTTCCGGAAATACCAAAGAACCCCCAAACCTATTTTTATAGAACAAAAGCCACTAATTCCAAACCAAAATCTTACTGGTGAGTATAATTCCTTATTAACTCCAAAAACACTTAAAAAGACCCCAGGAATATTAACTAACAAAATTTCACCAAGGACACCAGAAAATTTTTTGCTCGATAGTCCTAGCAGAAATTCCGATCAGCTGAAAACTATTCAGCCATTCCAAGAGCAAAATCCCACTAAAAAAGAAGCAATTTTACTCCAAAAAATTAAGCAATTGAAAAGCCAATTACAGGCTTCTCAAAGTAAACTTACCGAGGCTTTACAGAGCAAAGGCAAGTTAAAAGAGAAATTAACCGAAATTCAGAAAGAAAACAACAACTTAAAACAATTACTCCACCAGGAAAAAACTTGGGCTGATAATTACCAACAACAATTAAAGGTCATTGTCAATGCTCTTAAACAATGACAAAAAATCAATTATTATCAGCAATTAGAACAACAGGCCCAAATTATTCAATCACCAAAACCACCCCCCAATTTTAAATAGAACTAACCAATAACGCCTATTGCTTATTAAATAATTCCCCAATTTTTCTTTTTGTAATCTTTATTAAAGAAAATATAACTAACGACCCTAATACTAAAATTCCTCCTCCAACTAGGTAGGGAGTATAATTAGTAGGTTGGTTAGATGGAGAAATAATTCTTTTATCCTCTTTCTCCTTGATTTTCTAATTAAAAGTTTGCTGGTTATTTTGCTGGTTAGTTTGATTATCTGATGGTTGAGGTTCGGGGTTGACTTTATTTCTGTTTAAAAAAGAAAAAAATGCGTTGTTTGTTCTTCCGCTTGGATTATTTTTTTGTCTTTCTTTTTGTCGTTGCTGCTGCTTTTCACTTTCTTTCTTAATGTCAATGTCCTTGTTATCAATCATTAATAACTTCAAACTAGGCAATTTAAGTATTTGCTGACCGACTTTGAGAGTAGCAAACAATTTTTTTAGTTTTAGACAATTAGTAAAGTTAGTTTGAATTACCGGAAATGGTTCATATTTTCCATTACTACTATAATCTATGTAGTCTAGGTTTATGCAATTGCTAGCATTGATACTATTTAAAAGATTTTCCTTAACCGAAACTTGTCGCAATTCTTTTAAATCGCTAATGTCTAGTTCTTTTAATTGATTTTCCGCACAATCTAATTCTTGTAAGGCACTACAACCTTTTAAGGTTAAACTTTTTAATTGTTTTACTTTACCAATAAGCAAATACTTTCCCTCACAATTTTTATTATTGGCACAATACAACTCTTTTAATTTTTCTAAGTCACTAACATCTAATTTTCGTAAATTACAATGAAAGCAATACAAACTCTCTAAATTACTTAAATGCTTTAATTCTAACTGCTTGATCGGATTATTATTACAAACTAAATGCTTCAAATTAATATTCTTACTCAAATCCAACTTTTCTATCTTATTATTAGAACAATATAACCCTTCTAAACTAGGACATTCGCTAACATCTATTTCCGTAATCCGATAATTATGCCGACAAGATAAAGTTTTTAAATTAGGACAATTAACTACTTTTATTTTCTCTAACAAGCAATTATCAATAATTAAGGTTTCTAAATTGGGGTTATCCTTAATTAATAGGTCCTTATAGGGCATTTCCTCTCTACTACCAGATAAGTCCAAATAATCCTCCTGCCGACCAATTAAAATATTTTTGGCCTCTTCCTCTTTTTGCTTTTTCTCAATTATCTTATTACAAAAACCTAAATCTTTTGGAAGTATTTTTTGAAGTCCCTTGGCATATTGATAAAAAGGGTCTTTCATTTTTTTGATTATTCATTCTCGGTATTCTTGGTAATATTGGAGATTTCTTTTCATATCTTTTTGTTGATTTTGGAAAGAGGAAAAGGAAGTTTTTGTCTCTCTCTCTCTCTCTCTCTCTATGATTGTTGTGTTTGTTTCGCTTATATATTACGTTTTATATTACTCTCCAAAAAATTAATTGCCAGTTTTCGGAGGCATTTCTATTTGATTTTCTAATTGTTCAGTTTTATTATCAGTTAGATTAAGACCAGCAATATCTAAATCAATAGCGTCGGTGTACAGTTCCGAGATGGCAGTTGATAATAAGTTAGTAATTTGTTGAGTATTAATGAGTTTACTGTGATAGACTGCTCCTAAATGGAGTTGATATTTCGGAAATCTAATTGCTTCTGGTAAGGTTTGATTGTAGGTTTCGGCTGCTTGGATTTGCTGGGCGAATTGGGTGTTTTTGTTATCTTTGATTTCATTGTGCCAACCATCTAAAATTTTCTTTAATTCCTCGGCACTAGGTCTTTGCTCAGGGTCAGCATCTCAACACCTGTTAATTAACTTCTCTAACAAGGGTGGTATTTTAATCTGAAATTGAGGTCGTAAGCCTTGACAAATATCTAAGGCTAAGAATTGGTCATGTTCTCGGTCATAATAAGGAGGTAAACCAGTTATCATTTCAGCAGCAATGATACCAAAAGAATAAATATCTGCTGCTTGGGTATAGGGTTGACCCTGTAAAACTTCAGGTGCTACATAAGGTATTACTCCAAAAATTTCACCCTCTTTTTTTTGGGAATTAGCAGGTCGACTTAATCCGAGACCAGTGATAAAAGTTAAATAGTCATTTCAATCGTTATTTCAACCATTCAAAATATTCCCACCATGTAAATCACGATGCACTAAGTTTTGGTTATGAATATTTTTTAACCCATAGGCAATACTTTCTAATTTCCTAAGTTTTTCTCACCAAGTTAATTTACCAAAATTATTCTTTAAATATTGTCGGAGATTACCTTCTGACATGTAACCCATAACCATCAAATAATCCTTAGTGGCGAGGTCTTGGGAAATGCCATGGCAAGGCACAATATAAAAATCTTTATCCACCAACTTAGTATTAGCAATCTCTTGTAAGAAATCTAAGGTAATGTTTTGAGAATTAGTTAGGGATTTGAGGACAACCATTCTCTCATTACCATGTCTATCTTTTCCTCATTCAGCCTTATATACCTTACTAAAACCTCCTTCGGCTAGGTATTCTATGTTAGTAAATTCTTGGTAGGGTATTCATTGTAATTTGTAATTACCTTGTCAGTCTTGGCCTTGTTGTTGAATAAATTTTTCTACTACTTCTTGACTAGTTAATTCTTTTAAATCTTGTTGTCATTCTTGCTCAGCACAAGAATGACAACATTTTTGGCTGGTATTAGGTTGTTGACATTTTTTACATCATCCTCATTCGCACTTTTCTAACTGAGGAATAATTTTAGTTAATTGACAGTTTGGTCTGTCTGCGTTTGAATAATAAATCATCTCTAAACTCCGAGGTAATTTATCTATGTTTACTTCATTAATATCAGTATTTCTAATATTAAGTCTTCATAAACACTTCATCTCGCTTAAATAATCCAAGGAACCAGTGAAGTGGGTATTTCCTAACCAAAGTTCTTTTAAATTAGTGGCAGGAAGTAAAAAAGATAAGTCTTGGTTAGCAAAGTTATTATAACTTAAATATAATCCTTTTAACTTAGTAGGATTAGAGGGTAAGGTGAGATTAGCGAGTTGATTACTAGAACAATTGATTTTTTCTAACTGAGAACAATTACTGAGATTGAGAAAAGTTAGTTTATTACCACAACAATTTAATACCTTCAAATTCACAAAATCAGAGAGGTCTAAGTCTTCTTCCAGGTTTTGACGACTAATATCTAATTTAGTAATTTCACTTCTGGTTTTGCCGAGGTTATTTCAACCTCCCTCCTTATCTCCAAATCAACTTTTGTCTTCTGTTTTTCTTTGACAAACTCCATTTTTGGGATAGTTCTGTTCTAACCATTCTGGGGCTGAGATTAGTTGAATAATTTTACCTTTCTCAGGCAAGTTCTTTATTACTATTTGGTTGCTGTCAACTGTCGAGGAAATATAAACTCTCAATCATTCACAAGCAAAATCACTGCAATCTAATTCTCCTTCTATATTTGGTTCATTAAGATAGATTTCTTGTATTTTGCTCCTTTGTTCTTGGGGACAATTTATGTCTAATCAGGTTTGGACTTTCATAATATAGTATTTATAATAATTATTTTAAAGGAGAGATTAATTTTTTGGAGAGCGATATTTATGATAGTTTATAAAACTACTCCTCCACACTAACAACATTATTACCACACTTACATCCTCACTGATTAAAAAGCAACATTTTATCCTTATTTGTAAAGAATTGAGGTTGATTAACAAGTGCTTTTTGAACTGCTAGCATGTCCTCAGTCAAAGGTTCAATTTTATTCATTAGAGATTGGCATTGTAGGCAAAAGAGTAGTTTTTGCATGAGTTTTATTTTATAGTTTATTCCTCCATGCAGTTAGAGCAATAAGTCTTAGTAAATTTCCCTAAACTAGCCGCATAAGAATAAGCAGTTTCATTTTGAAATCCTGCTCCACATTTATCACAAGTAAAATTTTGGCGAGGGTGAAAGAAAACTTTTTTAGATTTAGGTTCAATTATCTTTCTATACTTTTCTAATTCTTTACTTTCTTGGTTTATCTTATCCAAATAAGCACTCAAACTTTCCTCAACAATGGCGGTTCTTTGGCTATAAGGTAAAGAGTAATAAAAATTCAATAAATCAGGGACCAAACCAAAACGGACAGTGATTTCTCTTTTTGGTGCAAATTTGTCTCTTTCAGTTGGATTAATAGTAATTTCCCCATTCTGATAAGCCGCTAAACTCTTTCTAATTAACCCCGATAAGGAATTATAAGTATAATTATGCTGAACTCACTGGGAATTTAGTCAGTTTTCGGCTTGTTGGCATAAACTAGCATTTAAGGCAAAAGTAATCTTAGCAGCTCGCGTAGTTTTAACGGCTTTGACTTGACTTCTTATTTTTCTCATAACATTTAAATAACTCTTGGAATGCTTTCTTTGCTTGTTCGCTTTCTGGCTTGTTAAAAAAGTTTTCTTTACTGCCATTTAGGACTGAACCATACAAAGCAGGACGAGAGGAAAGCGGAGGCAAAATTGTTCCTCCTTTCTTGTCTCGTCCCGTCTCGTCTTTTAATTGTGCCAATCCTTCCTGCTGTTCTTTGGTTTTTTGGTAGCGGTTAGGGAGAAAAAAAACTTTTTCTTTTCTTTCCCAAGGCAAAGAATTAAATCAAGGGATAATTACTTGGAGGTCTACATAATGAGGAACAAAAGGAATTAGCATTATGTCCGCTTGTTTGAAATAAGTTTCGGAACCACCACTAACTCCTGCGGTATCTATGATTTGATATTCTACTGGAAAACGAGACGAGACAATACGGCCTTCTTCTTGACAATTGTTTATTCAGGATTGAAGGGCTTGGTTAGGGTCAGTGTCAATTAAGTTGACTTTCTTTTTTTGATAAGTAAGGTATTCAGCAAGCAAAGCAGCGATGGTGGTTTTGCCGGTGCCTCCTTTGTTGCCAGTGATTACTATTTTAGTTAACGGGACGAGACGAGACATGATTATATAATATTATTTTAGGAATTTCTATAATTTACTTAACTTTAAATATTTTTGGACTATGGCTTGAACTTTCCTTTTTATTAAACTTTCCAAGCGTAAAACAAAAACCAACTTTTCCTCAATCTCGTTCATTTCCTTTTCGGTTAGTTCACCCAATTTTGCCCTAAATCTTTCAATGGTAATGGCTCTTACTTGTTCGCATTTGGCTTTGCCAGGTTTGCCCTGAAAAAAGGTAGCGACTTGAAAAGGATAAATTTTCTTAACTTTACTAGAAAGAGGAACAATGACAATTATATTCTTTTTCTCGTTTTGTTGATTATTAGAAACTACCACGGCTAAACGCTCATCATCGTCATTACCTTTTTGTTCGTAGCCTTGGGCGTCAATTATTTTTACTAGATACACCTCACCTCGACGGGGATTTAATTCGGCAATTTTATCGGCTAATTGTTTTTCGGAAATATCCATTTTATTTTTAATCTTTCAGATAAAATATTCTTGTCTATTTTTCTCAATTGTCTCTTTCTACTCCTTTTCAGGCTTTTATTTCGGCTTGCTCCTCAGGGTCATTGGCTCATTCCTCATAAGCGGCTGATAATTGCTGCTCGCTTTGAGTAAATGTTAAATCGCTTAATATTTTAGCTAACTCTTTTTCTTTGATTTTATTCTCTCGTAAGCGGTTTTGCAATTCAGTAAGGAATATTTTGTTTGGGACTTCTTTTATTTGAAGGTTGGGGCTTTTCATAATGTATTTTTAATTAATATTTACACTTTTTACTAAAAAAAATTACTAATTGTCCAAGCAGTTTTTTATTATTACTTCCTAATTCAAAGACTTATTTTCCCTTCTCTAAATTCTTAACCAGTTTTTATTGCTCTCTAACTTTTTTAGAACTAGTTTTTTTCTTACTTACTCTAGCCTTGACTACTTTCTTTTTTTTAAGAAGAAAATAATTACAAATTATTTCTTTCTTTTAGTGTCACGGGTTTTTTTAGTCATATAAATAAGTATTTATTTTTCTTTTTCTGCTTTGGCTTAATTTAGTGCTAAATTATGCTTCTCCAAATTCAGATCTTTTTTTGTCAGTTTTCAACCATTCTTTAAATCTCTTTTGCTCTTTTTTAAATACTCAATGGCTTTCTGAGGTTTTTTTCTGTTTTTCTAGGAGGAATTACTCATCATTATTTATAAATGGTTTTATTTTTATTAATCAATTTTGACTTAAACCCTGCTTTTTGCTAATGCAAAATGGAAAAACTTGCCCGTTGGTTATTTTTTCCAATTCCCCAGTGAATAATTTGGGGAATAGCACTCTACGAGGTTGAAATTTCGTTATGAAAAATAATTTCATAAATAATAATGGAGCAACCCTCCTACATACGAAAAACAAAAAAACCAAAGTTGAAATACAAAGTATTATCGTAGACCAAAGCCAAATTGAGTTATTGAAACAAAAAGAGCAAAAGATTATTACCGAATTAAACTGATGAGAAACTAACAAATAAGAATCTGGATGACTTACTGGCTAATTTAGCCGAGGTGGAAAAGTTTAGCACTGACTTCTTGGCCGAAGTAGTGAACCAAGAAAAAGATAAAGAGAATTTAGAGATTGAGTGCTTGGAACAGTCAATTAAAGATAAAACGGAATTTGCTCTGAAATTTGAGACTGGCCGAGAAGCCTTTTATCAACTAGTTTGACAAAAGATTGAATTTAAAGTTTGTCATTTAAGAAGTAAACTAAATGATATTCAAAAACAACTTGATTATCAAGAGAGAATATTTGCACGAATAGCAGCCCGTCGGCAAGGCAAAAACCTCTTACCGTGTGAATATAAAAAGAGTGTTGGTTGTCTTGGTGCTTGACAATGTGGTAATTGTCAGGTTAATTATTCACCAAATAGTCAACCATTTTCCGAAGTAGCCACCCCTTAGGGGGCTGCTTTCTATTTTTTTTGAGTCAGCATAACACAAAAAATTAAATTTCGGCTCTTCTTTCCGTATTTATTGGTTGAATTTGCTTAACTATTTTCTTTAATTCTTGCTGTTCTTTTCAGCATTCTAATTCATAGTGTTTTTGTAAATCTAACCAATAATCCTCTCTTAATCCTCAATATAGACCGAGACGATAAGAAATTTCCGGAGTGATATCCCTTTTTTCTTTTACTATTTCTTTGACAGTATTCTCTTCAACCTTAATACTTTGGGCTAATTGTTGCGGAGTAATTTGATAAGTTTTTAATAATTCCTCCCGCAATATTTCTCCTGGATGGATAGGGTGCAAGTCTTTATCTCCTACCATAATAGTTAATTTTAATTTTATT
>Ga0068859_100008111_pt1 | contig 10651 bp, 8 predicted proteins | sample KBSSwiS22_FD_66585 | JGI IMG/M metagenome (GOLD analysis project Ga0068859, IMG submission 66585) | Switchgrass rhizosphere microbial communities from Kellogg Biological Station, Michigan, USA - KBS Switchgrass S2-2 | ecosystem: Host-associated > Plants > Roots > Rhizosphere > Soil ... | reverse complement strand
ACGGCCATGCGCGCCTGCACCTCGGTGTCGTAGTAGCGAACGATCGGATCGCGCGAGCCGAGATTGGGGGACGCGATCAGCCGACGAACGAACGCGCCGTGGTCCTGGACGTGAAGCGTGGCCGCCGCGGGTGTCGTGGCGGCGCGAGGCCGCTGCGCGCGACGATGCTCGATGCCGGCCGTGATCACCTCGACGTGGGCGTCGCACACGGCCTGGCCATGGCGCAGGATCCGGTACGATGGATCTTTCCGCACGCGTCCGATCACCGCGGCGCGCGCGCCGTCGTACACGCCGGGAAGCGCATAGTCCTCGTTGTAGATCGAGAGGAGCTTGGGGGCGAGGCGCTCCGGAACGACGAGCGCGAAGCGCTCCTGCGTCTCCGAGCAGGCGATCACCTCCGGCGGATACTCGCCCCGCGGCGTTGGGACGAGATCGAGGTCCACGTCCATGCCGAATCCGCCGGCCGCCGCGAGCTCCGAGGACGCGCACGCGATGCCACCCGCGCCCAGGTCCTTGAAGCCAAACGGTGCTCCCTGCTGGAAAAGCCACTCGAGCGCGGCGCGATTTGCTTCGAAGAGCACGCGCTTCAGGAAGGGATCCGGCACCTGCACGTGCCCGCGCTGCTCGGGCGCGTCCTGCTCGAGGATGGCGGACGCAAAGGAAGCTCCGCCAAATCCGGTCTCGTCCGTCGGCTTGCCGACCAGCACGAGCACGTAGGGCTCGCGCGATGCGGCTTCGGGAACGCGGCTCCGAACCACGCGGTCCTCGCGGACCAGCCCCAGCGCCACCACGTTGACGAGGCAGTTCTCGTCGTAGCGATCCGAGAAGAAGACGTCGCCCCCGAGGTTCGGAACGCCGAGCGGATTTCCGTACTGCCAGATGCCGTCCACGACGCCCCGCACGATCTCGCGCACGCCGCTCGCGCGCGGTCCCTCGGGATCGCCGAAGCGGAGCGCGTCGAGCACGCCGATCACCTCGGCCCCCATGCAGTTCACGTCGCGCACGATGCCGCCGATGCCCGTCGCGGCGCCTTCGACCGGCACCACCTGCGACGGATGGTTGTGGCTCTCGTGCGCGATGACGAGCGCGTACGAGACCCCCGCGTGCGTGCCGAGGCGAACCACGCCCGCGTCCTCGCCTGGGCCCAGGATCACGTCGGGGCTCTCGGTCGGCAGGAACGCCTTCAGTGCCCACCGGCTCGATTTGTACGAGCAGTGCTCGCTCCACATCGTGTCGAAGATCGTCGCCTCGACGCGGGTGGGATCGCGCTTCAAGAGCTCGAGCATGCGCCGCACCTCGCCCGGCGCCAGGCGCAGCCCCTCGTCGGCCATGATGCGGCGGATCGTCGCGTCGTCGGCGCCGGTCAGCGGAAGCACGGAGGTGTCAGTGGCCGGCGGCAACGGGCGCTCCCAGGACGCGGTCGAAGATCCGCTCCACGTGGCGGAGGTAATAGTCGGGCTCGAAGAGTGCCTCGAGCTGCGCCTTGTCGAGCACCTTCGTGACCGCGGAATCGGCGAGAAGGCGCGTCTTGAGATCCGGCCCGCCACGCCAGGCTTCCATGGCATGCCCCTGCACCGCGGCATAGGCCGCCTCGCGCGACATCCCCGCCGTCGTGAGGGCGAGGAGGACGCGCTGCGAGTAGACGAGGCCGCGCGTGAGATCGAGATTGGCGCGCATCCGCTCGGGGTAGATCCGGAGGTCCGACACGATCTCCTTCATCTGCGCCGTCATGAAGTCCGCGAGCAGGAACGAATCGGGGAGGATCACCCGCTCCACGCTCGAGTGGCTGATGTCCCGCTCGTGCCAGAGCGCCACGTTCTCCATCCCCGCGTGCGCGTTCGCGCGGAGGATCCGCGCGAGGCCGCAAACGCGCTCGCAGTTCACGGGATTCCGCTTGTGCGGCATCGCCGAGGATCCCTTCTGCCCTTCGCGGAACGGCTCCTCGGCCTCCAGCACTTCCGTGCGCTGCAGGTGACGGATCTCCATCGCGATCTTCTCGAGCGACGCGCCGAGGAGCGCGATCGCGGCCAGGAGCTCCGCGTGGCGGTCCCGCTGCACGACCTGCGTCGAGACGGGCTCGGGCTTCAGTCCGAGCGAGCCCAGCACCTCTTCCTCGAGCTCGGGGCTCAGGTGCGCGTGCGTGCCGACCGCGCCGGAGAGCTTCCCGACCGCGATGGCGTCGCGAGCCCGGGCGAGCCGGTCCAGAGCGCGTCCCAGCTCCTCGTACCAGACAAGTACTTTGAGTCCGAACGTGATCGGCTCGGCGTGAATGCCGTGCGTGCGCCCGACCATCGGCAGGTCCCGCGTGCGCACCGCGAGATCGCGCGCGGCCTGGCGGAGTCCCTCGACCTCGCGCGTGAGGAGCTCCGTCGCGCGCACGAGCGTGAGGGCGAGAGCTGTGTCGACCAGATCCGAGGAGGTCATGCCGAGGTGAAGGTGGCGCGCGTCCTCGCCGACCGTCTCCCCCACCTGTGTGAGGAAGGCGATCACGTCGTGGCGCAGCGTCCGCTCCAGCTCGTCGACGCGCTTCGCGTCCACGCGCGCGCGCTCGCGGATCCGCGCGGTGGCGCCGCGCGGCACGTCCCCCTTCCGCTCCATCGCCTCGGCGGCCGCGATCTCCACCTCGAGCCACGTGCGGTACCGGGCCGCGTCGTCGAAGAGCGCGGCCATCGCCGGCCTCGAGTACCGCTCGATCATCGGACCGTCCCCCCTTCGGTCACCACCGTCGTCATTCCCCCCCTCCGTCGGGCGCTTCGGCGAGGAGGAGCTTCACGGTGAAGAGCTTCCCTTCCCGTTCGAGGGTGAGTCCGATCGTGTCGCCGACGCCGGCGCCGAAGATCACCCGATAGGCCTCGTTCCCATCGCTCACCTCGGTCCCGTTGACCTTGCGGATGATGTCCCCCACGCGCACCCCGGCCCTGTCGGCCGGGCTTCCCTTGTCGACCGTCGCAACGTAGAGCCCCTTCCGGTCGGTCGTCTGCAGGCGCTCGGCCACATAGGGCGTGAGCTCCCACGTGGCCACGCCGATCCAGACGTTCCGCACCCGGCCGTACTTGATGATCTCGTCGACCACGTGCTTGGCAGCGTCGATGGGAATGGCGAAGCCGATGCCCTCGGAACCGCCGCTCTTCGTGAAGATGAACGTGTTGACGCCGATCACTTCGCCCTTCGCGTTCACGAGCGGCCCGCCGGAGTTGCCCGGATTGATGGCCGCATCGGTCTGGATCATGTTCTTGTAGATGCCCGCGCTCTGAGCCTGCGCCTTGATGTCGCGCCGCGTGGCGCTGATCACGCCCGCCGTCACGGTGGGCTGGGTGTCGTTGAGCAGGAACCCGAAGGGGTTTCCGATGGCGATGGCCCACTCGCCCACCATGAGATCGTTGGAGGTACCGAGCGGCGCCGTCGGCAGGTTCTTACCGTCGATCTTCACGATCGCGAGGTCGTACTGCGGATGCGCGCCCACGAGCCGGCCGCTCAGGTTGCGGCCGTCCGGAAGGATGGCGGTGATCTTGTCGGCCCCGTGCACCACGTGCTCGTTCGTGAGCACGTAGCCGTCCTTCGAGATGATGAAGCCCGAGCCCATGCTCGGGATCTGCTCGCGATAGCGGTACTGCGGGATCATGTCGCGGAAGAAGGGCTCGAAGAAGTCCCCGGGCGCCGTGGACACGACGCGCGTCTGGACGACGCTCAGCGTGACGACGGCCGGACCGACCCGCTCGGCGGCCTCCACGATCGCGGTGCGGCGGGTGTTGTCGAGGGCCGCCGGGGCCGAATTCGCCGCCACGGAAGGCGTCGCCGCAGGCTTCGCCGCCGCGGTCGTTGCGTTCTCGGTGTCGGCGAGACCCGCCTTGTGCTTGGGAGCGAGCACGAGGAGGCCGACCAGGACGACGAGGCCGATCGCCACCCCCGCCGAAAGCGGGGCCACGGTGCGGGTCCAGCGACGGACCGGCGTTTCGAGCTCAGGCTGGGACATCGAGAGGCTCCTTCGGGATCCACCCCACGCGGGGATACTTGACTCGCATCAGATACAAACCGTGCGCCGGAGCGGGCGGCGCTGCGAGACGCCGGTCGCGCCCCGCGAGAATCGCCCGCACCTGCGCGGCCCCCGAGCCATCCTCGGCCGCGCGGATCACGCTCGACACGATGCGGCGCACCATCGTGTAGAGGAATCGGTCCGATTCGATGTCGAATCGCATCCGGCCGTGCTTGCCGTTCCATCGCGCGCGGACGACCGTGCAGACCGGCCGCTCGTCCGCGTCCGATCCCTGGCGCGAGAACGACGTGAAATCGTGTCGACCGAGGAGCGGACGCGAAGCCTCGTTCAGCGCCTCCACGCTCGCGCGCACTCTCTTGAGCCAGGCGTAGCGGGCGCGCAGCGCCGAAGCGCGGGGCTCGACGAGATAGCGGTACGCCCGCCGTGTGGCGTCGAACCTCGCGTGGAACGCTGGCCTGGTTTCCGCGGCTTCGACCACACGTACATCCGAGGGCAGAAGCGCGTTGAGCGCGGTCTGCAACCCCGCGGCGTCGAGCCGCGTCTTCAGCGTGGCGCTCGCCACCTGGCCCGCCGCGTGGCAACCCGAGTCGGTCCGCCCCGCTCCGGTCACGCGCACCGGCTCCCCCGCGAGCCGGCCGAGCGCGGCTTCGAGATCGCCCTGCACCGAGCGATGGGACCGCTGGACCTGCCACCCGTGGAACCCCGTGCCGTCGTATTCCACCCCCAGACGAAAGGTCGCCACACGCCGCTCAGACCCCACGGAGGAGCGCCGCCGCCGTGAGCGCGCCCAGAGCCAGCACCATGACCTCCGGAAGACCCCAGACCAGGACCTGACCGCTCCTCCGGGCCCCTCCGAGGACGTAACCCCGCGCCAGGAGCGCCTCTTCATAGGATTCCCCCAGCCGGAGCATGGTTCCCAGGAACGGGAGCACCCATGCCGCCAGGTACCGGGCCCGCCCCCTCAACCCCTTGCCGGAGCGCAGCCCACGAGCGCGCAAGGCGAGGTGCTGGTGCTCCGCCTCGCGGATGGCTCGGGGGGTCAGGGTGAGGGCGTGCCGGCCGCTCTCCAGGACGTGGAGAAGCCACCGGGGGCGACGCGGAAGCTCGAGCGAGAGCGCCCAGCGGGCCGCTCCGCCGAGGAAGGTCCGAGCGGCCCACCGAAGCAGGTAGAGGAGCGCGAGGAGCCGGAGCGCGATTCTGCCAGCGGGGCCGATCGCCTGCCGCATCGGGACGCCGGACAGAAGCGTGTGCGCGGCGAAGACGATCAGCGCGATCACGAGGAGCGGCGTCTCGGCGGCCAACGGCTTCCGCTCGGCCCGGAGCGTGAGCGTCAGGAAGAGGACGGCGGCGACGGCGAGCGCGGGCATGGAGCCGGTGAGCGCGATGGCGAGACCAGCGGCGAGACAGGCGAGAAGGAGCGCCGCGGGATGGACCGCGCGCATCGTGGTGCGGGATGGCGAGAGACGATCGGTCTCGGGAGAGCCGGGCACCGGATTGCGTTTCCTCTGGGCCTGGAGGGGAGCGCCGACGTCCGGCACCCCACCTGAAGCGCCACTCTAGCCGCTTCCCCGGCCCCTGTCAACGCTCAGCGCCACTCCCGCGCGGTGTGCGGCGGTTCGAGCCGCTGGATCGGGCGGAACCAGCCCACCGCGAGCAGGATCGCGGTCACGGCGATCGAAACCATGGTGATCCAGTCGCCCCATTCCAGCCAGAGCGTGTGCGAGAGCGGCGCGGCAACGACTCCCTCCGCGATCGCGCGCTCGAAGAGAGGCGTCGAGCCGGACACGCGGCCATAGGGATCGACGAACATCGAGATCCCCGTGTTGGCGCATCGAGCGGTGGCGCGCCCCAGCTCCACGGATCGGAGGATCGCCATGTCCGCGTGCTGCACGGGGCCCGCCGTCTTCCCGAACCATTCGTCGTTCGTGATGTTGACGAGGTACTGCGCTCCCTCCAGCGCGAGCATGCGCGCGTGGTTCGGGAAGATCGACTCGAAGCAGATCATCACGCCGAAGGTCGCGCCGCCGCCGCCGAAGACGACCGGGTCCGTGCCCGGCGTCCACTCCGCCTGACCGAGGTCGATCTTGCCGAGGAACGGCATCACCTCCTGGAACGGGATCCGCTCGCCGAACGGGACGAGGTGCATTTTCTCGTACTGCGCCGCGAACGTACCGTTGGGACGCACGAGCCCGGCCGCGTTGTACGTGAGCGCGGTGCCTCCGGTGGAGAGGCGCGCGTCGGGATAGCCGGCGAGGATGGGAACGCCGATCTCCTTGACCAGGTTCAGGAATCGGAGGAGCTTGGCCGGCTCCAGACGTACGTAGAATGGCAGCGATGTCTCGGGCCAGATCACGAGATCGGGGCGAGGCGTCGCGGCGGCGGCCTCGCGCGCGCCGTCGAAGAGCGCGCCCACGACCGAGTCCTGCGCCGCGGGATTCCACTTCACGTCGCTCGGGGTGTTCGGCTGCACGAGCGCGACGCGCGTGAGGGGCGCCGTGGGGTGCTCGCGAAGGCGCTCCGCCCCCCAGCGGACCGGGATCACGAGCGCGGCCGTAGCGAGCACCGCGCACGCCATGCGCGACGGCCAGCGCCGCGCGACGACGGCTCCCGCGAGGAGCGCGTTCACCGAAACGATCCAGAACGTGAGCCCGGGCGCGCCCGCGACGGACGCTCCCTGGATCCAGGCGGGCTCGCGCGCGAGCGCGTAGCCGAGGTTGCCCCAGGGACAGCCGAGCGGACCCGAGGACTTCGCCCACTCGGTCACGGTCCAGACGAATGGAGCGACGAAGAGGATGGACACGCCGAGTCGCCGCTGGAGGAACCGCACCGCCCATCCGAAGAGCGCGAAGTAGAGTCCCAGGTAGAGACCGAGCGCGCCGAGGGCCGGCCAGATGATCCAGGGATGGGTCATGGCGTGGACCGGCAGCCGGACGATCCACCAGAACATGAGCACGTTGAAGACGATGCCCGCGATCCACGGCGACCATCGCACGCCTCGGGCCGTCCGCCCCGGCTCCACCGGCCCCGGCGTTCCCCGGGCCAGGATCACGAGCAGCGGGACCAGCGCGACGAAGACGAGGGGCCACAACCGCGCGTTCGGGAACGTGAAGCTGAGGAGCGCTCCCGATGCGGCCGCGACGAGCGGCCGCCAGAGCCTCTTAGTGAAGGCGAACCTCGCGGCGGGCCTCGGCGGATTGGTAGATGGCATCGATGACCCGCATGAGCTCGAGGCCCTCTTCGGCGCTGGCCATGGGGCGTTCGCCCTGGGTGATGCAGCGGAGGAAATAGTCCAGCTCCTGCTCGTAGGATTGCTTGTAGACGTTCCGGGCCTGCTCGGCCGCGGGAGTCACGTTGAGTAGATTCCCGTGCAGCTCTTTATGGATGCGGAACGGGTTCAGGAGAGCCGCGCCGTCCGTGCCGAACAGGTTCAGATACGGAAAATTCTTCTCGAGGAGGAGCGCCCAGCTCACCTCGAGCGTCAGCGAAGCGCCGCCCTCGAGCACGAGCAGCGCGGCGAGCGTGTCCTCGACGTCCTTCCTCGGATCCGTCACGTACTTGGTGGCGGTCACCGAGACGACCTGCGGATTGCCGAGGAGCCAGAGCGAGAGGTCGAGCATCTGGACTCCCAGGTCCATGAGCACGCCGCCGCCGGAGCTCCGCTTGTTCTCGTACCAGCCCGGACCGCGCTGATCGGTGCGGCGCCTGAGCCACCCCGTCTTCGCGTAGAAGATCTTACCCAGCTCCTGGCGCTCGAGGTAGCCCCGCAGCGTTTGAACGTCGCTCCGGAACCGGTTGTTCATGGCGTACATCAGCACCTTGCCGGAGCGCTTGGCCGCCTCCGCCATCTGCGACGCCTCGGCGGCGTTCCGCGCCGGCGGCTTCTCGCAGAGCACGTGCTTGCCGTAGCCGAGGGCGGCCTGGGTCATGGGCGCGTGAAGGTGATTCGGCGTCGCGATGATGACGGCGTCCAGCTCGTCGTTCCGGAGCAGCGTCTCGTAGTCGGAGACCGCGCGCCCGATGCCGAAGCGCTGGGCGACCATGCGCGCCTTCTCCACGTCGTCGTCGCACACGGCGATCATCTCGACGTCGCGTCGCCCTTTGAGCGCGGGAAGGTGGTTCACCTGCGCGACGACGCCGGCGCCGATCAAACCGATCTTGATGGGACGCTTGGACACGACGGAACACTCCTCGACGCAAAGGAACGAAGGGATCGAAGTCGGCGGAGTATAGGGGTCGAGGGTCGGGGAATTAAAGCGATTCCGGATCGATCGCGGATTCCGCCGTTCCCTGCCGCGCGAGGCGGCGCATTTTTTTCCACAATCCCTGCCGCGTGAGCCCGAGCGAGCGCGCGGCCGCGGTCTTGTTGCCATGGGCGCGCTCGATGGCGTCCTGGATCAGCTCCGCCTCGAGCTCGAGCGTGCGGCCCTTGAGTCCCTCCGGACGCTCCCGCAGAACGGGCCCAGGCTCCAGGCTGAGCCCATCGCCGAGCGACGCCGCGGTCAGCGTGCCGCGGGGCTCGAGCGCGTGCACGGCCCGCTCGAGCGTGGCGCCGAGCTCGCGCACGTTGCCGGGCCAGAGGTGCGCTACGAGGCGCTCGAGCGCGCGCTCGGTGATCCGGACACACTCCGGGCGCCCTTCGTCGCGCAGGCGGCGGAGGATGTGGGCCGCGAGGACCGGCACGTCGTCGAGCCGCTCGCGAAGCGCCGGCGCGCGCACCGTGAGGACGTGGAGCCGGTAGTAGAGATCCGCGCGGAAACGTCCCGCGCGTGCCTCCGACGCGAGATCACGGTGGGTCGCCGCGATGATCCGGACGTCCACTTTACGCGAGCGCCCCTCGCCCACGCGCCGTAGCTCCCCCTCTTGAAGCACGCGGAGCAGGCGGCTCTGCACGGACGGGCTCGCGTCGCCGATCTCGTCCAGGAAGAGCGTCCCGCCATGGGCGAGCTCGAAAAGTCCGGGGCGATCGGCGTGCGCGCCCGTGAACGCGCCGCGCGCGTGTCCGAAGAGCTCGCTCTCCACGAGCGAGTCGGAGATCGCGGCGAAGTTGTGGGGGAGAAAGGGTCGATCGCCGCGCGGACTCATCTGGTGGAGCGCGCGCGCGATCAGCTCTTTCCCGGTGCCGGTTTCGCCGTGCACGAAGACGGTCGCCGGACTCGGCGCGAGCGCGGCGATGCGAACGCCGAGATCGAGAAGGGGCCGGCTCCATCCGGCGAGGCCGAGCGTGTCCGCGTACGGGCCCGGTCCGCGCGGCATGAGGTCGGCCAGGTTGCGGTGTTCCCCTTCGGCCCGGGCGGACTCCGCGCGCTCGAGCACCATCGTGACCGGCATCGTCGATCCCCGGCTCTAGAGGAGCCGAACCTCCCGCTCCCCTGCCACGATGTCACCGATCCGGTACGCGTCGTGCCCCTTGGAACGGAGCGCCTTCTCGACGGCGCCCGCATCCTCGCGCTTCACGACGAGCACGTATCCGATTCCCATGTTCCAGACCCGGTGCGATTCGTCGGCCGCGACACCACCCGCGTCGACGAGCGATTGGAAGACGGCGGGCACGGGCCAGGATCCGATTCGGATGTCGGCTCGCGCGCCTTCCGGGAGGACGCGGATCAGGTTGCCCGGGAGGCCGCCCCCCGTGATGTGGGCCATCGCGCGTACGTCGCCCGCCTCGCGCGCCGCGGCCACCTCGCGTCCGTACCAGGGATGCGGGCTCAAGAGGACGTCGCCGACCATGCCGCCGCCCCCCGGCATGGGATCCGAGGCGCGGAGCTTCAGCCCGTCGAAGAGAATGGTTCGAGCGAGCGAGTAGCCATTCGTGTGGAGGCCGACGCTCGGGAGTCCGAGGAGCTGGTCGCCGGGCGCGACGCGCGATCCATCGACGAGCTTCGATTCCTCGACGATGCCGACGATGGCCCCCGCGAGGTCGTAGTCCCCCTCGCGATAGAGCCCCGGCATCTCCGCGGTCTCGCCGCCGATGAGCGCGCAGCCGACCTCGCGGCAGCCGCGGGCGAGGCCCGCCACGAGCTGCTCGACGCGCTCCGGCATGAGGACGCCCATCGCGACGTAGTCGAGGAAGAAGAGCGGCCGGCCGCCGTGCACGAGGATGTCGTTGGCGGAATGGCAGACGAGGTCGTAGCCAACGGTGTCGTGCCGGTCGCAGAGGATCGCCACCTTGAGCTTCGTCCCGACGCCGTCGATGGACGAGAGAAGGATCTGTCCTCCGCCACCGGGCATGCGGAACGCTCCCGCGAACGCGCCGACGTCGCCCACCACGCCGGGCACGAAGGTCGAGCGCAGGTGCGCCTTGATGCGCTCGACCGCCTCTTCCCCCTTCTTGATGTTGACCCCGGCTTCCTCGTAGCGGCTCATCGGATATCCCCGGCGAAGGCCTCGAGGCGGTCGGGCGCGTCCATGGAGGCCGGCTCCACGCGCGGCGCCTCGGGCTCCATCATCAGACGTCCTTCACCGTGGAGCGCCACGAGCGCCGCGACGATCTCCGTGTCGAACTGCGTCCCCGCGTGTCGCGTGAGCTCTCCGAGCGCCCGCTGGACCGGAAGCCCCTTCCGGTACGGACGGTCGGAGACCATCGCGTCGAACGCGTCGCAGACGTGGATGACGCGCGCCCCCACCGGCACGTCCGCCTCCGTGAGCCCGGGCGGATAG
>Ga0068859_100008109_pt1 | contig 10653 bp, 13 predicted proteins | sample KBSSwiS22_FD_66585 | JGI IMG/M metagenome (GOLD analysis project Ga0068859, IMG submission 66585) | Switchgrass rhizosphere microbial communities from Kellogg Biological Station, Michigan, USA - KBS Switchgrass S2-2 | ecosystem: Host-associated > Plants > Roots > Rhizosphere > Soil ... | reverse complement strand
TGCTTTTCTGACTGATCGTTTACCGAAGGTGAAATGCGCAACAATAACTCTCCAAAACACAATACTTTCTTTTTAGCCATGAGTATCCGTACTTTTAAAATTCAATTATTTCAGGCTTCAAGTTATCACATAATTGGTTAAAAACAAACACCTGGTAAGAGTGAAAGCGCAAAATAACAACTGCTTATCCGCCTTTTTTTGCAGAATCTTTTTTACCATAGATCCTGTAATCATCATTGGTAATGCCTTTTACACCTTTGGGCTTTATCAATGGTGCAGCACCAGAATCAAAAGAGGGGAGTGCTGGTTTGTTTTTCAGCAATAAAGATGAGGAATCGTACTTTGACAAAGAAGAAGGTTGCCCAAAAGCAGAATCAAAACGGAGGCGGTTACCCGAACTAAAAGGGTTTGCAATGGTATCTTTTTTATTACCGTGTAAAGAAGTATTGGCATTTTTTTCTGTAGTATTTTTTATGGATTGATTACTATCTGCAACAGGAGCAGTTGTTGTTGTTTTAGGAAGCACAGGCAGATTATTATTTACAGCCGATTGTTTTTTATTGGTTTTATAAAATAACAGCACAACAATGATGATGACAGAAAACAGCGGGAAATAAAATCCCTTGCCCATACCAGGCTTCCCTTTGGTTGGATCTTTTGATGGCGCATCATCACCATCATCCGAAGGCAGGTCAGCATCTAATTGCATTTCAATACTTGCCCAGATACTGTCGGCCATATCAGGCACCTGTACCTGTTCAAGTTTTGCTGCAATTAAATTTTCGTATGGTGTTGTTGTATTCACTACGTTTTTACTGCGGTTAATTTTTGTTGTAAAAGTTTTCTTGCTTCACTCAAATGCCATTTGCTGGTGCCCTCGCTGATATTTAATTGCGCTGCAATTTCCTTGTGGGCAAATCCATCAATGGCAAACAATACAAATACGGCATGCGTGGCAGGTGGCAATTGTTTGATGAGTTCCAGTATAGCTGCGGCATCTGTCTTTTCAATAACGGCGTTGGAAATGGTTGGTTCGTCGGCGGCATCTATTTCTTGTGTGCTGAAGCGGCTACGTTGTTTGATGTGGTCTAATGATTCGTTGATGACAATTCTTTTCAGCCACCCGTGAAAATTTCCTTTTGTTTCATCAAAGCTGTGTATGCTGCGAAACATTTTTACAAAAGCATGACTCATAATATCAGCTGCTTCGTGTTCATCTATTGCATAACGCATAGCAATAGTCATGGCAAAACCATAGCACTGCCGGTACAGTTGTTCCTGCGCTTTCCTGCCCGCAGGGCCCTGCGGGTTGCCATTGCGGCAATCATTGATGATATGAGTTAAGTTCTGTTCCAGTATCTGTTAACAGGGTCACGACGGCGCCAGACCGTCAGAGCCTTTTTCTCTAACCCTTGGAGGGTTTGAAACCACTCTGCAAATTTTACAGTATTTGGTTTAGTAAAGAAGTTCAACTCAAAGAGTATCACGAACCCTTGGAGGGTTTGAAACCACTCTGCAAATTTTACAGTATTTGGTTTAGTAAAGAAAGTTCAACTCAAAGAGTATTACGAACCCTCCAAGGGTTTTTAGAAGAACTTTTCGTAAAGGTGTCTGACGGTTTTAACCGTCTTGACACCACTACCATTTTACATCATGCACTTTTCTTGCAAAGATGGCGGTTGCAATAGCACTCACATTTAATTTTTCTGCTGCATCCAGCTCATTGTAAAACCAGATATTCCTGTCAATCATATCTATCACAGCGATCACACCGTCTTTAGTACTTAATTCGTAACCTCCTAATAATTTAAATGGCAGTTGCCCTGTTTTTCCATTCGACATTTCAGTTTTTTTAACGCTGATCGTTTTTATAAAAATGGTATCCTTACCATTTGTTGCAAGGCCGTTATCATCTGGTTTTAAAATAGTGAAGAGGCTCTTGTCATTTTCTTTTTTCCTGTCGTAGATATTTGTCATTAACAGTTCCCAGTTTTTACCACCGCCGGAAGTATCTGCACTAATAACCGCAGAAAAGATATACTGGTATTGTTGCACCTGCTGAAAATCACTCAGCAGGCCGGTGCCTTTGATCAATTTATACTCCAGCTTTTTAGTCACTTCTTTTTCATCGGCAAAAACTTCAGTACTGTTTTTTCCATCGGATAAGGTAAAACGAAACTTTGCTTTTTCTTTTCTTACAATCTCATTTTTTTGAATACCAACCTGGTTCAAAAAAATATTTTCTAAAAAGAAGCCCCGATTCCAGCCGGGATAACTTACATGCACACCTCTTTTTATTTTAGTGGTGCTAAAATTATCAAACGACATTTTATTGCCTCTTGCGCCACTTACATGCAGCATGCTGGCTTGTTGCTTAAATGTTTCGGGCACCGCCATCGCCAGCTTTACAGCATTGCTGCAGGACAGCAGCAACACACAATATAACAAGGGAGCAACGTTTTTAATTTGCAGCATTCGATACTTATTACGCATTGCAATTTATCTATTTTACTTTGTATGAAGAATCATATTGTACCACTGTTACCCTTACCGGCAACAGTGTTGAATTATTAACCGGCGTTGCAATTATAGTAGCAAATTTGTAACCACCGGTAGTATTATCCATTGTTGCTGTTACTACTAATGAATCAGCATTGCTTCCGGCCAGTTTATTCACCGTCATCCAGTTGGGTGCCGGCGCCGCTATAGCCAGTTGCCAACTGATATTCGATTGTATCATTACTGCTCCTCTTGCACCTTGTTTATTAGTTAGTGCTAAAGTGGCATTGCTGAATTTTAAATAATCGCCGTTGCCGGTTGCAGGAGAATCTTTAAAGCAACTGGCGGTAACTATGGTTATTGCTACCAGTAAAATTGCGATTGTTTTTTTACTTGTCATTCTAAAATTGTTTTAATTGTTGATAATACTGTGTGAAAACGCATATTGCTGTACAGGCTGCCTTTTACAACACAATACCCCGGTTATTCATCAAAGGTTGGGTGGAGCGAAAAAAAATTTCACTGTACCCAACCTTCGTCATTTTTTTAAAGTATTACCATCAAACAAAAGGTATAACCAATAAAAAAAATTGTATGAACACAGTAAAAATGAAATGGGCTTTAACATCTCTTGTATTTGCAGGCACAATATTATTCTCCTGTAAAAAAGATCCTGCACCAGAACCTGCTTGCGGTATTAACATGACCAGTCTTTCCGGCGCTTACAAACTCACGGCACTAAAATATAAGCAGAATGCCACAGCTCCGGAAGTAGATTACCTGGCTTTTATGGATGCCTGTGAAAAAGATGACATTGTTACTTTAAAAAGCAATGGCACTTATGATTACAATGATGCAGGAACTGTTTGCACACCCAACGGAAGTGATAACGGCAGTTGGTCGGTAACCGGCAATACATTAACAAGCGATGGTACTATGAATGGTATTATTTCAAGCTATGATTGTAAAACGCTGATCTATTATGCAGAGAATGTAAATGCAGCAGGGGACAGGCTTACGTTTACGATGGTGAAACAATAGTGGACTACCTTAAAACTAACAGCATTGTTTACACGCAATGCTGTTAGTTTTTATTTTTAGTTTGAAATACCCGCTCTCTGTTTCACATAATCATTTTTCTCCATTTCATTCAGCATGAATAAAGCGATATCGCCTGCATAAATCTTATTATGATTTTGTTCGGGAGGATAATTGGCCTTAGTGGTAAACAGCCCCGTTACATCATGATTTATGATGGTGGATGGACATACGAGGGTCCAGTCCAGGTCGCTTTCCTTTAAGTAGTTATACACCTGCTCATGCTCTTTACTTACAGGTATTAAATCTTTAGGATAATCTTTTGTATCCACGATCAAAGTATTTTCATCAGCATTCAAAACACCACTGCCGCCAACGGCTACAATTCTTTTCACTTTATTTTTTTTCATTTGGGCAATAATGTTTTTAATACCCAGTGTTCTTGTTTTGTCGTTGCTGTCATAACCGTCACCTAAAGCAGAAAGCACCGCATCGCAACCTTTAATGGCATTGGCAACTTCGCCTGCATCAAACAAAGCGCCTTTTACTAATAACAAGTTTTTGGTATCTGTTTCAAATTCGCTGAATACGTTACGGCCAAAAGCTTTTACAGTATGGCCTTTTAGCAAAGCCTGCTGCACAAGTTGTTTACCCACTATGCCAGTAGCGCCAAAAACTATAATATTCATCATTCGCTTTTTTTAAAGGTACATTATCAAAAAAATTTGCCCAATTAAAATTTTGCCCCCATATTTGCAGTACAAATGAAATTTACAAACACAAATAACAATAGCTGGTGGTGGAGCATGATCAAGTGACGTGCCATTTTTGCTATTGATACCTGTATAAAATAGTTTAAGCCCGGCACAAGTTGCCGGGTTTTTTAATGCCCCTCCGCCCCTAAAGGGGAACTTCAAAGAGTAAAAAAACTACAGTACTCTGCAAAGTTTGGGCGCTTAACAAAATTTATTATCTAACAAAGGAAAGTCTCTTTAGGGGACAGGGGCTTATGAAAAAAATAGAAATAAAAACACAATTCAAAAAACTCCTTGCAGATGTGTATACACCCGTGGGCATTTACCTGCGGCTGCGTGACCGCTTCAGGGATACGATACTTTTAGAGAGTACCGATTTTCATGCAGGGGAAAACAGCTATTCTTTTATTGGCATCAATGCCATTGCAGGCATAGAAATTTCCAATACAGCATTTATTGAATACAAGCTGCCGGGAGTGAAAGCAGAAAAAATCAGCATTGAAAAACCTGCAGATGTGCCTAATCATTTATGGGATTTCATGAACCGCTTTGCTATTCAGCCTACCGAACAAAAGCAGGTGAATATGGCACAAGGATTATTTGGTTACACTACTTACGATGCGGTACAATTCTTTGATTCTGTCAAACTCACGTCTCACGACTCACCACTCACACCTGGCATTCCCCTCATGCGTTACAGGCTTTACCAGTACGTTATCGTCATCAATCATTTTAAAGATGAATTGTTCATTTGCGAAAATGTAATTAAAGGTATTGAAAGTGAAATAGCAGTAGTGGAAAGTTTAATTAAAAGTAAAGATGTGCCCACATTTCCTTTTAAAACAGCATCAGCAGAAACTTCCAATCTTACCAATGAAGAATATGTGGAGATCGTGAAGAAAGGTATTGCCAGTTGCCACAGGGGTGATGTGTTCCAGATAGTGCTGAGCAGGAAATTTGAACAACAATTTACCGGTGATGAATTTAATGTATACAGGGCCTTACGCAGCATCAACCCTTCGCCTTATTTATTTTACTTTGATTATGGCGATTATAAACTGATCGGCTCTTCACCCGAGAGCCAGCTGATCGTACAAAATGGCAAAGCTATTGTACATCCCATTGCAGGAACGTTTAAACGAACCGGCGATGATGAAACCGATAAAGCATTGGCCATTGCATTGGAAGCAGATGAAAAAGAAAATGCAGAACACGTAATGCTGGTTGACCTGGCAAGGAATGACCTCAGTCGCATGTGCAATAAAGTAGAAGTGACACAATATAAAAAGATCAATTACTACAGTCACGTTATTCATTTGGTGAGTGAAGTAACGGGAACGGTTGGGCCGGAAGCGAATCCTTTTAAATTAATTGCCACCACTTTTCCCGCAGGCACATTAAGCGGTGCGCCAAAGTTTAAAGCGATGCAGCTCATCAATGAGTTTGAACCAACAGCAAGAAGTTATTATGGTGGTGCGATCGGTATCATTGGTTTTAATGGCACCATCAATCATGCTATAATGATCAGAACATTTTTAAGCCGCAATAATACGTTAGTATACCAGGCCGGTGCAGGGGTGGTGGCGGCAAGTAAACCCGAAAGCGAATTGCAGGAGGTAAATAATAAATTAAACGCATTGAAACAGGCGATTGTTGAAGCAACGTTGATTGGTTGATTGGGTTATTAGTTTATTGGTTTATTAGGACATTTATTAAAAGAAAACAACAACATGAAGATTTTAGTTTTTGATAATTACGATTCGTTCACTTACAACCTTGTTCATTTAGTGGAGAAAATCACCAATGAAAAAGTAGATGTATTTCGTAATGATGAAATTAGCTTGGAGCAGGTAAATGCTTATGACAAAATTATTTTATCACCTGGGCCGGGCATTCCGTCCGAAGCAGGATTATTATTGCCTTTGATAAAACAATATGCTGCAACAAAATCAATACTGGGTGTTTGCTTAGGCCACCAGGCCATTGGTGAAGCATTTGGTGGCACGCTGACTAATTTGAGTAAAGTGTATCATGGCGTTGCAACACCAATAAAAATCACCAATACTAAATCTGAAATTCTGAAAGGATTAGGTGACACAATAGAAGTTGGCCGTTACCATAGCTGGATCATCAGCAACGAAAACTTTCCAGCGGAACTGGAAATAACTGCAAGAGATGAGAATGGTTATATAATGGCATTACAACATAAAAAGTATGATGTACAGGGTGTACAGTTTCATCCGGAGAGTGTGTTAACGCCAGATGGAGAGAAAATTTTACGAAACTGGTTAAAGAATTAATTATGACATGGGGAGAAAGAACAACTAGGATTTACGATATTTTAAAAACTAATCAGCAGGGCAATCTTGTAAACGAAATGGAGAATGAATATGGAATAGGTGGCACTGCGGGAGAACAATTTAGTATTGCATGTACCTGGTTAGCTAAGTTAAGAAATCACAATCCGGTTGTTTACAATTTAATAAGAGAAGACGCAGAAATAATTTTGCAACAAGGAATAGATATAAAATATTTTACAAAAGAACATTACGCAAGGCTATGAAGAAGATTCTTAATTATCTGTTTGAACATAAAACGCTTTCAAGAGAGCAGGCAAAAGAAGTGTTGCTTAACATTTCTAAGAACATGTACAATGAAAGTGAGATTGCCTCCTTCATCACTGTATTTTTAATGCGCAGTATTACCATTGATGAGTTACAGGGTTTTCGTGATGCATTACTGGAGCTTTGTGTAAGAGTGGATTTGAATGGCCATGATGTAATTGATATTGTGGGCACCGGTGGCGATGGAAAAAACACTTTTAATATTTCAACACTCAGTTGTTTTATTGTGGCCGGAACAGGAAACAAAGTAGCCAAGCATGGTAATTACGGCGCAACATCTGTTAGCGGCAGCAGTAATGTGATGGAGCAGTTGGGTTATAAATTTAAAAACGATGCCGGCGCTTTGCAAAAAGAAATTGAAGAAGCCAATATTTGTTTTTTACATGCACCCATGTTTCACCCGGCATTAAAAGCCGTGGGGCCGATAAGAAAAAACTTAGGTGTACGTACCTTCTTTAACATGTTGGGGCCAATGGTAAATCCGGCGTTTCCAAAATTCCAGTTGGTGGGAGTTTATAATTTAGAAATGGCGAGGATATACAATTATTTGTTGCAACAGGCAGGAGGCAAGTTCACCATTATTCATTCATTGGATGGTTATGATGAGATTTCGTTGACAGGCGATACCAAAGTAATTACCAACGAAGGGGAAAAGATATTCAATGCAGAAACCTTAGGAAAAAGAATGGTGAATGCTGAAGATATTTATGGCGGCAATACTGTTGAAGAAGCAGCAAAAATATTTTTAAAGATATTAAAAGGTGAAGGCAGTTGGGCGCAAAATGCTGTGGTATTTGCCAATTCAGCGATGGCATTGCAATGCACCGGGAAATATGCATCTTATGAAGATTGTTACCATGCCGCAGTAGAAAGTTTGGAAAGTGGTAACGCATACGAATCATTACAAAAAATCATTAGCCTACAGTCATGAATATTTTAGATACGATAATTGAACATAAAGCACTTGAAGTTGAGGCGGCAAAAGAAAAAATTTCCGTTGAGGAATTACAACAAAGTAATTGGTACACAAGAAAAACATTTTCGCTGAAACAATTTCTTTTAGATGAAACTAAAACCGGTATCATTGCCGAGTTCAAAAGGAAGTCGCCATCAAAAGGAGTTATCAATGCAACTGCTGATGTGGTTGACGTAACAACAGCTTATACGGCCAATGGTGCCAGTTGTTTATCGGTATTGACGGACGAACATTTTTTTGGAGGCTCGGCAGATGATCTGCGCAAAGCAAGGGTGAATAATATTCCGATCTTGCGAAAAGATTTTATGATTGATGAATACCAGGTAACCGAAGCCCGGGCAATGGGTGCTGATGTGATTTTATTAATTGCGGCTTGCCTTTCCCCGCAAAGAGTAAAAGAGTTAGCGATATTTGCAAAAAGCCTGCAGTTGGAAGTGTTGCTTGAAATACATACTGAAGAAGAATTGCAGCATATTTGTGATGCCACCGAAATAGTGGGCATCAATAACCGGGATTTAAAAACCTTTACGGTAGATATTAACAGATCTATTGAATTGGGGAAAAAAATACCAGCGGATAAAATAAAAATCGCTGAAAGCGGTATCAACAATATTGAGACAATTTGTACCTTCAAAAATGCAGGATTTAAAGGTTTTTTAATTGGTGAAAACTTTATGAAACAACCTGACCCAACGATTGCTTTTGCCCGATTTACAGAACAACTAAACGCAAAAGTAAAATGAGAGTAAAAGTTTGTGGTATTACACAGGAAGATCAACTGGCGCAACTGCCTGATGCCGGTGTATCCTTTGCCGGGTTTATTTTTTATCCTAAGTCGCCAAGGTATGTGTTACGGCATATGACCACCAGCCAGATCAAGAAAGAAAATAAATTGAACAAAGTGGGTGTTTTTGTAAATGCTTCGGTGGATGAAGTGTTGCAGATGGTGGATGAATGCCGCTTACACATGGTACAGCTGCATGGCGATGAAACGCCCAAGTTCTGTGAAAAGATCGCCGATTATATTTCTGTGGTAAAGGCCTTTCGTTTTAGCGAAACGGATAATATTGGATACCGGGTACAGGAATACATGGATTATTGCGACATGTTTATGCTTGATACTGAAGGTGTGGGTTATGGAGGTACGGGCAAGAAATTTAACCTTGAAAAATTACATGGTGTGCAGATTGGCAAACCGTATTTTTTAGGTGGTATGATTGAACCCGGTGATGCCGAAAGGTTGAATACCTTTGCACAATTGCCCGAAGCAAAAGCATTATTCGCTATTGACATCAACACAAAATTTGAAGTGTTGCCAGGAATTAAAGACATTGATTTGATAAAAAATTTTACAGAACAACTAAGGTAGCCACAGATTACACAAATTCCACAGATAATATAGGAAAATTTGTGTAATCTGTGGCAAAGGTTTTTATTTACGAAGTAAAAAAAAGAAAAACAATATATAGATTATGAACATTAAAGTTTGTGGCATTACACAATTAAAACAATTGCAACAGTTAGATGGATTGAACATTGAATTTGCAGGAATGATCTTTGTAAAAGATTCTCCACGATATGTTGGGGATAGTCTGGATAAAGAAGCAGTAAAGAATGCCGATTTCGATTTGAAGAAAGTAGGTGTATTTAAAAATCCTGAAATGATCGATGTGCTGGATGCCATTGATGAATATGGTTTGGATGTAGTGCAATTACATGGCGAAGAAAGTCCTGAAATGTGCGAAGACCTGAGCAGCGAAGTAGAAGTAATAAAAGTATTTAACATTGATGAAACGGTAACAGATATTGATGCTTTAGTTGCAGACTATGATGCTGTTTGTGACTATTATTTGTTTGATACCAAATCCAATGGCGAAACCGGCGGCACTGGCCAACAATTTGACTGGAAGATATTATCTAAAGCAAAAATTGAAAAACCATTTTTCTTAAGTGGTGGCATTAGCGTGGATGATATTGCAAAACTGAAGAAGTTTAAACATCCGGATTATTTTGGTGTGGATATCAATAGCAGGTTTGAGAAGGAACCGGGTGTGAAAGATATGGGGCAGGTGTTGTTGTTTAAGCAGGGGATGAAGTAAGAATTCCTTCTGTTCCCACAGTACTGTGGGAACTTAGCGAATTGACCTCACCTATCCTCTCCTTGAGGAGAGGGAAATGGAGGAGATATTAGCGAAGATTGAAAAGAAGATTGTGTTATAAGATTAGCTCCGTAAGTGCGGTATTTTGGTAGAAGAGTAGAAAAGTGTTTTGCAAAGTCCCAGCGGGGCGATATTTTTAAAGCAAAACACAATAAGTAAAATATAATTAAAGCCCAGTAAAGATATGTCGTACAAGAGTGCGACGCCAATGCAGTTGAACAAAGAAATCCAGCTCGTAACAAAAAAACAAATTGGCAAAGCCAAATAACCCTTCGACAAGCTCCCCGAAATAATCGGGACAGGCAGGATGACAAAAAAAATAAAATGAACTACGAAGTAAACGAACACGGCTATTACGGAAATTTTGGGGGTGCCTTTATCCCTGAGATGCTTTTTCCCAATGTAAAAGAGTTGCAGGAAAACTATTTAAAAATAATTTACGACGAAAAATTTCAAAAAGATTTTAAAGCCTTATTGACGGATTATGTAGGCAGGCCAACGCCATTGTTTTTAGCAGAACGATTGAGTGCGAAGTATGGTGCCAAAATTTATTTAAAGCGTGAAGACCTTTGCCATACCGGTGCACATAAGATCAATAATAC
>Ga0068859_100008107_pt1 | contig 10654 bp, 9 predicted proteins | sample KBSSwiS22_FD_66585 | JGI IMG/M metagenome (GOLD analysis project Ga0068859, IMG submission 66585) | Switchgrass rhizosphere microbial communities from Kellogg Biological Station, Michigan, USA - KBS Switchgrass S2-2 | ecosystem: Host-associated > Plants > Roots > Rhizosphere > Soil ... | reverse complement strand
CGTCAGCGCCTTGGGCGATCTATTTCTCAGAGATGCGGAAGGACACATTCTTTGGCTTGATGTTGGAGCGGCTCGTGTCACACAGGCCGCCGAGTCCGCTAAGGAGTTCGAGCACTTCAAGCAGCAGACCGATCACGTCAACGAATGGTTTGTGCCACAGTTGATTGGCGACCTCATCACCGCCGGACAACGGCTCAATGCTGGCCAGTGTTACAGCTACAAAGTTCCGCCGATGATGAGTGGCAAGATGGAGTTGGATAATTTCGAGCCGACAGACTTGCTCGTTCATTGCAGCATGTGTGGCCAGATCGGTCGGCAGATTCAGTATTTGCCAGAGGGCACAAAAATAGATTCGATTCACTACAGAAAATGACGGCTAACACAACGCTGCAGCCGACGAGCGTCGCGTATGAGGTCTCGGCTTGTGGCGCTTGGCTCACGCGCCGCTCGCGGTTAAGCGTTGAGCCGTTATGCGTCATGCCTAATTCGTTGCGACCGAACGCCAAGGTACTTTTTCGAGTCATCGACGAGGAGGGCGGCACAGACGTCGAAACGCTGTGGGCCACTCACCTGGGCGCCGACGCCTACAAACTCGACAACTCGCCGTTCTACGCATACGGTGTGTCATGGGAGGACGTCGTGTCCGCGCCGTTCAATCCCGAAGAGGGCTTTCCGAACCAGAGGTGTCGACTGCTTCGGCACTGGCCGACTCATCATAGGACCAAATGAGGAGAAAGAGATGACGAGACGAGAGCTGGTATTTCTGTGGCTCGTATTCTCTACCCTGGTCGGTGTGGGTGGCGCGCGGTCCATTGCCGTTGCTCAATCCCAACAAGGCGAAGGACAAGTCAGCCTGGAACGAAACAAGGTTCTCGTTCGGCGGTGGATAGAGGAAGGCTTTAACAAACGAGACTTGAATGTGATCGACGTGGTGTTCAGAGAGAACTTTACCGTCAACCGATCACGCATCGGCCGTATGGGGCTGAAGCAGAACATGACCGAACGGTTCAGGGCCTTCCCAGATCTCCGAGTCACGATCGTTGAGATCGTCGCTGAAGGAGATAAGGTAGGGATTTGGTACACGGTCCAGGGGACGCAGAACGGTCAGTTCGAAGGCGTTCGACCGACGGGTAAGCCGGTGAACTGGTTTGGCGCCGACTTCCTACGGGTCCAGGGGAATCAGATCGTGGAAGGTTGGTTCGTGGATGATTCGCTGGGCTTAATGCGACAACTCGGCGTAACGTTGTCGCCAACTCAAAAATGAGGCGCACCAAAATGCAATCACCACGCGCCTAACACGGTTTGCAGCCGTCGGCGTCGGCGAATCATGAGCCGCCGCGGCTGAAACCTATCCGTTAGGCGTTCTTGATCATAAGGACGGAAGGCATGGATCGGCCGACGCGTCGAGCGCGGCCAACTTGTTGAAGGAGACATCCATGACGATCAATCAGGCACCGACCGCCTCAGAGGTGGCTTTCATCGCTCAGGTTCGTGAAGGCTGGCTCAGATCAATGAACGCCGATAACCATCAAGCGGTTCACAACACAGATTGCCATGTCGTCAGACGAGTTGATGGGATCGGGGGATTGTGTCGTTGATCGGCGGGTCCTACGCGATCGTGTTGACGCCGAGGAGCGGCGCCTCGGCAATTCAGGACGGGGGTACCTGCCTCTGGATCTGGGAGCGTGATGCCGACGGTGCCTGGAAACTCGCGCGCGCGATTTGGAACAGTGCTAATCCGATTCCGGCAGCTGTATAGAGACGCCTAACAGGTGCTGCACATGACGCCGCGCGCCGGTGGAATCGTGACGGCGCGCGGCGCGGGTGAGCACCAATCCGTTAGACCGACAAGCGATGGGAGGTCGATCGCACTCGGGCACTCCCGACCTGTCCAAACGCGTTGGGTGCGTTATGAGGAGTGCACTACAGGAGGTGCCAACTTGGACGCTGCACCGCTCCCGAACCGATATCGCACCGTAATAGGAGCCGCGAGCCTGATCGTGGCCCCAACGTTCATGAGTGTCGGGGACCTCATGCATCCGCACGAGACCTGGGACGCGGCGGCACAGGTGGCCATCGTCGCCGAGTCCGCCTCGCGATGGTACGTAGCCCACCTTCTGTTGTTCGTTGGAATGCTCGTGTTCGTCCCGGGTATCCTCGCGCTGAGCGAGGTGGTGGCGAAGCGCCGCCCAGCGGCCGCTTACGCGGCACGCGTGCTCCTCGTCGCCTCGGTGGGCGCGTTGTCGGCGGTCTTCGTGTGTGAGATGCTGCTCGGGCGCTTTGTCTCCCAGGGCGCTGACCAAACAGCCGCAGTCGCCCTCTTCGAGATCTTCCAGTCGGGTGCGGTCCTGGGGGCGCTGATGCCGGGTCTGCTCGCGTTCTTCATCGGCACCGCGCTGTTCGTAACGCCGCTCGCTTCGACGACGGGCCCATTTCGCTGGCCGGCACTCTGCTTTGGGCTTGGCGCAATCCTGATCATGGGGGAGATCATCCTGGCGGAAGTTCTCCTTAGCCAGATCGGGAACGTTCTCATCCTGGTTGCCGGTATCGCGTTCGCGTGGTTGCTCCTTCGGGGTCGAGAGCTGGTGCCGGTCTTACCTTGACGAGAGCTTTCTTTCCCGACGGTTCTTCTTCGCCGCTATCGTTCCCGAGGCACGCGGAAGCCTTCGGCGGCAAGCCTCGCCTGACCTGCCGGGCTCTCGATGAGCGCCACAAAATCTCTGACCGCCGGAGAGACATCCGCCCGGTGCCAGAAGGAAAACGTCGTCGCCAGATCGAACTCGCCTGGAAACGGACCGACCAGTGCATCGCGGTTCGCCTGGACGACTTCGCTCATCTGACTGACGCCGAGATCGACTGTCTTGTCGAGCACGAGTCGCATCGTTTCGACACCGTCGGGAGCGATTGTGGCTTTCTGCAGGACTTCGTCCTTGATTCCGAGCATCTCGATAACCTTCGTGAAGTGCGTTCCAACGGTCGCGCCACGTGCCGGATCAGAGAATGCGATTCGACGAGCCGCGAGCAGCGTCGCCTTCAGCCTTGCCGGCGTAGAAATGTCCGGCTTGGGAGCGCCAGGAGGCACCGCGAAGGCCGCGACGGTGGCGCCCAGGCGACGGTTGCTTCCGTCTTTGAGCATCCCGGTCTTGAGCCTCTCGGAAATCAGGGTCTCCGTCGTGACCAGCAGCGCAGCCGACGGATCCGCGCGAAACTTCTGCTCGGTCGCTCCCGCGGTGTCGAATACGAAGACCACGGTATGACCCGATGCTTTCTCGTACTCCTCGGCCAGTTTGACGAAGGGGGACTTCACCGCCGCCGCTGCGTAGACCTTCACTTCTTCACCGACGGCAAGCGAGGCGAAGCAGAGTATCAGCGCAACAGAGAGAAGGATCCTCATCGCGACCTCCTGCGAGGCCCGAATTGTAGCGCGCAATGTTGACAGATGCCCGCCTTCCGCCCTAGTGTGACGGCGGATTAGCGACCCACGTATCGTCCGTTTTCCTGCCGCCGGGTTCTCGCATCGGATGGAGGACTTATGCGCGTATGGTCCCGGATCCTGTTGGCGCTCGTGTCGATCGTTTTCATTCCTGCCATTACGTACGCCCAAGCCTCAATCGCGGGAATAGTCAAGGACGCATCCGGCGCCGTTCTCCCAGGCGCCACCGTTGAAGCGTCGAGTCCGGCTCTAATCGAACGGACGCGGTCGGTCGTCACCGACGGCACCGGTCAGTACAAGATCGTCGACCTGCGGCCCGGCACGTATACGGTCACCTTCACGCTTCCCGGCTTCAGCACGGTCAAGCGCGAAGGCCTTGAATTGAGCGGCGCGTTCACCGCGACGGTCAATGCCGATCTGAGGGTCGGCACGGTCGAAGAAACGATCACGGTCAGCGGCGAAACGCCGATCGTCGATATCCAGAGCACCACCCGCCAACAGGTGCTCGATCACGCCGTCATCGACGCCGTTCCAACCGGCCGGCTTGTACAGAACCTCGGGGTTCTGCTCCCCGGCGTCAGCGTCTCAGGAGGTCTCACCCTCAACGGCGTCGGCACGCAGGACGTCGGCGGCAGCAGCGGCAACGCGGTCTCGCAGCTCGCGTCGCACGGCGGCCGTGGCCTCGATCAGCGGACGACGATGAACGGCCTGTCGTTGATGCTGTCGGCGGGTGTGAACAACACCCCGTACGTACCGAACATGGGCAGCACGCAGGAAGTGACGATTGACACCTCCGGTGTCTCCGCGGAGGCGGCGGAAGGTGGCGTGCGCGTCAACGTGATTCCGAAGGAGGGCGGCAACACCTTCAGGGGGCTCATGTTCGCTTCGTTTGCAAACGAGTCGATGCAGAGCAACAACTTCACGGACAGTTTGAAGGCGCGAGGCTTCACGACGCCAAACGCTCTCAAGAAGGTCGCCGATCTGAATCCGGCATTCGGCGGCCCGATCCTGCAGAACAAGCTGTGGTTCTACGCATCGCATCGGCTGCAGATCGCGCAGAACTGGGTCGGCGGTATGTTCTTCGACACCACCTATAACGACCCGAACGCCTGGACGCTCAACCAGGACCCGAACCATCGGATCTCCAATGACGGGATGTGGAATGAAGGGAACGTCCGCCTGACATGGCAGGCCACGCAGAGGAACAAGTTCGGATTCTCGTTTGCGAAGGAGCACATGTGCACCTGCCCGTCGGCGATTCGCGCAACCACATCGCCCGGGTTCGACAATCACTGGGGATGGCCGCACCACCTGCTCACCACCGAATGGACATCGCCGGTGACCTCACGACTGCTGCTCGAAGCGGGGATGTTTCACCAGTACCACCGGTGGGGCTGGTTCCCGTACGCGGGTACCAATCCGGATGTGATCGGCGTACTCGAGCAGTCCAGTCAGATCAATTACAAGCTGCGCCCGGCGGGCTTCGCCGATCGCTGGCAGCACGATTTGCGGTATCGCGCGGCGGCCTCGTATATCACCGGTGCGCATGCGTTCAAGGTCGGTTTCAACAATGGCGACGGCGACATCGACGCGCTGCTGTTCCTCAATGGCAGACAGAATCTCTACTACCGATTCAACAACGGCGTGCCGAATCTGATCACCGTGTACGCGACGCCGTACCACGATGGCTGGAACCTCGATCACGATCTCGGTGTGTACGCGCAGGACAGATGGACCATCACGCGCCTCACGCTGACGGGTGGTGTGAGGTTTGACTCGTTCAAGAGTAGTTTTCCCGGCGAAACGTACGATCCGATTCAGTTTGCGCCCGGCCGCAACTTCACGCTTCCGCGCACCCCGAACTCGAACTGGAAGGACATCACGCCGCGAATGGGCGCCGCGTACGACCTCTTCGGGAACGGCAAAACAGCTCTCAAGGTGAGCCTGAACAAGTATCTGATCGGATCGGACGGACCGGCATTCACCTACGGAACGCAGGCGCCATATAACCGGGTCGTCCATAGCACCACCCGAACGTGGGGCGACGGCAACCGGAATTTCGTTCCTGATTGCGATCTGACGAGCCCAGCCGCGAACGGCGAATGCGGTCCGTTGAACGATCCGAACTTCGGCAAAGCGAACCCCAGCACCACGTACGATCCGAAAGCGACCACGGGCTGGGGAAACCGTCCTTTCGACTGGGAGTTCGCCACGAGCGTTCAGCACCAGGTGTTGCCGCGCGTGTCATTGGACGTCGGTTATTTCCGCCGCTGGTACGGGAACTTCGGTGTGATCGACAATCTGGCGCTTGCGCCCGCCGACTTCGATAGCTATTGCATCACCGCTCCCGCCGATGGGCGGCTGCCAGGTGGCGGCGCGAATCAGATCTGTGGGCTCTCTAACGTGACGCCGTCCAAGTTCAGCGTGCCGGCACAGAATTTCGTGACGCTCGCTTCGAATTACGGTACGCAGATCGAGCACTGGAACGGCGTTGACTTCAGCGCGAATGCTCGACTGACGCGCGGCCTCACGATCCAGGGTGGCGTCAGCACAGGCCGCACTAGTACTGACAATTGCGACGTCGTTGCGAAGCTTCCGGAGCTGATCAGCACCGCCACGACGGCGTTGCCGCTTGGGTACTGCAGCATGAACTCGCCGTGGCTCACGCAGGTCAAGGCGCTCGGGTCGTACACCATCCCACGGCTGGACGTCCAGGTCGGCGGTTCGTTCCAGAGCAATCCCGGTCCGATCGTCCAGGCGACATTCAACGCGCCAACGGCGTTGGCGGCACAATCACTTGGACGGCCGTTGTCGGGGAACGCACCGAACGCGCAGGTGAATCTGTTCGGGTCGAATGCGCTGGCCGCGACGCCGACGACGGCCTCTGCCGGCGCGCTGTACGGCGACCGCGTCAATCAGCTCGACCTGCGCGTCGGCAAGATCCTGAGATTCGGACAGCGTCGAACAGCGCTGAATCTTGATCTCTACAACGCGTTCAATTCGAACGCGGTCCTCACGGAAAGCACGGCCTACGGGACTTATCGGGTGCCGCAGATCGTGATGGTGGGCCGTTTCCTCAAGATCAGTGCGCAGCTGGACTTCTGAAACGAGGTGTTGAGATGAAACGCAGGGTCTTCGCGGTTCCGGCCGCAATCGTCGTGCTCGGTGCGCTGACGGCCTTACCGGTCTCCGCGCATCACTCATTTGCAGCGGCCTTCGATGCCAACGCGCTCATCACGGTCCAGGGCGTCATCACCCAGGTCAAGCTGGCCAATCCGCACTCCTGGATCTACCTCGACGTCAAGGACGCGAACGGCAACGTCGCGCAGTGGGGATTCGAGGCACAGACGCCGACGGCGCTCATTCGGAGCGGGGTAAAACCAGACGTGTTCAAAGTGGGTTCGACCGTGACGATCAGGGGTTGTCACGCGCGCGATGTGACCAAGAACGAGGGAGCGGCGCGGGAAATCATCCTCGCCGACGGCCGCTCTTATATCATCGGGCCGAAGGGCAACGAACCGGACGCAAACAGATAGAGGAAGGATGTTCGACATGACGAAGGCATTCATCATCGCGATCGCGATCGTGTCCATCGCCCTGGTCAGCGCTACACCGGTCGCGGCCCAATCGAAGCCGATTCCACGCACGGCTGACGGTCATCCGGACATGACTGGCGTCTGGTGGCCCGGGCACGATCTGATTCCGGCGCAGGCGACTGCCGTGTACCGCGAGGGAGAGCGTCAGGGTATCGGCGCAAACTCGTTCGGAAGTCTTTACAAGCCCGATGTCATGGCGAAGGCGAAGACGTTAAGCGACAAGGACGATCCGGCGCTGTGGTGCATTCCGAGCATCATCGGCCCGACACCGCTGGTCGGTAATGGCCTCGTCGGTGAGATCGTCATGACTCCCAAGACGATGTTTCAGCTCATCGAGACGTACCACGGGTTCCGGATTATTCCGACCGACGGAAGGCCGCATCGCGATGACGTCGTCCCCTCAAACCGTGGCGACGCCGTCGGTCGCTGGGAAGGCGACACGCTGATCGTCGACGTCACGAACTTCAGCGACCGGAACTGGCTGCACCATCACGGAGACGTGTCGTTTCACTCCGATGCCTTGCACATGGTCGAAACGTACCGTCTCATCGACGCCGACACGCTCGAGATCAACATTACCGCTGACGATCCGAACGTGCTGACCGGAACGTGGAAGGCGTCGACGACGAAGCTGGTGCGGGCGCCGTTCGAGCACATCATGGAGACGTCCTGCGAAAACACCGAGACGGCGAATCTGATCGATGCCGCGGCGAAGGACAACTACGGACGGAACAAGAAGTAGGCGGACCTGAAGGTCCGCCTCTACGGCGGGCGGAGTACGCCTATCGGACGGCGATTGGCGCCACGCTCGAACCTGTGGCGCCCACCAGCTTCAGCGGCTCGACGATCAGCGCGAACTCGTACGCGCGCTGCGTGGCGAGCTCGTCGAGCCTCAGATTCTCCAGCAGAAAAATACCGTTGACCACCAGCGCGATCTGGTGCACCGGATTGGATAGTTTTGGGTCTGGGCTCGGCGTGACGTTGATGGGCGCCGTGTCGGCGCCGATCAACATCGGGTCCTGTCGCGCCAACCATTCGGATGCGGCCACGTCGATCCCCGGGTTGCTCTTCATATACCGATCGTTCTCTTTGCCCCAGAGCCGACCCCACCCGGTGTGGAGGATGACGGCGTCCCCCGGCTGCAATGTGAGTTGCTGCCGCTGCAGCGCCTGTTGAAGATCGGCGACCGTGATCTCGTACGCATCGGGTAGCATCTCCACGCCTTTGAGGGCCGCAATGTCCAGAAGGACGCCGCGCGTCATCAGCCCGCCGATGTTCTCGATGCCCAGCTTCGAAAAGCCGTTGCGTGTCGCAATGTCGTCGAGCTTGAAACAGTTGTAGAGACTGTCGCCAATCGTCTGGTGCGCGAAGGTGTCGAACTGGGTGCCGACCTGGCCGATTTCCGCCAGCACGACCTCCTCGTTGCTGCCGCGGCGATTGGAGCCGGCAAGGGGCGCGGTGCGCTTGGTATGCAGCTCGAAGGTGCGAGTCGTCTGCAGCGGCATTCCCGCTTCGAGCCGGCGGCCGAGCTCGAACACCTGCCCCGTCCGAATGAGCCGCGCCGCGCGGAGCACGGTCTCCGCCTTCATATGGTTCGCCGCGCCGCGCTGATCGCCGGCGCCCCACTTCGATGGGCAGCGCTGGCTGTCAGCAGGTGGGTTCCACGTCTGCGCGTCTGCGAGAGCGGCCCGCACGCACACGAAAGACGCCGTGAGAGCAACCGCAAGGATCAACCGCATGACGACTCCTCTGGCGGGTCCAAACGGACCTGCCCTCCTGGCGATTGGGTTACTGCTCCTCGCCGCTCGGTTTACTGCCAGGCCGAGTAGACGGGCTTGCCGATCAGCGTCGCCGGGTCGGCACCGGCCCGCGGACGGAACTTCTGGAACCGTCCCGCATCAACTTCCGCGACGTAGAAGTTGCCCTCCTGGTCGGTGCTCATTCCGTGAACACCCCACAGGGTGCCTGGGAAATCGGCGACGGTCCCCCACGCATAAATCAGATGGCCATCGAGGTCGTACTTCAGCATCTTGTGCGTGTTGCGATCGAAGGTCGCGATGGTACGGTCCGCGCCGATCTGCACGAAGTGGAGGCTCGACGGACTCACCCCAATCTTGAACTCGTTGAGGTACTTCCCGTTTTCGTCAAAGATCTGGATCCGGTGGTTGTCGCGGTCGTTGACGAAGACGCGACGCGTTTCGACATCGACGGCGACGCCGTGCACGTTGTTCATGTACCCCGGACGCGTCTCCTTTCCCGAATCCCCTTTTTGACCGAAGTCGAACAGGAACTTCCCCTGTGCATCGAACTTCGCGACGCGTGTGCCGTTGTATCCATCGGCGATGTAGAAGCTGCCGTCCGGCATCCATGCCATGAACGTCGGACGATTGAAATGCGTCGCGTCGGCGCCCGGCATGCGCGGCGTGCCGATGGTCTGCACCAGCTTCTTGCCATCGTTGGTGAACTTGTAGATGGCATGCGTGTGGTCATCCACGACCCACACGTGCTTCTCCGCATCGTACGGGCTCACGTATACCGAGTGCGGACGCCGCCACATGCTGTCCCACTGCGTCCAGCGCTCGATGATGTCGCCTTGCGCGTTCACGACGACGAGGCAATCTTCCCAGCGAGCATCGGTACCAAGCTCGCGGTACGGAGGTGACGAGCCGCGCCACTGCTCCATTCCCTTCTCGGGATCCTGTCCGGATCCGCCCGCCCCCGGTGGCGCCGCACTGTTTGCGTTGCGCCACGGTACACCGCCAATCGGGAACTGAACGTTCGGACCAATTTCGGGCAGCACCCGCGTCTGCGGTCGCTTCAGGGCTGGCAGTTCAGCACCCTGCAGCAGATACACGCGGTCGGGATTCTCGGCAAAGATTCCGCGCGCGCCACCCCACGTCCACTTGTCGTGACCCGGAAGCGACGCGAGATCTTTGGGCCATCCCTGCACCACATCGTAGGGGCCGGAAATGTCTTCGGCGCCAATCGCCTCAGGCACGGCTGAAAACGATCGGTTCGCGGGTGCCGCTGCCGCCGCCTGCGTGTTCTCCTGCGGCATCAAGCGTCCGCCCACCGGAATTCCGACGAGCAGCCCGACGAGCAGTGCGAGGCCGATCGTGACTGTCTTGTTCATCACATACCACCTTACTCACGGCTCAAGACTCAAGGCTCCGGGCTCGGGGAAGCGTGCGTGAGCCTCGAGCCCTGAGTCTTGAGTCGGCGTTTCGTCACTGTCGCTGTTCAGTTCGTTCCGAAGCTGGCCGGGATCTCGAGCACATCGTGCGCCGGCAATCCCTTGAACGCCAGATCCGGCAGGCTTCCGCCCTCAGGTTTTCCGCTTACCAGGTGGAACTTGTTGCCGACGAATGCGCCTGCCACTCCATGGCGCGACGTGGGCATCGACGGCAGGACAATCCAGCGATTGGTTGCGGGCTCGTAAGCCTCGAGCGCACGGAACGAATAATTCGCCCGCTCGTGCTGCCCTTCTCCTCCCGCGACATAGATCCGGCCGTTGTACGTGCCCCAGCCGCCGCCGCTGCGCGGCGTCGGCATGCGCGACTTCACCGCGCCCCACAGGTCGCGCGCCGGATCGTATTCCTCGACGACATCGGTATTGCTCGAGGCG
>Ga0068859_100008100_pt1 | contig 10657 bp, 10 predicted proteins | sample KBSSwiS22_FD_66585 | JGI IMG/M metagenome (GOLD analysis project Ga0068859, IMG submission 66585) | Switchgrass rhizosphere microbial communities from Kellogg Biological Station, Michigan, USA - KBS Switchgrass S2-2 | ecosystem: Host-associated > Plants > Roots > Rhizosphere > Soil ... | reverse complement strand
CGGTCCAAGCCGGCGAATGGGGCTTGACGGAAAAACAGGGTAAGATCCTGCGAGAGTATCTCGATCGCGGCGGTTTTTTTATGGCCGACGACATCCACGCAGCCGATGAGTGGGGCGAATTCGTCGAGCGCATCGGTTACGCTTTCCCGGATCGCCAGGTTCAGGACATCCCTAACGAAGATCAAATCTTTCACACCGTGTTCGATCTGGATGACCGCTACATCATCGTGGGATGGGAGCACCTCCGCGAGGGCTCGAAGCATGGCGGATCAGTCCCTTACTGGCGGGCCATCTATGACAATAAGGGACGCATTGTCGTCCAGGCGATGTACAACTCCGACACGGGCGACTCCTGGGAATATGCGGACGATCCGCGCTACCCCGAAAAATACTCCGCTCTGGGCATACGGTTGGGCGTGAACTTCATCGTCTACGCAATCACGCACTGAGGAGACCGGAAGAGGGCCGGGGAATTTATGTCACACCGACTTATGTCACACCAGGGCCTTGTTGCCAACGCAGTCGCGTTTCATCCGTGGGACGCGATGGCTCCGTCCGCTCTGGAGGGTTTGGCGAAGCGTGGGCCGTACCAATGTTCCGCCGAAACTGGCTGCGGAGGCAGTACTATTGTTTTGTCGCACATCAGCAAACATCACATCGCTTTCGCGATCGAGGGCGAGAATCAGACCATAACCGGCCTTCGCCAGCATTCTGACTTCCGAGCCGAAACGGTGGTTTTTGTGGAGGGCGAAACCAAGCGCACGCTTCCGCTGCATCGCTTCGACGGGCCCTTGGATTTGGCGCTCGTCGATGGACCTCACGCCTACCCCCTTCCGCAACTGGAATTTGTGTACCTGTTTCCCCACGTCAGAGCGGGAGGGTGGATTGTGCTCGACGACTTACAAATCCCGTCGGTCTACGAACTGTTCCGCTTCCTGCGTATGGAGCCGGCTGTTGCCCTGGAGGAGGTGACCATTCGCACAGCCTTCTTCCGGAAGATTTCCGAATGTGAGCGCGGGCCGGATGGTTGGGAACGCCAGCGTTTGAATCGCCACAGTATTATGCGATACTCCTGGCGGAATCGCTTGCGCCGCCTGTTTCATCCAGACAGATAAATACCGTTTAGCCGAATGCACGCCTAGCGCCGCACGGGAGCCTTCAGCTCATTCTGCATCACCGTCACGTACTGTTGCGCTTGTGCCTGCATGGGCCCGCTGATGGCGGCCGACTGCTGCGTGAACTTCAGAGCTTCCTGCAGCTTGGGGCGGTCCGTGGTGATTTTCGCAAGCTGATAATTCGCCACGCCCAGGTAGAAATACGCGGGCCCGGACAGCGCGGGCTGGCCGCCGATCAGCGGCAGCGCCGCCCGCAGGTTCGTGTCGCAATCCTTCCAGACCTGGCGCATGCAGCCGGTTACACCGGCCGTGTAGTAACCGCGCGAAAGCAGCGCCGACTTTCTCCGATTCCAATCCTCGTCGGAGTAGCCTTCAGGCTTGGCCTTGGACTTCATCACCGTGATCAGCCGCGATGCGTAGGTGTAGGCTTGATCCGGCCGGTTCTTGGTCATCAGATTGTCAGCGAGAACCGTTAAAGCTTCCTCGTCGTTGGGAGTACCGGCGAGGATCTTGTTAGCCCCTTCGATTTGCTTATCCGCGCCGCCGAGCTTCGCCAGAGCCATCAGATAAGCATTGCTGGCGACGCCCAGGTAGGTACTTTTAGGATTCATCGCGATCAAGGCGTCTCCCAGTTCCACGACTTTGGCAGGCGCGAGTCCGGGCTGCGCGGCGGCGGCAGCGACCGCGTACTCGCTGGCCGTGGCAACACCCTTGGCGTAATCCACCCGCTTGGGCCAGTCCTCTTCCGAAAATGTTTCGAGCTTCGGGCCCGTCGACTCGGCCCTGGCTAGCTTGGACGTCTCGACGGCCCACTTCTTCACCGCATCGACGTCCTTGGCGGCCTGCGCGTCCTTAAGCTGCTGATAGGCGTCGTCCAGATCGTTGGGAGCAGCTTGCACCAACATACACAGCGACAGCGCTCCGATAGCAAGGATGGCGGTTTTCATGGTGGGGTCTCCCTCGTAGAATTGTACAACGCTATAATCCGTTCAGGTGACGTTAGCCGCACCTTTTCCCCCGGAAGCGCGGGCCGACGCGCCGCTCTACTGCGATGTGAGCCTTCCGGTCCCACTCGATACAGCCTTCACGTATCGGCTGCCCGAAACCCTGCGTCGCCGGGTTCAGCCGGGCTGCCGGGTTCTGGTTCCCTTCGGTTCGCGCAAGCTGACCGGCGTCGTTCTGGCGACCCATGACCGGCCGCAGGCCGGTCCTACCAAGGAAGCCCTGCGATTGCTAGACGAGGAGCCGGCCCTCGACGAGAACCTGCTCGATCTCGGCCGCTGGATCGCCACATACTACTGCGCCCCTCTGGGGGAAACCTTGCGCGCGATGACTCCCCTGGCGGCGGACATCCGGCGTGGGCGGGTGTACTCCCTTACGCCGTCGGGCCGCGATGCCGCGCGGCAGCTTTATCTTTCAGGAACCGAACAGGAGGACCCGGCGGCGGCCGTTCTGCGGATGCTGGACGGGCGGACACTCTCGGCTTCCTATCTCTCGCAAAAAATAACCAAGGCCGCCGGCGTGCTGCGCGCGCTCGAAAAAAAAGGCTTCGTCGAATCCGAAGACGTCGCCGCCGAGCGCGATCCTCTGCGGGCGGCTGCAGCGCGGCTGCGGGTGGAGTTCGTGTCCCGCACCTCCGAGAAGATTCCGAAGCCCGAACGCGAACTGCTAGCCTACCTCGAGCTGCATCCCGGCCAGCACAATGTCGCCACGCTCGAGGACGCTTTGCCCAAAGCCAGTACCTCTGCGCGCGCATTGGCCCGCCGGCAGCTCGCCCGGCTCGCGCTGGAGCCGGTTTCAAGTATCGCTTCCCCACCTCGCCCGCCGCACACGCTCAACCCGCACCAGCGAGAGGCTTTCGACACGATCGGCGCCGCGCTCGCCGCGCACCGCTTTCACGCGTTCCTGCTCGAAGGCGTCACCGGATCGGGCAAGACCGAGGTGTATCTGAGTGCGATCGAAGCGGCCCTTGCGCTGGGCCGCGGTGCGCTATTGTTGGTCCCCGAGATCGCCCTGACGCCGGCTGTGGCGGGACAGTTTCATCACCGTTTTGGAGAGAAGGTCGCGATCCTGCACTCCGCATTTCACGATTCGGAGCGCGCCCAGGAGTGGCGCAGAATTCGCGCAGGACAGGCCTCGGTGGTGGTCGCCACGCGATCCGGCGTGTTCGCCCCGGTGCAGAACCTGGGGCTGATCATCGTCGATGAAGAACACGACCAAAGCTACAAACAGCAGGAGACGCCGCGCTACCACGGACGCGACGTAGCAGTGGTGCGAGCCCGCAATGAAGACGCGGTCATTGTGCTGGGCTCGGCGACGCCGAGTCTGGAAAGCCGGTACAACGCGGAACACGGCAAGTACACGCGCCTGGCCCTCCCCGGACGCATCGAGCGGCGTCCCATGCCGCAGGTTTCCGTCATCGACATGCGCCGCGAGTTCCTCGAAACCCGCAAGCAGGCTACCTTCTCGCGCGCCTTGATCGACGCCGTGACGGAGCGCCTGGAAAACGGCGAGCAAACCATGCTCCTGCTGAACCGCCGGGGCTTTTCGAGTTTCGTCGCGTGCCGGGCCTGCGGCGAGCGGCTGCAATGCGTGAACTGCTCGGTGACGCTGACTTACCACAAGCGCGACCGGCGAATGCTGTGCCACTACTGCAATTACGCGACGCCGGTACCCGGCAAGTGCCCGCAGTGCTCCAGCGATTTTCTGCAGTTCATCGGGGTCGGCAGCGAACGCCTGGAACAGGAACTGGGCGCTTTTTTTCCGAAAGCCCGCATCGCGCGACTGGATCGCGATACAGTCAGCGGGAAGCGCGACTACGAAACCATCCTGGCGGGCTTCCGCGAACATCACTACGACATCCTGGTGGGGACGCAGATGATCGCCAAGGGTCACGACATCCCCAACGTCACGCTGGTAGGCATCGTCAATGCCGATCTGGGCCTGGGACTTCCCGACTTCCGCGCCGCGGAGCGAACGTTTCAACTGCTCACCCAGGCCGCCGGGCGCGCCGGCCGCGGCGAAACGCCCGGGATTGTCCTGATCCAGACGATCAATCCCGATCACTACGCGATCCAGTGCGCCGCCGGCCAGGACTACGAAAAATTCTACCGGAAGGAGATCGAGTTCCGGCGCCTGATGTATTATCCGCCCTTCGGAGCGCTGGCAAACATCATGGTGCGCTCCACCAATGAAGAGGACGCGCTGGCTCGCAGTGCGGCTTTAGGCCGGCTGCTGAATCCGGCTCCCGAGGGCGTACGCGTGATGGGTCCGGCGGCGGCTCCAGTGCTGCGGGTGAAGGCCGAGTATCGTTATCAGATGCTGCTGAAGACTTCCAGCCGCAAGCGGCTCGGCGAACTACTAAGTGAGGTCCGCCGCTTCGCCGCCGCTGAAAAATGGGGCCCCGCGAATTTGGCGATCGACGTGGATCCCATGACGCTACTGTGATGCGCGACTTTCAAATTGTCGACGCCAACCTGCGCGCCGCCATGAGTTTCTTCGGCCGCGCCACCGGCGCCGGCGAAATTCGCCCGTTGGACGGCGCGCTGGCCGTCTATTCCGGCCTCGAATATGGCGTATTCAACATAGCCTTGCTGGAGGGCCACGCACCCCAGGGGATCGACGGATTCACCGAGCGTATCGCCCATTGCGCGCGCTATTTTGCTCCCCGCACCATGCGTTGGTCGTTCTGGCTGTGCGAGAACTCCCTCGATGCTTCTACCCGCCGCCAGGCGCGCACTCTCTTGATGGATCACGACCTGCGCCCGATCTCGCAGGCCCCCGGGATGCTGGCCGAAGCACTGGCGCCTCCATTACGCGCGCTGCCGAAAATCGATTGTCTGCCGGTTGCGGATCGGGCTACGCGCCAGGCTTTCGGCGCGCTCACTTCGGTGAGCTTCGATATTCCGATGGGGATCGCGAAAGCCGTATACGAGCCGGAGAGGGCCTGGTTCGGAGATTACCAGGGATTTGTTGGCTTCGCGGGCGGGAAACCGGTGGCGATTGTCGCGATTGTCGCCGCCGCGAATGCCCTGGGAGTGTATTCGCTGTCGACGCTTCCGGAATGCCGCCGCCTGGGCTATGGTGAAGCTCTGCTGCGCGCCGCCGTGGCGTCTCAACAAGCTCGCACCGGAATCCGGCGCGTTGTTCTGCAATCGACGGAAGCGGGCTATTCGCTGTACCGGCGTCTGGGATTTAACGAAGTCGCCAAGTTTTCGGTCTACCTGACCAAGTAACACATGGACCAAAACCGCCGGACTACAATCTAAGCAGGCGTATGTGGCCGATATTGTTTGTCGCTCTGCTCGCCCAAGCCCCTGACTTCGTGGCCGAGGGGCTCAAGGCGCTGGACGCCGGAAACTCCGACGCAGCGGTGGAGTCCTTCACCAAGGCCATCGCCGCCGACCCCGCCGATTACAGCGCGCACTTCAACTTGGCTCTCGCCTACAGCATGGCGGGCAAGGACCAGCAGGCTATCCCCGAGTATCGGAAGACTTTGGAACTGCGTCCGGGACTGTACGAAGCGCAGCTCAATCTTTCCATGTCGCTGCTCAACGCCAACGATCCCGCGGCCGCGATTCCGCTGCTCAAGGAAGCCGCGGAACAAAAGCCCAAGGAGTTCCGGCCGGTCTACTATCTCGGGGATGCGCTACTCGCCACCAAGCAGCTCCCCGAGGCAGAGGCGGCCTATGAGAAGGCGGCGGAGATGGATGCCGCTTCCGCCGGAGCCGAGCTGGGACTAGGACAAGCCCTCGCGCGGCAGGGCCGCCGCAATGAAGCCGAACCGCATTATCGGAAAGCCGGGAATCTCGAGCACCAGTATCATAGCTTCCTGCTGGAGCTGGCCTCGCTGTATGAAGACCATCACGAGCTCCCCCAGGCGCTCGCTATCTACCGCGAGTTCCCCGACAATCCTGCGGCACAAGAGCGCGCCGGAGTGCTGCTGCTCCAGACCGGAGAGAGTGCGGCTGCGATCCTGGCTCTCGAACCCATCGTGGCGAAATCGCCGACGCCCGCGAATCAGATCGCGCTGGCGCAGGCATATGTGAAGGAGAAGCAGCTCGCAAAAGCCGAGCCGCTGGTCGCTCGATCCGTGACCGCCGCGCCTGGGGATTTCGATCTCCGCATGTTCTACGGGCGCGTGCTCCGGGATGAGCGGCGATTCCCTTCGTCCGCGGAACAGTTTTCCGCCGCTGCCAAGATCAAGCCCGATTCCGCCGAGGCTTGGACCGAGCTGGCGGGCGTGCTCATTGTGGCCGAACGACACATGGAAGGTTTGGGAGCCTTGGATCACGTGCGAGCCTTGGGGGCGGAAACCGCGGGGCATTTCTATCTGCGGGGCATGACCTTGGAGCGTCTCATGCAGCCCAAGGACGCCCTGGAGGCCTACAATAAGTTTCTGGCGGCCAGCCAAAATGTGAATCCCAATCAGGAATTTGTCGCCCGGCAGCGCGTAAAAGCACTCGAGAAAGAATTGGGGAAGCGATAAGGCCATGCATCTGCTGCTGACGCTCATGCTCGTGCTCGACTTGGCCGGTATCAAATCCGAGCCGAGGCTCGAGAAGCGCAGCGAGCTGGCACTGCACTATGCGGATTCCCAACTGGATGCGGCCCGTGATGCCTACAAGAAGGGCGACATGGACGCGACCCGCGCGGCGCTCGGCGAGATCCAGGCGGGGGTGCAGCTCTCCTACGATTCGCTGACGGCGACCGGTAAGGACCCCCGGCGAAATTCCGGACCGTTCAAGAGCGCCGAGAAGGCGACGCGCCAGATTCTTCGGCGCCTGGAGAGTCTCAGCGATTTGATGAGCGCTGTGGACCGCGCCGCCGTGGAGCCGGCCAGCCGCACAGTAACCGACATTCACGATCATCTGATCACCGGAATCATGGGGAAGAAAAAATGAAGACTCTGCTGGTACTCCTGATCGCCTCTCTCCCTCTGGCGGCCCAAGTCGGGCGCGACTTTCTTACGAATGACGAAGCCGATCAGGTCCGCTTGGTCCAGGAGCCCAACGAACGGCTCAAGCTCTATCTGGTCTTCGCCAGGCAGCGCGTGGAACAGGTGGATCAGCTCATCGCGCAGAACAAACCCGGCCGGTCGGTCCTAATTCACGACCTGCTCGAGGACTACACCAAGATCATCGACGCCATTGATACGGTTGCGGACGACGCCCTGCGCCGCAAGGTCGCGTTGGATCTCGGGATGGCCGCCACGGTCGAAAGCGAGCGAGCCCTGCTGGCCCGCTTGCAGAAGATTCAGAACTCGGCGCCCTCGGACCTGGCGCGTTACGACTACGTGCTAAAGGACGCCATCGACACCACCTCGGACAGCTTGGAACTTTCCCAGGCGGACCTGACAGGCCGCGCAGCGGGTGTCGAAGCAAAGGACAAAAAGGAAAAGGAGGCGCGCACCCTCGCGCTTACTCCTCAGGAGTCAAAAGACAAGAAGGAGCAAGAGAAGAAGGACACCCCGAAAAAGGCGCCCACGCTGCGCCGCCCCACCGATCCCGCGCCGAAGCGCTAGGTCCTAATTCCGCAACCGCAATCCCGAAGGATCCACGCCATCCCCCAGTTTCCGCATCCACTGGCGCGCCAGCGCCAGCATGGAATCGCGCGTCAGCTCGTGCTCCCGGTCGTGCGCCAGGTCGTTTTCTTCCGCCGGATCATCGGCCAGATTGTAGAGGCGAGTGGCCTCTTCTTGCGGCCGGATCACCAGCTTGTCATACCCTCTTACGACCATCCGCCATTCGCCTGGAAGGCCCAGCCTGCCTTCGGCGTACACGGAGTCTGGCACCGCGCCGGTGGCATTCTCAATCAACTTTGAAAGATCACGCCCCTGCAGTCCTTCGAGTGGCTGGACCCCCAACCACGCGAGCACAGTCGGCACAACGTCGGCATGCGAAATGAGCAACTCATCGGCGACGCGCGGCTTTAACCGGCCAGGCCAGCGGATCGCCAACGGCACCAGGACGGACCGCTGCGATGGGGAATCCTCACCGTTGCCAGACTCGGCGGTGAGCACCGTGATCACGCCGGGACCGGATCCCGCAAAGTTGGCGATCGATCGATCGGCCGGACGCGCCGCGTGCGGGAACCGTCCGTTTTCCAGCGCCCGCCGTGCAAGCCCCGCCGCCGGACAGCAGGTATATGCGCGGGGAAAGACCACGCTTTCTCCGGCGAATTCCTCCGGAATGGTTGGCCCTTTGATCCATGTAATCTCAACCCTAGGCCGCGTGGTCTGTGCTCCGAGCCCAAGGGGAGCCAGCAGGATCGTACGTCGTGTAATCACTTCACAACCGTACTCTTCACAACCGTACTCTGTCGAACGGCACGCTGCGTTTGCACAGCTCGCAGGCAGCCGCATTTGCGTAGTACTTGCCGTCGAGCTGAGCCAGATAATACAGAGGCAGCATACCGAAGTCCACGCGGTTCGGATTGGGTTGATAGGCGATGACAGCCAACCCCACCACTTCACCGCCGCGCTCCTCCACGAGTTTCTTAACCTCTGCGAGTTTATTCCCGGTGCGCAGGATGTCGTCCACCAGTAGCACCTTTTCACCCGCGTTCACTTCCAGGTACTGGCGAAAATGCAAAGGTTCTCCATCGTTCTCGCGTTCGGCCCAATACACTTGGCGGGCGCGTAGGGCCTCGCACACGCCGTAGGCCACTGGAAGTCCTCCGGTAGCCGGCGCCACCACGGAAAGCTCGGGGATCATGGCGCGAATTTCGGTGTTCGCGCGTACTTTGCGGCTGAGCCCCACGCTCAAGACTTTGGCGGCCTGGTAGTCGCGCATGGTGAGCGCCACCTGCAGATACTCAGTGATGTGCTGGCCGCCAGGATATTCAAAATGTCCGCTGCGCAGCCCCCCGGTCCCGCGCAGAAGCGCGACGACGTCGTCATGAGTCGGTACAAGTTCCATAAGCTGATCGAGTTGTCGAGTTAGTGCGCACCGCGTCCCGTCAGGACAGAAGGAATCGTTCGCAGAATAATTTTCCAGTCGAGGCCGAGAGACCAGTTGTCGATGTACTCCATGTCGAGTTTCATCCAGGTCTCGAAATCCACCTCGTCGCGCCCGCTGATGGCCCACAAGCAAGTCAATCCGGGCCGCATTCTCAGCCGCCGCCGCTGCCACCGCTTATATTGTTCCACTTCGGAAGGAATCGCGGGCCTGGGACCCACCAGGGACATGTCTCCCTTGAGCACGTTCCACAGCTGCGGCAGCTCGTCAGCCGAAAATTTCCGCAACCACCGGCCTACCCGGGTGAGCCGTGGATCATTGGGGATTTTCATAGCCAGATCCCGCTGGCTCATATGCTCCACCGATTCCCGCATAGCCTCGGCATCCAGGCACATGGAGCGGAATTTGTAAAACACGAACCGGCGGCCGTTCAGCCCACAGCGTTCCTGGCGGAAGATCGCGGGTCCCGGCGACGTCAGGCGGATCAGCAGCACGATGATCAGCATGACCGGGAAAACCAGCACCAAGGCCGCGCCCGCCAGAATGATATCGGTCACGCGTTTTACCAACAAACGGATCTCGTCATGTGGAGTCGAGGAGAATGTCAGCAGCGGCGACGTCCCCAGCCGGTCCAGATACACGCGGCTGTTCACGTGGGGCAAGAAGCCGACGGCGATGCGCGTGCGGACCCCCTCTTCCTCGCACAGCAGCATCACGTCCTCCAGTTCCGCCAGGCGGCGGCTGTCAGTGGCGAAGATGATCTCGTCGATCACGTGGCTGCGCAGCATCCCGGGAAGCTCGGTGATTGCGTGGACTTCATAGCTCTGTCCGAGCCGGATGCGAGTGGGTGTTTCTTCCGGGGAGTCCGCGAAAAACCCTCGCAACCGGACGCCGTGGGAGGAGCCTGCCTCTTCCAGTTGCTGGCCGAGGCGCAGGGCCGCATCGCCCAGACCCACCACCATGACGTAATGCTGTGCGGAGAACTCGCGCCGCACCACCCGCAGCAGGAGCCCCGCATTCAGACGGAACAGGCTCAGCAGGAACCATGTGCAAACGGCAAATAGGGCGACAAATAGACGGCTCAAGTCCAGGCGCCAGATGAATTCAAACAGGATGACCGACATCGCTCCCAGCAGGCACTGCCGGAACGCGTGGCGCAGAATGATGCGCGGATGCGTCGCGTCGATGCGATCGTAGGTTTCCCACCACGCCCCCGTCGCCACCCACACCACCATCGACCAGATCAGCAGCGATGCGGCGACAGCCCTAGGAATATAGAAGTCGTTCTCAAGGTTTAGGCGAGCGCGAATCGCGTATGCCAGGACGAAGGCCAGCGCGATCAGGACGACATCGGCCGTCCCGAATAGGATTCTGACTCTGTGGCGCTGCCCGCGAAACACTAACGACAGAATACAATGCGGGAGCCCTCAGCCTGTGCGAGGTTTACTGCACCTGCACGCTGGACACGGACCCGTCGCTTAAACGCACCACCCCTAAGGTCGCATCGCGCGTCTGATAACGATAGATCTCCACTAGGTGGCCATCGTCGAACATGGTGATTCGCGAGGCTGGAGCGCCAAGTTT
>Ga0068859_100008099_pt1 | contig 10658 bp, 10 predicted proteins | sample KBSSwiS22_FD_66585 | JGI IMG/M metagenome (GOLD analysis project Ga0068859, IMG submission 66585) | Switchgrass rhizosphere microbial communities from Kellogg Biological Station, Michigan, USA - KBS Switchgrass S2-2 | ecosystem: Host-associated > Plants > Roots > Rhizosphere > Soil ... | reverse complement strand
CGCCGGGTGCTGAAATCATTGAGCCCACGGGAAGCTGAAATAGTAAATGCCTATTTTGGACTGGATGGTGAGAATGGCGTTACAATAGAGCAAATTGGCCAGAAATACGATTTGACCAAAGAGCGTATCCGCCAGATTAAAGAAAGGGCCATCAAGCGTTTGCAGAAAGCCCGTTACAGCAATGCGTTAAAAGCTTATTTAGGATAATGGTTTATTCTTATTTTGTTAATGCCTCCATTCGGAGGCATTTTTTTTGATTTTTGCCACAGCGTGCACGGAGGCTTTTCACAGAATGAAAGGAGATTTTCGATGCAGACCATCTGAAAGTTTATAACCTTATTTTACGCTGGCCTGACCTGAGTGATCTCTGTGGTTAATCTGTTGAATTTACGCGGGAAATATTTTTTACTATAGCGTACACTAAGGACACAAGGTCTTCGATAACGGCCGCTGGTCTCGGCCTCACTCAGCATTTACCACTTGCCACTGCTGTTCCAACAAAACTCACGTATGCTTGTTATTACCGCAGACACCCTAATTTTGATCCATGAGACAATGGTTAGCGTTTATCAGCCTGGTCGTTTTAATGAGTTCCTGTGAAAAGGCCATCAATTTTAAACTTGATAGCACACAACCTTCACTGGTAGTGGAAGCGACTATAGAAAATGGTCAGCCTCCCGTAGTGATTCTTTCTTCCAGTTTTGATTATTTCAGTAATATTTCGGCCGAACTGCTGGCCGGGTCTTTTGTGCACAATGCCGTAATCACATTGTCGAATGGTGTCAAAACCCAGCAACTGAAAGAATATTTTTATACCACCCCGGCCAACCTGAAAGTGTATTACTACAGTATTGATTCATCTAACCTGGCAGCAGCTTTTACCGGGGCCTTCAACACCGTGTACACAATGAATATCCAGTCTAACGGAAAAACCTATACAGCCAATACCAGCATTCCGGCACTTGCAAAAAAAGTGGATTCGTTGTGGTGGAAGAAAGCACCTTATAACCCGGATTCCTCGAAAGTGGCGCTGGTAGCCAAAGCAACCGATCCTCCTGGTTTTGGAAATTATATCCGCTATTTTACAAAGGTGAACAGCGAGCCGTTTTATCCGGGCATGAATTCTGTTTTTGATGACCAGATAATTGACGGAACCACCTATACGCTGGATGTAGACAGGGGTGTGAACCGAAACGAAAAGATCGACATGGAGAATTACGTGTTTTTTAATAAAGGGGATACCATTACGCTCAAGCTAACCAATATCGACAAAGCCACGTTTGATTTCTGGCGAACCATGGAATACAGTTACCAAAGTATCGGAAACCCGTTCTCATCACCGACCCGGGTGACCGGCAATATTAATGGTGCGCTGGGTTATTTTGGCGGTTATGCAGCACAGTATACAACCATTATTGTTCCCAAATAATTTTTTGTTCACACAAAATACAGACCGGCTGATAAAGCCAGCGGGTTTGGCTCACAACCTTTATTTTTGATGGCTTGCCTGGTCGCAGCAAAACTTGTGCTGCTAAAAAAAATGATGATATATGAATAAAACAGTTGAAAAAATACATTGTTTGATTATTGGTTCCGGTCCTGCCGGTTATACGGCCGCCATTTACGCTGCGCGGGCAAATATGAAGCCGGTGCTATACCAGGGTATACAGCCCGGTGGGCAGCTCACCATTACTACCGAGGTAGAAAATTACCCTGGTTATGCAGATGGCGTACAGGGGCCCGATATGATGGTGCATTTTGAAAAACAAGCCATCCGCATGGGCGCCGATATCAGGTTTGGACTGGCTACAAAAGTTGATTTTTCAAGGCAGCCGTTTAAAGTATGGATAGATGAAGAAAAAGAACTGGAAGCAGACGCAGTGCTGATCGCCACCGGCGCATCAGCCAAATGGCTGGGGCTGGAAAGTGAGCAGCGCCTGAATGGCTCGGGTGTAAGCGCCTGCGCAGTATGCGATGGTACTTTTTTCAAAGGAAAGGAAGTGGCGATAGTGGGTGCCGGTGATACGGCCTGTGAAGAAGCTTTGTACCTGTCAAAGCTCTGCAGCACCGTACACATGATAGTGCGCAAGGGAGAAGATGGTATGAAAGCTTCCAAAGTAATGCAGGACAGGGTGAAAGCAAGTGCCAATATCAAAGTGTACTGGAACAGCGAAACGGAAGAGATTATAGGACAATTTAAAACCGAGGCGGTTCGCATTAAAAATAATAAAACCGGCCTGCAGCAAACCATACCCGTCAGCGGCTTTTTTGTGGCTATCGGCCATGAACCGAATTCCGGTATATTTAAAGAATGGCTTGAAATGGATGAGGCCGGTTATATTAAAACCATACCAGGCACTTCGAGAACAAATATTGAAGGTGTTTTTGCCGCGGGCGATGTACAGGATAAGATATACCGGCAGGCTGTAACGGCGGCGGGAAGCGGTTGCATGGCGGCACTGGATGCAGAACGTTATTTATCGGCGAAGGGACATGGTGGTTGATTGGTTAATTAGCTGATAGGTTGATTGGTTGACGGAATCGGAATCGGGGCTCAGGACTCAAAACTCAGAACTCAGAACTCTTATGCTAACGGTTCATTTATCAAACCTGCGTTTCTTTGCCCATCACGGTGCCTATGAAGGTGAGCCCGAGACCGGCGGTGGATTTGAAGTGCATTTGCAAGTAAGTTATGAAGAGAAAAAAATTAAGTTCAACGCGCTCAAAAATGTGCTGAACTACGAAGAACTCTACCATATCGTTAAGAAGAGGATGTTGATGCCCACACCACTGCTGGAAGAAGTAGCAGAAAGCATTATCCGAAAAATACGGCACGAATATTCCTTTGTAAAAGAGGTAAGTATTTCTATCTTTAAGCTGCAGGCTCCTATTGAACAGTTTGAAGGAAAAGTGGGTATTACCTTGCAAAAGAAATTTGAAGATTAGTGAAAACCTTGTTCCTGGCTATACTTCTATTGTCCAGGTCTTTCTTATTTTTTGCGCAGGACATCAGTCTCCTGCAAAAAGAAGCAGAGCGACTGGAATCCTCCAATGAAGAGCTGGCCCTGCAAAAATGCCAGGAAATCCTGAAACTACAGCCTACCAATTTAACTGCACTTTGTAAAAGCAGCGAACTCTGCAGTTCCATTGGCCGTCGGGAGACGGTTTCCGAAAAAAAAATTGCCTATTTTAAATCAGCCAAAAGATATGCGGAACAGGCCTTGCGCATTAATGCCAATAGCTCAGAAGCAAATTTTGTAATGGCCATTGCCATAGGCCGGATGGCCCTGGTATTGAGTGGTCGGGAGAAAATTGCAGCAGTAGACGAAATTAAGAAGTATGCGCAGCTATCAATTAAATGCGATCCCAATAATTACAAACCCTACCATGTACTGGCACGCTGGCACTACGAAGTAAGTGACCTGAGTGTTTTTGAACGGGCCGTAGCCAGGATTTTTTATGGTGGTGTACCGCCTGCATCCCTGAAAGAAGCTATTTACAATTATGAGAAATGCAGATCGCTGGTACCCGATCTTAAAGTGAATTACCTGGAACTTGCCAAGTGTTATCACCGCAACGACGAACCACAAAAAGCGCTTGACATGCTGAACAAGGCAATCACGCTGCCCGATAAAATACAGGATGATAAACGCGTGAAACAGGAAGCGATGGAACTACTAAAAAAATGGAAATAGTCTTTTGAGTTCTTAGTTCTTAGTCAGGAGTTCATAGTCCGTTTGCCCAGCCAAGAACGATGAGACTAAAAATCGAGAACTGAGAACTAAACCAGCAAGCGGACTAAAGACTAAGGACTCCGAACTAAATGACTTTGTTTTTCCATTTTCCACTGCGCAAATAAATAATTGATAAGGTAAACATAGAGCCCCAATATATCCATTCACTTAACCAGCCAATGGCCACAGGCAGGTTCAGGTGTTCCAATACCAGCCATACATAAACGCAGTACATAATGATGGTGATGAATTCAATTGCCAGGCTCACTTTTGTATTGCCTGTTCCCGTTACGGCGCTTACACAAACAACCGAAAAAGACATCATCACCAAAGCAGAGGAAACAATTCTTACCACGGGCATAGCATGCTGTACCCAATCGGCGCTCTGGCCATACACCGATAAAAACGCATACGGGAAAAGATTCAGGATTAAACAAACACACAACGCAATGCCGGTACTTATTTTTACAATCTTCCAGATAAGTTCCATCACCCTGTGCTGCAGGCCCTGGCCCATAATATTGCTAACCATACTGCTGCAGGTGGCAGCCAATGCCCATGAAAACATGCCGAACAAGCCGAAGATATTCCGCATCGTATTGCTGATGGATAAATCGCGTTCGCCATGGTGTTCTATCAAAATATAAAAAAATTCCCAGCTGATGATGCTGATGGCATGCTGGAAAATAAGCGGAGATGATTGCCGCAGTATGGAATTGGCACTAACGGCATCATACCTGAAACTGCTGAACAATGAAAACCTTTTGCCAATACCTTTAAAATGAATCACTGCAAACACCACGGCCATTCCAAGAAATTCTGCAATGATGGATGCTGATGCAGCTCCATTAAATCCCAGTTTGGGAAAACCAAAATGCCCAAAAATTAAACTGTAATCAAAAAAAATATTAGAAATGGCCTCGGCCGCCGTGCCTGCCACCAGGTACTTGCTTTGATTGGTTCCTACCAGCAATGCATTGCGCATCTGGTACACATACAGGAAGGGAAGACCCCAGATACGTATTTTTAAAAACGAAACAGACTGTTGCAGCAACGACGGATCATGGATACTGAACTGCAATACCCAGGGAGATACCGTATAGGTAAGCAATATTCCAATAAAGGCAATTACCATTGAAACGCCAACGCCATGGATGAATAATTTTCCAATTTCACGGGGCCTGTTTTCACCGGCGCGCCTTGAAATAAGCGCCTGCAGTCCATTGTTCAATCCGAAACCAATAGCGGCAAAAATGAGGTAATACACGCCGGTAATGGCACCTGCGGCCAATGATTGTTCACTCAGCCTGCCCAGGAAAACATTGTTGGTGATAAAGTTTAGCTGGGGCACCAGTATGCCCAGGCTGATAGGCAAAGCAATCGTTAGTATCTGCCTGTAGCTGATGCTTACCTGTAAATTACTATGGGTTTTTGTTTGGCTCACAATAAAACGGTTGCAAACCTACCGAATTATTATCTTCAGTGAACTGCATACTGAATTGATAGCTCAATACAATGGAATGCCCGTATCCAAACCCGGTGCTTGCCAATATCGCAAACAGGAACGATGCATGCATAAAATATAGTATTTTGCACCACTTTTGATATGGCTAAAATCTTATTTGATATTGCAGCACAGGAACCCGCTGGTTTGCCCGATGGGCATCTTCTCATAGAAATCAGCCCGCATATTTTTTCGTACGCGGCTACCGACATGAACAAAAAGCTTCTCCAGCTTCGTTTCTATGAACTCGATACGCATGATAACCATAATTTAGCCGGAGAAATTGCAGGAATTATAAATAATGATGATTTTCTGAAAGCACCTGCGGCAAGAAAAACCCTGCTGTATAATTTTCCTGAAAGCCAACTGGTGCCCGAAGCCTATTTTAATACAGTCAATAATACAGACATGGTTGATCTGTTGCACGGAGATCTGAACCAGGGTGTTGTTCTGACTGAAAAAATACAGGGAAGGCAACAATATAATGTATACCAGGTTCCGGCAGCCATACATAGCCTGCTGCAACACAGTTTTGCCGGCAGTAAATACTGGCATTATTACAGTTTGTGGTTATCATTAGAGCAGGAACAAGTGGCAAGGCCCGGCAGTTTTATATCCGTGCTATTTTATCCCAACCGAATTCTTGTAAATGTGGTAAAAGACCAGCAACTGCATTTGTTGCAGAGTTATGCCTACGAGGCTGCCGAAGATGCAGGCTATTATCTGCTCAATATCTGCCTGCAACTGCAACTACCGCCGGAAACAACACCCATCATGCTCTCGGGAATGATCGATAGCTCGTCTGCCTTGTATACCGAAATCTATAAATATTTTGGCCAGGTGTCTTTGGAAACAGTTCCCGAAGCATCTTCCATTGCCGCCCTGGAAGCCTACCCTGCCCATTTTTTTTCACCCTTACTGAAACTCGCGTTATGCGTATCATAGGCGGATCGCTGGGAGGAAGACGTGTGCATCCTCCAGCCAATATGCCGCATACCCGGCCTACTACAGATATTGCAAAAGAAGGCCTGTTCAATATATTGCAGAATAACCTGGAGCTGGAAGGAATGAAAACACTTGATTTGTTTGGTGGCACCGGCAGCATCAGTTATGAACTTGCTTCGCGGGGCGCCGCAGACCTTACCATTGTTGAAAAAGATGATAAAATGCATGCGTTCATTGGCAATAATATAAAAGCGCTGCAGATAGAGAATTGCAAGGTAATTAAATCAGACGTGTTCAGGTTTATTGGACAGTGTACAGAACAATATGATTTTATTTTTGCCGGTCCGCCCTATGCACTGACCAGCATTGATAAGCTGCCGGAACTGGTGGCCGAAAAAAAATTACTGAGACCCGGCGCCTGGTTTGTACTGGAACACACGCCCAGGAATAATTATACTTCTTTTCCCCTGTATAAAACAGCCCGTAACTATGGAACTACTATATTTTCTATTTTTATTGAACCCGTGGCTGGCTGATCCGTTGATGGGTTGATCAGTTAATTGCTGATGGTTGAGTGTATCCGTAAAATTGCCCTGTTAATAATTTTTTTAGCTGTTGTTATATGAATTGTCCGCTTACGAGGCAACCAGGCAACCAGTTAACCAATCAACTGATTACACAACCTTTTATGCGATCTCTTGTTAGTTAATCAAAATAATTTCCTTGGCGCAACCCATTTTTATCACAGGCATAGGAACCGGCGTAGGCAAAACCCTGGCAGCGGCTATTGTTGCAGAAGCATTGCAGGCAGATTACTGGAAACCGGTGCAGGCCGGCTATGAAGAGGGCACTGATAGCGGATGGATTAGTAGTATACTGGATGGTTCTTCCATTGTGGTGCATCCCGAATTATATAAATTGAAGATGGCAGCATCGCCGCATATAGCGGCCCGTGAAGAAAATAAATCGATAGATCTGGCTAATATAAAAGTAGCACTGGAAAAAATAATGCTTTCGTTACACGGCACTGACAAAACCCTGGTAATGGAAGGTGCCGGTGGATTACTGGTTCCGTTAAACGAAACAGCATTCGTGGCAGATTTAATAAAACAGGTGCAGGCAAAGGTTATCCTGGTCAGCAGGAATTACCTGGGCAGCATCAATCATTCACTTTTAACCGCCGAAGTTTGCCGTTACTATAAGCTGGAAGTATTGGGTTGGATTTTTAATGATCAGTATCTTGCATACGAAGACGAAATCATGCACTGGTCGGGCTTCCCTAAAATTGGTACTATTCCATTTGCCGCCAACCCTGATCAGAAATTTGTAAAAGAACAGGCTTTACAGATAGCCGGCGCGTTGAAAAAGATTGTATGACAAAAAAAGAGTTGCGCGAAACATACCGGCAGAAACGGACAGCCCTTACTGAACAGGAACGATTGCGGTTGAACGATCTGTTGCTTATTCAATTTCAGCAAATGGCTGTTCCGCGTAACACGCAAATATTGCTGAGCTACTGGCCGCTGGAAGAGCATGGAGAAGTAAATACTTTTTTAATGACCGACTTTTTGCAGTTCCGGATGCCCGGTTTGCAAATTGCCTATCCGGTAGCCGATTTTGATGCTACCACGATGCAGGTAATGGTAGTGAATGATGACACTGATTTCAAGAAAAATAAGTATGGCATTGCAGAACCTGTTGACGGAACAGTGGTTGCTGCCACCGGAATTGATATGATATTTGTTCCACTGCTGGTGTTCGATGAGCGGGGTTACAGGGTTGGATATGGAAAAGGATTTTATGACCGTTTTCTGCCCGCCTGCCGGGAAGATTGTAGTAAAGTTGGATTTTCCTATTTTGCGCCGGTAACCGCTATCAAAGACATCGATCAATTTGATGTACCTTTAACCACAGGCATCACTCCTGGCCAGATTTATGAATTTTAATTTTCCTCTTTTTAGAACCATACGGATTCTATTATTCCCTCTTTCATTAATTTATTTTGGTATTATTTATTTGCGGAACAGGCTGTACGATAAAGGCATTTTTAAATCGGCTACTTTTAACCTGCCCCTGGTTTGTATCGGTAATATTGCGGCCGGTGGCACCGGAAAATCGCCTATGACGGAATACCTGGTCAGGGAGTTAAAAAGCCATTTTCAAATTGCCACCCTTAGCAGGGGGTATAAACGCAAAACAAGGGGTTATGCACTGGCCAACGAAAACAGCACGGCACTCGAGATAGGGGATGAGCCCATGCAGTTTCATCTTAAATTTCCTGATACACCGATTGCCGTAGGGGAAGCCAGGATTGAAGCCATTCCTCAATTATTGCACGACAAGCCCGGCACGCAGGCAATCATACTGGATGATGCTTTTCAGCACCGGGCGGTAAAAGCGGGAATGAATATTGTGCTGACAGACTGTAATAATCTTTATACACGCGATTGGTATTTACCAACAGGAGACCTGCGCGACGAAAAGGCAAGTATTAAAAGAGCAGATATAATTGTGGTGACAAAATGCAGCCCGGCCTTATCAACGGAAGAAAAGGAAGCCGTTCTCCAGGAAATTGAACCCCTGCCCCGCCAAACCGTTTTTTTTACCAGTATCCGCTACGGCAGGCCTTATCACATCATTTCAAAAAAAAATGTACAGGTTACCGCTGAGATGGAAGTGCTGCTGGTGACCGGCATTGCTAATCCGCGGCCACTGAAAAACCTGTTGCAGGAAAAATCAAAAACCTACTATGAAATGGCATACAACGATCATCATATTTTTACCATTGATGATCTTAAGGATATGCAAAAAAGATTTAACAGCATACAAGCAAATGATAAAATAATACTTACCACAGAAAAGGACGCCGTTCGGCTGGTGAAATTTGAACATGAACTGGCTGCTATGCCCTTGTATGTGGTGCCCATTGAGCTCGATTTCCTGTTCAATGACGCACACCGCTTCAATGGATTAATCGGTACATTTATAAAGGAATTTAAGAAAATGTGAAAATGTGAAAATGTTGAAGTGTGGAAATAGAAAGTGCTGAACGCAATTGATGCTCATATCGAACAAACCAACCCGAAGGGGTGACATTAATATAAGATGGCTAAGAAAACAGACAAGAAAAAAAAGAAAAAAACTTCCTTTGAAAACACGTATAAAGGAAGGCTGGACGTAACGCGATCCGGCATGGGCTATGTAATCGTTGATAAATTGGATAATGATATACTGGTGCGCCCCAACGATTTTAATACTGCGCTCCATGGCGATACAGTAAAAGTAAGTATTACCGGCGATCAGAATAAAAGCGGCCGCAAACAGGGACGCGTGGAAGAAGTAGTCGATCGCAAACAAACTGAGTTCATGGGCAGGATAGAATTAAGCCAGAATTTTGCCTTTTTTATTGCGGAAACAGATAAACCGATGCCCGACATTTATATACCAATCGACAAGTTGAACGGGGCAAAGAATGGTGATAAGGCAATAGTTAAATTAATAAGCTGGGAAAGAAACAAGAAACCCAACGGTGCGGTGCTTGAAATAATGGATGCCGGCAATACCAACGATGCAGCCATGAAGGAAATTATTATGGAAAATGGTTTCCCCATCGGTTTCAGTGAAGAAGTACTGGAGGCATCCGAACGGCTGCCCGATACCTTACCGCAAGAAGAAATAACAAAAAGAAAAGACATACGTGGTATACTAACGTTTACGATTGACCCCGCAGATGCAAAGGATTTTGACGACGCGATATCCTTCAGGGTATTAAAAGATGGAAATTATGAGATTGGAGTGCATATTGCCGATGTTAGTTATTACGTAGAGCCGGAAACACTCCTTGATGAATCTGCCTATGAAAGAGCTACTTCCGTCTATTTGCCGGATCGGGTAAATCCCATGTTGCCCGAGCGCATATCGAATGAGCTTTGCTCTTTGCGGCCGAACGAAGACAAATTCACTTTCTCTGCCATCTTTGAAATAACACCAAAGGCAGAAGTGAAAAATTACTGGCTGGGTAAAACCGTAATCCATTCCGACAAACGTTTTGCTTATGAGGATGTGCAGCAGGTTATCGAAAGCGGTGAAGGAGAACTGAAAGATGAAATACTAATCCTGAATAACCTGGCACAGCGCTTCCGCAAACAAAGATTTAAAAAAGGGGCTATTAATTTCTCCAGCCAGGAAGTACGCTTCAAACTCGATGAAACCGGTAAACCCATAGGCATTGTGGTAAAGGAAAGTAAGGAATCGCATCAGTTGATTGAGGAATTTATGCTGCTGGCCAACCGTACAGTAGCAGAACATGTTGGAAAAATTAAAGTCAACAAAAAACCCATTCCCTTTCCATACCGCATTCATGCCACACCTGATGAAGAAAAATTGCTGCCGTTTGTGGAGTTTGCAAAAAAATACGGGCATAAGTTCGAAACCAAAACACCTGAAGGCATTGCAGCCTCTTTCAACCAGATGTT
>Ga0068859_100008096_pt1 | contig 10659 bp, 10 predicted proteins | sample KBSSwiS22_FD_66585 | JGI IMG/M metagenome (GOLD analysis project Ga0068859, IMG submission 66585) | Switchgrass rhizosphere microbial communities from Kellogg Biological Station, Michigan, USA - KBS Switchgrass S2-2 | ecosystem: Host-associated > Plants > Roots > Rhizosphere > Soil ... | reverse complement strand
TCATGCCCGAATGCGTCGCGACGCTGTCCAGTTCGCCGCCAACACATTCAGCGCAAGCGCTTGGAATTTAGGCACGAGGATGGGACTATTAGAGCGCATGGAGTGGCAGCATGTGCGACACAGTCCTCTAAATGCCCTGCACGACCCTGATGAATATCAAGATATATGACGACAAGTTTTCGCTTGGCCGGGCCGCCGCTGAGCAGGCTGCCGAAGCCATTCGGCGGGCGATCCAGGAGAAGGGCCAGGCCCGGATTATCGCCGCGACCGGCGCCTCCCAGTTCGAATTGTTGGACTCGCTTACCAGCTTGCCGGGCATTGCCTGGAAGCGAGTCGAACTGTTTCATCTCGATGAATATATTGGATTGCCTGCGAATCATCCCGCCAGTTTTAGAAACTACCTGCTGACCCGGTTGATCAATAAAGTTGGGATTACGCAATCCCATCTGCTCGATGGCGAACTGGATCCGGCTGAGGTGATCCGCAGCGTTGGAAGCGCGCTGCGCAAAGCGCCGATCGACGTTGCTCTTGTGGGGATCGGAGAGAACGGCCACCTGGCCTTCAATGATCCTCCGGCGGACTTTGAAACCAGGGAGCCGTACATAGTGGTTACGCTCGACGAAGCCTGCAGAAAGCAGCAGCTGGGCGAAGGATGGTTTGCAAATCTCTCCGAGGTGCCACGGCAAGCCATCTCGATGAGCGTTCGCCAGATTCTGCAGGCGCGAGAAATTGTCTGCGCCGTTTCGGACGCACGAAAGGCGCGGGCCGTGGCCGATTGCCTTGAAGGCGAGATCAGCCCGCTTGCGCCCGCTTCGATTCTGCGCACTCACGCCAACACTACCGTGTATCTGGATAAGAGCGCGGCGGCACTTCTTACGAAAACCCCGGCATAGAAGCAAGCATGGATGGGGACAGCCGGCTGTCAGACCACGAACCGCGTAGGGGCAGATGTGCTCATCTGCCCGGCGGAGCAAGGCTCCGCCAGGTTTCCAGATTCCGTCAACCAACGGCGCCCAGAAGTCAGGGGCGCCCAGAGTTCGGACTTCGGCCGTCGGGCTGGTCCTCCAAACCCGGTCGAGCTGCGCTCGACTGGACAGCCGGGGGCGGCTGTCCCCACGTGGGCGCTGTATCTGGAGTCGCGGGCGACGGCGCCCGCGCCACATGCCACACGGCCTGATTTTCATTACAATAAGATTCATGGCTGATCCATTGATCATCGCCGGTCGCGAGTTTCGATCCCGGCTCATTGTGGGCACGGGGAAATACAAGTCGTTTCAGGAGACGGCGCGGGCGCTTGAAGCCAGCGGCGCGGACATGGTCACGGTCGCGGTACGGCGGGTGAATCTGGACCGCAGCAAGGAATCGCTGCTCGACTATCTCGATCCCAAGAAATATTTTCTGCTGCCCAATACCGCCGGATGTTACACCGCCGATGAGGCCATCCGGGCGGCGCGGCTGGGGCGCGAAGTCGGGCTCTCCGATTGGGTCAAGCTGGAAGTGATTGGCGACCAGGCAACACTCTATCCCGATGTGCAGGCCACCCTGGAAGCGACCCGGGTATTAGTAAAGGAAGGTTTTACAGTTCTTCCCTATACTTCTGATGACATTGTGTTTGCGAAGCGCTTGCTCGATGCCGGAGCCGCCACTGTCATGCCGCTCGGGGCACCTATTGGCAGCGGGCTGGGGATTCAGAATGCCGCCAACATTCGCATCCTGCGGGAAATGATTACGGGCGTGCCCCTGGTCCTGGATGCAGGGGTCGGCACCGCTTCCGATGCCGCTCTGGCAATGGAACTGGGAGCCGACGCGGTGCTGATGAATACGGGAATCGCGAATGCCCAGGACCCGGTGCTGATGGCCGAGGCTATGAAGCATGCTGTGCTGGCCGGGCGCCAGGCTTACCTGGCGGGACGGATGCCGCGAAAGCTCTACGCGACCGCGAGTTCGCCATTGGAGGGCGTGGTGCGCTGATTGAAGATGAGGCGTTCACGATTCCAGTCCTCGTGTGTCACAACCGCTGGCGGGCAGATTCCTAAAACTGCAGTCCCACTTTTGTTTTCCCGGTCCGGAAGCACTTTCGTCCTTGACAATGCGGCGGGGTGTCCAGAGAATGCGCTCGCGCCCTGTGCAAATTCATTCAGGAGGTTTCTCATGTTTCAAATCAGGCTCGTTATCGCACTATTAGCCGCAGTTGTATTGCTGCCAGGAAGTTCAGTAGCCCAATACAATTCCGGCGACTCCGGCCAGTACGTCATCCTCAGTGCGCAATACGGCACTGCCCAGCACCACGTGGACGTCACCAATCGTTTGAAGGAGTTGGCCCGCCAGGACCGCACCTTCCGCATGGGCAACAGCACTTTTGGCGTGGATCCTGACAAGGGGCGGGACAAGACGCTCCGCATTTACGCCCGCGGGCCGAACGGGCAGGAACGCATGTTCGAGTATCGCGAAGGCAGTACGGTGGACGGCTCACAGTTCCGCAGCTGGGGTCGGGGCGACTGGGGCCAGGGCGGCTGGAGTGGTAACTGGGAAGGCGGTGGTTATGGCGGAGGTGGCTATGGCGGCGGTGACGACCGCGACTCCGGCCAGTACGTCATCCTGAGCGCGCAATATGGCACTGCCCGGCACCACGTGGACGTGACCAACCGTTTGAAAGAGCTGGCTCGCCAGGACCGAACCTTCCGCATGGGCAACAGCACCTTTGGCGTGGATCCCGACAAAGGACAGGACAAGACCCTCCGCATCTATGCGCGCGGGCCGAACGGGCAGGATCGCATGTTCGAGTTTCGCGAAGGCAGCACAGTGGACGGCTCCCAGTTCCGCGGCTGGGGCCGCGGCGACTGGGGCCAGGGCGGCTGGAATGGCGGATGGGAAGGCCGCGGGCGTGAACCGCAACCCGAGATGACTGCCGCCCTGCAGAACCTGCGTGAAGCCCAGAGGAACCTGCAATTGGCTACGCGCGACAAAGGCGGCCACCGGGCCAATGCGGTGCGGATTATCGGCCAGGCCATCGCAGAGGTCGAGGCCGGCATTCAATATGACGATAGGCATTGATAGCCGGGTCAGCCGTCTTTCGGCCCAGCGGCGCTACCCGGGCTGAGGCTCACCGCTTCCTCTTCCGCGGCGCGGTGCCCGGAAGCGCCGATCTTCCATGGGCGCGGTTCGTTATCCTGCCGGCGGGATGGAGCTCCTGATCAGCTCCGTCTCGCCTTGGATCGGAGGGTTAAGAAGTTTCCTTCCTTGAACAAAAAATCGAAGCAATTCACAGCTTATCCACAGTCCTCTACGGGCTAGATTGCTGCTTGCATTAAAGAAGGGAAACATCCGTGAAGGGAAAGCAGAAGGTCCTGGCCGCAGCCGCGCTTTGGGGTGGGTGCGCATGGTTCGTCAGCATGGATGTGGATTTCCTGGTGACCCATCTCCAGAGCGCTCCGCATTGGCTGCTGCAGGGGTTTCGGGCCCTGTTCATGGGAGTGAGCGTGGCCATCGGTTATGTGGTATATCGCAAATACCTTCTTGAAATGCAGACCCGGAGCGAAAAATATGCGGAGATCCGGGCGCAGATCCGCCGGATGCTTGCCGATTTGCTCACCGTTTCCGACGAAGACCTGATCCACCAGCTGCAACGCACCATCCAGCGTATAGAGCAGCTGCTCAAACGCCATGAACCAGAAGCGGCTCGCCACGGCGCGGAACCGAAAAAGCCAAAGGTGGCATGAACACGGGCCAACCCCAGGGAGTGGAGAGTCGGCCAGATCGCCAATTGAGCGGTCCTCAAACCCTGACCCGGAGGTTCACAAAAATGAGAGACACCGTCCGATGTCCCTATTGTGTGTCAGGCGCTGAGTCTTTCGCCATGGTCGCTCATGTGGATGGCAGGTACATCTGCGGAAAGTGCGGCCATACCGCGTATCCCGACGACGCAGCGTATGTATGCCGCTGCCCGCAGTGTCAGGAATTGACCGACGCCAGAATGGCCAGTTGAGGCATACACGGCACTTTGCCCCAGCCTTGAAGGGCCTGCGTCAGTGACACAGAAAATCAGCGATCGGGGAGCAGCAACCCGCTCTCCTGGCAGAAGGCGGGTTATGCCAGACCGCCTTCACGGGCAAGTTTCAGCGCCTCGATAGCGGCGCCTCGGGCGCCGGCGGTATCGCCATTGGGCATTACATGGATGGGAATGCCGGCCTGCTCCTCGCGCTGGGCCGGCATGGCGGCGCGGATCTGTTCGATAAACCAATCCTGAAACTGCTTGCCGGTTTCGAGCGCGCCTCCGCCGACGATGAATGCGTCGGGATCGAACGTGTTCACCATCTCATCGAAGAACAGACCCAGCGCCTGCGCCTGCACGCGGAAAACTTCCCTGCTCAGAGCATCACCCTTCTCCGCCAGGCCGCGCACCAGTTTGGCCGCCTGGTGGAAGTCCATCCTGGCCAGTTCATGACCGGGATAGCGCGGCAGAAAATAGGGCAGGATATTCTTTTCGATGGCAGTGAGCGAGCACAGCGATTCCAGGTCGCCGGTGCGCCCGCAGTTGCATTCCGGATTGAGGCCGCTGGTTCCGGCGATGCTCTGATACGGAATCAGCACGTGGCCCAGCTCTCCGCCGAATCCGTTCTTGCCCTTCACCACATTGCCATCGAGAATGACGCCGCCGCCGTTGCCGGTGCCGATGATGCTTGAAATTGAAGTCTCGCGGCTGTTGGGGCCGAAGATGGCGTAGTGTCCCCAGAGCGCCGCCGCGTTGGCGTCGTTCAAATAGGACACTGGTTTACCGAGCTGGCGCGCCAGGCCCTCACGAATATCGAACCCGGCCCAGCGGGGATGGACAAAGTTGGTGGAACCGCGCGCACTGAGCTGCCCCGCGGCGCTGGCCGGACCGGGAGTATCGAGGCCGACGGCGACCACGTCGTCAAGCGTCACGCCCGCCCTGGCTGCGGCCAGTTTCAGACCGTCTGCGATCTGCTGCAGGCAGATGTCAGGTCCCTGCCTGGCCAGGGCAGGATGCTCGAACAGCCCCTCGATGAGAAATTTCTCCTGCTGATTCAGCAACGTGTAATTGATGGCGGTCCCACCCAGATCGACTCCGGCCACGACTTGCACAGTTCTCTCCTCGGCCTGTGACACCGGCTTCGCCACAGCTTAGCAGAACTCGATTCGAATTCTGTCGGGAACATGTGCGAGCGCCCGCCTTCGGCTGGTCGCACTTTGAAGTTACAAAAACGGGGTGCCCCACCCTCGTCTCTCCGTTTTTGGGAGAGACAGGGTGGGAGCGGGAGGCTTAAGTCTCCGCCCTGTCGTTCCAAGTACGGAACGACGAGGACGGGCACCCACGATCGTTCCGTTCCCAGTTTCGATGGAGGGTGCTTCATGAAGCGCAATCAGAAATTCCGGTGCGACGTCGAGCGAAACGCCGGCGTGGATTGGGTTTTACTTCCGGACTGCCGGCAGCTCGTAGTCGCCTTCAATCTCGGCGACCATGTTGCCGGAAGAATCTGTTTTGCCCTTGTAAGTCCCCTTGCCCCTGATGCCCTTCAATTTGCCGGTGCCGCCGGTATAACTCCATGTGCCCTCGGTGGTGCTGGGCTTGCCATCCATCGTAGTGTCGTTCCCTTGGAAGCGAACATAGATCTTGTCCCCATTGGACATATTAGAAACGTGATAGCCGGAACCGCGCACCTTGGCGCCGCTGGCGTCGCCGTAGGTGACGTCATAGCCGTCTTTGGTCTGCACGTCCGCAATCTCCATCGGCGTAGTCCAGGTGCAGGCGAATTTGCTGATGGCAACGGTATGGCCGGGACGGTCGCCGACTTCTATGGAGTAGGCTGGGTCGGGTTTACCGCAAGACAGCGTGCCGCTGGTCTTGGTCTGGCTGCTGGCCACGGGTGCCAGAGCCAAAACCAGCCCGAGGATCACGAGAAGCTTGATTCGCATAGTGCCTCCTTGTTTCGCAGGGATTCTGCGCGTAGGCGATGGCAATGTCAAGCGGGGCGCACTCCCTTAACCAGCCAGTTGACGAGGGTAACGGGGATTTAACGCCATACTGTTTTGGTTCGACACCCTGGAGTTAGTCATAGCGCCTCGGCATTTTGAATGCATCCACGTCGGTACCCCCACCCATCAGCACCGTGCCCGCGACCGCATGGGACGAGATCTTGCCTTCATGTGCCGTATCTACACCCAAGGCTGGTCGAATGCTCCCCGTGACATCGCCATCGACGAACAAACCGCGTTGCTGATCGACGCGACGGGACACGGCACCCTTGTTGGATCGAGCACCGCCTACTTCATGCAGGCTCCGGGCGCTCCACAGGTATGCGCGCCGAAAACACCACTGGCCTACACCAACATCGCCGTCTATAGAATCACCGCCGGCGGATCGTTCGACCTGGCAACATGGAGTGGAACCGGGGGCATGCCTTATACCGTGTCCGCCAACGCCGGCGTCCTCAGTTCAACACTGCCAGGTGGCAGCATCTACTGACATCGCATTTCATGAAGGCCGGGTGCGCCACACATACGCGTACTTTGCGAATGTGTGGGCGATGCCTGCGTCATCTCGCTCCCCACGTTCTAATTGATCTTGCCCGCGGCCGGACCAACGGCAGTGGCCTGCTTGGTCCTGGGGTCAATCCCGATGAGCGCCACCCCGCCCACTCCCTCGCGGCTGGCGGTAACCACGTGGCCGCGAGCCTTCAAGTCGGCCTGCACTGCTTCGGGGAGGGTGTTGGGCACAGAGAGGCTGCCCAGGCTGGCACGGTCCTGACCGAAGGAGCCGATGAAGTGCGTGGTGGAGAAGCGCGGCGCCTTAAACGCCTCCTCGGGACCCATTCCGAATTCCACATAGTTGAGGATGACCTGGATAGCTGCCTGATCCTGCTGGTCGCCGCCCGCTACCGAAATCGCCATCACGGGTTGGTTGTCATGGAAAAGCAGAGTGGGGCTCAGCGTAATTCGCGGCCGCTTGCCGGGCTGGATAACGTTCGGAGTTCCCGCAAATGTATTCAGGCTGGTGAGGCGGCTTCCGTGAATAATGCCCGTGCGTCCGGCCACGCCCGCTGTGCTTGACAGGCCGCTGGGAGTGGCCGCGATGACGTTCCCAAACTTGTCCGTCACGCACATGACGGTGGTTCCGCCATGCCAGGGTCCGGTGATGGTGGGCGACTTGGTCGGTTTCATATGGTAGGGGTCGCCCGGCCGGAGCTCGAGAGATGCCTCTTTTGGGTCGATCAGCTTGCGCCGCATCTCGGTGTACTGATCGGAAAGCAACTGCTGCATCGGCACCTTCACAAAGTTCGGATCGCCGTAATACTCGTCGCGATCCGCCAGCGCCAGCTTCTCCGCTTCAATCACCGTGTGGATGTAGTCCGCCGAATTGAAGCCCATCTTCTTCAGGTCGAAGCCTTCCAGCAGGCGCAGCGTCTGTGAGAGATAAGGACCCTGCGTCAACGGACCGGCCTTATATACCGTGTAGCCACGGTACGTGGTTTTGAGCGGATCCACCACGGGAGTTTTGTGCGCAGCCAAATCTGCCTTGCGAAGAAAACCTCCCTTTTCGATATACCAGGCTTCCAGGGCGTCGGCGATGTCGCCGCGGTAGAAACGGTCAGAGACAGCTTGCAGTTTCTGCTGCCGCGTACCTTTCGCGGCCTTTTCGGACTCGACCAATTTGCGAAAGGTCACGGCCATGTCCGCCTGCCAGTTCACACCGGTTTCGATTCTCTTCTCGCTGCCGGTGTCGATATACCAACTGGGGCCGCCAGCGTCCAGAATGGCCAACGTCGGCTGCACGACCTCCTCGAAACTTTTGGTTCCGTAAAGTTTCAATAGGGTGATGATCGCATCGATGGTGCCAGGCACGGCGGCCGCTTTCACGTCACCGTCCGGGATCCCGTGCTCCATGTACCATGCGATCGCTTTGGGATCGCGAGGGGCTTCTCCTTGCCCCTCCAGCAGCTTCACGTTTTTCTGGTCGGCGCTGTAAACCAGAATGGGGACCTCTCCTCCTACGCAGAATGCGCCTACATAGGTTACGGACAGTGCCAGCAGAGTGGCGGCGCCTGCGTCGGCGGCGTTTCCGCCGTGTTCCAGAATCGTGATGCCGGCCGCAGTGGCGGCAGGCCTGCCGGAAACAACCACGCCCTGGCTGCCGGCGGCGACACTCGGTCCGCGCGGGCTGACCGGCGTTTTGGTGGCCTGGGGCCCAGCGAAGGGCGCGTGTAAAAGGAGGGAAACGAATGACATCCAAATGATCTTGCGCATAAGAGGTCAACTCGGTTGAAGTGGCCGGCACTCGTTGCCGGGCATGTCATCAAGGCTATACCAAGTCTCTTATTCCGCGCTGCCTCTGCCGTCCCCGCCGGTCGCAGCGCCGCCGGAGCGCAATCTCGACGAGAAGATCCTCGGATTTTCCAACCGCTGGTACAAACCGTCCAGCGTTCTCACCAGTTTGCGCCGTTTTCCGACCCGGTCAATGAGTGAAATGGCGATTTTGCAACAGTTATCCTATCGGCGGTACCCTTGCGTGATGCGACCCCTTCGGTATTCCATCAACGTCACATTGGACGGGTGCTGCGATCATCGTGCCATACCCGCGGACGAAGACTTGCATCGTCACGCCATCGAGAACCTCGACCAGGCCGATGCCCTCCTCTTTGGCCGGGTGACTTACGAAATGATGGAGGCAGCGTTCCGGCCGTCGGCGCGGGCGGGCGCGAGGCCTGATTGGATGGAACCCTTCGCCCGGACGATCGACGCGGCAAAGAAGTACGTCGTGTCGAGCACCCTGGACCGGGTCGATTGGAACGCGGAGCTCGTGCGCGGGGATCTGGGGAAGGCCATTCAGCAGCTCAAGCGGAAGTCGGGTAAGGGACTGTTGGTGGGAGGCGTGAAGCTCCCGCTAGCGTTGGTGGAGCTGGGATTGATCGATGAGTACGAGTTCGTGGTGCAGCCCAGGCTAGCGGGCCATGGGCCGACGTTGTTCGCGGGGCTATCGAAGCGTGTCGACTTGAGGCTCGTGAGCCGGCTGGAGTTCAGCTCGGGGGCAGTGGCGATGCGGTATGAGCCGAGAAGGTAGGCCCGTGATCACGAAAAGCAAACATCTTGATCTCATGGCCAGTAGCTTGCGCCAAGTCCACCGCAGTTCCAGACGATTCACGAAATCAGGCGATGCCCCTCATAACCCCGGTCAAATAGTGGAGTGGCGATCTCCCACCGGGCCCCTTACCTACCGGGGTTCGACTCCGCAGCGGGCCTGAAGTCGAACTTTCCCTTCCCCTCCTGGTAGAACACGCAATCACTTCCGGCGCGGCAGCCGCTGACGTGTATCCAGTTGGCTGGCATCATTACGATCGACCCTGGGCCGAAATCTCTGGCCGTCGCTACATCCGCCCCCGTGTACCAGACGCCGCTGATGATCACATTCTTGATCTCGCTACTGTGTGTATGCAGCGGGTTGGCGGTTCCGGCGGGGACCTTGCGCATCTGCGTGTATTCTCCCTTCTTAGGGTCGCCCGAGAGCACAGCAACCTGCACGCCCTTCCTGCCGGGGAGCTCGGTCCACTTCAAATCCGCGAACGAGACCATCATCGGCGTGACGCCCTCCTTCGCCGCCGGCTTGGTCATTTCCTGGGCGAGTGCTGCTGTCGAAAGGGTCATCGCCGCTAACATTGCGAAACGCTTGTTCATGTTGGACTCCCTGATAACGGTGCTCCTGCAAATCATAACTGTTGAGAACAGCGATTTCACTCATTTGAAACCGGAGGGTGGCTGGAGGGGGTAGTTGGTGTGATGGCGAAGTTACGACAGCTAAGGTTTGTAAATACCTTTCAACCCGACCAGAAACATTGCAGCGCCTGAGAAGAATAAACAGGCTCCGATCAAGCCAAATCGCATAGCTTTCCCGGGTCGAGGGCTCCGGGGTAGCAACCTCCGTTGGAGGCGACGGAGTTGCATCCGCTTGCCAAGCGACCAAAACAGCGGCTCGAATTTATCCGACTGCGGCAGTCGCTCGTTCACTTCGGATTGTAGTTCCAGCAATTGCAGGCTTCCTGCGATGAAATGACCGACTCCTGCCGCCATCAACACAGCACCTGCACCTACCGCGACGTAAGCGATATACACACCCACAATTTACGCTGAAGACTTGGAGACTTCTAGACAACTGTTGTAATCAGCGTTCTCACGAGTTCGCGCCGTTTGTTCGCCACATCCTCGGTCAATGGGTCTAATCGCGATTTCTCAGCAACAATGCGGTTTATTCGACTGAAGTGAAGCCCAAGCCCCCAATGAGAGTCTGGTCCCGAAGCGATTCCAGAGTCATGCGCAATGTGGTGTGGTATTCATCCTCCAAAGCGACGAACCGAAAGGGTTGCAAGCAGCCCGATTGTGATTTGCGCCTTACGGACAAAAGCTCTGCCATACCTCGAACGATACCCTGGCTTGTTTGAAATGACACTTCCACAAAATCACCCTGCTCAAAACCTTTCGATAAGACCAGCAATCCGCCCGTGGCAGAGAGTTCGTGGAGCTTGGCCCGAATGGGTTGACAGCTTTCCGAACGAAGTGAGACGACAACCGAGCCAGGAAGCCTGATCCGCCTCGCCCGCTTGGATGGATTGGGTTGGGGAAAATAGGTCATGGCTGCGGACTATCTCACCC
>Ga0068859_100008095_pt1 | contig 10659 bp, 12 predicted proteins | sample KBSSwiS22_FD_66585 | JGI IMG/M metagenome (GOLD analysis project Ga0068859, IMG submission 66585) | Switchgrass rhizosphere microbial communities from Kellogg Biological Station, Michigan, USA - KBS Switchgrass S2-2 | ecosystem: Host-associated > Plants > Roots > Rhizosphere > Soil ... | reverse complement strand
ATGCGTACGACGCGTGCAGGATCCACAGGATTGGCCGGCCGCGTGCCGCCCATGGCGACCACAACGCAAGTCGCCACGCATGCAGCGCCGCGCCGACGAGCGCGACGATCGCGGCTGCCGTCTCGAAGCCGAGCGGATCGAGCGCAAGCAACGCGAGCACAGACCCCAGGGCCGCATGCTCCAGCGCGGGGATGCGCCGTGCCCCTGCTCCCGCCACCGCATTGTTCGTGAAGCCCGGGACGACGCGGCCCGCCATCAGGGTGATGACAAAGAGCACGAGGTCGAGCCCGATCGCAATCGCCTCGCGCGACAGCAGCGTGAAGCCCACGCTGGCCGCGCCGAACGCCGCAACCAGGACGATGAAGAACCAATTGCGGTTGCGGGTAACGACGATCGGCCGCCCGATTCCGATCGCCACCAGCAGCGCAAACAGGGCGTCGAGCCCGCTAGCGACTTGGAGCGAGAACGGCGCAGCGATACGCGCGGCGAGCCAGGCGCCCGCAATCACCGCGAGTGCCGCGCCCGATGGCGTCGGCCGGCCGGTCCATACGCGGACCGCGGTGAGCAGGAACCCCGCGATCACCGCGAACGCGTAGCCGAAGAGCATCTCGTGCGCGTGCCACGCGGGGTCGCCGCCGGGAAGCACGCCCGCGTACTGGAGCGCCCAGAGCGGCACCCCCAAGGCCGCGTACGCTCCCGCGAGTAGGTAGAGGGGCCGGAATCCGAGCGCGAAGAGCGCGCTGCCCGCTGCGCGCGGTTGAGCCGGCTCCGACGGTTGGAGGATCAAGTGTCTTACGGTCACCCGGGAAGAATCAGGCCCTGCGGATCGTCAGCTCGAAACCGCCATCGGCGCGCGCCGCGCCGGACCACGCGAACCCCTGTTCGCGCAGCAGCCCGTAGAGCGGGTGCGGTTCGTGCGGCAGGACGACTTTCAACGGCTGTTCGGGCGCGCGCTTCAGCGCCTCGAAGATCTGCACGATCGGCTGCGGCGGCTCGAGGCCGCGCAAATCGAGCGCCGGTGGCGCGGCGGGCTGCACCGGATCGGGCGGGAGCGAATCTCCGGCCGCGGGGTACATCCCGTCTTCCTCGACTTCGCGGTGCTGCCGATACAGCACCGCAAGTGTCACGAGCTCCGCGCCACAACCTTCCGGATCGTGCGCCGGCGAAACGCTCGCCAGCGCCTCCAGGATCTCGCGCATGCGCTGGTGCTGCAAGCGGAGCTGCCACGTCGGCTCGCGCAGCCCGGTGCGGTTCTCGAACCGCGGGAACATGAATTCCTCCTCCGCGGCGAAATGCGCGAGCAGCGCATCGCGCAGCGTCCTGATCTGCTCCGTGAAGGCCGCCCACTCGCGGCGGGCAAAGGCGTCTTCGGCCGCCGACAGCGTCAAGGCGCAGCGGCGATGCTGCTCGATCATCGATTCCATACATCTTCGATTTGGTCATCCGCGCGAGGGCGCGGCCTTGATGTGCGTCAAGCGCGGCGCGACAACCAGCACCGGCATCGACCCGGCGAGGGCTGCGGCCAGCCAGCTTCAGGCCGCGCGGCGGGTTGCTGCGACGTGCGACGGCGCGCTGTGCGCTATCGTCCGCGGCGGCCGCAGCTCGCTCGCGACCCACAGCGAAACGCCAAGCAGCAGCACCGCGCCTGCCTGGTGCGCGGCCGCGAGTGCCACCGGCACGTTGAGGGTCAGCGTCGCCACCCCGAGGGCGACCTGCAGCGCGAGCGCGGCGAGCAGGAGGTTGCAGGCCAGGCGCTGGCGCGAGGAAAGCGGAACAGCGAGCGCGCGCCACCAGAACCACGGCACCCACAGGATCAGCAGCCACGCGATCGCGCGGTGCACGAACTGGACGGTCGCCATGTTGTAGAAGAAATTCTTCCACCACGGTTCGAGCATCAGGATCTCGGGAGGCACGAGGTGCCCGTCCATCAGCGGGAACGTGTTGTACGCGCTGCCAGCACGCAGGCCGGCGACCATGCCGCCGGCGAGCGCCATCACGAAGATCGTCGCGCAAAGCGCGAGCGCGGCGCCGAACGGCGCCGCGGCCGCCTGCGTGCGCTTGGGCTGCGACAGCAGGTCGAGCGCGATCCATAGCTCGGCGGCGAAGATCGCGAGCGCGACACCCAGGTGCGCGGTCAGGCGAAAGTGGCTGACGCGCGGATCGTCGACCAGGCCCGACTTGACCATGTACCAGCCGAGCGCGCCCTGGAGCGCGCCGAGCGCGAACACGCACGCGAGGCGCCAGCGCAGCGGCCGGTCGAGCCTGCGCCGCAAGAGGAACCACAGGAACGGCAGCAGGTAGACGACGCCGATCAGCCGGCCAAGCAGCCGGTGCGCGTATTCCCACCAGAAGATCCGCTTGAACCCCTCGACATCCATGTTGAAGTTGACGAGCCGGAACTCGGGCGTCTCGCGGTACTTGGCGAAGAGCGCGTCCCAATCCGAATGCGACAGCGGCGGAACCGTCCCGACCAGCGGCTGCCATTCGACGATCGAGAGCCCCGAGTGCGTGAGACGCGTGACACCGCCGACGACCACCATGGCGAGGACCAGCGCCGCGCACACGAGCAGCCACGCGGCAATCGTGCGCCGGTCCTTCTCGCTCATTCGCCGGGTCGATCCATATGAAGCACACCCAATCGTAGCGCGGACCCGGCGACCGGATGGAATCGTCCATTTCACTGCCATCGCCGCGGCCTTGGAAACTGCAATAGTCGTCGCGCGGCCTCCGGTCTACTGCTCCAGCGCGATCTGCCTGCGCAGCTCGCGGAAGCGCGCCTCGGCAACCTCGGTCGCTTCTTCGGGCACCGCGGTGCGCACCGCGGCCCAGTCCTCGACGGTCAGCATGCGCACGGCAAGCGGCAGGATGTCCCTCTCTTCGCGCGCGATATGGCTGCGGTAGTAGGTCAGGTAGGTCGCCGCCAGCGCCTCCAGGTCGGCGCGCTCGAAGAACGCGCCGCCGGCCGCCTGCTCGAGCATCTGCTCCAGCCGCTTTCCGATGTGCGCGAGCACGCGGTGCTCCTGGGCGAGGCGCGCGACGGGCAGTTGCAGGCCGGGGTTGCGTCGGGCGAGCCTCGCGAACGCGGCATCCTCGCGCGGATGGTGCAGCACGTCCGAGAAATGGGTCACGTAGTAGACGACGTCGAGCATCAACTCGTAGTTCGGAACCCCGCCGTCGTGGAACACGTCGACTTGCTTCTCCAGCAGGTTCAGCAACCGGTTGAAGTACACGTGGTCGGTGTGCCAGTGCTCGACCGGTTGCTCTGCGGCCTTGTTCGCGGAAAGAAACGCCTCCCAATCGGGCGACGCATTGGGCGTCAGCGCAAGCGCCTGCTCGATCAGCGCAACGTGGCTCGATTCCTCGAACGCCATCTCCTGGGCGAGCGACTGCAGCGCGGGATGCTGCGCGAGCCGTTGCACGCGAAGAAACAGCGCCTGCGCCCGTTGCTCGCTCGCGAGCGCGATGGAAAGCGCCTCGCGCGGGCCCATCGTCCGGTATACCAGCTCCCGTGCCGGCGCTTCGGGTGAGCCGGAGTCGAGCCACGCGTGCTCGATGCCGTCGATTGCCGGAAGCGCGAGGCTGCCCGCCTGCGCCTCGAGCTTCTTCAAGTGGTCGGTCTCCGTGCGCGCCAGCGCCGTGAACAGGCGCGCCACGTCTTCGTTTCCCAGGTCGCTCATGCGGGCTGCAAACTCCGCGTACCGTTCGACGGCTTCGCGCTCGATCGCAATCGCGTGCGCGTACAGTGCGGCGGTGGTTCCGATCATCGCCATGACCTTCCCTCCGATTTATGAATCACTTGTGCGGCCGCGGTCGCGACAAAGAGCGCGATCGCAACCGCGTTGCCAGCCGAGCCGGCGACGCGAATCGCCTGCTCCCCGGCGAGGCCGCCTGCGACCCGCACGGCAAGGGAGCCGTGCAAGAGCGCAAGGGGCAGATAAAGCCACGGCGTATACGGCAGGGCCCGGCGCAGCACCGCCGGCACGATGACCGGGGCGTGCCCGAAGATCATCGAGAAGACGAAGCCGACGAGCACCGCATGCACGGCGGCGTCGAACGCCGCGTTTACGGCGAACAGCACGCCCCCGAGCGCGAGCCAGGCATACCCGGCGAGCAGGCACGCGGCGATGTACCGGGCGAGCCCTTTGGAAAATAGGGTCTTGCGCGCGAGGTCATACGCCAGCAGCCAGCCGGCGAGCGCGACGAGCGTGAGTCCGGTGAGCCGCAGCGAGACGAATGCGGCAGCGACCATCGACAGCGCGATTGCGGCGAACAGGCCATGCGCGGCGCGTGAGCGCGGCAGGTAGCGCGACAATTCGAGCCGCTCGGCGCCGATGGTCAGCGCGAGGAACGCAATCCACCACCCGAGGAGAGCGCCGACGGGCACGCCAAGCGCCAGCAGCACGTTTCCCGCGAGCCAGCATCCCGCAGCGGCGGCGAGCGTGCCGGATTCGAGCGACCAGCGCCGCGCCGCGAGCATCGTGCTCGCCGCAAGCAGCACGGCTGCGCCAGCCGCGAGCAGCCAGAAGCCGGCCGACGTCGCTTGGGCAAGAAGAGCGATTCCGCCGGCGCCGCAGGCGACGGGCGCCGCGTAGGCCCAGCCACGTTCGAGCGCTACCGCTCGCTCGAGGGAGATGACGGTGCCGAGGAACCCGCACACCATCAGCACGCCGTGCAGGCCGATCGCCGGCGCGAGGGGGCCTGGTGCCTGCGCGACGCCAGCCCGGAGGAGGCCGCCGGCAATTCCCGCGACGAGGCACGCGAAGCCGAGAAACAGCAGCAGCAGCCGCCCTTGCGGCGGCAACCGTCGTGCCGCGGGAACCGTCAGGACGGCCAGCCGAAGCGCGTACGCGCTTCTTCGCTCATGCGTTCCGGCGTCCATGGCGGCTCCCAGACGAGGTTGACGCGCACATCCCGCAGGTCCGGCAGGACTGCACGGATTGCGGCCGTGGCTTCGTCGACCATGTACGGACCCAGCGGGCACGAGGGCGAGGTCAGCGTCATGTCGACCCGGACCTCGTCTTCCGCGCAGTGCACGTCGTAGACCAGGCCGAGGTCGACGATGCTCATCGCAGCCTCGGGATCCTCGACCCTGCGCAGGGCCTCGAGGACGTCTTCAGCGGTCACGCGCGCGCGGCCCCCTGCTTCCACGGCTTGCCCAGTCCCACCGGCGCCGGCGCAAGCGAGACGATGCGCGAAAAGAGGTCGGTGAAATCCTTTTCGCGCAGGTCCGAGATCGGGTCTTCGTTGCGCGCGAACTCGGCCGCGACGGCCTTCCAGTCTTCTTCGGTCAGCGCCGCCTCGGCCAGAGGCAGCAGCACCCGCTCCTCCTTGCGCATGTGGTCCCAGTGGAAATTCGAATAGGCCCGGACCGCTTCCTCGAAGCGGTCCGCGCCGTACGGCCAGGCAACCTCGAACGCCATCAGCGCGCGGTCGAGATCGCGGATGAGGTCGGCGCCCCTGGCGTGCTCGTCGCGCAGCTCCTGCACGAGCGAAGCCGCATCCGGCGAGCGCGCGAGGACCCGCGGGAACAGGACGTCGTTCTCCTTGGGGTGATGCAGGCGCTCGGGAAACGCGTCGATGTAGTAGATCATCGCGCGCAGGATCGAGAAGTCGGGCCGTGCCAGGGCATTCCCGGCCAGTCGCGCGAGCTCCTGCAATCCGTGCAGGACCGAGGAAATCGAGCGGTGCTCGTCGCGCAGCATCCGGATGGCGTCGTTCATGAGGTTGTCCTCTTTCAGATCACTTTCGAATAGCTCGCGCGCGAGCGACGCTCGCGCAGGTAGCGGTCGAACACCATGCACACCGCGCGCACCAGCAGCCGCCCTTTGGGCGTCACGACGATCCAGTCGGGCTGCAGTTCGACCAGGCCGTCGTCGGCCATGCGCTTCAGCTCCTGCAGCTCCGGCGCGAATGCGCGCGAGAAATCGACCAGGTGGGCGAGCTCGATCGACTCGATCGAGACCCGGAAGTGGCAGGCGAGCGCCTGGATCACCGCGTGGCGCACCAGGTCGTCGGCCGAGAGGTCCAGGCCGCGCCATACCGGCAGGCGACCCGCGTCGAGCGCGCCGTAGTATTCGTCGAGCGATTTCACGTTCTGGCTGTACGCAGGCCCGACACGGCCGATCGCCGAGACGCCGAAGCCGAGCAAGTCCGACTCCGGGTGCGTGGAATATCCCTGGAAGTTGCGCTGCAGCCTCCCCTGGCGCTGCGCCACCGCGAGATCGTCCCCCGGCTTGGCGAAGTGGTCCATGCCGATATAGAGATAGCCCGCGCGCGTCAGGCGGCCGATCGCGAGCGTCAGGATCTGCAGCTTCGCTTCCGGGCTCGGCAAATCCTCGGCGCGAATCCGGCGCTGCGGCTTGAAGAGCGTCGGCAGGTGCGCGTAGTTGTAGAGCGCGATGCGGTCCGGATCGAGCGCGAGCACCCGGTCGAGCGTGGTGTTGAAGCTGTCGAGCGTCTGCCTGGGCAGCCCGTAGATCAGGTCGAGATTGACCGAGCGAAAGCCGAGCGCGCGCGCCTCGTCGATCGCGCTGCGCGTTTCCTCCTCGCTCTGCACCCGGTGCACCGCCTGCTGCACGGCCGGGTCGAAGTCCTGCACGCCGATCGACACCCGGTTGAACCCCAGCCCGGCCAGCTCGTTCATGCGGCCCGGCGCGACCTTGCGCGGATCGATCTCGATCGAGCGCTCGGCGTTCGGCTCGAAGTCGAACTCGCCGCCGATCGCGTCCGCGAGCGAGCGCATCTCCTGCGGCGACAGAAACGTCGGCGTGCCGCCGCCGAAGTGCAGCTGCGACACCCGCCTCTGCCCGCCGAGCAGCGCGCCGACCTCGGTCAGTTCGCGGGCAAGGTACTTGATATACTTTGCCGAGCGCCCGTGATCGCGGGTGATCACCTTGTTGCACGCGCAGTAGTAGCAGATCGTGTCGCAGAACGGCAGATGCACGTAGAGAGAGAGCGCATGCTGAATGCCGCCGATGTTGCGTTTGCCGAGCCAGTGCCGGTACTCCGCCTCGCCGAAGGCCTCGATGAAGCGGTCGGCAGTCGGGTACGACGTATATCGCGGTCCGGCGAGGTCGTACTTGCGGATCAGCACCGGATCGATCACCAGCTCCGAAGCCGGATAGCTCATCACCGTACTGTGCCCGCCCGCCAAAGATGCCCATTGACTTGCGTCAAAAGCACGCCCGCCCTGCCGAGCCCGATGTGACCGGCACCGCCCGCCCTGCCGCGCAGGGCCCCTACTTCGAAGCGATCGTCGACTCCGCGATGGACGCGATCATCACCGTCGATCGCGAGCAGCGCATCGTCCTGTTCAACCGCGCCGCGGAGACGATGTTCCGGTGCACGCGCGAGCTCGCGCTCGGCGACCGCCTCGACCGCTTCATTCCCGCGCGCTTTCGCGACGTACACCGCTCGCACATCGACCGGTTCGGCACCACCGGCGAGACGCGCAGGCGAATGGGCGAGAACCTGGTGCTCTGGGCCTTGCGCGCCGACGGCAGCGAGTTCCCGATCGAAGCCTCGATCTCGCACACGGGCGACCCGGCCGAGCGGCTCTTCACGGTGATCCTGCGCGACGTCACCCAGCGCAAGGCGCACGAGGACGCGCTGCGCCAGCAGCAGGCCGAGCTGCGCGAGCTTTCGGCGCGCGTGCTCGAGGCGCGCGAGGAGGAAAAGACGATCATCGCGCGCGAGCTGCACGACGAGCTCGGGCAGCTGCTGACCGCGCTGAAGATGGACCTCGACTGGCTGCGCGAGCGGCTCGCGCCCGGAGAGATCGCGGAAAAGGCGACGCAGATGAATTCCGTCCTCGACCGCACCGTGGGCTCGGTGCGCCGCATCGCCGCGGACCTGCGGCCGCTGATGCTCGATGACCTCGGCCTTGCCGACGCCGCGGCCTGGCTCGTCGAGGACTTCGAGACCCGCTCGGGCGTCCGCTGCCGGCTCGACAAGTCGGAGGGCGACGCGCTCGACGGCATCGCGCGCGACGTCGCGACCACGGTGTATCGCGCGCTGCAGGAGTCGCTGACCAACGTGGCGCGCCATTCCGCTGCGAAGAGTGCCTGGGTGCTGCTGCGGATCGAGGACGGCGCGCTGCGCCTGGAAGTCGAGGACGACGGCCGCGGCATGCCGGCGGTGCCGCAGGCCGGCAACCGCTCGCTCGGGCTCAAGGGAATGCGCGAGCGCGTGCAGTATCACGGCGGCATCCTCGAAGTCAGCCGGGCGCCGCGCGGCGGAACGCGCGTCAAGGTGCGTGTGCCGCTGCCCGCCGGTGCCGCGAAGGGCTCGGCGTGATCCGCGTCCTGCTCGCCGACGATCACGGGCTGGTGCGCGAAGGGCTGCGCGCAATCCTCGCCAAGGGCGCCGACATCGAAGTGGCCGCGGAAGCGGCGAACGGCGACGAAGTGCTCGCGCTTGCGCGCAAAGAGGAGTTCGACGTCGCGCTGCTCGACCTGTCGATGCCGGGGCTCTCGGGCATCGCGCTGATCAAGCGGCTCAAGATCGAAAGACCGAAGCTGCGCATCCTCGTGCTCTCGATGCACGGCGAGGCGCAGTACGCCGCGCGGGCGCTGAAAGCCGGCGCTTCCGGCTACCTGACGAAGGACAGCGCCGCCTCGCAACTGCTGGGAGCGATCCGCAAGATCGCCGCCGGCGGCGTGCAGATCAGCGAGGCGGCGGCAGCGCAGCTGATCGGGACTGCGCAGGACGAGTCGCCGCACGAGAAGCTGTCCGACCGCGAGTACGAAGTGCTGCGCAGGATTGTCGCCGGCGGCACCGTCACCGACATCGCCGACGCGCTCAACCTGTCGGTGAAGACGATCAGCACGCACAAGGCCCGCATCCTGCAGAAGCTGAATGTCGGCGGCACCGCCGAGCTTGTCCGGTACGCGATCGAGCACGGGCTTGCGGACGACAAGGCCTGAAGTCCCAGGTGTCCACTTACCGGCTGGCGGGCGTCGGACGATTCCTACAAGGCCTCTGCGCCCGCCTACGTCACCTTTAATCCCGCGCCGATAGTGGCGCGGCGCCCTGCCGCGCAGACTGTCGGCCATGTACCGCGTATTCCTCGTAGAAGATTCGCTCCCGGTGCGGGAGCGCATGGCCGCTTTGCTCGCCTCGATCAAGGGCATCGACACGATCGGCATCGCCGGCACCGCGCACGATGCCGAGCAGGCAATCCTCGCCGCGCAGCCGGACGCCGTGCTGCTCGACATCAAGCTCGCGCAGGGCAGCGGGTTCGACGTGCTGCGGTCGCTGCGCAAGCTCGCGCCGCACATTGAGGTCTACATGCTGAGCAATTTCGCCGCGCAACCATACCGGGAGCGCGCTGCGGTCCTCGGCGCACGCGGGTTCTTCGACAAGACGACCGAGATCGAACGCCTGCGCGCGACGATGGCTGCGCGGGCTACGCAATTCACGCACTGAGAGGGAGAAAACGATGCATGCGACCAGCCTGATGAAAACACCGCTGCGCGTAGTGAGCGCCGCACCCGTCTCCGCGCCCCGGTTCGAGGTCAAGTGCTCGGGATGCAACCTGCGCGAGTTGTGCCTGCCCGCCGGGCTGGACGAGGAAGACCTGCGCCGGCTCGACAGCGTGGTTTATACGCGCCGGCGCGTGAAGCGCGGCGAGGCCCTGTTCGATGCAGGCGACGAGTTCCAGTCCATCTACTCGATCCGCAGCGGATTCTTCAAGACGACGACGATCGACAACGAGGGCCGCGAGCAGGTCACCGGCTTCAACATGCCGGGCGAGCTGCTCGGCATGGACGGCATCGGCTCGGGCGCCTACCACGCGAACGCGGTGGCTCTGGAGGACAGCGAAGTCTGCGTGCTGCCGTTCTCGCTCGTCGAGTCGCTCGGGCGCGAAGTGCCGGCGCTGCAGCGGCACCTCTTCTCGGTGCTGTCGCGCGAGATCGTGCGCGACCACGGCGTGATGATGCTGCTCGGCTCGATGCGCGCGGAGGAGCGGCTCGCCACCTTCCTGCTCGGCCTGTCGCGGCGGTTCAGCCGGCGCGGCTACTCGCCGACCGAGTTCCACCTGCGCATGACGCGCGAAGAGATCGGGAACTACCTCGGGCTCAAGCTCGAGACCGTCAGTCGCCTCTTCTCCCGGTTTCAGGCCGACGGCTTGATCGAGGTCGAGCAGAAGCACGTCCGCATCGTCGACGTCGACGGACTGGAAGCGCTGCTGCGCGGGAAGAGCTAGGGAGAACACAGGCGCCGCGCTAGCGGCGCCCGTTACTTCGGCGGGGTGCTCCCCGGGTAGAACATGTAGAGGATCGCGTTGCGCACTTCGCGGTCGGTGAGATCCGCCTTGTCGCCGCGCGCCGGCATGCCGCCGTGCCCCTTGATCGCCTCGCTCACCGTCTTGTCGAGCCCCTTCTTCAGCCGCTGCGTCCAGGCGTCGCGGTCGCCGATCTTCGGCGCGCCGCCCTTGCCCTCCTGGTGGCACTTGGAACATTGCGCATCGACGACTTCCTTGCCACTGCGCTCCGCGGGCTGCGCAGCGGCCATCCCGATCCACAGGAAGGACGCAACGAAGAGCAGTGATCTCATGCGGCAGCCGATCTAGCGGAACTCGTAGTAGCCCGAGACGCCGATGAAGTGCACGGTCTGCGTCTGGTTCTGGAGCACGCGGGTGCCGTCGGTGTAGACCCA
>Ga0068859_100008094_pt1 | contig 10660 bp, 6 predicted proteins | sample KBSSwiS22_FD_66585 | JGI IMG/M metagenome (GOLD analysis project Ga0068859, IMG submission 66585) | Switchgrass rhizosphere microbial communities from Kellogg Biological Station, Michigan, USA - KBS Switchgrass S2-2 | ecosystem: Host-associated > Plants > Roots > Rhizosphere > Soil ... | reverse complement strand
GTCGGCCACGCGCACCGGCACGCCGCCGACGGTGGCGATGATGATGTTGTCGAACTGCGACGTCGCTTCGATGCGGCCCAGTGTGCGGAGGCCCACTTCCCACGCGCCCTGCTCGATCGTGCCGCCGGGGATCTCGACGTTCTCTTTCTGAATCGCGTCGCGCACCTGCTGAATCGACAGCCCCCGCGCGTTGAGCTTCTCGATGTCCACCACGACGTGGATCTCGCGCCCCTGGCCGCCGCTCAGCGTCACCGCGCCGACGCCGTCCACCGATTCGAGCGCGCGCTTCACCTGCTTGTCGGCCACTTCGGTGAGCGCGCGGATGCTCATCTCCTTCGACGCCAGGATGAGCGTCATGATCGAGTCGGCGTCGGGATCCTGCTTCTGGATGACCGGCGGCAGCACCTCGGGCGGGACGGTCCGCATGGCGCCCGCCACCTTTTCGCGCACGTTGTTGGCGGCGTCGTCGAGGTTGCGCTCGAGCACGAAGCGGACGGTGATGTTCGCGCGGCCACCGGCCTGGACGTTGGCCTGCAGCTGATCGATGCCGGCGATGCCGCTGAGCGCGTTCTCCATCGGCATCACGACCGAGGTCACCATCTCGTCGGGCGACGCGCCGGGCAGCTGCAGCCGGACGTCGACCGTGGCGGGATCGGCTTTGGGGAAGAGGTCGACGCCGAGGTCCCGGAACGAAAAGATGCCGAGCACCACGAGCGACGTGACGAGCATCGTCGCGAAGACGGGGCGGCGGACGCAGAGTTCAGAGAGCATCGTGGGAGGTCACTTCCGTTTGGGAGCCACTTTCATGCCGTCGGCGAGGTTGTCGACGTCGGTCATCGCGACGACGTCGCCCGCCTTGACGCCGCCCAGGATCTCGATGCGGTCGCCGAGCCGGTCGCCCACCTTCACTTCACGGCCGGAAATCGAGTCGCCGGCGACGACGAACGCCCGGTTGACGCCGTAGCGGTACTGCAGCGCCGCGTAGGGGAGCGTCAGCAGATCCTCGGCGTGGTTCGTGGTGAGCTTCACGCGCACGAACGTGCCCGGCTTCAACAGCCCCTGGGGATTGGGCACGAGCGCTTCGAACGGAAAGGCGCGCGTCTGCTGGTTGACCACCGGGCTGATACGCGACACCTTGCCGGCGAACGGCCGGTCTGGATACGCATCCACCTGCAGGTCCACCGTCTGGCCGCTCTGCACCCACGGGGCGAGCCCTTCGGGAATCTCGGCGGTGACCTTCAGCGGATCGATGCGGACGATCTTCATGACCGGCATCTGTTCTTTGACCAGCTCGCCGAGCGACACCATCCGCTGCTGCACGTAGCCGTCGAACGGCGCGCGGATGCTCGCGTCGCGCAACTGCCGCTCCGCCAGCCGCGCCGTGGCGTTCGATGCGTCGATGTCCGCGGCCATGTTCTTGGCGTTCTGCAGCGCCGAGTCGTATTCCGCCAGCTTGGTGCGGTGCGCGGCGTCGGCGTCGTCGAGCGCCTGCTGCGAGAGCAGTTGACGCTTGCGGAGCTCCGTCGCGCGTTCGAACGCCAGCTTGGCCTGGTTCAGTTCGGCCGCCGCGCGCTTCACATCGGGGGTCTGGTCGATCGGCGGCAGATGCCCGGGCTCGGTGGCGCCGTAGCGTGCGAGTGAGCGCGCCAGGGCCGCCTTCTGCTGATCGAGGTTGTATTGCAGCTTTTCGCGATCGAGCTCCACCAGTACCTGTCCGGCGCCGACCCGGTCGCCGAGGTCCGCGAGGATCCGGCTCACGACGCCCGCGGCTTGTGACGACACGGTGACGTCGTTCTCGGCCGCGAGCGTGCCGCTCACGTTCACGGTGCGGTTGATCGATTCGCGTTTGACCGCTTCGGTGTCGATCGCCTTCGCGGGGCGCTCACGAGAGCCACCTTCCGCACCCTTGGCGGCTTCCGAACAGCCTGCCAGCGTGGTTGCAACCGAAAGAGCCAATAGAACTTGGAGTCGTCCTGGGGTTAGGAGGGCCATCAATCGCCCTTTTATACCCCGGGCGAGCACAACCCGTATACCTCGGACGGGGTGGGCCGCCGCCCTAGACGTCTTGAACGCGGTGAATCTTTGATCTCGAGTCAAGTTTCGGCGGTCAAGACGTCCGCCGGCGCGGAGCGCGGGCCATTGAACACTGCGCGAGCGAGCGAAGCCTCGCTCGCTACAATGCGCGGTGATATGGGCGCCAACGGCCTCCGGATCGCCATCGTGGGCGCGGGCATCGGCGGCCTCACCCTGGCCATCGCGCTCCGCCGGTACGGCATCGCCGCCGACGTCTACGAGCAGGCCGCCGAACTGCGGGAGGTTGGCGCCGCGGTGGCGCTGTCGGCCAACGGCACACGCTTCTTCGAGGAGTTCGGCCTCGGCGCGCAGCTGGCAGCGCGCTGGTTCGATGTGCAGGGGCTAATCTTCCGGGATGGCCGGACCGGCCGTCCGGTCGGCAGACACGAGGCCGGCGCGGCCTATCGCCGTCGGTTCGGCGCCCCGTACGTGGGAATTCATCGCGCCGACCTGCAGGCGGTACTGTCCACTGCCGTGGGGCTGGACCGCATCCATCTGCGCAAGCGGCTCGTCGATCTTGCCGATACCGGCGCACGGGCGGCGCTGCGGTTCGAGGACGGCACCGCGGCCGAAGCCGACCTCGTCGTGGGCGCCGACGGCGCCCGCTCGTTCGTGCGCTACTGGATGCTGGGGTACGACGACGCGCTCTATTCCGGGTGCAGCGGCTTTCGCGGCATCGTGCCGATCGACAAGCTGCCGAGCCTGCCGGATCCCGACGCGCTGCAGTTCTGGATGGGTCCCGGCGGGCACCTGCTGCACTACCCGATGGGCAACGGCTTGATCAACTTCCTGCTCGTCGAGCGTCATCCGTCGCCCTGGCCCCATCGGGACTGGATGCTGCCGGGTGTGGAGGGCGAGCAGCTCCGCCACTTCGCCTCGTGGCATCCAGCGGTGGTGGAGATGATCACCGCCAATCCGATCAGCCCTCGCTGGGGCCTCTTCCATCGTCCGCCGCTGGGCCGCTGGACCAAAGGCCGCGTGACGCTGCTCGGGGACGCCGCGCACCAGCTCGCGCCGCACCACGGGCAGGGCGCGAACCAGTCGATCGAAGACGCGGTGGTGCTGGCGGACTGCATGCGCGAGGCGGATGCCGGCGCGTTTGCGGCGCCGCTCGAGCGCTACGAGCGGCTGCGTCGCGGTCGCACGCGCAAGGTGCAATACGCCTCGATCAGCGCCGTGGACGTGCTGCACCTGCCCGACGGAGACAACGCCGATCGGCGCAACGCCCGGCTCGCCTCGTTCGAGGGCGCGCTGCATCACCTCGGCTGGATCCACGAGTTCGACGCCGGCTCGCAGGCACCGAGCGACCGCCAGGGTGGGACGTGGTTGTAGGGGCCGCCTTCAGGCGGCCCGTCCTCAAATCCCGATGCCGGACGGCTGCGCCAGCACGTAGGCGATGCGGTTGCGCAAGGTGGCGGGCAGGAACGGCTTGCGCAGGAGCAGGTCCTCCGACGCGAGCGCCGCGGTGACGGCGACCTCCTCCGGCGTATACCCCGACATGAACAGCACGCGCAGCCCCGGCCTGAGCGCGCGCAGGCGTCCGGCCAGGTCGGCGCCGTCGATGCCGGGCAGGACGACGTCGGTGAGCAGGAGGTCGAGGCGTCTGGACTCGCGTGCGGCGATCGCCAGCGCCTCCGCCGCGTTTTCCGCCTCGAAGACAGTGGTGCCCGCATCGCGGAGCACCTGCGCCGCAAAGGCCCGCACGCCGGCGTCGTCCTCGACGATCAGCACGCTGGCGCCGCGTGCCGAGGCAGCGGCCGTCGTGCCGCGCGCGCCGCGCGGGTCCGGCGTGTCGGCCGGCGTGGATGCCGGTGACGGCGTCGGCAGGAGGACCGTGAAACGCGCGCCGCGTGCCGGCGCGCTCTGCACCTGGATGTCGCCGCCGCTCTGCTTGACGATCCCGTAGACGGTGGCCAGCCCGAGCCCGGTGCCGCGGCCGAGCGGCTTGGTGGTGAAGAACGGCTCGAAGATCCGCTCGAGAATCTCCGGCGCGATCCCCTCGCCGGTATCCTCCACGGTCAGTGCCGCGAATGCACCCGGCGGCGTCGCGTGGTGCGTGCCGATGGTCAGGCGGCCGCCGCGCGGCATCGCGTCGCGCGCGTTCACGACCAGGTTCACGATCACCTGTTCGACCTGCGACCGGTCCGCGCGCACGTGGGGCCGGTCGGGCGCCAGCTGCACCACGAGCTCGATCTGCTCGCCGATCAGCCGGCGCAGCATCTTCTGAATCTCGTCCACGACGCCGTTCAGATCGAGGTCGACGGGGCGCAGCACCTGACGGCGGCCGAACGCCAGCAGCTGACTGGTGAGCGTGGCCGCCTGTTCCCCCGAGCGACGGATCTGTTCGATCCACTCGTGCAGCGGCGTGCCCGGCACCTGTTCGGCCTCGGCCAGCGCCGCGTAGCCGATGATGGCCGTCAGCAGGTTGTTGAAGTCGTGGGCGATACCGCCGGCGAGCTTGCCGACCGACTCCATCTTCTGCGCCTGCCGCAGCTCTTCTGCGAGTCGCTGCCGTTCGGTGACGTCGCGGCCAATGGCCTGGATGGCGATCGGCTGGCCGTCGCGGTACTGCGGCCAGCTGGCCAGTTCCAGAACGACCGCGTGCCCGTCGCGTGTGACGACCGTCGCCTCGGTGCTGTCCGGATCGAAGAGCCTGCGCCCGACGAGCTCGTCGCTGGCGTAGCCGGTGAGGTCCAGCCCCGCCTGGTTGATGGCAAGAATGCGGCCGTCGAGGTCGCACGTGCAGATCAGATCGCGCGCGTTCTCCACCAGCCCGCGATAGCGCAGCTCGCTGTCGCGCAGCGCCGCTTCGGCCAGCCGGTGCTCGGTGACGTCACGCAGCAGCACCACGTAACCGGTAAAGCGCTCGCCGCCCGACCGCGTCGGCGTGATGCGGACGTCGTAGGTGCGCACGCCGTCCGGGGCGGCCAGGGTGAGGTCCTGCCGGACTTCGTGGTCGATGTTCGCGGGCCACTCCGGCAGCACGAGATCGATGCGCTCGCCGGCCGCGGCGGCGCGGTCGCGCCGGATGATCGCTTCCGCCGCGCGGTTCAGGTCTGCGATGCGCAGCGAGCGGTCCACGAGCAGGCAGCCGTCGCCGATCACTTCGATCCGCGCGTCCCGCAGCGTCGGGATCGGCTCGAGCACGCGGTAGCGGAACACCGCGACCGCCGCCATCACGGCCGTGCACGCGAACAGGAACGGCGTGGCGTCGATGGTGCCGGCCGCTTCGCTCCGGGTCACGAAGATGATGTTTCCCAGCCACGGCAGCACCACCGCCAGCACCACGATCACCGTGCGTTTGCGATAGAGATACGGCGACTGAATCGCTTGCGCGATCAGGACCGCCAGGCCGGCGAGGAGCAGGCAGTACGTATAGGTGACGTTCAGATAGAAGCCAGGCCCGCGTCCCAGGAAGGTGTAGAGCGTGCCCGACGGGTCGAGCGTGAGCGGGCCCCAGAAGAGTTCGTGCCACTCGTTCGTCCAGGCCGCGAGGAGGAAAAGGAACGAGACGATCGCGACGCGCTGCGTGGCCCGTCGGATGGTCTCTTTCTCACGCGCGACGAAATCCAGCACGAACCCGATCCACGTGACCGGGAGCGCCGTCACGCCGATGTACTTGATTCGAAGCGCCCACAGTTTCTGACCGAAGTCGGGAGCGGCGAGCTCCCACGCGTACGCGGCACTCCACAGCGCGATCGCCAGGAGCAGCAGGGAATACCAGAGGGCGCCGCGGACACGCCGGTGCCGGAAGGCGTAGATCGCCAGCGGCAGCAGGATCGCCGGTCCCACGGCGAGCGGCAGGAGGCGGAGCGGCATGCGCCCGCCCATCATGCCAGTTCCGCCGACGTATCGATCAGCTGCAGAAGCGTGAACTACGGCTGTGTGGTTGGCGGCGCGCCCCCAGGGGCGCCGGCCGCTCCACGACCGCCGCCGGCGGCGCCGCCGCCGCCCGGACCGCGGCCACGGAAGTTCTGCTGGAGCAGATGCGTGAGCGTGTGCACGTAGCGCAGCTTGCCGTTTTCCACCCGGAACAGGTGTGTGTCGGGCGCGCCGCTGCCGCCGTTGGGGCCGCCGGCGCCGAAGGTGCAGTACACCACCACCGATCCAATCGTCTCGTCCACGATGAAGCGCCGGTTGGCGATGTTCACGCCCGCCGGCACGCCGACGTCGCAGCTGTCCATCGGCGAGCCGTTGCCGGTGTGCATGCCGCCCTCGGTGCGGTTGCACGGGTAGCCCCACGGCACGCCGTCTTTCTTGCCTTCGAGAAACGCGTCCAGATACGCGTTGGCGGCGGCCACCAGCGTCGCGCGCGTGTCGCGCTGGTTGGCGGGAATCACGTCCCACTTCTCGGAGGACGACCACTTCAGATAGGTGTCCGCGTTGAACAGCCAGTAGCCGGTCGTGGTCCACAGGATCTCGAGCTCGGCGATCTTGTCGCGGTTCACCCGCATGCGGGTGCCGAGGACGTACGGCTTCTCCTTGTTGGTGACGATCACCTCGGTGAACGTCTGGCACGTGGAGACGTCGATGAGGCTGCGCGTGTGATCGATCTTCATCGCGGTCTTGATCACACCGCTGTCGATGGCGGCTGGCGCGTGATTCTCCGCGTAGCCGAGGCCGGTGGCGAGCGGCAGCCCCGACGTGTCGCCCTTGGTCTGCGCGGCGATGTAGAGATCAGCGGCGCGCTGCAGCCCGTCGCGCGAGCACGACACCTGCGCGTGGCTGGCGGCAGGGATGAACAGGACACCGCTGAGGGCGAAGGCCAGGATGGTTGTGCGTCTCATCGGCGAGGATTGTAGCGGACCCGGTTAGGGAGTGGCGTCCTCAGGTCTTTCGGGGCGGAATGAACTGATCGAGGCCGGTACCGATGGTGATCGTCATGAGCACGATCGCCGCCCCGGTGTAGAACGGCACGCCGTGGCCCAGGTGATCGAACGCCCACCCGGCATAGATCGGGCCTACCACCCGGCCCGCCCCGCCGAACGTCTGCTGCACGCCCATGTAAAGACCGCGTTCGTGCGGCGAGACGACGCGTGAGAGCAGCCCTGTCACACAGGGGAACGTGAAGGCGGTGCCGAGCGGGATGAACGCCACGAAGACGGCCAGCACCCACACGTTCGGCGCGAACGCCATGCCCGCCAGCCCGGTGGCCAGCAGCAGCATGCCGTAGCGGGAGAGCCGCAGCTCGCCGAGCGTGGTCACGAGCTTGCCGAGCACGCCGGCGCGGGTGACGAACGAGATGGTCCCCACGTAGGTGAAGAAGAAGCCGATCGTCCGTTCCGTCACGCCGAAGCCGGAGGCGAGGAAGAGCGCCATCACCGTGGTCATGCCCTGAAACGCACCCATCGTGATGGCGTAGATCCAGATCAGGCGCGACGCCGGCTCCTTGCCGTGCGTGAGCACGCGGCGGAGCACGTCGCGCGTGTTGCGCGGCGCGGGGCGCTCGTGCGCCGCCCGGCCGGCGAGCTCGTTCGACTCCTTGAGATAGCTCCACGCAAACGCCATGTTCACGAGCGCGATGCTGGCGGCAAACAGTCCGGGGCCGCTGGTGCCGAACCCCATCGCCAGCGATCCGAGTGCGGGTCCGATGGCGACGCCGGCGTTGGTGGCCGCCGAGAGCCAGCCGAGCGCCTTGGCGCGGTCGTCGGGCTCGGTGGCGTCGGCCACATACGCCTGAATGACGCCCACCGTGCCGCCGCCCGCGCCCTGGACGATGCGGCAGAGGAACAGCAGCTCCAGCGAGTTGGCGAACGCGAAGATCACGTAGGCCGCGGCCGACGCGCCGAGCCCCACCATGAGCGCAGGGCGCCGGCCGAAGCGGTCCGAGAAGCGCCCCCAGTAGGGCGCGCTAATCAGCTGCGCGCCGGCGAACATCATCACCATCAACGACACGGCCGCGCCGCCGCCGCCCAGCCCGAGCGAGTTCAGCGCGTTCCACAGCGGTCCGTGACCGAGCGTCTTTTCCGCGTAGAAGGGAATGAGAGGGAAGACGATCAGACCGCCCATCATGTCGACGAAGGCGGTCACCATCAGGACGACGAGTTTGCCCATCAGCTCGTCGCAGTCTATCGCGAGTGTGCTGCTTCGAGCCGCTCGTGTCTCGATTCGGCACTGACGGGTCGCTCGACGGGACACTTTCAGCGGGTTGCGAAGACGTGCACTTCGCGCGAACCCGCTGTCATGCAGCCCTTTGCCGCCGAACGGTCACGAAGGCGCGCGTCTTGCGCTCTGGGGGCCGGTTGCGAGGAGCTGCCGTGTTCACACATCGCCATTCGCCCGCCGTTCGATGGATTGCCACCTGTGGGCTGTTTCTGGCCATCGGCGTGCTCGGCTCGCGTCCGGTGCTCGGCGATTCGGACGCCAGCGGCGGGCACCGGGCCAAGCTCGATCGCCACCTGCAGGAGGTGAAGGGGCACGCCTCCGAATCGGTCCGCGTCATCGTGCGGACGGCCAACGGGAAACAGGCGGCCGTCGGTGACCGCCTGGTGCGGCGCGGGCGCAAGAAAGCGGGCGACTTGAACTCGCTCAACGCGTTCGTCGCCGACGTCACCGGCTCGGATGTGGCGGAGCTCGAGCGCGACCCCGATGTGCTCGGCCTGTCCACCGACGCCCTGGTGAGCTCGTTCGGCGCCAGCCTCGACGTGTCCAGTGCGGGCGCGATGCTCGACGAGCTGCTTGGCATCGAGTCGTCGCGCTGGTCGGGCGACAAGGTCGGCATCGCCATCGTCGACTCCGGCCTCGACCGCACGCCCGATCTCGACGGCGGCCGCACGGACAAGTTCTTCTACCTCACGGGCGCCGGCAATGAGAAGGCGTTCGACGACTTTGGCCACGGCACGCACGTGGCCGGCCTGATCGGCGGCACCGGCAAGAAGTCGGTGGTGAAACGGGCGATGCGGGACACGAACGGGTCGATGAAGGTGAGAGACGTGCCCTTCTTCGCCGGCGTGGCCCCACAGGCGCGTCTGTTGTCGTTCAAGGTGCTCGACGAGCACGGCGCCGCCTATACGAGCCAGGTCATCGCCACGCTCGACTACATCATCGAGAACAAGGACCGGCTGAAGATCGACATCGTCAACCTGTCGCTCGGGCACCCGATCCTGGAATCGGCGTCGACCGACCCGCTGGTGCTCGCCGTCGAGCGCGCCACGCGGGCCGGACTCATCGTCGTGGCCGCCGCGGGAAACTGGGGGCGGAATCCCGATACCGGTGCGGTCGGATACGCCGGCATCACCTCGCCGGGCAACGCGCCGTCGGCCATCACGGTCGGCGCGTACGACACGCACGGCACCGTGTCGCGATTCGACGACACGATTCCCGACTACTCGTCGCGAGGGCCCACCTGGTACAACGGCTACGCCAAGCCGGACGTGGTGGCGCCCGGATCGGCGCTCGTGTCGGTGGCGGCGCAGAACAGCACGCTCTTCCGCCAATATCCCGGCCGACAGGTGACCGACCGCGACGGCGCGCCCAGCTACTTTCGCCTGAGCGGCACCAGCATGGCGACGGCCGTCACCTCGGGCACCATCGCGCTGATGATCGAGGCGGCGCGCGACGCGCACAAGGCCACCCCGTCGCCGAACGCCATCAAGGCGATCCTGCAGTACACGGCGTTGCCGATGCCCGGCTACGACCTGCTGACGCAGGGGGCCGGCTCGCTGAACGCGGTCGGCGCCATCGAGCTCGCACAAAAGGTCGATCCGAACGTTCCCGTCGGGAGCTACTGGCTGACCGACGCGCCCTCGGGCGCCACGACGATCGAGGGCGTCACCTACGAATGGGCGCACGCCGTCATCTGGGGCAATGCGGTGATCTGGGGCAGCACCCTCGATACCAACCAGACTGCCTGGTCGCAGGCCGTGATCTGGGGCAACGCGGTGATTTGGGGCAACGCCGTCATCTGGGGGTCGAACGTCGTCTGGGATCAGCCGGGCGTGTGGGCGAACGCCGTGATCTGGGGCAGCAGCACGATCGGCGTCACCAACGGGAACGCCGTGATCTGGGGCAGCAGCGACGGTCTCGATCCGAACACCATTGTCTGGAGGGAGCCCGGAAACGCAGGGCCCTAGAGCAGGAACCGCAGCGCCTCGGCACAGGGCGTCATCACCTTGAAGGCGAGCAGATCGTCGGCACGTGTGCGTCCCAGGTTGATGGCGGCGATCGGCGTGCCGTGCTCGGCCGCCGCCTGCGCGAAGCGGTAGCCGGAATACACCATCAGCGACGAGCCGACCACGAGCATGGCGTCAGCGCGGTGGAGCGCCGCCATCGCCTGCTCGACGCGCGCCTTCGGGACGCCTTCACCGAAGAACACGACATCTGGTTTCAGAAGGCCGGCACAGCGCCGGCACGCCGGGACGTCGAACTGTTCGAACGGGATGCCGTCGAGATCCGCGTCGCCATCCGGCGCGGTCAGCGCGTCGAGGTGTGCGAAGCGCTCGTTCCGCCGGAGCAGATCGGCCTGGACCGCCGCGCGCGGCACGCGCTCGCCGCACTCCAGGCAGCGCACCACGTCCACACGGCCGTGCAGGTCGATGACGTCCTGGCTGCCGGCCGCCTGGTGCAGCCCATCGACGTTCTGCGTGAC
>Ga0068859_100008093_pt1 | contig 10660 bp, 8 predicted proteins | sample KBSSwiS22_FD_66585 | JGI IMG/M metagenome (GOLD analysis project Ga0068859, IMG submission 66585) | Switchgrass rhizosphere microbial communities from Kellogg Biological Station, Michigan, USA - KBS Switchgrass S2-2 | ecosystem: Host-associated > Plants > Roots > Rhizosphere > Soil ... | reverse complement strand
GATGAGAAAAATTATTGTGCTTGAACATATTTCACTTGACGGTGTCATACAAGGCCCGGGCGGTCCGGACGAAGATCCGAGCAATGGCTTCGCGTATGGCGGATGGGCCGCGCCTTATGATGACGACATCGTTGGAGCGGCCGTGCAGAAGCAGATTAACGCGCCGCTTGACCTGCTGTTAGGACGCAAGACCTTTGATATTTGGGCGGCCTATTGGCCTCAACATGGAGATGTTTGGCCGCGCGTCAACACGGCGACGAAGTACGTCGTCTCGAATACCATGACTTCCCACGAATGGCAGCCGTCCGTGTTTTTGAACGGAGACATTGCAGACAAAGTCGCGAGGCTCAAGCAAGAGCAAGGGCCGGATCTACACGTTTGGGGAAGTGGCAAACTCCTTCAGACGCTGACGAAGCATGATCTGGTCGATGTGTTCTGGCTGATGATTTATCCGATCACGTTGGGGTCGGGAAAGCGGTTGTTTGTGGATGGCGCGATCCCGGCGGCCTTCAAGTTGACGGAAAGCACAATCGGATCGAGTGGCGTCATTATCGCGAATTATGAGCGTGCGGGCGCGATCAAAACCGGAACCGAAAGTCTATAAACATTCGCGCCGTGTTGGGCGCGCGTTCGACGGGGGCAGGAAACACGAATGAGAAACCTAATCTTCGCAATCAACATTTCCCTGGACGGCTGCGTTGACCACACCAAGGGAGTTGCTGATGACGAGACACATGAATATTTTACGGACCTCCTGCATGAGGTAGACCTGCTCGTCTATGGTCGCAAGACTTATGAATTGATGGTCCCATTTTGGCCTGAAGTCGCAAAAAACCAGTCGATGACAAAAGCATTGAACGAATTTGCTGAAGCATTTGACTCCATCAACAAAATTGTTTTCTCACGAACACTGGACAGCGCTGAGGACAAAAATACGAGAATTGTTCGTACGAACCTTCACGACGAGATACTTAAACTGAAACAAGAAGAGGGCAAAGATATTTTAACCGGTGGTGTAAGTCTTCCTTCACAACTCATCGAGCTTGGTCTAGTCGATGAATATCGTTTCGTCGTTGGCCCAATCGTTGTCGGCGAAGGAAGACGGTTATTGGCGGACGTTAGCCTGCCGGAGAGTTTGCAATTAAGACTTGTTGATTCAAAGTTTTTTAAATCAGGATGTGTCGCGCTTCGTTACTTGAAACAGTGATCTGCCCCGCTGGCTGCGAGCGCAGGTTGTCGTAGTGCTAGACTCACTCAGGAGAAAACAAAATGACGCTTCGGGATTTCTATTTAAAACGTGCAAAGGCAGAGTTCCCAGTTTTTCTAAAGGTGCTTAGGGCGTTGCCCTCGGACCTGAGCTACAAACCGGACGAGCGTTCACCTTCGGCCGAACAGTTAGCGTGGACCATCACTTATGAATTGAAAGCGTTGCTTGACGTAGTCGAAACTGGCAAATGTGAATGGCAAAACATTACTCCACCAGGTTTGGACGAGATGATCGGAATGTATGAGAAGTGGTCGACTGAGTTACTCGACAAGGTTGCGAACCTGGACGATGCTTCCCAGGAGCGCAACGCCCAGTTTCTTTACCAGGGCCATGTCGTAATGGAGAGACCATTGGTAGAGTTTCTTTGGGACTTCATGTTCGATGCGATCCATCATCGTGGGCAGTTGAGTGCGTATCTACGGCCTATGGGAGGGAAGGTCCCCTCGATTTATGGACCTTCGGCTGACGACCCGGGGATGTAAGTCATTGCCGCACTACAATCGCGACCGGTGATCGCAAAGAAGACGCTCGTGTAAGTCAAATCGATTGATGACAAACGAAAATTTTTGCGCTACGGTGCTGATTCACCCACCCAATCGAAAAAGAAGCGGGCCGACTTGTGCAACGAACACAAATCGACCCTAGATCCTCAACCTTCTACTGAAAGGATAAGGACCATGACAACGCATGGTAGCGCATCACCGCGCAAACAAGAATCTCGCACACTCGACGCCAATCTAAAACGACGCGCTCGAAAACTCGCAACGGACAGCAGAGTCGATCCCGGCACACGCTCACTCATTCGTTATGCACTGGACATCAAAGACCCGTCCCTCGATCAAATCGTGAATCGCATCGAGGCCGGCGAAACGCGCATCGACCACATCCACTTGGAGGGTGATTAAAATCCCGCGCCGCTCCGTGTCTCGGCGTCATAACCGCCGAGACGCGGCTGCGCCGCCGCCTTCGCGATCTTCATTCAGCCGTGTTTCCCTGTCTGGTTCGCGGTGTCGAGGAGACAATCAGGTTTCATCTGCGACACGGCACCGCTTGCGAGTTTCCTTATGGAAGCTTCCGGTTCCAGCTTGCCGGCCTAGCCCTAATCTGCCTGAAGAACGAAACAAAGCCTGGTGCCAAGCGTGCCTTGCGTGAACTAATCTCCTACCCGGTACGTGTGGCCATCAAGGTGCGTCGCGAACCGTTACTGCGCCACTTGGAATCTGCAGAACAAGCGCACCCGCGCATCTTCGCCAGAGATGGACCTCAAACAATGACATTGCCGATTGCCGACTTGAACCATGCGCATTGCAGGCCGACTTGATGCTCGATCAACCTTGCGCTTAGTCACGCGCGGCTTACGCCACTTTCCAAGTATCTCTCCAAAATGCCTACTTATAACGAATTTCAAGCGCAGTTCAAGATGCGCGAATAACGGTAATGTTCTAAACTGCTGCAAAAGCGTCTTCGCTATCTGAGGCCTCATGCCATCAAGGAGAATACTGTGCCCCTAGGATTAACTCTGGATAAATATCGCAGCCAACTTGAGGAAAAATACGGTGAGCGCACTACTGAATTCGCCAATGAAGTTGAAACAGTCCTGCGCTACTTCATTGCATTACAAGACCGCCTCGCCGACACGTACGTAATTGAGAAAGTACTATCCATAGGCGGCACCGGAATAGTTCATATCGGTCACCATAAGCGTTTTCGGCAAAAAGTTGCAATTAAGATCAATCGGCCTAATCTTATTCCGGAAGAGCGCTCAATGGTTGCCAATGAAGCACAACTTCTGCCTAAGCTCAGCCACCCAAACATCATCTCTGTTTTGGATCTCGGAACGCTTTGTGACCACAAATCGGAGTTTTGCGAATGTGAGCAACATCCTAAAGACTGCAAACATAAAGCCGAAGAGTGTGCGGAGACTTCGAAGTTAACATATATCGTCGAACCCTTCATTCCAGATTCCAAAGAGTTTTTCACAAATCGCTCAAGTGATGTTAAGGGCACTTGGCTTTATGAAAGAATCACAGAAATAAAGCGGGTAATACCAGAGGCTTTAGAAATGGGCCGCGAAGATGACCATAGTCAGGCAGTGGTACTCATTACAACTCTCTTGCGCGACGTCGCTGAGCTTTTTTCTCAATGGGTAAGCCTCCTTAGTCACCTTCACTCAAAGCACGAAGAGGCGGAAAACGGCTACGTATACCTCGATGTAAAGCCGGCAAACGTGCTTGTTAGCAAGCCTCGACATTTAACAGCTATTGACTTCGGTTCTGCCGAGAAATTAGATCCTGAGGAGCCTCGCTCGATCAAAGTTTTCTTCACTAAGCATTACGCCCACCGAGTCCTAAAAGATCTCAAGGGAGAAGACGCTTCTTCAAATCGAGTCATGGGGGGCATCAAGCGAGCTGAGCTGAAGGCCACATTTGACTATTTTGCTCTCGGCATGTCGATGCTTGAAATTCTTAATGCGATTGCGGAAATCAAATCCCATTTAGTACCTCAATTGCCCCTCTATCGTGCTTTGCATTTTTTAGCTACTCGTTTGTTGGATGGGGAAAACGCAACTCGTCCGCCGGCCCGAAACTTCAAACATGCGTCCCAAGTGTTTCCCGGACTGCGAGATCAGGACTACGAGCATTTACGTTACGAGACCCTGAATGATACGCATCGCGATCTCGAGAAGGAACTCGGAAGATGGAGCTTGGAGGGGCGAGTGCCAGAGCTTGCGTCTTACTCAAAAGATATTGTACGCGTCGTGCCTGGGTACAATACGGTGTTAACACCAAGGTTGCGGAGTGTTATAGAACATCCGCTCGTGGCGCGGCTGAAATATGTAACTCAACTTGGTCTCGTTTCACTCGTGTATCCAACTGCCGATCATTCCAGGTACGACCACTCGCTAGGAAGCTACACGTATACAACCTATTACGTAAAGAGTCTGTTTAATGACCTGGGTAATCCACTCTTTCGTAACTTAGTGGGAACCGCGGATGTAAAGGCTGTCCTTTTGGCCTCACTCTTGCACGATTTAGGTCAGTACCCGTTAGCTCACGATCTAGAGGAGGTTCATCCTAGAATTTTCAAGCACGGTCTGATAGGTGAGAAGCTTCTCGAAGATGATATGGAGGATAAGCATGACCGTACGCTGATGCAGATCATCGAGGAGGAGCAGAATGGCTGGGGTGTGAGCCGTAATGCCTTAGCTGACATAAGAGGAGCGCACTCTCGTTCCAAGAATATGACCCTTGACCCGATAACTCCCACTGACCAGCAAGCTTTTCCTGAACAAGAAGAAACAATTTCACTCAAGACTAATGTGCTAACAGCAATCATCGATGGTCAGGTGGATGCGGACAAGGCCGATTACATTATTCGGGACTCAGTACGTTGTGAACTTCCATACGGAGCGCAATTGGACCTTGAGCGGCTCTTAAGGGTGTTAACCGTTGCCATCATTCCACAAGCAGGGGTGAAACGCGTGAGACTCGGCGTTTATGATAAGGGTCTTGTTAGTGCCCACGCGTTCGGTCAGGCTAGGTACGAATTATTCTCAACGGTTTATTGGCATCATACGGCTAGGATCATCAAGGCTATGCTGCAGTATGCCACTGCGATGGGACTGCCAGATGAGGTTTTCAATCCAGTTCGGTCGAAAGCAGAACCTAAGGAAATTGAAATTCGCGAGCGCCTTCTTGAATTTGTAAAGTCCCTCCACCCACCGTTTGAGTTTGACATACAAACACCTCGTTTTGACCGTGAAATACCACTAGATTTAGAAGAGAAACCGACGGATCGGATGATAAGTGTGTCGAAGGTATCGGATAATACGACGCATATCCCTGAGTCCCAAGAAGAAACAGATTGGTACCCTGGAATCGCCTGGACCGATTGGCTGATGTTACGCTGGATTGCCAACCTAGACAATGCTACGCCGCTCACTCGTAATCTAATTCATGGATTGCAAAAGCGACGCTTGTACAAACGAGTTGCGACTATTGAACGGGACTCTCACAGAGAACTTGTCGAAAAACTAGACCATCTGCCTTGGCCAGCCAGAGTTAATCTTTGCAAGGATTTGCACAAAGAAATCTATTCAAAGATTAAGAATAAGTGGGGCAGTCTAGACACAACTACAGTAACCAGGAAGGACTTTGAGCTCCTCTGCAAGTCGAATCTCCTAATTCTTGTCGATGTTCCCTCACTGAAGATTGGTTATGCGCGACCAATCGGCGTCGTTCCAGAGTTGCGGGAGAAGTCGTATGATCAGGGTGCACGCGAAGCGCGCGAAGACACAGCTTGGCACGATATTATGGTTAAGATGACCGAAGGCATTGCACCCGTGCGTATCCTCTGCCACCCGGCTGTGCGGAACCTCGTAAGTGGGGTATATGCACCTTCTAAGCCCACTGATCAAACGCTTGAGGAAGAGATCGCCGATGAAATTAATCGATTGTTGGGTGGAGCATGATTTCAGGAACTGACGCTCTCTTTCGCTACTTACTTCAATTCACAAATGGTTCGGCGGACGGGCTGCTTCAATTGCTTATAGCGGCTGCCCAGCGTTCGACTCTTAAGCGGATCATAGCGTGTCCAACCTATCCGGTGGCCGTTAAGACCTCAGGCCTTCCCGATGCGATTAGCAAACTCCGCAACGCGCAGCGGGAAGAAGACGTGCATTTGCCGACACTTCTTGCGAGGCTCTATAGCTCGGTTCGTCCCCTCGAAGCGCGCAAGCGTTCCGGCCAGTTTTTCACATCACAGGCGGTAGCCGAGAAGGCATTGTCATCTGCGAAACCGGCACCGCACGATGATGTTTGTGACGCAGGGTGTGGAACAGCAGTCTTTGCCGAAGCGATTCTTCAAGCCGGCGTCCCCATCGGATCATACGTCGGAGTGGAAAACGATCCTATTCTTGCACTGTGCGCAGCCCACGTCCTCGAAAGCATTAACGCTCCTGAATCTTTTCGCGTGTGGTACGCTAATTTTTTGCTTCTTAACAAAGCGGCATTCAATGCACAAGGATTACGGGCGCCAAGTTTTGTAATCGCCAACCCACCCTTCGTTCGCTACCATCATTTGTCGGGCCAAGATCGAATACGCGTAGCCCTCAAGTCTAGTCTGGGAGTGACGCTGTCATCTTTCTCAGGTTCTTTCGGCTACTTCATAGCACGAGCCGCTGATCTCGCTGGGTCGGCTAGTAACTCTCTAGGCAGCCGTCAAACTAAGAATCCAACGTTAACAAGGCCTAATAGTCGTCTCTTATTCTTACTTCCTCGAGAGGCGTCCGGTGCTGCTTACTTGCAACAGCTACGCGATGATTTGCGCAAGATGCATGGATGGAGGTGTCGAGAGTATGAGATTGCGAACACTCAAACAGGTGTCGACGGCCACCGATCTAATGCGCTTGCCCTGTTCTTCGTATTCGAGCAGAAGAAGAAACAGCGCAAACTCTCTCCACTTCAATCAACCGAGGTTTCTCGCATGCGAGACCTCTTACTCATTAGGAGAGGACTCTCTACAGGCTGTAACGACTTTTTCGTGTTGACGGAGGAAGAGGTCCAACAGAAAAAAATAGACAAGGAAAAATGGTTAAAGAAAGTTCTACCTACACGCGTTCACCTTCCCGACTCAACGTTCTTGGAGAAGGACTGGAAGCGATTATGCGAATCAGGCTACCCTTGCTGGCTTCTCGCCCTTCCCGACTACAAGCTTGAGGACTTTGACGCGCCCGTTCGGAAATATCTGAGAGAAGGGCTTCGACGTGGTCTGCACGCAACAGCGACAGCTCAATCGATGCGGACATGGTTCTCGTTACCGATACCTCAGAATCCTCCGGATCTGTTCGTAACATATTTCTTTCGCGGAGCTCCGCGATTCATATTGAACGAGGCCAGAGTCTTTAATCTAACCAATATTCTTGCTGGTCGTTTCGTTACACCAGTTCACGACAAACATCGCAAAGAAGCGATAGTTGAATCCCTCAATGATCAAGCTAAAACTTGGATCAAAGCCAATGCTGGACGGGAGTACAAGGGCGGCCTAAGGAAGATCGAGCCTAGGGAGCTATCGATGCTGCCGGTTGATCTGGCTACGATTAGCTTGGTGATTGGTGGAGATCGATCGGCGAAGGCGACGAGTGGATTGCTATTCAAGTAAACCCGCTCGAAGTTGGAAACCAAAACGACGTCAAGTTTGGGATTGGTGATTCTTCGCCGACCATAATTTAAAAGCAACAATAAAGAAGGGCTGGGTTCGGGCTAGCGATTTCTGTCATTCTCGGGCGCGCTATCCAACCAAGCATTCCTGCCGACCCAGACGGCTTAACCCAATGACCACTTCCGCCTCTCCGTGGGGTTGTGAATACACCGACAGATTTCGCTCCTCGGGTGCGGACGCCTCAATCTCCACGACCCCACATCTTACGGCCCTGAAGACCCTCGAGGAATATCAAACACATTTTCACTAACTGACGAATTTATTGATCTCACAAATCGGCGGACCACCGTCTCGTAAAATGAGACGTCTGCCGTACGAATGAGGAGGGGCAGCTTGATACCGCTTACGTCCCGATAGTCGCTGAAATCCCATTGCACTTAAGCGGGCCCAGCATCGTGTTGGTCAAATTAACTCTCCGCACGAGAAGGCCGCTCTCTACATCGAAAAATAATTGAATCGATTGTGTCGAACTGTTTGGTATCCTCTAAACGGGCTATGTAGAACAGGAATAAAGAAATGACGAGGCTCAAGCTAACTGTTTGCCCGAACTGCGGCAACAAGAACCTAAAGAAAGTCCGTAAGGCCGTGACTGGAACTCGGCAGGGCAAGCGATATTCTGCTCCAGCCGTGGAGTTCTACGAGTGCCATGAATGTGGTGAGCGAGTCTATGATCCCGCAGCGATCCGACAACTAGAGCAGCACTCACACGTTTCAAGTAAACATAAATCTGCAAGAAGAGTTGCATAATGTCTTGGATGGGATCCGATAGTGAATGGGACAATCATCAAGAGTCTTCTCAAACCGTTCACCCGCCTACGCGTCGCGCCAGTACCTTCCAGTAGGACACTGGCCAAAGCCGGGAAATCAGTGAGATCATCTTAGCGTCTGAGCCGATGAGGATGCGTGACTGGCGGCGCTCGATGCCGCGTACGATTGTTTCGCCTGCGATCTCGGGAGGGAGGCGCAGAAGCTTCCGGTATTTCTCGTGACGCCGCGCGATCTCGTCTTCAGTGACACCGGCAGGCACACGTGCGTTCTTTACGATCGAAGTCGCGACGCCGCCGGGATGGACCACGCTCACGCCAATGCCCGAGCCCTCGAGCTCGTGACGCAGCGCCTCAGAAAATCCACGCACTGCAAACTTACTCGCTGAATACGCTGTTTGCTCGGGAGGCGCGACGAGGCCATACACGCTCGAGACATTAACCACGCGCGCGTCTTCGCTCGCTCGCAACAGTGGCAGGAAGGCGCGCGTCATCCGAACCACACCCCAGAAGTTGATCTCGAAGAGCCACTCGAAGTCTTCGTCTGAGACTTGTTCAAACGTGCCGCCAACCGCGACGCCGGCATTGTTGACGAGCACGTCTACGCCACCATGTTCCGCCGCGACAGTATCGGGAAAGTGAGCCACTGCAACTCGATCTGCGACGTCGAGTCGATGTCGAGACACGCGAACACCATTGACCAGCTTCGCCGTCTCTGCCATTCCAACTTCGTCGACGTCCGCGAGTGCGAGGTTACAGCCGCGACGTGAAAGCGAGACGGCGATCGCGCGTCCGATGCCGCTCGCGGCGCCGGTCACGACAGCCGTTCGTCCAGCAAGTTGCATGCGCTCAGCCACTGGCCGCTGCTCCTGCTCGAAACTCCATCGTGCCGTCGTCCAGGCGGCCGTACCGCATCATCCGCAGATCCTTCATGTAATTCTGGTGCAGACGCCAGGGCGTTTTCGATCCCTGACGCGGCAGCGTGTTCAGTGCGCGCAGCACGTAACCAGAGTTGAAATCGATCACAGGCTCCTCACCGATGTCCGGATCGTTCACGCGCGGCGTACAGATGTGGTAGCCGTGATGGTCCATGTGGTTCAGCAGCCTGCAAACATACTCGGCCGTGAGATCGCATTTCAAAGTCCACGACGCATTCGTGTAGCCGACAGCGAAGGCAAGGTTCGGTATGTCGCTGAACATCATTCCTTTGTAGACGAACGTCTTAGGCAGCTCCACGGGCGTGTTGTCTACCACGAGCTGCATCCCGCTGAACAGTCGCAACACGAGTCCAGTTGCAGTGACGATGATATCGGCATTGAGGTGTTCGCCCGACTTGAGCAGCAGGCCATCTTCGGTGAACGTGTCGATGTGATCGGTCACAACTGAGACGCGTCCCTCGCGTATCTCGTCGAAGAGGTCTGCGTCAGGCGCGAAACACAGGCGCTGGTCCCAGGGATTGTACGGCGGCGTGAAATGTCTCGAGTCGTATTTCTCTCCGAGATTCTTGCGAACTCCCTTCGCCACCATCCACTTGAAAAGCTCAGGCCTCTTTCGCGCGAGACTGTAAAAGAACGTCGCCGTAAGAACATTCTTCCAACGGGCGAGGACATACGCGGCGCGGTCCGGCAGACGTCGACGCAGCCAGTTTGCAATCTTGTCTTCTGCGGGACGCGAGACAACATAACTCGGTGAACGTTGAAGCATCGTGACGTGCGCCGCACGTTCGGCCATCGCGGGAACGAGTGTGATTGCAGTAGCGCCACTGCCGATAACCACGACGCGCTTGCCCGTGTAGTCGAGATCTTCAGGCCACTTCTGCGGATGTACGATCTTTCCGCGGAAGCGCGCGACGCCGGACCAGTCAGGCGTGTAGCCGTTCGCATAGTCGTAGTAGCCGGTGCAGAGATAGACGAAGTTGCAAGTGAGTTGGACCGGTGTGTTGTCTGGTCCAGTTTCGACGTCGACAGTCCAGCGCGCGTCAATTGATGACCATGAAGCACGACGCACACGATGGCTGTAGCGGATCGTTTTATCTACGTCGAACTCGGCGGCCGTTTCGTGGATGTAGCTCAGGATCGCGGGACCGTCAGCGATGGCTTTGGCGTCACGCCACGGGCGGAAGCGATAGCCGAGCGTGTACATATCTGAATCGGAGCGGACGCCGGGGTAACGAAAGAGATCCCACGTGCCGCCCATCGCCTCGCGACCTTCGAGTATGACGAAGCTCTTGTTGGGGCAGTGCATCTTGAGATGACAGGCTCCGCCAATCCCCGACAGCCCCGCGCCGACGATGATTACGTCCACGTGCTCCATCGCTCGCGAAACTATCATATCCGCCACAAAGAAGCACAAAAGGACGCAAAATTTGGCCAAACAACCTGTGCATCTTAGGCGTTTTTGTGAGTTACTA
>Ga0068859_100008091_pt1 | contig 10660 bp, 12 predicted proteins | sample KBSSwiS22_FD_66585 | JGI IMG/M metagenome (GOLD analysis project Ga0068859, IMG submission 66585) | Switchgrass rhizosphere microbial communities from Kellogg Biological Station, Michigan, USA - KBS Switchgrass S2-2 | ecosystem: Host-associated > Plants > Roots > Rhizosphere > Soil ... | reverse complement strand
CGACGATGTAGCCGTGTTCGATCTCGAGGTTGGCGCCCATCGCGGCCAGGCCGGCCAGGTGCAGGTTCACGGGGCGCGGCCCCCACGCGCAGCCGCCCGGCAGCGACACCTTGGCGCCGCCCAGGCGCGCGAGCAGGGGCCCCAGCACGTAGATGCTGGCGCGCATCGTCTTCACCAGCTCGTAGGGCGCCTCGACGCTGTTCACGTGCGTGGTGTCGATGGTGCAGAGGTCGCCTTCGAAGCGGACCTTGGCGCCGAGCTTGCCCAGCACGGCGGCGAACGTGCGCGTGTCGCGCAGGTCGGGAACGTTCCGGAGCTTGTGCACCCCGGGCGCGATCAGCGTCGCGGCCATCACGGGCAGCGCGGCGTTCTTCGCCCCGCTGATGGCCACGCGCCCGGACAGGCGGCGGCCTCCCTGGATGACCAGCGCGTCCATGGGGGCTTTCTCGGTGGCCGTATCGGCCGGCGGCATCGGGGTGGCGGCTTCCATGCGCCGGTGCTCCCAGCAAGAATGTGTCCAAGGCCGAGTGCAGTCCCTGTCCCGGCGCGAGTGAGTGCGTAAGCAGGTGTGGAAGCGGGCATTATGCTAGGCCGAACGCCCGAGGGCAATCCCCCGGGCGTATCGTCCGACGATGTTGCTGCCGCGAATCGCGTTGACCTGCAAACACAGCCGCTGCGGAATGCGTGACACACCTTGTCATGACCACGATAGGTTCCGCGGACGCGTTCCCAACCTCCGATCGGAGAGCCACGATGCGCTCATGCGTGATCGCGCTGCTGCTGAGCGTCACCACATTGGACGCGGTACGCGCCGCGAAGGGCGCGGGCCCGGTGAAGGTGCTCCCGGCCGCGGCGGATTCGATCCGCGCCGGCTACGAGAAGGACCGCGCCGACACCGAGAAGCAGCTGCGCGAGGGCCCGACCTCCTACCTGGCGGCGGTGGCGCGAACGGACTTCGGCGAGAAGACGGCGCTGGTCCTCGGCCGCGCCGCCGACTGTGACCTGCGCGTCGACGATCCCGAGGTGGCCGCACACCACCTGAGGGTGACCGTGGCGGGCGATTCGTTCCGGGTCGAGGCCGTAGACGACACGGCCCGCTTCCTCGTGCGCGACGACGCGCTCCGCTCGGCGACGCTGCCGCCGGGATTCGTCCGGGTGGGCAGGTTCATGGTGCGACTCTCCCACCAGCGCTTCCCGGCGTTGATCGTGTTCGACCCCAAGAGCCCGGCCTTTGCCAAGTACCACGGGCTGGCGTGGTACCCGCCCGACTTCGCGTATCGATTCGTGGCCTTCCTCACGCCGAACCCCAAGGCCGACACCACGGTCATCATGAGTACGCGGGGCAACGCCCGTCGCGCGGTGCTGGCGGGCTGGTTCGACCTCTCTGTGAGCGGGAAACCGGTGCGGCTCGAGGCCCACCGGCTGCTCGAGCCGGGCGTGGACGAGAAGAGCGTGAGCATCTTCTTCCGCGACGCCACCACCGGCGGCGAGACCTATTCCGTGGGCCGGTACCTCGATCCCCAGCCCCTCCCCAACGGCGCCTGGCTCGTGGATTTCAACTACTGCTACAACCCGGCCTGTGCCACGAGTCCCTATTACAACTGCCCCATCCCCTCCAAGGCCAACACGCTCAAGGTGGCGATCCGCGCGGGCGAGAAGGACTCGCATTACTTGCACTGACACACATTCCGGCTGCCCCGCGGCTACAGGAAAATTCCTATATCGGGGCCGGGCCCGGACGTGCTTTCATGTCGGCTCCCAGGCCGACACGAGAGACTCCTCGATGCTCCGTCCACACCGACTCGTCATCCTCGCAGCGAGCGCCCTGATCCTGGTGGCGCTCAGCACGCGCGCGACCGAGGTGACGTACCCGTTCGAGATCAAGGGCCAGGTGACGGGGCTGACCGGTGCTGCTCCCACGCAGAAGTTCAAGTTGCGCGGCCTGTCGTTCACGACCGACGCGAGCACCCGGCTCAAGCACCTGCCCACCGGGCTCGCGAACGGTGCGTTCATCGAGGTGAAGACCAGGTCCGTGGCGGCGCCGTTCCTGGCGACGAAAGTGTCCGGCTTGTCGGAATCCGGCGACGACGACCACGAGCATCACCGCGTCGAGAAGGCCTCGGTCGAGGGCCTGGTCACCGCGCTCACCGGCACCACCCCGAACTTCTCCTTCATGCTGGAGGGGAGGCGCGTGGTCACGAGCAGCGCCACCATGGGCGTCGCGCTCGTGGCGCCGAACGTGCACCTCGAGGCCAAGGGCCCGGTGGACTCCACCGGCACGATCACGGCGACGAAGATCGAGACCGAGGACGACGACTGAGCCCCGCGGCACCCACGACGCGGGGACCGAGCGGGCGCCGGCAGGGTTGTCTCCTGCCGGCGCCCTCGGCTTTCAGGCGTGCGCGGGCGTCGCCGCGAGCAGGCCGCGCAGCACATCGGCGGGGCCGAGCTGGCAGAAGCGGCGGAGCGCCGGCGGGCCCTGGTGGCGCATGCGGCCGGTGTTCAGGGCACTGATCATTTCGCGGTAGAGCTCCGCGGTGCTCTTGGACATGCCCATCGAGGTGAACGTCGGGACCACGGCGTCGAGCGGCCCGAATTGGGGCGCGATCGGGCGGCCGAGGATCTCGGTGAGCGTGGCGGCGATGTCCTCGGGCGTGTGATCGGGCGAATGGCCGATCTCGACGACGCGCGTCCCGGTGGCGGGCTCGAGCAGGCATTCGGCGGCGATCCGTCCGACGTCTGCGGTCGCGGCCATGGGGATCGACTTGCCCGGCGCAAAGAACGTGGGCAGCACACCGCCCTGTGTCGCCGGCAGCACCGCGGCGAAGTTCTCGAAGAAGTACCCGGGACGAAGGAACGTCACGTTCTTCGCCGCCTTCGTCAGCGTCGCCTCGGCCTTGTGCAGGCCGCGCACGGGCCCCGTGCCGTCGGCCAGCTCGGCCCCGACCGAGGACAGGAACACGAGGTGCGGGAGGCCGCTCTTCCGCACCGCCTGGGACATGGCTTCCACCATCACGTGCTGCGCCGCCAGCAGGTCCTCAGAGCGGATGCCGGGCGCCACGAGCAGGTAGGCGCCCTGGGCACCGGTGAGCGCCTGCGTGAGCGTGGTGTGGTCGGTGAGCGACGCCACGGCCACCTCGGCGCCGCGCGCCTTCCACGGCTCGCCCTGCTTCGCGTCGCGCACGATCACGCGCACGCTTTGCTTGTTGCCCAGCAACGTCTCCGCGGCCGCCCTGCCCGTGTGGCCGGTCACTCCCGCGATCGCATACATGGGACGCCCTCCTTATGGAACCGCTACACGGCCCCGCCCGCACCGCGCCGCTGCAGCCGCCGCCGCGCCTCGTGCTGCACCACATCGAGCATGCCGATCAGGCCCTGGCCTTTCCCCATCGAGATGTCACGGCCGAAGATCTTGAAGATCGTGTCCTGCGGCACGCGCACGACCTGCTCCAGAGGCTGGCCCGAGAGCGTGTCGCCGAGGATCGCTCCCCACGCCTTGGCCGAGAGGCCCTGCGGGTTCTCCACCGCGAACCACAGGTCCAGCGTGCCGTCGGCGCGGTCCGTGGCGAACACGTACGCCTCGGACTCGCACCGCGGCGCGCGCGCCGACTCCGGGAACGGCCGCATCGCGACCGTTGCGGGCACCGACGCGAACTGGTCGGCGTACTCGATCAGCATCTCCGTGCGCATCCCGCGGTCGGCGCCATCGAACTCCTGGACCACGGCGGCGAGCGGCGCCGGGAGCGCCTCGGCGTCGCCCGCCTGCGGCGCGCCGCCGCCGGAGGGTTGGCGATCGCCCGCCGGCGGGCGATCGCCGCTCAAGGCTTCTCGATCGGCATGCCCACCGCGTTGCCCCATTCGGTCCAGCTCCCGTCGTAGTTCCGCACCCGCTTGTAGCCCAGCAGGTACGTGAGCACGAACCAGGTGTGACTGCTGCGCTCGCCGATGCGGCAGTAGGCGATGACGTCGTCCTCGGGCTTCAATCCAATCTCGTTCTCGTAGATGGAGCGCAGGCCGGCGGCATCCTTGAACGTGCCGTCCTCCGGATTCGCGGCGCGTGCCCAGGGCACGTTCTTGGCGCCGGGGATGTGGCCGCCGCGCAGCACGCCCTCCTGCGGGTACTCCGCCATGTGCGTGCGCTCGCCCGAGAACTCCTGCGGGCTCCGAACGTCCACCATCTTCTTGTGTGCGCGCATGTGCGACACCACCTCGTCGCGGAAGGCGCGGATGCGCGAGTCGTCGCGCTCGGGGGCCTGGTACTTGGTCGCGGCGTAGGTCGGCACCTCGCGCGTCATCGGCCGGTTCTCCTTCTCCCACTTGAGCCGGCCGCCGTCCATGACCTTGGCGTTGGTGTGGCCGAAGAGCTGGAACACCCAGAACGCGTAGGTGGCCCACCAGTTGTTCTTGTCGCCGTAGAACACCACCGTGGTGTTGCGGGTGACGCCGAGCTTGCCCAGCAGCTTTTCGAACCCCGCGCGATCCACGTAATCGCGGCGGATGGTGTCGTTGAGGTCGAGCGCCCAGTCCACCTGCACCGCGCCCGGGATGTGGGCCGCGGGATAGAGCAGGGAGTCCTCATTGGACTCGATGATACGGACGTCCGGGTTCTTGAGGTTCTGGGCCACCCATTCGGTGGTGACCAGCACGTCGGGGTGGGCGTAGCCACGAGCGGCGATGTCGGCGAGCAACGCGGTCTCGGACATTGAAGGACCTCGGGGTTGGGGCGGTCAGTGGGGTCCCGCCATTCTAGCCCTCCTCGCCCCACTGTGCCGGTGCTATCGCGGGGCCGTGTTCACGCGTTGCCAACAGCATCCGCGGCCGCCCGGCCAGGTCCGGACGCAGCTCCGCGCCGCGCCAGTCGCGGGCGCCATCGAACCAGGCCGCGACCTCGGCCGCGCGCGTCTCGTCCAGCTCGAGTGCCAGGAGCCCGCCCGCGCGCAGGTGGCGCGGGGCCTCGTCCACGATCTCGCGCAGGTCCGCGAGCCCGTCGTCGCCGGCGAAGAGCGCCGCGTGCGGCTCGAAGTCGTGCACGTCCCGCGGCAGCGCGTCCGCTTCGCGCGGCGAGATGTAGGGCGGATTCGCCACGATCACGTCGAAGCGCTCGTCGGTCGCGAGCGCTTCCAGCCATTCGCCGCGAAGGAACGTGACGCGAAGCCCCAGCGCCTCGGCGTTGGCGCGCGCCACCTGGAGCGCATCCTCGCTCGCGTCGGTGGCCACGACGTCGGCGCGCGGATACTCGTGGGCGATCGAGAGCGCGATGCAGCCGGAGCCGGTGCCGAGGTCGAGGACTCGCGGTGGGCGTGCCGAAGGCGCGCGCGCTACCAGGTACTCGAGCACCGCCTCGACCAGCCACTCCGTCTCGGGCCGCGGCACGAGCACGCGGCGATCCACGGCGAGATCGAGCGAACGGAACGCCGCGCGGCCGGTGATGTACTGAACGGGCTCGCCGGCGAGCCTTCTGGCGAGCTGTTCTTCCAGCTCGTTCACGAGCTCGGCCTCGAGGGGTGCGCCGACACGCGTGCGCAGGTCGCCGCGGCCCACGCCGATGAGCCGCGAGAGCAGCTCCTCGGCGTCGCTCGTGGGCGCGCCGACTGCCGCCAGCCGCCGCGTAGCCCCGCGCAGCGCTTCGCCCACCGTGGTCGCCATGGCACGAGCATAGCGGGCGAGCGCCGCGCGGGCACTGCTTGCGGTTGATGCGTCTAGTCGGGCGACGCCGCCGCGTCGAGGAACGCGAACATGCACGCCGCGGCCGCCACGCCGGCCCACGGCACCGGCGCGGGGAGCACGAGCTTGAGCGCGTACCCGCACACCACCGCCATGAGCACGCCGACCTTGGACTCGGCCGTGCCGTCGCCATCGGCCCGCGCCGTACGAACGGCGCTGCCCGAGAGCAGCGACAGGACGAGCACGCCGGTGATCATGCGCTGGGCGAGAAGGTGACCGGGCCGCCTTGGGGGCCGGACCGCGCTCATGGCTGACCTCCGGGCCACGTCGGCTCCTCGAGCACGAGCCGGCCGCAATCGGCCGCTGCCACCATCCAATCGGTCGGCGTCACCGCGCGGAACACGTTGAGCGCGCAGCGCGCGAACGCGATCACCTTCTTCCAGCCGTCCGCCGTGTCGTCGCCACCGTCGGCGCGTGCCGGCTGCGCACCGAGCGACAGGGTCAACGAGAGCATGACGAGCGCCGCGGCGCCGGCGAAGCCGGGCCGGCCGCGGATGCCACGAGTGTTCATGGGCCACTCCTTCCTGGTGTGACCCGGAGGGCGCGGGTCGGTTCACATCCGGGAGCCGCTGCTGTCGGGGACCGTGCCCACGGGCGTGGCCGAGAGCAGCCGCCCGCGCGTGTCGAACCGGAACGTCTCGCCGTACATGCGGCGCCCCCACTTGTTACGCCACACCTGCGCGCTGTCCCACCACGCGCCCGCGGTGGGCGGCGCTCCCAAGCCCAGCCGCGTGGGCCGCACGCCCTGGTCGACGAGGATCACGCCGAGTGCGGGCGGCCGCGGGCGCGTGGCGATTCGAGTCGCGAGCGCACGCAGATGAGCCTGGCAGTGCGGGCAGCGAAGGTTGACCGCGACGAGCCAGCGCTCGCGCTCGGCCTTGGTGGCGGGTACGAGCTGGACGAAGCGCGCCGGCTTCCACACGGGCGTCTCGTAGGGTCGCGCGCCGTCGCGCCACCAGGCGAGGCCGAGCGCGAGGACGGCAGCGGCCAATAGCGCCAGCGCTCTGCTGGTGCGCGCGCTCATTGGAAGCTCCGCCCCTGCAGGAGGTCGACCGCCCACCACACGGCGAGCCGCGAGACGAGCCACATCGCGAGCACGAGCGCGAGTGCGGTGGCGAAGCTCGCACGCGCGGCGCGCGCCTGGAGCGTTGCGGAGGCGAGCATGCGCACGATCGCCAGGACGCCGGTCGCCGCGAACGCCGTGGCGAGCCCGTGTAACGGGCGCGTCGGCTCGACGGCTCGCGGCCCTGCGAGCAGGAGCGTCCACTCGCGGGGCAGGTGCGCGCGCCCCGAAGCGATGCCCACGGCCAGCGTCTCCGCCGCGGAGGCGACGAGCAGCCGGGTGGCGAGCGCGACGAAGCGAACGTTCCTTCCCATCGCTCGCCAGCCCACGACCGCGACGGCCGCCTCGGCAGCGGTGAACGCGAGCTGCGCGCAGAGCCCCGCGAGGGCCACGATCCACGGCGTGTGGGCGCGGCCCGCCTGCGCGGCCCCATACAAGACGTCGAACCACATCGTGGCCACGAGAAGCGCGGTGACACGCACGCGTGCTTCGCCCAGGTCCACGGGCCGGGCCGAGGTGGGGGCGATGGACGAAGAGGTCATGGCGCGCGACTCCGGCACCGGGGTCGCGCGAAGGTCATTGCATCGCGCGTGCCGAGGGCATTCCCATGCGGCGCGCACGCGCACGCCGCGCAAGAGCGCGCCGCCGTGTGCGGACCGCGCACGCGGGCGTCGGTACCGGCGGCCGGGGTACTGGACGTCGAGAGCCCGTCAGTCCTCCGGTTCCCGGACGTCGATCGCGCGCCCGGAGGCGAAGTCGTAGCCGGTCGAGCGCCGGAGCTGGAAGTAGGCGATCCAGTAGCCGCGCAGCGATTCGACGTGCGCGCGCCGTGCGGCGTCCTTCTCCGCCAGCGCCACGTTGAGCGCCGCGGCGTCGCCCTCTCCCGAGAGGTAGCGCCGCTCCGCGGCCGCGTAGCGACGGCCCGCGACCTCGTCGGCCTTGGCCGCGATCTGGATGCGCTCGCTCTGGACGTTGAACTCGAGCACGGATCGCGTCACGTCCTGCTCCACGTCCAGGACCGCCTGCTCCATCGACAGCTTGGTCACCTCGGCGTTGGATTCCGCGAGCCGGGCGTGCGCGTGCGCTCGTCCCCAATCGAGGATGGGGACCTGGAGGCCGAGCGTGGCACGCTCGTGCTCCTGACCCGTGTTGTAGAGCGAGCCCAGGTCGTTCGTGCTCTGGTTGAGCCCGTAGCTCACGAACAGGTCCACGGCTCGTCCCGGCTGCGCGCGGGCCTCGGCGAGGTCGCGCTCCGCCTCGAGCCGCCGCCGCTCCAGCGCCACGACGTCGGACCGATTGTCGCGCGCCTGGGCGAGCGCGGTGGGAACGTCCGCCATCACCTCCGGCACGCCGAACGTGATCTGCGGCCGCACGTCATCGGTGTCGCGAAGGCCGAGGTAAGAGCGCAGCCCGAAGGAACGGGCTCGCAGCTCCTGCTCCGCCCGCTGCAGCTCGAGCCGCGCATTGAGCGACGCCAGCTCGCTCTGGAGCAGCTCGTCTTCCGACGTCTTTCCCGCCTCGCGCCGGGCGCGGGTGGCGGCGAGCAGCGTGTCGGTGCTGGCCGTGTTCTCGCGGGCGGTCTCCAGCTGGTCGAGCGCCGCCACCAGGTCGAAGAAGTCCTGGGCCGCGGTGATGGCGATGCCCTCCAGCTCCTCGACATAGCCCCGCCGGGCCTCGTCCAGCCGGAGCGGCTCGATACGGTCCTGCCAGCGGTACGGATTGAACGCGAACAACGGCTGGCGCACGGCCACGCTGAGCGGGGTCGAGAGGTAGGTCGGGTGGCCGATGCCGTCGAGCTGGTCCAGCCGCTCGAGCGACGTCTCCACCACCACTTCGCCGCCGGTCGTGCCGATCGTCTTCGCGATCGAGAGCCGCATCCCCGACGAGTTGAAGCTCTGGCGGACGAACGCCTCGCTGCCATCGGGCAGCGAGAGCTTGGAGATGCTGCGGGTCAAGTCCGGCGCCGTCCCCACGAGCGACAGCGTGGGCAGAAACGAGGCGCGCTGGACGCGGTACTGCCACAGGCTCGCGCGGAAATGGTCCCGTGCCTGCGCCGCGGCGCGCGAATCGGACTTCGCCATGACGACCACGCGGTCGAGCGACAGCGGGCGCACGGCCGCGTGCACGGCGGGCGGGGCGAGGCAGTGGGCGAAAAGCCCCAATGCGGCACAAATGCGGAAGCGGCGGTCCATCTCATCGCAATGCTATCGCGGCGCGCCCCACGCTCGCGCGCTCCGGGTGCATTGCGGCGTTCATGCGCCGGTCCCGCGTTACGTGGCGGTTGCAAAGCGCGCGCGAATACAGATTCATATTGCGTTTCGCATTGCGGCATGGAGATGATTTATATCAGCGTCACCGCAGGGCACCCATGCCCACTTCTCCCCCACCCCCCCAGAGGCATCCATGCGCAAGACCGCGTTCAGCCTGCTCATGCTCTCGGCCAGCCTGGCCTCGGTCGCTTCCGCGGCCACGGTCAACCAGAAGCTGCCCCAGTCCTACTCCGTCAATCTCCGGGCCACGCCGAGCGGTTGCGAGAACAACCCCGGCCCCTACATCACGCTCGACGGCGACCTGACGCTGGGCGGCCTCGGCGCCCGCATCGTCCTCACCAACAACGCCAAGTTCACGCACAGCGCGTCGACCGACGTGTCCGCCGACGTGACGCTCATCCCCGCCGGCGAGAAGTTCACGATCGCGAAGCAGCCCTCGCGCGGCGGCGTGGGCGGCAATCCCTGGATCTACTTCCAGTTCCTGGACGGCCAGGGCGGCTCGCTGTGCGCGCCGATCAAGCTCGGCCGGTGCGTGCAGGGGCTCACGAACGCCTCGGGCGTGTTCTCGGTCCTCACCGGCGCCACCTGCAACGTCAGCTCGGGCGACTGCACGAACAGCGGCGGTCCCTTCATCACGCTGAACGGCGAGCTGCGGCTCGGCGGGTTGAACGGCCGGCTCATCCTCACCAACAACGCCAAGTTCACGCACGCCGCGTCGGACGACGTGGTCCTCGACGTCGTGCTGCTCGAGGACGGGAAGTCGATCACGTTCGCGAAGCAGCCGCCTCTCGGCGGCGCCGGCGGCAATCCGTGGATCTACCTGCAGTTCACGAGCGGCTCGGGCTCGCCCATCGGCTCCCCGATCCTGCTCGGCCGCTGCAACCAGCTCTGATCCTCACCGCATCGCACCCTCCGGCGGTCCGCTGACCGCCGGGGGGTGGTCGTTTCCGGGCGCTCGGCAGCCGGGTAAGGGGCAGTTCTACCCCCCCGCCAGCTCCGCCAGTCGCTCCGCGGCGTCGGCCTCGATCAGCGCGTTCACCAGCTCACCGATCCCGCCCTCCATGAACTCTGGGAGCGAGTGGAGCGTGAACCCGATCCGGTGATCGGTGACGCGGCTCTGCGGGAAGTTGTAGGTGCGGATCTTGGCGCTGCGGTCGCCGGTCGAGACCTGCGACTTGCGCGCGGCGGCCTGCTTCTGCTGCTGCTCCTGGAGCTTCAGGTCGTAGAGCCGCGCGCGCAGCACCTTCATCGCCTTCGCCCGGTTCTTGATCTGCGAGCGCTCGTCCTGACAGGTGACGACGAGCCCGGTCGGGAGGTGCGTGATGCGCACGGCCGAGTCGGTGGTGTTCACACCCTGGCCGCCGGGGCCACCGGCGCGGTAGACGTCGACGCGGATGTCCTTCTCGGCGATCTCCACATCGACGTCCTCGACCTCGGGCAGCACCGCGACCGTGGCGGCCGAGGTGTGGATGCGCCCGGAGGCTTCGGTCGCGGGCACGCGCTGCACGCGGTGCACACCGGACTCGAACTTCATCTCGCGGTACACGCCGTCGCCCTCGAGCGAGAAGATGATCTCCTTGTAACCCCCGGCCTCGGCCTCGGT
>Ga0068859_100008090_pt1 | contig 10660 bp, 7 predicted proteins | sample KBSSwiS22_FD_66585 | JGI IMG/M metagenome (GOLD analysis project Ga0068859, IMG submission 66585) | Switchgrass rhizosphere microbial communities from Kellogg Biological Station, Michigan, USA - KBS Switchgrass S2-2 | ecosystem: Host-associated > Plants > Roots > Rhizosphere > Soil ... | reverse complement strand
GACGCCAGGGCGTAGAGGGTCGTGCGGCCGTAGACGACCCGCGAGGTCGCGGGCTCGTTCGTCGTCCAGGTGATCGTCGCCGAAGACGACGTGACGCCGGAGGCCGTGATCGGGGACAGCGTCGGCGGGGTCGAGTCGAGCGCGGAGGTCGAGACGGTGACCGGCGCCGAGACGGTCGTGTTCCCGAAGACGTCGCGCGCGACCGCGGTGAGCCGGTGGGTCCCCGGCGAGACGATCGCCGTGTCCCAGGAGATGTCGAACGGCGCGAAATCGTCCTCGACGTCGAGGTTCACCCCGTCGAGGCGGAACTGCACGCCCGCGATGCCGGAGGAGTCGCTCGCCGCGGCGGACACGCTCACGCGCGCGGAGACGGCGCTGCCGAAGACCGGCGTGGTGATCGACACCGTCGGCGGCGTCGTGTCCGCCGCCGCGCTCAGGAGCTTCTGGCCGGGGACCCGGACCACGAACGCGTCGAGCCGATTGCCGCCCAGGTTCGTCGTCCAGACGAAGTACTCGCCGGTGACGTCGAGGTTTCCCATCGGGTGCTTGGAGTAGTCGTCGCCGCCGCCGGCCGCGTCCAGGTTCGTCATCACGGGGGCGACGACGAGCACGTCGAGGGTGCCGTCGAGCCGGAAGCAGACGATCTCGTTGGAGCGCGCCAGGTCGAGGCGCGTCGCGTTGCTGCTGCACGCGTACTGCTGCGACGGGGCGACGCCGGGCCTCGCGTTCCCGTGGCTGACGTGCCCCAGATCCGCGGACCAGTTCATCGTGTGGTAGGTGACCACGCCCTGCGTGGCCGTCGGCTGCATCGACTCGTCGAACTTCCAGAGGCGCGCCGTGCCCGGATCCCCCGCCCAGTCGTCCTCGCCGACGAGGTAGCCGTTGCCGAGGTCCGAGTGGCCGCCGGCCCCGTCCTCGTCGAGGAGCACGGTCTCCGCCCCCGTATCGAGGTTGATGATCCGGTTGTCCTGCGCGTTGCGGCCGTCCACGTCGTCGAGGATGACGAGCCAGTGTCCGGACTTGTCCACGTGGCACTCGTCGAAGCCGCCCATGCTGGGGAAGTACGAGTAGGTGCTCGTGTCCTCCCGGTAGACGAGGCACCCGAGCATCGCGCGCGTGGACGTGTCGCGCAGGGTCACGGAGTGCACGCGATCGTCGTCGCTGGAGTGCGGCTGCCACACGTACCGGTTCGAGCCGTAGGTGGGCGCGACGTCGAACACGGTCTCGAACGTCTTCGCCTCGACGTCGTACCGGACCAGCTTGCTGCCGTCGAGCATGTAGAGCGTCGTCGGCCGCGTGCCGGAGAAGTACCACCCCTCGGCCGTCGCGTCGCGGAAGCGGTTTCCCACGTCGAAGAGCGGGCCGCGGTTGACCACGGCGCCGGTCGCCTTGTCGTAGGCGAACAGCGAGGGCCCCGGACCGCCGCGCTGCGTGGTGAGTCCCAGGAAGATGAGCATCTCGCTGCGGCCGACGTGGTTGTTCGTGTTGCGCCAGTACGAATAACCGACCGGAAGGACGCAGTCCGTTCCGCCGCAGTCCGCCGCGTTCGTGAGGCGCGACCCCTGCGTGAGGTAAGGAGCGGGGAAGGTGAACGGCCCACGCTCCGGCAGGGCGGAGACCTGCGCCGCGCTCTGACGCGGTCGAACGTCGTTGGTGGTCGCTTTCTCGAGGAAGCCACCGGGAGCGATGGCGAGCGCGAGCATCGACGCGCGAAGAATCGAACCGGAACCGTGGGTCAAGACGAGCCTCCTGAGGGACTGGGAGCTCATCGCGCTCGTCGGCGATACGGACGTCCGGGATTCTCCGCAGTCGCAGGCGAGGATAACCGTAGGTTTCGGCCGGCACCGTCAAGGGCGGGTTAATACTCGGTAAACATAATCGCACCCTGGCGATCGAGCGGGAAGGCCAGGGACATTCCCCGGGCGCGCTCCGTCTTCTTCCGAATGGTGGGGCGCGCTCACCACCCGTAACGTCGATCCCATCATGACGCCGGGCCTGCACCGCTTCCTCACCTCACGCGAAAGCTGGGTCGCGCTGACGACGCGCGCCCAGTGCGAGCGGCTCGTCGGCGAGCAGCTCCGCTCGCGTGGCTACTCCGTCTTCGCGCCCGAGATCCCCGCGTGGTCGTGGCGCGGTCCCGTGCGGCGCGCTTCCGCGCGGCCGCTGTTCCCGGGGCATCTGTTCGTGAGGGACGCACGTCGGGAGGACGGGCTGCGCCTGCTCGGGGCGCGCGGCGTGCTCGGCGTCGTCCCCGACCGCGAGATCGACGCGATCCGCCGTGTCCTCGACGCGTTCCTGTTCCCGATGCCGCATCCCTACGTTCCCGACGGACGTCGCGTGACGATCCGCCGCGGTCCGCTGTCCGGCGTGGAGGGGTTCCTCCTCGACACGACCGGTCGCGCGCTGTTCGTCCTCTCCGTTCATCTCTTCCGCCGGAGCGTGGCCGTCGAGATCGACTCGGCGCTCACGGCCCGGGCGTGAGCCTCCCCATGGAACAAGGTCCCGGAAACGACGCCTTCGAGGCCCTGCGCGGACTCTGGAAGCGGCGCCGCCGCCCCGCGCTCCTCGTCTTCCTCTTCCTCGCCGTCCCGATGGCGGGGCTGATCTTCGGCCTCCCCGCGATCTACCAGGCGCAGGCGACGATCCTCGTCGAGCGCGAGGACCTGCCCCCGACCGTGTCGCGGCCGGTGGCGACCCGCACCGACGAGACCGAGACTCGCATCCGCGCCCTCGGGCAAGAGGCGCTCATGCGCTCGCGCCTGAAGGACCTGATCGAGCGCTACGACCTCTACAGCGCGTTCCGCGGGAAGGAGCCCGAGGAGCAGATCCTCCGCCGGATGCGGACGGACATCACGGTCGTCCTCGACCGGAAGTCGCAGGCCGAGGCGAGCCCCACGGTGTCCGTGGTCCTCGCGTACCGGAGCCCCAATCCGAAGACCGCCGCCGACGTCAGCAACGCCTTGGCGACGATGTTCGTGCAGGGACGCGGCGAGGACCGCATGCGGCAGGCGGAGTCGACCGCAACGCTCCTCCAGGCGCAGCTCGACGACGTCAAGAAGAAGATGGACGCCCAGGAGAAGCTCCTCGGCGACTACAAGGCGCGGCACAACTCCGACCTTCCCGAGCAGCTCCCCGGCAACCTCGCCGCGCTGCAGCGTCTCAACCAGCAATTGCAGCTGAACGGCGAGTGGCAGATTCGCGCCGCGGAGCGGAAAGAGGCGGCGCAGCGCGCCGCCATGGCGATCGCGACCGGAAGCCCCGAGGACAATCCGGAGCTGCACGTGACGCGTCTGAGGGCTCAGCTCGAGAGCCTCCGCGCGAAGTACAGCGAGTCCCATCCCGACGTCGTCCGGACGAAGGAGGAGCTCAAGGCCCTCGAGAGCCAGCCGCAGTCCGCGGCGGCGCCGGCCGCGCCGGCCACGCCGTCCGGGCCGTCGACGGAGTCCGGCGCGAGCATCGACGCGGAAGTCCGCTCGCTGCGCAACCAGGAGGCGGAGCTGCGCCGGACCATCTCCGGGTACCAGGCGCGGGTCGAGTCGGCCCCGGCGCGCGACCAGGAGCTCCAGCAGCTCACGCGCGACTACGAGGCGACGAAGGCGCTCTACGACTCCCTCTACCAGCGCGAGACGGAGGCGCGCCTGGCCGGCCGCCTCGAGGCCAACCAGGCCGGAGAGCGGTTCCGCATCATCGATCCCGCGGTCCCTCCCGCGAGCCCCCAGGGGCCGGACCGGCTGCGGCTCCTGCTGTTGGCGCTCGCGGGCGCGTTCGGCGCCGCCGTGGCGACGGCGCTCCTGCTCGAGCGCGTGGACGCGACGTTCCACTCCCTCGACCAGCTCCGGGCCGCGAGCCCGGTCCCCGTCGTCGGGAGCCTCCCCCGCCTGAGAACCACGGCGCAGACCGTGCGCCACAACCTCGCGACCGTCTTCGGCACGGTCGGCGGCCTCGCCCTGCTCGCCGTGCTCGGCGGGGCGACGTACTGGCTCGCGCTCGACAACGAGGCGCTGTCCTCCCTCGTGCTGCGGCTCGGGTCGTGAGACGCCCATGAGACGACACTCGTCGATGTCCGACTTCAACCATGACCTGAGGCTCGTGGTACGCCCGCACCGCCGGGTGGACGGCCGGCTCGTCGGTCTCACCGCTCCGCGGTCCTTCGAAGCCGACCAGTACCGGATCCTCAAGCACCGGCTCGACCGCCAGGCGGGCGGCACGCTGCGCACGATCGCGATCACGAGCGCGTCGGTCGGCGAGGGGAAGACGATCACCGCGATCAACCTCGCCGCGGCCTACGCGCAGACGCCCGAGATCCGGACGCTGCTCGTGGACGCGGACCTGCGGCGCCCCGCGGTCGTGCGCCGGCTCGGGCTCGATCCCTCGGCGCACGCGGGGCTCTCCGAGCTGCTCGCGCGTCCCGACACGCCGATCGACACCGTCGTGGGGCGGTGGCTCGACCAGAACCTCTGGATCCTCCCCGCGGGCCGGTGCCCCGACGATCCGTACCGGCTGCTCGAATCGTCGGCGCTCCCGGAGCTCATCGCGGAGCTGGCGCGCCGGTTCGACCGTGTCGTCTTCGACCTTCCCCCCGTCCTTCCCGTGCTCGACGGACGGCTCGTCTCGCGCTGGGTGGACGGAGTGCTCCTCGTCGTCGCCGCCAAGCGCACGCCCAAGCGTCTCGTGGAGGAGGCGACCCGCGTCGTCGAGCCCGAGCGCCTGCTCGGACTCGTCCTCAACGAGGACGATCAGATGCCCGCCCACCCGTACCTGTACAGCCGCCGCGACGGACGGCCCAAGGAAGAGAGCCGCCCGTAGGGCGGATCGAGGAGGGGACCATGTGCGGAATCGTCGGATACACCGGGAGCCGGGCGGCGCTCTCGGTGCTCGTACCGGCCTTGAGGCGTCTCGAGTACCGCGGCTACGACTCCGCCGGGATCGCGACGCTGAACGGGCATGGGCTCGAGCTGTGCAAGTCGGTGGGGAAGATCGCGGCGCTCGAGGAGGCGCTCGCGCAGGCGCCCCCCCAGGGCCGCGCCGGCATCGCGCACACGCGTTGGGCGACGCACGGCCGTCCGACCGAGGCGAACGCGCACCCGCACCTCGACTGCACGGGCCGGATCGCCATCGTCCACAACGGGATCATCGACAACTACGCGGAGCTGCGCCGCGAGCTCTCCTCCTCGGGCCACCGGTTCCGGTCGGGGACCGACTCCGAGGTCATCGCGCATCTCATCGAGCGCTACCACACCGGCGACCTCCTCGACGCCGTGCGCCAGGCGGTGGCGCGCCTCAAGGGGGGCTTCGCGGCGGCGTGCATCGCCGAGGACCGTCCCGACGCGATCATCGCGTTCCGCACCGGCGGGACCCCGCTCGTCGTCGGCCGGAGCTCCGGGGAGTCGTTCCTCGCCTCGGACATCCCGGCCCTCCTCGGCGAGACCGACGCCTTCTTCGTGCTCGAGGAGAACGAGCTCGCCGTCCTGACCCCCGACGACGTCGCGCTCGCGACCGCCGACGGCCGGGCGATCCACCGGGAGGCCCGATCGGTGTCGTGGAGCGTCGAGGACGCGGAGAAGGGCGGCTACCCGCACTTCATGCTCAAGGAGATCTACGAGCAGCCGGGCTCCGTCCGTCAGACGATCGGCGAGCGCGTGGACGCGGAAGCGGGCGCCGTCGCGATCCCCGAGCTCGACTTCCCCGAGGCCGAGGCGCGCGGCCTGCACCGCGTCCAGTTCATCGCCTGCGGGACCTCGTGGCACGCGGCGCTCGTGGGGAAGTACCTCATCGAGGCGTTCGCGCGCCTCCACGTGGACGTGGACCTCGCCTCCGAGTTCCTCCACAGGCGGCCCGTGATCGACGGCCGCGTCCTCACTATCCCGATTTCGCAGTCCGGCGAGACGGCGGATGCCCTCGCCGCGCTCCGGGCGGCGCGCGAGCAGGGATCGCGCTCGATCGCGATCTGCAACGTCGTCGGCAGCTCGATGACGCGCGAGGCGGAGGGCGTGCTCTACACGCGCGCGGGCCTGGAGATCGGGGTCGCCTCCACCAAGGCGTTCACCGCCCAGCTCGCCGCGGTGACGATGCTCGCGGTGAAGCTCGGCCGCGATCGCGGCTTCCTCGACGCCGGCGAAGCGCGGGAGATCCTCGAAGCGCTCCTTTCGGTCCCGTCGCAGATGGAGCGGTGCCTCGAGCGCGATTCCCTGGTGAAGTCGATCGCCGAGCGGATCGCCGATCGCCGCGACGCGCTCTTCCTCGGGCGGGGGCTCGGCTATCCCCTGGCGCTCGAGGGAGCCCTGAAGCTCAAGGAGGTCTCCTACGTCCACGCGGAGGGGTACGCCGCGGGCGAGATGAAGCACGGGCCGATCGCGCTCGTGGACGAGCGCATGCCGGTCGTGGCGCTCACGCCCGAGGGGCCCACGCACTCCAAGATGGCCAGCAACATCGAGGAGGTCCGCGCGCGCGAGGGGTTCGTCGTGGCGGTCGCGACCGAGGGAGACGCCTCCCTGGACGGCCGGGCCGACGCGATCGTCCCGATCCCGAAGGCGCTGCCGTTCGTTCAGCCGCTGCTGCTGGCCCTGCCCCTCCAGCTCCTCGCCTACCACGCCGGCGTCCTCCGCGGATGCGACGTGGACCAGCCCCGCAACCTCGCGAAGAGCGTGACCGTCGAATGACGGCGAACCCTTCCCCCCGTCGCACCACGCTCGAGCGCGTGCTCGTCGCCGGCACGAGCCCGCTCGCCTCGCGCATCGTCGAGGAGATCAAGTCGGAGCGTCCGGCGCGGCACGAGTACGTCGGCACGGTCGGCGACGTCCCGCCCGGCGGGCTTCCGGCCTGTCTGTCCCCGCTGCTCGGCTCGCTCGAAGCGCTCCCCCGCCTCATCGATCAGGGGAGCGTGGACCGCGTCATCGTGGCCCTGGGCGACAAGGACGGCCTTCCCGTGAGACGCCTGCTCCAGGCCCGCGCGCGCGGCGTGCGGTTCGACTGGGGGCGCGACATCTACGAGCGCGTCACCGGCAAGATCGCGATCGAGGAGCTGACGCCCTTCGACGTCATCTTCTCCCCCGACGGCCGATTCTCGCGGGGAGCGCTCGCGCTCTCGCGCATCGCCGGGGCGGTGGCGGCGGGCCTGGGCCTGCTGCTCCTCTCGCCGCTTCTGGCGTTGATCGCGATCGCGATCCGGCTCGACTCCCCCGGACCGGTCTTCTTCGTGCAGGAACGCGTCGGCCGCGGCGGGAGGCCGTTCCGCCTCCTGAAGTTCCGCACGATGCGGAACGGTCCGCGCCCCGCCTCCGAGTGGGTGCGCGACAACGGCCACCGGATCACGCGCGTGGGGCGCCTGCTGCGCCGCTTCCGGCTGGACGAGATCCCGCAGCTCGTCAACGTCGTCCGCGGTGACATGAACCTCGTCGGACCGCGGCCGCATCCCGCGATCAACTACCCCCTGCTCGCCACCGTCATGCGCAACACGCCGGAGAGCGGCGCCGAGATCCCGTTCTACTCGCTGCGCACGCTCGTGCGCCCGGGGATCACCGGCTGGGCGCAGATCCGCTACGGCTACGCGAACGGCGTCGAGGAGGAGGTCGAGAAGCTCCGTTACGACCTGTACTACCTCAAGCACCAGTCGGTCTGGCTCGATCTGCAGATCCTCGCCGAGACGTTCGGCGTGGTCATCTTCGGCAAGTCGTTCGAGGGTGCGGCGTCCCGTACGCCGCGAAGCTCGGGGGCGGTCCTGATGTTCCGAAGGCGCCAAGCGCACAAGTGAGCCCCTGAGCCCCGAAGGAGCCCGCATGCACGCGCTTCATGAAGACCCCTCGCCCAAGATCGTCGCGCTGGGAGGGGGGACGGGGCTGCCGCTCATCCTCTCCGGCCTCAAGCTCGCCGGTCTCTCGCGCGAGGCGCTCACCGCGATCGTCACCGTCGCCGACGACGGCGGCAGCTCCGGCCGCCTGAGGCGCGAGGACGGCTCGCCGCCGCCCGGCGACGTGAGGAACTGCCTCGTCGCGCTCGCCCAGGCGGATCCCGCGATCGTCGAGCTGTTCCGCTACCGGTTCGAGGGGAAGGGGACGCTCGGCGGGCACAGCCTCGGGAACATCATCCTCGCCGCCTACACGATCTCGGAGCGCGATCTCGCCGGAGCGGCGGAGCGCGCCGCGGCCCTGCTCGACGCGAGGGGGCGCGTCCTCCCCGCGACGCTCGAGGACGTGACGCTCGTCGCCGACCTCGAGGACGGGCGCGTCGTCATCGGCGAGAGCTCGATCGCGCAGGCGCAATCGCCGATCCGCCGGGTGCGCCTCCTCCCGCAGACGGCGCGCGCCCTTCCCGAGGCGATCGGCGCGATCGCCGGCGCCGACCTCGTCGTGCTCAGCCCGGGGAGCCTGTTCACCAGCCTCATCCCCGTGGTCGTCGTCCCCGGCATCGCGGCGGCGCTGGCCGCCTCGACCGCGCGGATCGTGCTCGTGGCGAACCTCATGACCGAGCCGGGAGAGACGGACGGCTACCGAACGTCGGACATCGTGCGCGCGATCCAGGCGCACGCGGCGGGCCTTCCCATCCACGACGTCCTCGTCAACGTGGCGCCGTTTTCGCGCGGAGCGGTGGCGCACTACGCGCGCTCGGGAGCCGTGCCGATCCCCGTCGACGCCGCCGCGATCGAGGCGTGCGGCCCGCGCGTGGTCGCGCGGAGGCTCCTCGCGGCCGGTCGCGGCGTGCGCCACGACCCGCGAAGGCTCGCGCGGGAGATCCTGCGCCTCGCCCGCGCCGCGCGCCGCGCGCGGCAGGCGCCTCCGGCCCGGCAGGCGGTGGGGGCGTCTTGACCCGCGCGGCCGCCGCGATTCCCGACTGGCCCCGGGGGCGGGTGCATCGCGAGGACGATCGTGTCGCGTTCGGCGCGCTGCTCGTCTTCACGGTCATCTTGATCCTGGCGCCCCAGTCGTTCCTCCCCGCGCTGGCGCCCCTGCGCATCGCGCTGGTCACGGCGGTCGTCGCGGCGGGGAGCTACGTGGTGCCGCGCGTGCTCCTCCATCGCCCGCTCACCGTGTCCGCGCCCGAGGTGAAGCTGTGCGCGGCGCTGGGCGCCTGGGCCCTCGTCACGATCCCGTTCTCGATGTGGCCCGGCGGGAGCTGGGCGGTGTTCGCCGGGAACTTCTTCAAGACGCTCGTCATCTCCTGGCTCCTCTGCAACGTCGTGACGACCGCGACGCGCCTCCGGCGCGTCCTCCTCCTGCTGACGCTCGTCTCGGTCCCGCTCGCGATGACCGCGTTCCACCAGTACGCGGCCGGGACGTTCCTCAAAGCCCCGGCAGACGCCGTCTCGCGCATCAAGGGGTACGAAGCGCCGCTCACGTCGAACCCCAACGACCTGGCGCTCATGCTCAACGTCATCCTGCCGCTGACGGTGGCGCTCACCGCCGTGCCGCGACCGCCCCTGCCCCGGCCGGTCCTCGCCGCCATCGCCGCGGCCTCGGTCGTGGGCGTGGTGCTGACGTTCTCCCGCGCCGGATTCCTGACGCTCGCGGCGATCGTCGTGCTCTGGATGATCCGCCTGAAGGGCCGCCTCTTCCTCGAGGTCGGGCTCGTCCTGATCGCGGGGCTGCTCGCGCTGCTGCCGCTCCTCCCCTCGGGGTACACGAGGCAGCTCTCGACGATCGCGAATACCGAGGCGGACGCCACCGGCTCCGCCGGCGAGCGGATCCGGGACATGGAGGCCGCCGCCGTCTACGCGATGTCGCACCCGATCATCGGCGCCGGGCTCGGGAACAGCGTGCTCGCCCTCAACGAGGTGCGCGGGACGACGTGGCGCAAGGTGCACAACGTCTACCTCGAGCTCGCCGTCGAGCTCGGGCTTCCCGGCGCGATCCTCTTCGTCTTCCTGCTGCGCGCCGCCCTCAAGAGCGCGCGGCGCGCGAGGGATCTCGCCCGCGCCCCCGGCGGCGACCGGCAGGTCGCGGCGCTGGCCGACGGCATCCTGATCTCCCTGTGGGGCTTCGTCGTCGGCTCGATCTTCCACCCGGTCAGCTACCACCTCTACTTCTACTACCTGGCGGCGCTCGCGGTGGCGGCTTACGGCATCGCGCGGCGCGCCCACCCCGAGGAGGTGCTCGCATGAACCCGCGCCCGAGCGCGGCCCTCTCGACCGAGGGCGGCGCGCACGACAACCCCACGATCGAGCGGCTCCGCCACAGGCCGCTCCTCCCCGATCCGAAGAACCTGCGCGACCGGCGCCTCATCGCGATCTTCGACCGTCACGCCCGCGTCGGCCCGGGACGGCAGGTCCTCGAGGCGGGGTGCGGAGGATCGCCGTGGCTCGCGTACCTCGCGCGCGAGCGCCGCTGCCTCGTCACGGGGATCGAGATCGACCCGCAGGCCGCGCGCCGGGCCGAGGCGAACCTGGCGGGGGCCGGGAGTCGCGGCGAGATCCTCGTGCGCGACGCCTTCGATCTCGCGAGCAATGAGGAGCTGCTCGGCCGCTTCGACCTCGTCTACTCGATGGGCGTGCTCGAGCATCTGGCGAATCCGGTGGACGGCCTGCTCGCGCTGGCCGCGTATCTGAGGCCCGGCGGCCGCGTGCTCACCACGGTGCCGAACTTGAGGGGCTGGAACGGGATGATCCAGTACCTCGGCAGCGTGGACGAGCTCGAGATGCACGAGATCTACGACCTCCCGCGCCTCGCCT
>Ga0068859_100008087_pt1 | contig 10664 bp, 8 predicted proteins | sample KBSSwiS22_FD_66585 | JGI IMG/M metagenome (GOLD analysis project Ga0068859, IMG submission 66585) | Switchgrass rhizosphere microbial communities from Kellogg Biological Station, Michigan, USA - KBS Switchgrass S2-2 | ecosystem: Host-associated > Plants > Roots > Rhizosphere > Soil ... | reverse complement strand
TCAGTCGATTTAACATTATTGATTATTCTAGGGTTCGCTGATTTATAATGGAAACTAAAAGATTTTATTATTACGATAATCCATCTTGATATCGGGAGCTTGTTGTGGAAATTAGACAATTGCGAGCCTTCGTGGCCATCGCCGAGTCAGGCACGTTCACTGCCGGGGCGTTGCGAGTTCACGTGACTCAGGCGGCCATCAGCATGCAGATCAGGCAGTTGGAGACGGAAATCGGCGCGAAAGTGTTCGTGCGCGCGCCGCGTCACGTCATTCTCACGGAGGCTGGTGAGCAGCTTTTACGCCGGGCCCGGCACATTCTCCGCGAACACGATGCGGCGCTCGATGAGATTGCAGAGCTGGCTGGCGCGGAACGAGGGCGACTCAGAATCGGCAGTGCCTCAGCGATGGTCCTGACCGAACAGTTGCCCTCGATGCTCAAAGAGTTACGCAAACAGCACCCGGCGGCTGAAATCGCGGTTACGTCCGGCACGAGTGAGGTGCTGGTGGACCAGATACTCGCGGGCGAGGTGGACGTCGCATTCGTTTCGCTTCCGGTTGACGTACGCGGCATCAAGACCGAGAGACTCAGCCAGGACCAACTCGTGGCGATTGCTTCGCCACGACACAAGCTCGCAAAGCAGAAAACTATCAGCGCCTACACACTCGCGGGCGAGCGTTTGATTCTCGGAGAGCGTGGCGGCAACACGCGCCGCTTGATCGATCAGTTTTTTGCACAAGCCGGAGTGACGTTGCACGTCGCGATGGAACTCAGTCGTCAACAGGCAATCAAACGAATGGTTGAGGAAGACATGGGTGTCGGTATCGTGCCGTTGCAGTCAGTGAAAGAGGAAGTTGATAAAGGAAGATTGATTCGCTGGTGGATCGAAGGCGCACAGATCAACTGGGAGCTTGGCATCGCGCAGTTGAGTAACGGCTACGACTCACCAATCATGCAGAAGTTTGTGTCGCTGGCCCACAAGAACTTCAACGACTCCACGCTCGCTAGCCCCAAAAAGGGCAAAAAATCCATCCACAGATTACACAGATAAATCAGTGAAATCTGTGTAATCTGCGGATAAGCTGGTCGATATCTTCTTCGTTGTTGAAGAAGTCGGTTGCCACGCGAAAACCCTGCGGTTTTTCTGTAACGAAGATCTTCTCTGATGCAAGTTTCTTAACGACCTCGGCAGGATTGACTGCTTCAACAAGCGTTTCCGCCGATCGAAACCGCTCATCCTCGAGTGGCGACAAAACTTTCCACCCAACCTCATTCAATCTCGCCGTCAACGTGCGATTCAGTTCAAGCGCGCGTGCTTCGATGTTCGCCGTACCGATCGACTGCATCAACTCGATCGATGCAGCCAACGAAAAGATGCCTGCGAAATGAGGACAGCCGAGTTCCGCTCTTGCGGCTACGTCGTGGCGTAGATGAACTTCGTCATTTTTGGTCGCATAAGGATCCTGAACACTGAGCCAACCGATTTCTCGCGGACGCGATCTCTCCTGAAGTTCTCGGCTGATGTAAACAAATCCGGAGCCGTAGCCTGAGAGCATCCACTTGTGACCAGTCGAACACAACGCATCGATCTTCATGCGCTTCACATCGATACCAAAGACTCCCGCCGCCTGGCTCGCGTTGACTACCAGCGCGTGCGCGCCTTTGATGCTTGCCAGCTCCTCGAGATCGGATCTGAAGCCATTTGAAAACTGCACATAACTCAACGATAAAATGCCAGTGCGCGTATTCATCGCCGCGCGCAAATCTTCGGGCCTCGCGACGCCATCTACCGACTTAACCAAATGCACCGGAATGCGGCGATGCATCCATGGAATCGTCGTCACTGGAAACTCGAGGTCGCACGAGATCACCTCACCATGTTTCTCGAGTGCATCGACGATCAGGTTCATGCCACTCGACGTGTTGGTCGTGAACCCGATCTCATCAGGCTCGGCATTGATGAAAGACGCAACGCGCGCACGCACCTCGTCGCAACGCGCAAGCCATTGGTCCCAGTGAACGTCACCGTCGTCTCTCATCTGCTCGTAATAAGCCGAGCCTGCTTTTGCAGTCGACTCAGCGAGCGGGCCGGCCGCGGCCGTGTTGAGATAAACGCTCCTGGTCGTGACGGGAAACTGCTGGCGGATGTCTGCCCAATTGATCATTTCGTTATCTGCTCTTCATTTAATATAGAATGCAAACTCATGGAATCTCACATCAGCAAGAGCAAAATTGATCGTCTTGGTGATCGGCTGCGAAAAGGCAACACCAGTGATGATGATCTGCGACTCCTCGACGAATATCGTCGTTCTTTCACTAACCCCTACGATGCTGTTGTTGGAATAATTCGTCAAAACCTAAAAATTGAGCCAACCGGAAGGCCGGAAAAGTCGACAACTTCAATCTCCGAGAAACTGCGTCGCGAAAGTATACGATTGACTCAGGTTCAGGACATAGCAGGATGTCGTCTAATAGTGCCTGAAATTGCCGATCAAGAACGACTGGTAGCTTCTCTTGTCAAAATCTTTCCTGTGAGCACAGTAGTCGATAGACGGGAAAAGCCGAGTCATAGCTATCGGGCCGTTCATGTCGTAGTATCGATTAATAAAAAGACAGTTGAGATTCAAGTTAGGACTGCTTTGCAACAGGCGTGGGCTGAGTTATCTGAGAAACTATCAGACTTGATCGATCCGGCGATTAAATATGGGGGCGGTGAAGAGGATATCAACCGAATCCTCGATATAACGTCATCACAGATTGCCGAACTTGAGCGCCTAGAATCTAGTGTGTTGGAAATGGAATCAAACGTAAATAAATTGTTGTCGGATGCTAACCTGACAGACACACTCCGAGCGGATATAATGGACCACGGAATGAAGCTCGCTTCTCACAAAGCAGAGTTGGTCGCAGGAAAGGAAAACCAACTTAATCTGCTCCGGGAGATAATCAAAGGGCTCGAGGGGAAATAGCCATGCTGTTTTTGGTTGAATATGCTCGCCGTCAAGGCAAGATTGTTAGTTTCAAATCATTTAAGAATGAGGATTCAACGTTAGCTAGGAATACCCGGCTCGAACTCGAGTTGGATCTAAATAAACGTGGCCTAGAACATGAAATAGTTCTTCTGGAAGCTGAAAACGAGCAAGCCCTACGACGCACTCACCGTCGCTACTTCGAGAGCCTAACCGAGTTGGTGAACGCCTTTAGCCCCACTTAAATCGATTCCTTGTACGTCTCGAGGTTCTGCTGGATCTTTTGCAGAAGCTGCGACTTGAGTGTGTTTGAGTTGAGTTTTTCAGGCGCCACTGGTTGCCACTTTCCGGGGATCAACACCTGCGAATCGATGAACGCGTCGAGCGCTTCCTGTAAGCCGTCAATTCGCATCTTGCCTTTCATCGCAATGACTTCTTCAATGATCCACGTTACTGCGTCGCCGGTGATGCGATGCCGGTGGTTGATAACTGCCGAGCGTTCCTGAAGCGTCTTCAACACCAGGTCGAATGGACCACCGAGCGCGGCAACGAGGCGCAGGTAAGATTCCTGAAAGCTTTTCACCTGTGCGGAGATAGCAGGCGTTGGCTTCAGATCGCTTTTACCGACGTACGATGCAGCCATGATACGGCAGAAGATGTCGTCTGGCATGTAAGCGCTCATGTCGTCGAAGCGGCTGATTGTTTGGGCCACGTAGAAAGCAGGTAAGAGCCGCAGCAGATTGCGAATCAAAAAGACGGGATTGTGAGTAAAGCCGTCCGGAAGTTTTTCCACCCCTTTGCTGACCTTGCGATCCTCGAAATAACTCAACGACCGATCGAAGTCGCGAACCTCTTTGCGCGCGTTGGTCATCAGGTAGCTGATCTGTTCCGGCGTGAAACCCATTCTCCAGAGCATTCGCTGATCTCGTTCGTTTGCGAATGCTTCGTCAAACACACGCAGGCATTCGGCGTTCTTGAACGTGTTGAGGGGCTCTTTCGTGCCCGACTGAATAAAACCCATGACTTGCGCAAACACCTGGACCAACGCTCTGGCCCAACCACGCTGTTCGGCGAGTGAAGCTGAGTAACGATCGACATCTTTGAAGCGATACTTGTCGTGCTTAGCGGCAAACTGTCGAATCGAGCCGTAGTCAAGCACGGCGCCGCTGGCAAGCATGTTGTCGCCATCCCACGATAGCCAGTTGAAGATGTACTCCTCTTCCAGTAGCGCGGCGAGCTTCGCGTAGGAGCGTGCGAAGTAGTCGAGGGCTTTTGTGTAGCGTTTGTGTCCGGCCGGCACTTCCCAGAAACCATTCTCGACTTCTCGGTCGATGAAGTAATCGACTGAAGCTTTGAGCTCCTCGTGGCGTCTTTGTTTGAGATAACGAAAGATGTGAGCAGGCCTGATCAAGTTTGGCGCACTGCGTACGCCGATCGCGGTTGTGTCCGGAAAACCGATGACGGCAAGACAGCGTTCGGTTGGAATTCCCTGACGGTAAAAGATCTCCGACATCACCGCGCTGCCGAGCATCTCGTCGAGATCCGCGAGGCCTGATGAATATCCGTAACTGTTATCACCAGTTGCGACGAGGCCGTCGTTTGCATGCTGCGCGCCGGGACTCAGGATCGTGGCGCCGGTACCGCGACTCGAAATATCAAATGTAAGCTTTTCGGTTTTGAGATAACCATTCCAGATACTTCGGCCATCGCCGGAAGTCTTGCCTTGCCGGCTGCGATGCTGAATTTGAAGATAACGCGTCGCCATGTATGGGTGGGCCTTGATGGTCTCAGGCGGATACTTCTTGCCGCGTTCGAGGTCGTATTCGTTGATGATCTGGAGTGAGAATGTATCGAGGATTACCTGTTCGAGTTCTTTGTTGATGCTCGCTGGGTGATCGGAGGGGATGAGTCCCATCTCTTTCGCGAGCGGAAAGTTGAAAAAGAGGACACGACCATGCGGACGATAACGCGCCTGATAGTCGACGTATCCATCAGGGCTCACGCTCCGCCAGGGATGTCTACCATCTACTTCCGTGAACTTCTCATACATAGGCCACAATGGGCACAAAGAAGCGATTTCATTTTAGCCACAAAAAGGCACATAAGGCACAAAATAATTTATTTAGGTTGTTTGCTGGTGCTGGATTTCTTCTTTGTGCCTTTTGTGCTTTTTTGTGGCTGTTTTTTGGGCGCGAGCCAGAGGGTTGTGAGGGGTGGGAGATCGATCTCGGAATCGTTAATGGAAACTTTACCGCTGCCGCCGTAGTTTTCCGCGTCAGTGTTGATGATGACGTCGTATTGACCGTCAGCGAGTTGCGGAACGCGATAACCTTGCTTGCTCACTGCGGAAAAGTTACAAACGCAGATGAGTTCGCGGCCGGTTTGAGGTGAGCGACGCTTGAAAGCGACAATGTTCTCGAGGGCGTTGTCGACGTCGATCCATTCGAAGCCCGCGGGTTCGCTGTCGGCTTCCCAGAGCGCGTTCTCTGGTCCATAAACAGAATTCAGATTGCGAACCAGCTTCTGCACGCCATCGTGAAGCGGCTCTTCGATCAGATGCCAGTCTAAACTCTCGGTTTCAGTCCACTCGCGCCATTGCCCAAACTCACCACCCATGAACAACAGTTTTTTCCCCGGATGCGCCCACATGTACGCGTAGAGCGCGCGCAAAGTCGCAAACTTCTGTTCCGTCGTTCCCGGCATTTTATTGAGTAGCGAGCCCTTCATGTGGACCACTTCATCATGCGAGAGCGGCAGGATGAAGTTTTCACTCCACGCGTAGACCAAACCAAACGTCAGCGCGTTGTGATTGCCGGCACGGAACAACGGATCTGTCTGGAAGTACTTGAGCGTGTCGTGCATCCAACCCATGTTCCACTTGAAATCGAAACCCAGGCCGCCGTCGTAGATCGGACGACTCACCATGGGCCACGCAGTTGATTCTTCCGCAACCATCATGATCCCCGGACAGGCGCGATGCGTTATTTCATTCAACTCCTTCAGAAACGCAAGCGCTTCGAGGTTCTCGCGTCCGCCAAACTCGTTCGGCTCCCACTGCCCTTCCTTGCGGCTGTAGTCGAGGTAAAGCATCGACGCCACCGCATCAACGCGCAGACCATCGACATGAAACTCGCGAAACCAGTAAAGCGCATTCGCAATCAGAAAGTTGCGCACCTCATTGCGGCCGTAGTTGAAGATGTACGTGCCCCAGTCGGGATGTTCACCTTTGCGCGGATCGAGATGCTCGTACAACGCGGAGCCATCGAACCGGCCCAGCGCCCACGCGTCTTTCGGAAAGTGGGCCGGAACCCAGTCCATGATCACGCCGATGCCGCGCTGGTGCAGGTAGTCGATCAGATAACGAAGATCGTCGGGCTCGCCGTAGCGAGCGGATGGCGCGTAGTAGTAAGTAACCTGATAGCCCCACGATGGACCATACGGATGTTCCTTGAGCGGCAGAAACTCGACGTGCGTGAAGCCCATCTCTGCAACGTAAGTGGCAAGCGGTTCGGCCATCTCACGATACGTAAGAGGACGATTGTCTTCTTCCGTATTTCGTCGCCACGAGCCGAAGTGAACTTCGTAAATCGAGAGTGGTTGGCGAAAGTGTTCTCGGCCGGCGCGTTGCTTCATCCACTTAGCATCGCGAAACTTGTATTTCGAAGTGTAAACAATAGAAGAAGTGTCCGGCGGAACTTCACTGTATTGAGCGTAAGGGTCTGCTTTGAAAAACGAGTGGCCGCTCGGAGTGCGGATTTCAAACTTATACAAACAACCTGCTGTGAGGTTCGGGATAAAAAGTTCCCAGACGCCTGACGTTCCGAGCATTCGCATCTGGTGTTGGCGTCCATCCCAGCCGTTGAAATCACCTACGACACCAACGCCCACAGCTTGCGGCGCCCAGACGGCAAACGTGACGCCTTTCTTGCGGCCCATCGTGGTGACGTGCGCGCCCAGTTTTTTGTAGATCTCTTCGTGGCGTCCTTCGCCGAAGAGATGAAGATCAATGTCGCCGATATGATCTGTGTTCATCGGCGTCCATCCGCGGCTAAAAAGATCTCGGCGCCGTTGCCTTTTTCAGGGCGGTTGCTGCGGGCCTCGGACAAGATTTCGAGGAACTTCTTTCGAGGCGGGTCAAGGTCCAATTCATTCATCAAATCAATCACGCGCGCTGCGTAACGCAACACTTGAACCGTCTCGATGCCCGCCAGATCCGAAAAGAACCAGCCACAACTCGTGAACATTAAGAGAGTGTCACGTTGCATTTCCAGCAGCACCCATACCAGCACGTCTTCCGGTGTACTTAACCCGTGAACCGCATGTCGTAACAGAAATTCATCGTGCTCACGCGGATCAAGCAAAACTGACATGTAGTCATTCCGTGCCGCCCACGGATCGCGCAGCAGCTCACGGCCATAGCTTTCAAACTTAGCGGCCGCATCGTCGCGCAAAAACTCAAGCGCTGCTCGCAACGGTTGTCGCCACTTCTGATTCCAGCCCGGCTCACCACCAGTGTGACAACCACAGTCTCGCGCCCAACGCGCAACACCGTGCACACAACTCCACGAACTCCCTTCACCGTCAGGCCCGTTATCAATCTCAACTATCGACTCAGCCGGATGGCGATCGAGATACTGCGCATAGTTCGTGATCCAAAAACCCGCCGTCTTCGCTTCAACCCTTAACGCATGGGCCAACCCGAGATCGCCAAACTTGAAGTGATGCCCGTAAGTCTCGCCATCAGTCGCAACGTTAACCAGATCTCCGAGCCTCGCCGCGCTCACAAACCTCTCCACGAGGCCACGACTCGACGACAAAGCGCCCTCGAACGCAATCGCCCGCGCGAGTGGTCCATTGTAGAAAAACACCGCCAGCGAGCGCCCCGATCCATCAACGTGACGAAAGAGGTAAGGTCTTGAAGTATCGACTTCAGAAACCTTCGCCTGATTCGGAGCGAGGATGACGTAACGCATTCCCTGCTCGATCAACAACGAGAGCACCTCGTCGTTCGCAGCCGTTTCCGGCAACCACAGCGCTTCCGCTTCACGACCGAAACGAAACCGAAAGTCCGCGAGGCCCCAAAGAACCTGCGTGAGTCGATCGCGTTCATTGCAGAGCGGCAGAATCGCGTGACCGTATGCCTGCGCGATCGCGTTACCGTGCCCACCGCGCGCCGCGACGCTCTCTTTATCTGCCGCTAAGATCTTCTGGTAAGTATCGGTGTGATGCTCGGCGAGCCACGACAGCAGAGTTGGACCAAAGTTAAAATTGATGAGTGGATAGTTATCGACGTTGGGAGCGTAACACTCGACGTGAATGCGCTCGTTCCAATCGTGGAAAGGCGCGGCGCTCGGCTCGGTTTCGACTTCCCCTGTATATGGGTTCTCGCGTGGTGGTTGATAAAAGTGGCCGTGAATTACGAGAGCAGTCATGCCAAACTAGTCTGCGCCAGCCTGGCAGCACCAAGCAACCCTGCATTATCGCCACACTCCGCGCGCGCAATCTTCACTTGCTGCGCAGTGGTACGAAAGGCGCGCTCCTCAACCTGCCGGTACATCTCACTCGCGAACAAGTCCCAACCATTCGCCGCGCCACCAGTGATCACGATGATCTGCGGGTCGATCAAGTTGATGATATTCGCTAAACCAATGCCAAGATACATCCCGAAACGTTTAAATACAGCGAGCGCAAGTTCATCACCTTCTCGTCCCGCATCGTAAACTCGCTCAGCCGTCAGCTCAACACTCGTCAATCTCGTTTCCGGATACAACGACAAACTCTCGCGGGTCATGCGCACAATCGCTGTCGCTGATGCAAACAACTCCAGGCATCCGGTGTTGCCACACTTGCATTTCAATCCACTAAACGGATCGACAGTCGTGTGTCCAATTTCTCCCGCAGATCCATGCGAGCCGCGCCACAGTTTGCCATCGAGAATCACGCCGCCACCGACGCCGGTTCCGAGTGTTACGCTCATTACGTCATGACAACCACGCGCGGCTCCGAGCCACATCTCTCCGACCGCCGCGGCGTTCGCGTCGTTCTCGAGAAAGACGGGCCAGCCGAGCCGCTGTTCCAATGCTGCTTTTAATCCGAAGTTGACTAAGGAAGGAAGGTTTGGCGCTTGCAGCACGACAGCCTTATCGCTGTCAACAGCGCCCGGCACCATTATCGAAGTCGCAACTACGCGTTGCTTCTCATCACTCCATTGCTCCGCGGCACCTGCGAGAGCATTAACGATGCAATTAGCGGAATCTCCTTTCGGAGTTTCCTGTTTCAACTGCTTGAGTATTCTTCCAGTGTCATCGACGAGAGCTACTCGTAGGTGTGTGCCTCCCAGATCTACGGCAAGGACCAAGCTGTCACTAGACTGATTCTTCGGCATGTTCCAGTTGGAGCGTCTCTGCGGCCATCTCTCCTCGCGAAAGATTTCTCGAGATAAGCACTCCTGCCACAATCGCTATAGCCAAGTATAGCAACCCCGTGCCCCATTCCTTGAAGATCAGCTTACCGATACCGAACAAGGATCCATAGATAAGCGCGCAGCCGAGTATCCAATTGAAAATTTGCAGCGAGAGGCGGCCCTGCGCGTGCGCTTCCGCAAGTTCCGCCTGTGCGGCAATGCCGTTCCAGCCTGGTCCTTCGGGTCTGACGCGCCGGTAAAACGCGACGAGTTTTTCGATCGGTTCGGGCTGCGTGAACATCGTTACCGTAATCCAGACGACACTCGTTATTCCCACCGTCACAAGCATCAGGTAAGCGAACTGGTGCGGTTCATCGCTATTCCACTTCAATACCAGTTGCAGGAAAATGGAAACGACCGCAGCGCAGATCATCGCCGACACTTCAGACCACGCATTAATGCGCCACCAAAACCAGCGCAACAAGAGCACTGTTCCCGTTCCAGCGCCAGTGACGAGCAACAGTTTCCACGCGCCGCCGATCGACTCCATGTAAAAAGTGACGACGAGCGATGCGATCATCAGTAACAGTGTGACCACTCGAGAAGCGATGACATAGTGTTTCTCACTTGCTGAACGCTGGATAAAGCGACGATAGAAGTCGTTGATGACGTATGAAGCGCCCCAGTTAAGTTGCGTGCCAATTGTTGACATGTATGCAGCGGCGAAAGCTGCGAGCATGAAACCACGCAGGTACGTTGGAAACACGTTCGGATCGAGCAACGTCTTGATGTAGCCCGATTCTTTGTCGACGAGCGTCGGATAAAGAATGAGTGAAGCGAGCGCGGTCAGGATCCATGGCCACGGACGCAACGCGTAGTGAGCGATGTTGAACCAGAGCGTCGCGAGCAGTCCGTGCTTTTCATTCTTCGCGGAGAAGATACGCTGGGCCACGTAACCTCCGCCGCCCGGTTCAGCGCCGGGATACCAGGTGGACCACCAGATCACACCGAGATAAACGAACAACGTTATCACCGGCATCCAGGCTGAGTTGTATTCCGGAAAGAACGCCAGTCGCGAACCGCCACCGGCGGCTGCGTCCATCGCACTGATCTTCGTCTTCAGTCCATCGATGCCACCGACTGCATTGACAGCGAGAATCGCGAGCACGATCACCATGCCCATCTTGAGTGCAAACTGAAAAAGGTCGGTGACTAGCACGCCCCACAAACCTGAGATCGCAGTGTAGAACGCGGTGAAGAGCAACATGCCGATCACGATCATGATCGCGCCGCG
>Ga0068859_100008083_pt1 | contig 10665 bp, 6 predicted proteins | sample KBSSwiS22_FD_66585 | JGI IMG/M metagenome (GOLD analysis project Ga0068859, IMG submission 66585) | Switchgrass rhizosphere microbial communities from Kellogg Biological Station, Michigan, USA - KBS Switchgrass S2-2 | ecosystem: Host-associated > Plants > Roots > Rhizosphere > Soil ... | reverse complement strand
AAGCCCCGTGCGGTTTGTCATGGATCCCTATGAGCAGCTCAATGCCTTCCAGTGGATCGAAGACAATGAGCTCGACCTCCTGGGAATCTTCCACTCACATCCCGCGGGACCCGAAACTGCCTCCGCGACCGATATCGCCGAGGCAGCTTATGAAGTTGTTTATCTCATTTGGTCACCGAATCAAGAACATTGGCTGGTCCGCGGCTTTTGGATTAAGGATGGCGCCGCGACAGAGATCCCTTTACAGATCGTTGAGTAGAGAAACCATCTTGCTTCCATTGTGTTTCAACTTTCATACTCATCGCGGAGGATAGTAGGTTATGCAGACGCTCATCGCCATTGGAGTGATTGTCCTGGGATATATTCTTGGTTCCATTCCCTTTGGCTTATTGATTGTGAAAAGCAAGACAGGAAAGGATATCCGCACGATCGAGAGCGGGCGGACGGGCGGGACCAACGCTGTGCGGGCCGCAGGGTTTGGAGCAGGTCTACTGACCGCTATTCTCGATATCTTGAAGGGCGCGGCCTCGGTCTGGCTGGCACAGTTTCTCCTCCCCAATAATCATGTGATCCACGTTCTCGCTCCTCTGGCCGCAATCCTCGGTCATAATTATTCATTGTTCCTGATCAACCGGGATGAAACCGGAAGATGGCGTTTCCACGGAGGTGCTGGCGGCGCACCCGCATTGGGTGGCGCCATGGGTTTGTGGCTTCCCATCTTTCCAATTGTCTTCCTGGCAGGCGCCCTGGTATGGTTTACGATTGGTATCGCTTCCCTAACTACCATGGCAATTGGTTTTATCGTGATCATTGTCTTTGCCATTCGTTCGTCGCTGGGATTGATCGAGCCGGTGAACATCTGGTATGGTGTTATTGCCGAGCTTTTTTTGATGTGGGCCTTGCGGCCCAATATTAAGAAGCTCCTAAGCGGCAAGGAACGTGTTGTCAAATTCAGTTTGAATGGCTGGTTAAGAGCAAGAAAAGAAGCACAGACAGAAACCGGCAAATAAAAAAATCCCCTTTCGGGGACTTTTTATTTGCTCATTTGTTGAAGCAACGCCCTTAAATTTCGCTGGTGTAAGGTTTGTGCAAGTCCACCCAGATATACACGGCTTTTCCCACAATCCTCGATCGTGATGTCATCCAAAAGCTCGATCGCATTTTTACGCCGGGATATCGCTTTGACCCCCTTCTTAATGGAAGCCAAATAATTCAGGTTTTCTTTCACCGCTGCATCGATTTCGCCGCGCAGGATAATATCGCCGTGTCCCTGCACAATATTTTCAAGACCCATCCGGCCAATCCGTTTGATGGAAGCCATGATTTCATCGATATCTCCATCGACAACGTAGGGGATCGGCATGAATGAATCGCCCGCAAAGAAAATGCGGTCTTCCTCCACCAGCACAGCAATCCCATCCGGGCTATGACCCTGTGCCAGTGAAATGATGAGATTCTTTTTGCCAACGCGCAGAGTTAGCTCTCCATCTGTGAAGGTCATCTGCGGCAATACGATCTTCATCTGACGCAAGGCCGGGTTTTGCTTTTGTGCGCCTTCCAGGGAGGGGATACCGCGTTCAATCAGATATTCCCGGCAACGTTCATGCGCAATGACCGTTGCCCCGGGGAAGAAACAATTCCCCCAGGCGTGATCCGCATGGTAATGCGTATTGATGACATAACGCACAGGGACATTTAATTCGTGCTCAATAAATTCCCGGATGCTCAATGTCTCATCAGGCAAAGCCAGTGTATCGATGACAACAGCCCATTGCGGGCCGGCCACTACTCCTGCTGTTACCTGGGCATAAACTTCACTTTGGAACCAAAAAACGTTTTCAGAAACTCGTTCGCGATGCATTGAAAGCCCTCAAAAATTTTTTCTATTGATAGCACAAATATGGGTGAAAATCAAGTTGACTAGACAAATCTAAGAAGTGATTGGCAATTTTGTAAGGTCCCACCACGGTCATGCTTGCTTATGAACTTCTGACGTGATACACTTTAGAAAATATGACCAAAAGCCTGCTAATAGTGAGTGCAGATACTAAATTTTCACAGGTACTGCTCCATGGGCTTGAGCAGGAAGGCTATCGCGTTCAGATCGCAAAAGGAAAAGGCGAGTCGGTTGTTCGCGCCGATGAGGAGAACTCCTCGACTGCCCTTCTGGACATGGATCTGGGATATCGATCGGTCCTGGAAATTGGTCAGGCGCTGCGGATGCTCAACCCTGAGATGAGGTTAATCATCTTTTCGAGTGAGGGAACTCCACCTACGCTGGATGAACTTCACCCCTGGATGTATTCGCCCAAGCCATACTTTTTACCGGATGTGTTGAATATGCTAAATGATAGCTCCCGTTCTTCTTCAAAATCACCCTATCGGTCGGCTCCCCAACCCGAAGTCGAAACGAGCACCGGTTCTACACTTCCCTGGTTACAGGATGTAACCAAGGCGGCCCAGCATCTCACCCGCCTGACGCTTGAATCCTCTGCGCAGGCGGCCCTGATCACCCGCGGTGATAACCTTTGGGCTTATGCGGGTCAGCTCTCCCAGGGGGCGGCAAAGGAATTGGCAGTTGCGGTAACCCGCCATTGGGATGGACAAAAAGGCAGTGACCTGCTGCGTTTTGTCCGCCTGGAAGCAACCAAAGCTGAACACATGCTTTATGCCACAAGGCTTGCGGACGATGTGGTCCTGGCCCTGGTCTTCGATGCGGAAACACCGTTCAGCACCATTCGGTCTCAGGCCGGACAACTGGTAACCCGCCTCTCGGCCCAAAGTACCGAAGTTGCAGAACCGCCTGTCGTTCAGAAACCACGCCCGGCTTCCTATGAAACTCCGACGGAGTTTTTAGAAGACGAAAGCAATAGCGACCTGGACATTCCCAGCATCGCTGATATTCTTTCAGATGTGCCTCCACCCAGACCAGAGCCAGGAGTAAGGCCACGGGAAGTGGAAGAGGGTTTTGTCCAGCCTTCTCCTCCTTCGTCACGTTCCAGGCAGTACAGCCATGAGAGTTCGCCGGCGATGCGTCCCAGTAACAGTAATTTCGTGGTGACGAACCAGGAAAATGATCAGACGGCTGAGCATGTTGTCGAAGATCTCGATACCACCATGCCCTCCAAGTCACGCCCGCGACCCGAAACACCGATCCGCAGACCGATGCCCGGCGAGTTGGATGAGACCCGTCCCCATTCGATCACGGAAGTGGCAGGACGTGTGATGCTTGAACCGATCTCGCCTGGCCTTTACAATCTGACCTACGCCTGTTTGCTGGTGCCGCGCTTTAGCTCCCATTATCTGACTGGCGATATGTCTGACCGGCTCTCCGAGTGGATACCCCAAATTTGCATTGCCTTTGGCTGGCGTCTGGAATACATGGCAGTGCGCCCCGAATACGTGCAGTGGGTTTTGAACGTTCCACCGGCGACTTCTCCTGGTTACTTGATGCGCATCATCCGGCAGCAGACCTCAGAAAAAATATTCACTGAATTTCCGAAACTGAAAAAGGAAAATCCATCTGGCGATTTCTGGGCTCCCGGGTACCTCATTATGGGCGGCACACAGCCTCATCCACCGCAGCTGGTCAAAGATTACATCAAGCAGACCCGTACCCGGCAGGGCTACTCGCAGCCATCGAGAAGATAATTTCGTTCTCACCAAGCCATAATATGCGCGGAGTATAATAACTCCGCGCATCTTTTTAATTTCGTAAGGGCAACCCTTCAGGTTTTCATGCAAAAATGTTTGATCATGAGACTTCCTCGAAGTGATCTATTTGAAAGCGAAGTGGGTCGCCCTACCAATTGGAATGGACCATGCCTTCTACCCTTTACCTGATTGACGGACACGCACTCGCTTATCGCATGTACTTTGCCTTGACGGCCGGTGGCAGCAGCACGCGCTGGCAGACATCCAAAGGCGAACCCACGGCGGGAACCTATGGTTTCGCCCGTGAGCTACTTCGCATTATCGAACAGGAAAAACCGGATTACATTGCGGTCGCCTTCGATACCGGGAAAACATTTCGGGACAAGATTTTCCCTGCCTATAAAGGGACGCGCGCCAAGATGCCCGACGATCTCAGCCCGCAGATCGGTCGGATCCGTGAGCTGGTGGACGCCTTCAACATTCCACGCCTTGAAATGGAAGGCTATGAAGCGGACGATGTCCTTGGCTCCATCGCCAGGATCGTCGCGGGACAGGGCTTGGGAGTGAAGATCATCACCGGTGACCGCGATCTGTTGCAGCTGGTCAATGAACGCACAACTGTTTATTTAGCGGGTGATGACCAGAATTACATCACCGACGAAGACGTGATCAAAAAGCTTGGTGTTCGCCCCGGGCAGGTCGTGGACTACAAGGCACTGGTCGGTGATAAGTCCGATAATATTCCCGGTGTATCGGGGATTGGCGAAAAGACCGCCATCTCTCTGATTGAAAAATTTGGAACGCTCGACAATATTTATCAAAACATCGATCAGGTTGAAAACCGCTGGCGCAACAAGCTCGAGCAAAATAAAGAGAACGCCTTTATGAGCCGTGAGCTGGCCCAGATCAAAACGGACTTAGACATCAAACTTGATCTCGAACATGCGAAGGCCCAGGAATGGGATGTTTCCACCCTCGAAGCCTTTTTCAAGGAATTGGAATTCCGTTCGCTTCTCAAAACTCTTGACCGGCTTGCCGGGAAAGATGGATCTGGGACCGCCTCTGCCCCGCCTAAAGCCGGCGGGCAGATGTCCATGTTTGCAAATGAACCCCAAGCGGTTTATACACCTACACCAACAAGCCTGAACATCGATGTCAAAGTCATCGACACAAGCGAAAAACTCTCTGATCTTGTCAAGGAGCTCAACAAAGCAAAAGTGATTTCGTTCGACACAGAAACAACCTCCACCGAGGAAATGAGGGCGGACCTCGTTGGTATCTCATTGTCGATCAAAGAAGGGGAAGGGTATTACATTCCGGTTGGTCATCAGGCTGGGACCAATCTGCCGCTCGAACAGGTGATTTCGGCGCTCAAGGCGCCAATGACCAACCCAAAGATCGGAAAGATCGCACACAACGCCAAATACGATTACATCATTCTGGCGCGGCAAGGATTGCGGATATCTCCCCTCACATTTGACACGATGCTGGCTGAGTTCATTATCGATCCTTCCTCCCACAGCCTGGGCTTGAAGAATCTCGCCTTTGTGAAACTGGGTGACGAGATGACCCACATTGAAGAATTGATCGGCAAAGGCAAGAAACAAATCACAATGGATCAGGTGCCAATTGAAGCCGCGGCGCCCTACGCAGTTGCCGATGCAGAAGTCACGCTGCGTCTTATGCCGATTCAAATGGAAGGGCTGCAACGCGTCAACGGCGAAAAATTGCTTTATGACATCGACCTGCCTCTTACCCCTGTTCTGGCAGACATGGAAATGAAAGGCATCTCGCTTGATCTGCCCTTCTTCCAGGAAACGTCCAAGCGACTTGAGAAACGAATGTCTGAGATCGAAAAGCAGGTGTTTGAGTCGGTTGGCAAGCCGTTCAATCTCAATTCCACGCAACAGCTTTCGGATATCCTCTTCAATCGCCTTGGGCTCGAGCCACCTGATCGCGGCAACAAAACCGCCAGCGGACATTTCTCCACATCGGCAGGTGTGCTTGATCTTTTACGAGGCAAACACCCAGTTGTGGATATGGTCCTGGAACATCGTGAACTCTCGAAACTAAAGTCTACTTATGTGGACGCGCTGCAAGCCGCGCTCAATTCAGAGACGGGTTGTGTGCATACGTCTTACAGCCAAATCGGCGCGGTCACCGGACGTTTGTCTTCATCGGATCCGAATCTGCAAAACATCCCAATCCGCACGGAAGAAGGACGCCGTCTCCGCCATGGATTTGTCGCGAGCAAAGGTAACGTCCTACTTTCGGTGGATTACTCGCAGATTGAGTTACGTCTCGTTGCTCATATGGCTCAGGATGAAAATATGCTGTCAGCATTCCGCGCGGATGAAGACATCCATGCCACGACCGCAGCTGCTATCTACGGCGTAAGCCTTGACAAGGTCACTAAGGCTATGCGTCGCCACGCGAAGGCAATTAACTTCGGACTTATCTATGGAATGTCGGTCTTTGGCCTCACACGCACCACAGAATTGACGCTCGCAGAAGCAGAGACATTTGTCAAAGCCTATTTCCAGAAATTTCCTGGCATCAAAAAATACCTGGATGGGATCCGCAAGCAGGCTGCGCAGCAGGGATACGTTGAGACGCTTCTCGGGCGCCGGCGCTACTTCCCCGCGTTGCAGAGCAAAGCCAACGTCCAGGTAAAGAACCGCGAAGAGCGCGAAGCCATTAACGCCCCCGTGCAGGGTACCGCGGCCGACATCATGAAGATGGCCATGTTGAACATTCCATCGGCCCTTGAAAAAGCCGGGGTAAAAGCCAAGATGCTCTTGCAGGTCCATGATGAACTTGTATTTGAATGCCCGAAGTCCGAATTGAAAGAAACGGCGCGCGTCGTCCAGGAAGCGATGGAAAATGCGTTTCCGTTGAGCATCCCTCTTTCCACCGAAGCACGCTACGGTGTGAACTGGGGCGAAACCAAATCAATCGAGGAATAAACCCTTTGTAGGGGTAACTTGAAATCCCTCTACGTTATAATTACACTATGCCCGGACGAGAAGACATCTTCCAAAAGTCAATGAACGAAGGCCACTCCGCTGCCTGGGATCAGGAATGGGGGAAAGCGGCAGCTGCCTATCGTAAGGCGCTGCAGGAAATGCCTGATAACCCCAAAGCCCTCAACAGTCTGGGGTTGGCGCTGTTCCAACAAGGCAGCTATGAAGAGGCGCTTCAAATTTACAAGCGGGCTGCGCAGGTCTCCCATCAGGACCCCTCCCCAATGGAAAAACTTGCGCAGTTATTTGAACGCACGGGTCATCTCCAGGAGGCTACCCAGGCCGCCGCCAGAGCCGCCGAGCTTTTCCTTAACCAACGTGATGTGGATAAAGCCATTGAAAATTGGGTGCGAGTCACGATGCTCGACCCCGATAACGTCATGGCGCATTCACGCCTTGCTCTGGCTCACGAACGTCTGGGGCACAAGCCGCGGGCGGTGACCGAGTATATTGCCGTCGCCAGCCTCGTCCAGCGCACCGGCAACATCCAAAAAACGGCCGAGCTCGTAAATAAGGCTTTGCAATTGATTCCTGACAGTGAAGAAGCACGGCAAGCCATTACAACCTTGCGCAGCGGACAGCTCCTGCCGAAGCCTTTGCGTCCAAAGGGAGCGACAGGGCCCATCGCCATGGCGCAGGTGAAAGAATTGGATCGCCCCAAGAAGGAAACCGATTCCGGATTGGATCCAATCGCGGAAGCCCGTCAAAAAGCGTTGACGCGGCTGGCAGAGATCCTCTTCGAGTACTCTACCGACGACGGTCAGACCCAGCAGGTCCGGCGCGGTTTGCAGGCGCTGATGCGCGGCACCGGTCAGCTTTCGATGCAGGCCTCTGAGCAAACCAAGGTGGTCATGCATCTTGGTCAGGCCATCGACGCCCAGACCAAGAATAACGAAAATCAAGCCGCTGAGGAATTGGAACACGCCCTCGAAGCCGGCTTCAATCATCCAGCTCTTTATTTCGATTTGGGTTTACTGCGTTCCAAGGGCGACCGGCTCGAATCGGCGGTCCGCCATTTGCAGCACGCGGTCAAGCATCAGGATTTCGGCCTTGCGGCCCGTTTGCTGATGGGTCAGCTTAATCAGAAGATGGGCAGGCTCGGCCCTGCCTCCCTGGATTATCTCGAAGCCTTGAAGCTGGCGGACGCGATGGTTGTCCCCACCGAGCAGTCCGACGAAATCCGTCAGATGTATGAACCGCTCATCGAAGCCCAGGCCAACGAAACTGATGAAGCGGCTCTCAAGCGTCTCTGTGACAACATCAATGAGATGCTCATGCGCAAGAATTGGCGGGATCATTTGTACAAGGCCCGCGAACAAATGCCAAAATCGCAGGATGGCGATATGCCGATGCCGCTGGCCGAGGTGATCCTGCAGGCCCAATCCAGTCAGGTCCTTGAATCGATCAATTATGTCCACCAACTGGCGCGGGCGGGACAAATACGATCTGCCATGGAAGAAGCCTTCTACGCCTTGACATTTGCTCCTACCTATCTCCCCCTCCATACACTGATGGGTGACCTTCTGGTTCGTGAGAACCATACCGAAGAAGCTATCGCAAAATTCAATACAATCGCAGAAGCCTACAGTGTGCGCGGGGAAGCTGCGCAGGCGGCCAAATTATTGCGGCGCGTCCTACAACTGGCGCCCATGGATATGGTTGCGCGTCAAAAATTGATCGATCAACTTGCCTCACGCGGCCAAATGGACGATGCCATCCGTGAATATTTGGAACTGGCGGATATTTATTATCGTCTCGCCGAGTTGGATATGGCGCGCAAAACGTATACAACTGCATTGCGCGTGGTCCAGCAGTCCAGCGCGGACCGCAACTGGAATATTCACATCCTTCAGCGTATGGCAGATATTGACATGCAACGCCTGGATTGGAAGCAGGCGATCCGCGTCTACGAACAGATCCGCACCTTGCGCCCGGATGATGAAGGAATGCGAAAGAATCTGATCGAGCTGAGCCTGCGAATGGGTCAGTCTGCCCAGGCCAACGCTGAGATCGAAAGCTATCTGACTTATTTACAGACTCACGGGAATAGCGAGCAGGGCATAAAATTTGTGGAAGAATTACTGGTGGAACGTCCGAATGATCCGGTGCTGCGCCGGGCCCTTGCCCAACTCTATCAGCAGGCCGGCAGAGTGGAAGATGCGGTGGCACAGCTCGATTCAATTGCTGAGGCCTTTTTAACTGGGGGACAAAAAGAGGAGGCAATGGCCGTGATCAATCAAATCCTTCTGATGCGACCACCGAACTCCGAACAGTACCGGCAATTGTTAATTCAACTCCAGCAACCATAATCATAGATATCCACCCGCTACCCTATGGAATGGCGGGTTTTATTATTCTTTGCGCTTCGTCTCCATGTCTCGCTGTTGCTCGACATTCCGCTTACTACACTTGCCCTGGCGGGCAGTGCCAGGGTAGTCCCAGTTTTCTTTGGGAGCGCGAAGTGAGTGCTATAATCCCGCGCAGCCCCCTGCGGGCGTTTCTGGAGAGAAAATTCTATGTATCAAACTCATTGGGAGAAAACCCGTTCGTTGACCCGCGAGGATGCGAGTATCCAGCGTAGCCGCGCAGTGATGAATTGGCTTTTCATCTTTGCCTCCCTCGTCGCATTTCTGGTGATCTTTGGGGGATTTGTTCGCCTCACCCGCTCGGGTCTTTCCATCACCGAGTGGAATCCAATTAGCGGATCCGTTCCGCCGATGGGCGAGCAAGCCTGGCAGGAGGAATTTTCGAAATATCAGCAGACTCCTGAGTTCCAACAAATCAATTTCAATATGACTCTGGAACAATACAAATATATTTTCTACATCGAATGGATCCATCGCTTTATCGCCCGCCTGGCAGGGCTAGTGTACGCCATCCCTGTTTTTTACTTCCTGTTCACAAAGAAAATCCTCTTAAGAGATTTTGGTATTTATCTCGTCATGGGATTACTCTTTATCGCACAGGCCGCTGCAGGGTGGGCAATGGTCGCCAGCGGACTGGTTGACCGCCCCTCCGTGAGTCATTTCAACCTGACCATCCATTTGCTGCTGGCGCTCTCGTTACTTGGCTTGAGTCTATGGACTGCCTTTGGCCATAAATATGGTTTTCCTGACAAAAACAAAGACGTAAAATGGTCCCTGCCATCTCAAGTCGCTTTGCTCTCTTTTATATTACTGATTGTCCAAATTTGCTATGGTGCGATGACGGCAGGTCTCAAAGCCGGACATGTTTCAGATACGTGGCCGCTCATGCTCGGGAAACTAATTCCGCCGAACCTTTTCAGTTCATTTATTAACATTTTCGAGTCCCCACAAGCGATTGTATTCATCCATCGCTGGTTTGCATTTGCTGTCTTCATTGCGGTGACCGCTCTTTATTTGGCGGTCCGCAAGCAAAGCAATTCTGCTGAAATCAAGAATGGATTGACCTGGCTGCTTGGTCTGGTCACTTTTCAAATCCTGCTTGGGATCTTGACAGTCGTGCTTCACGTGCAAATTGCGATTGCACTGGCACATCAAGCCGGGGCGCTGTCCTTGTTCGCGCTGATGATCTACTTCATGCATCGACTGAGAGCGACGGATTATTCAATGAAATCCATGTAAAACAAACGTGACCGAGAGTGTATTCTCGGTCACGTTTCGATGATATTGGACTCTCCCGTGCTTTATGGAAGACTAAAGCCATTTTTGCAGGCGTAGAACATTTCTATAGTGCTGGAGCAATTGAGGGGAGTCTGTCCCTGTGCATTGCCTGTGACTACAATTGATTGCTCCGCTTTATCGAGCCAGGGTTGGGCATATTGGAATTCGAGAGCATTGCCGTAGGACACGGTCGGCTTGTTCTGCGCATCCAGCCAGGGTTGGGCATACTGTAATTCCATGGCATTGCCGTACGTGACCGCTGGGCGGTTCTGCGCTTCTAGCCAGGGCCGGGCATATTGCATTTCCAGTGCGTTGCTATAAGGTACAGCGGGGTTATTCTTCGC
>Ga0068859_100008082_pt1 | contig 10667 bp, 12 predicted proteins | sample KBSSwiS22_FD_66585 | JGI IMG/M metagenome (GOLD analysis project Ga0068859, IMG submission 66585) | Switchgrass rhizosphere microbial communities from Kellogg Biological Station, Michigan, USA - KBS Switchgrass S2-2 | ecosystem: Host-associated > Plants > Roots > Rhizosphere > Soil ... | reverse complement strand
GGACTACGACAAGGCTCCCCGCGTGAAGCAGCGCTTGGAGGCGGAGGGGCGCGACTTGTTGAACGCCTCGGACCCCTGGAGCGAGCGCCTTCGCCGGATCGACGCCGCGCGCCAGCGCGACACGATCGACCGTGAGCACGGGGGCCTACGTGCGGTCACCCGCCAGGCCATGCTCGAAAAACCGGCCGAGCTTCGCGAGCTGTTTCGCGACACCGGCGTCGGGGTCTCTTATTCCGAAGGCAAGGGTTGGGCCGAGCTGACGCTCACCCCCGACCGCCCGTCGCGCGCGACGTCGGCCCAACGCCAGCGCGTCGCCGGCGAGCTCGACTTCTTCTGCGCGAACCTCGCCCGCTACGCCGCCGCGGTGAAGAGCCTGTACGACTACCTCGACGCGAACCCCGCGCGCGCCCGCGCGTGCTTTGCCGACATCTTCGACGTCAAGGCCGGCGACGGCGACTCCCTGAGCGACCCGGAGAGCGAGCTCGTCTCGCAGGTCAACGACGCCATCGGCATGCTCGTCCCCGTGCTCAGCGGGGAGTCCGGCGAGCCGTACACCATCGACGAGCTCTCCCGCCTCGTCTTCGACCCCTTCCCCGCTTCGATGTCGATCGTCGTCACGGGACCCGTGATCGAGCGCGAAGGGTTTCCCGGCGACCTCAAGGCGCCGCTCGCGATCCCGAGCTTTTCGATCTGGTCCGCGTTCTCCCGGCTCGAGGGTCGATGGCTGTCACCCGACCCCGCGCTCGCCCTCTGGCGGCACGACGCCGCCGAGGCCGGCGAGCCCTTCGACCTCGAGGGCTTCCTCGCTCAGCGACGCCGCGCCGGTGCCGCCCCGTCGTCGGCCGAGGTGAGACGCGCGGTCGAGCGCGAGCTGAAGCCCGCCGAGGTGTACCGGGTCAAGTGGAGCCCAGCGAGCGACTAGCTCCGCTCTTCGCCGACCTTCACGGTCGCCGCGAGGGGGGGCAGCGCGGGATCTCCGGCGTACAGCACGCGCTCCAGGAACAGTCCCGACGGGGGCGCCGTCCACGCCGCGGTCGCAAGCCTCGGGACCGCATCACCGCGGACCAAGGACTCGAAATCGCCCAGCGTGATCTCGCTCGCCCCCACCTTGACGAGCGCTCCGACCACGCGCCGGACCATCTTCCACAGGAAGTGCGACGCGACGATCCGCACGAGGATCAAGGCGCCGTCGGTTGCGACCTCGGTACGCTCGATCAGCACCTTGGTCGACGGCTGATCCTGCGGCCGCTCGCAGAATTGGACGAAGTCGTGCATGCCCGGGATGCACCGGGCGGCGCGCTCGATCGCCTGGAGATCGATCGAGCGCTTGATCCACCAGACGTGCTTCTTTGCGAGAGCCGTGCGCCGCCGGGAGATCTGGTAGACGTACGAGCGCAGCACCGCGTCGTGTCGCGCGTGGAAGCGGTCGGACGCGTGCCGCATGGCGAGCACGTGGATGTCGTGGGGTAGCGCGTCGTTGATCGCCAGGCGGAATCGCCTGGAGTCGACGGCGTCCTTCAGCCTCAGATGGGCGACCTGGTGCAGCGCGTGAACGCCGGCGTCGGTGCGGCCGGCGCCGCCGAGCTCGACGACCGCGCCGCCGGCGTCGCCGATCGCGCGCTTCAGCTCGCCGGTGATGGAACGGGCGTTTTGCTGCTCCTGCCATCCGCGATAGCGGGATCCGTCGTACTCGAGGTCGAGGCGGTAGGTCGGCACGGCGCGGGTACTCAGTTCGCCGCGTTCAAAGACCAGTCGTACTCGGCGAAGTCGAGATTGGCGCGTCCGCCGGCGATCGCGTCGGCGGCCTCGGGAGGACCGTACTTCGCGATGAACGCGAGCGCCCCTCCGGCGGCCTTGAAGTCGTCGGCGTACCAATCGAAGATCTTGCTCGTCACGATGGTCGGCTTTCCGCGCGCCGAGCGCACCGTGACGGCCTGCGGCGAGGCCAGGTACGCGCGGGTGGCCTCGTCGAGGTCGGCGTCGAGGGTCTTCGCATCGTAGGGCTCGTGCCGGATCGGGGGGCACGACCTCGCCGCGCAGTTCACCGCGAAATGAATGCGCGGGTCTTTGAACTCGGTGCGCAGCCTTTTTTCGAGCTCATTCAAGCTGACGAGCTTTCCGTCGAACACCATCATCTTCCGGTCGAAGATCGAAAGCTCCTTGATGGAGCTCTTCGGGTTCGACCGGAGGACGCTCTCCAAGATCGCCGCGTTGTAGAGGTTGATGTACAGCGCCTTGCGCTCGGCCGGCGCGAGCGGGCCCGGCTCCGTGCTGCGGTACACCATGACGATCTCGGAGAGCTTCTTGACGTCGGCGCCGTTCGCGCGCCAGCCTTCGTAGCGCACCCCGCGCGGCGTGACGTACCGATCGAGAAGCGTCGCGTACGCGCCATTGGCGGCCGCCAGGTCCGCGAACGCGGGGGTCGCGAGAAGGACCGTCACGACGGTCGCAAGGATGCCGCGGGACCGAGCGTTCACGTGGCCGACCTGTCCTCGTCTTCGGTGTCGAGGTGGAGACGATGGAGGAAGCGGTGGATGAGCGGAGCGAACATGATACCGGCGATGATCAGCACCGCCAGCCCGCTGTAGAGAGCGTAAAAGCCCGCGAACAGCTTCCCCGCGTGCGTGACGGGAGAAAGCAACGGCCCCATGCCCGAGAGAATCATGGACGCGTTCAAGAAGGCGTCGATCCAAGGGAGCCCCTCGAAGCCGTGGTAGCCCGCCATGCCGATCAGCAGCGAGACCGCGACCACGCTCAGTCCCAGACTGGTGCTCTCGATCAGGCGACGGATCAGGGTCGGCGTGGGCAGAAGAGGCTTCATCCGTGTCCCTCCTCTTTCGGGGCGAACGGCTCATCGTGGCGCATCCGCAGGATCACGGCCATCGGAAAGAGCAGCCACGGCAAGTTCGCCGCGAGCACGATGCCGCGCGCTCCCGTGACCTTCCCCCACAGCTCCTCGAACAGGATGACGGCGACGACGGCCATCATCATGCCCGCCCAGACGAAGCAGGGGATGCGGATCCAGCGCTTCCCCTTCCAGAAGGCCCAGATGGCGAAAGCGTAAAACGGCCCGAAGACGAGGGAGTCGATCCAGATCGTCGCTCGATACCAGGGCTCGCGCGCCCACACGACCGGGTCGAACGAGCGCGCCCACCAGTGGATGGCGTCCACGGCGAAACGCGGGGGCCACAGCGGGTAGGAGAAGTTGGCGGGGTCGCGGATGACGATCTGCTCGATGTCGATCATGTACGTGATGAACGCGAAGTTGACGATCCAGAACCCGATGAACACGATGTCGAGCGGGCGCCTCGACAACGGCGCCGCCGCTCTCATGCGGGGTCCCGGAGGCGCTGGAACATCACGTAATGCGCTCCGGACATCGCATGGACGACCTCGTCCCCGACCGCGACGAAGCCCAGTGACCGGTAGAACCCGAGCGCGGTGACGCGCGCGTTGAACCACATCACGTCCGCGCCCGCCCGCGTCGCGGCGGCCATCCCCTCCCGCATGAGAGCGCGGCCGACCCCTCGGCGCTGCATGTCCGGAAGGGTCGCCATGCCCCGCAATCGCCAGGCCGGCACGGTGGGGTCGTTGGGGTAGGGCTCGGGGAAAAAGGTCGCGACCCCCACCAAACGCTCACCGTCGAACGCGCCCAAGTGAAGCGTCGTGGGATCGTCGTCGTGGTCGAAGACCGCGGTTTCGGGGGGGAACCCGGCGCGAAGCACCGGAAGTCGCACGATCCGCGCCTGCTGGACCGTAATCGGCCGGATGTCGGGGTCGGGCACGGGGGCGATTGTAGCGTGAGGGGCGGCGGCGTCCGTCGCGCGCCGCCCCGTCTGCGAGTTCGGAAGCTAGCTTTCGAGCTTTGCGTCCAGCGTGATCGGCACCGCCTTGAGCGCCTTGGACAGCGGGCAGCCTTCCTTGGCGTTGTTGGCGGCGGTCTGGAATGCGTTCTTGTCCGCGCCGGGGATCTTCGCGGTCAGATCCAGGTGGATGCCCGTGATCGTGAACCCCGCGTCTTGTTTTTCGAGCGTCACCGTCGCAATGGTCTTCAACCGCTCGGCCGTCATGCCCGCGGCGCCGAGCTGCCCCGACACGGCCATCGTGAAGCACCCCGCGTGAGCCGCGCCCAAGAGCTCTTCGGGGTTGGTCCCCGTGCCGTTTTCGAATCGTGACGTGAACGAATACTGTTTTTCGGAAAGGGCTCCGGTCTCGGTGGAGACCGTGCCGCGTCCGTCCTTGAGTCCGCCGGTCCAAACCGCCGACGCTGTTCGCTTCATGGGTTAACCTCCAGGGGAAATGGCATCTCCCATCATAGCCCGGCCTCGTGCGGACGACCTCATCCGGTGGGCTGTGCCGGTCATCGTCGTGATCTTTTTCGCCGCGACCGCCAAGGGGTACGGCGTCTTTCGCGACGAGCTGTACTACATCGCGTGCGCGCGGCACCTGGATTGGGGCTACGTCGACCACCCGCCACTGGTCGCCCTCGTCGCCCGTCTGGTCGGAGCGGTGTTCGCCCACTCGTGGATCGCGCTCCGGGTCGTGTCGGCGATCGCGGCCGGCGGAACGGTGCTTCTCGCCGGAGACATCGCCCGCGAGCTGTCCGGCGGGCGCTGGGCCCGCCTGATGGCGCAAACGCTGACCGCGACCGCTCCGATCTACCTGGCGCTCTTTTCGATCTACTCGATGAACGCTCTCGACATCCTGATCTGGGCGGGGCTGGCCCGAATCGCGGCACGCCTGCTCGCTGGCGGCGACCCGAAGCTCTGGTTGGCGTTCGGACTCCTGGCCGGCCTCGGGCTCGAAAACAAGTTCGACGTCGGCCTTCTGGGAGCGGGCCTGTTCGCCGGTCTCGTGCTCACGAGGCGGCTCGACGTGCTCCGCGATCGCTGGATCTGGCTCGGGGGCGCGCTTGCGGCCGTGGTCTTCCTCCCGCACGTCGTCTGGCAGGCGGTGCACGGTTGGCCCACACGGGAGTTCGTCGCAAACGCCCAGCGGGCGAAGATCACTGCGCTCGGCCCCGTGAGCTTCGTCGCGAAGCAGTTCCTGATGGCGGGCCCGATCGGATTCGCGTTCGCGCTCGGCGGACTCGCGTGGCTGCTCGCCTCGCGCACATTTCGCACCCTGGGTCTCGCCGTGCTCTTGATGCTTGGCGTGCTCGCGCTGTCGGTATCGAAGCCGTATTACTTCGCTCCGGCGCTGACGATCTTGTTTCCGGCGGCCGGGGTCGCGCTGGAGTCCTGGACGGCGGGACGTCGGTCGCTCGCAAAGCGTACGGTCGCCTTCGTCGCGGTCGCGCCGATCCTCGTCGCGGCGCCCCTGGTCAAGCCGCTGGTTTCGGAGGATCGATCGGTCGCCTACGCCTCGGCGCTGGGCGTCTCACCGGGGACGGACGAGAACCACCGGCTGGGACGGCTCTCCCAGTTTTTCGCCGACATGCACGGATGGCGCGAGATGGCCGAAGCCGTCGCGTCGGTGAACGCGGCTCTGCCGCCGGCCGATCGGGCGCGGGCGTGCGTTTACGGGCAAAATTACGGCGAGGCCGCCGCGATCGATTTCTTCGGCCCCGAGCTGGGACTTCCGCCCGCGATCTCGCAGCACAACAGCTACTGGATGTGGGGACCGGGGGCCTGCACCGGGGCGGTCGTGCTGATCATCGGAGGCAACCGCGCCGATCACGCGAGGTACTTCGCGAGCGTCGAGCCGGGGACCGACTTCCGCTGCGACGACTGCATGCCTTATGAGAACAACCTGACCATCTGGATCGCTCGGGGCCATACCGTGCCGGTCGCCGAAGCGTGGAAAGCGTCCAAGCACTACGACTAGCCCGCGAGCACGCGCTCGATCCGCCGGTCGGGGACGAACCACATCGCTGCGACGAACACGTAGATCGCGAGGGCCGCCGCGGGACTGGCGAACGCAAGCGGGATCGCGACCGCGTAGAGCGCAACCGACGCCCAGCCCTTGAAATCGCGGCCGAAAGCCAGCGCCAGTTTCGAGTCCTTGCCGTGGAGAGCCATCAGCGCCCGCGCCAGGATCGAATACGCCAACCCCGACATCAGAAGGTCGACGCCGTAGAGGGCCACCGGAAGCGCGGCAAAGTGGTTCTCGCCCATCCAGCCCGTGGCGAACGGGACCAGCGACAGCCAAAAGAGCAGATGGAGGTTGGACCACAGGATGCGGCCGTTGACCTTGCCCGCCGCATGGAGCATGTGATGGTGGTTGTTCCAGTAGATGCCGATGTAGATGAAGCTGAGCACGTAGCTTGCGAGCACGGGGACCAGGGGCCGGAGCGCGTCGAAGTCGGTCCCGTGAGGCACCTTGAGCTCGAGCACCATGATCGTGATGATGATCGCGATCACGCCGTCGCTGAAGGCTTCGAGCCTTCCTTTTCCCATGGCCCGACACTCTAGAGCGTGCGGCGGGCCGGATACCAATAGAATTCGGCTCATGCCGCCCCCGTTTCGGCCCGAGCCCGTCGTGCTGACCGGCGATCACGTCGTCCTGACGCCGCTCGCGCTCACGCACGCGAGCGATCTCGCACAGGCCGGCCGTGACGACGACACCTGGCTGTACATGCCGCGCCCGGCACTGCGATCGGTCGAGGACGCGGAGTCGATGATCCGGCAGGCCTTGGCGGAGTCCGCGCCAGGGCACGAGATCGCCTTTGCGATCGTCGACAAAGCGTCCGGGACGGCGGCGGGCTCCACCCGTTACCTGACGATCGAAAGAGAGCATAGATCGATCGAGATCGGCTGGACCTGGATCGGCCCCGCCTGGCGGCGGACCCCCGTCAATACCGAGTGCAAGCTCTTGCTGCTCCGTCACGCGTTCGAAGCGCTCGGAGCCCATCGCGTGACGTTCAAGACCGACGCGCGGAATCTCCGCTCGCAGCGCGCCATCGAGAGGATCGGCGGCGTACGCGAGGGCGTGCTGCGGTGGCACCGGATCTGCTGGGACGGAAGCCTGCGCGACAGCGTCTACTACGGAATCATCGCTCCGGAGTGGCCGGACGTCCGGCGTCGCCTCGAACAGATGCTCAACGGGGACACGCCCCGTTGAAACGGGGCGTGTCCCGGTTTTTCACAACAGGGGACGTTGCGCGGCGAGATCTTCGAACATCCGCTCCATGAGCGCCACGACCTCGGTCCGCGTGAGCTTGGCGCCCGTGCCGCGAGATTCGATCCGGTCGAGGCTCGCCGCGGCGAGAACGGCCGGAGAGCCGGTGAACGCGACGAAGCCGTCCGGCGCTTGCGCCAATTGAAGCGTTCGCACGTAGCCGGCGGCGACACGGAGATCGGCTCGTGCGAGGGCGAAGGCACGCGCCCGATCGAGCTGCGGCGGGAGGTAGACGCGCCCCTCGGTGGCGTCCGAGCCGGCGTCTTTCAGGATGTTGACGAGCTGGAGCGCCTCCCCGAAAAAGCGCGAGCGGCGCCTCAGGTGCCGAGCGAACGGCTGTATCACCTCGGCGTCGAGGAGGAACAGCTCGGTGAGCATCTCGCCGACGATCCCGGCGACGACGTAGCAGTAGTCGCGAAGCTCGCGGAGGTCTGCAAGCTGCAGGTTTCCCCGCGCGTCGCCGCGGCGCACGAAGCCGGCCATGCCCGCCACGGTGCGGCGCAGGTCCCGCTGCAAGACGTCGCGGGCGCCGTCCGGCAGAGCCCAGTAAGCGTCCATGACGGCGGGGCTCTCGCGAAGCAGCTCCAGGTAACCGTCGTGGGCCACCGGTGGATTCGCCGTCCACCCGAGCGCCGCCTGCGTCTCGCCCCCGGGGCGCGTGAGTAGCCGGTCGAGCTCGTCAAGGGCGGCGAGGCGCTCGGCCCGAGGCCAACGCACCGCATCTTCGAAAGTGTCCGCCACCCGGAAGAGCAGGTAGGCGATCGCGACGTGACGCCGCGTCGGCTCGGGGAGCATGGGAATCGACAGCGCGAACGTCCGGCTTGTTTTTTCGAGAAGGTCGTCGAGATTCGCCATCGTTTTCACCGTGAGCCCACACGCGTTCCGTCGCCGGACCCCCGGACGGCTCGCTCGACCGCGCCCCGGCGGCGGCCGTCGACGATGATCGAAGGCACGCCCGCCTTGGCGAGCGCCCCGGCCGTTCGGAGTCGAAGCCCCATTCCTCCCGTCACGTCGATGCCCGACGCTCCGTTGACCCCTCGCGCGAGGCGCGTCGCTCCCGACGGGGTCAGCGTCTCGATCCTGAGCCCCTCGCCGTTGAACACCCCGTCGGTCTCGCCGAGCCAGACGGCTCGCGAAACGTGAATGCCGCGCGCTGCTGCGTCCTTCGCGAGAAGCAGGAAGAGCGCTTCGGTCGACAGGACGACGGCCCCGCGCGTGTCGTCCAGGACGACGTCGCCGTACACGACGGGAAGCAGCCCCCGCGTGAGCGCCGCGAAGATGGGCTCGGTGAACCGCCGCGAAACGCGGCCGCCGGAGCTTGAAAGGAAGCTCGACGGCGCGAAAGAGAACGGACGCGCCCCCGCCGCCGAAAGCGAAGCGAGCACGATCTGGTGCAGTCCGGCCGCGGCGCGCTGCGTCGCGCAGATGGCGTCGAGGCGCCCGCGAGCGTCCGCGCCCGGGGTCAACCCTCCGCCTGCGGCCGCGGGATGTCCGTAGGAGCCGCTGCCGTGACCGAGCAGCACGCGCGCTCCGCGCGCCGCCTTGGCGACCGTCGCCACCTCGCGGGCGAGGCGGCGGATCACGGCGTGCCGGGCGACGCCGGGGCGCGCCTTGTCGGTGATGAGGCTTCCGCCGAGCTTGAGAAAAACGACAGGGCGGGCCATCAGAACAGGTGCTCCAGCTCCTCGCGTGGTCCGTCGCCGGCACCGTCGAGAAGCACTCCCGAGACTCCCGACAACCCTTCGAGCGCGGCGATGACCGCGCTTTCGGAAGACGGGGCGCAGATCACGTGCACGTTGGCCCCCGCGTCCATCGTCGCCCAGGCGGACAGCCCGTCCCGCCGCAGCTGCCGCAGACGCTCGAGCACCTGCACCGTGCCGGGCTTCCAGTAGAAGATCGGCGGCTTCGAGGACATCGCGATGAGATGAAGCTCGATCGCCTCTTCCTCGAGCACGGGGCCCAGCGCCGTGAAATCGCGCTCGGCGATCGAACGCCTCACGATCGCCATGCGCTCCGGAAGCATCCGCAGGCGCGCTTCGTAATGCGGGCTGGACGACGCCACGCGATGCCCATCGAGCGACGAGACGTCTTTTTCGCCGTGATCGACGATCGCGATCACGTCGCGGAGGTCCCAATGCGATGCGGGAGCCAGGGCCACCGCGTGTCCCGCGGCCTCTCCCTGCGGCGACCACTCGACATACCCCCCCAGAACCGAGCGAGCGGCCGACCCCGACCCGCTCATGCGCGCCAGGTCGGACAATTCGGGAGTCGACAGCTTGAGGCCGAGCGCCCGCGTCGAGGCCAACGTGAGCGCCGCGAAGCCGGACGCGGACGAAGCGATCCCAGCTCCGGTGGGGAAGGAGTTCCGCGTCGCCACACGAAACGACCCCGATCGGTGGGCCCATCGCCGCACCCGATCCAGATGGGCCACCGCGCGCTCGCGAAAGGAGACGGGCGGAGCGGACAGCGAGCCGTCCTCGCCCGCGATCTCGATCCGGTCGGGCTCGTCCGAGCCTTCCGCGAACGAGACCGTCGACCGGCTCACGCATTCGGTCAGCGTCATCGAGATCGAGCCGTTCATCGGGAGCGCCTTCGCGAGATCGCGCGCGCCCCAGTACTTGATGAAGGCGATGTTCGACGGGGCGGTCACCGTCGCACGGCCGCTCACGCCCGGATCTCCGCGCGCAGGCCCGGAGCGCCGAGCGACACGCGGTGCGGGGTCCACCCCGAAGGCCGCACGAGCCGGTCGTGCCAGGCCGCATCGGGATGTGCCACGAGGATCAGACCCGCCCCGGCACCGGTACGGCCTCCCGCGCCGGAGATCTTCGCGGCGCCGCCTTGGGCTTCGATGCCGCGGATGGCGTCGCGCACGCCGGCGGGGACGACGTCGATCAGCTCCAGTGCCGCCTCGGCGGCGCGAACCGCGTCGACCAGAGCGGCGCCGTCGCCGCGAAGGAGCGCCCGGCTCCCGTCGCGCGTGACCTGGTCGATCGTCGCGAACGCGTCGCCCACGCGCACCGGCTCGTCGTCCATCAGGCGCCGGACCAGGGCGACCATCTCGCCGGTCGACTGGAGCGGCGTCCCGGAGTGAAACATGCGAAAGGTGTCCAGCGTGGCGGCGGCCACCGGAATCTCTTCACGCTCCAGCGACCCGTCCGTGCGGCGGCGGCACCAGAGCACCCCGCCCCGCAAGACCGCCTCGACGTCGACTCCCGACGCACGGCCGTGCTGGCGCGTCTCGACGGCCAGCGCGAGCCTGGCGATCTCGGACGGGGAGGCGTCGTCCCCGCAGGCCCGACGGCACGCAGCGACCACGGCCACCGCCAGCGCGGCGCTGCTGCCGAAACCCGACCCCGGCGGGATGGCCGACTCGATGTGAACCTCGAGACCCTCCGGCGGGACGTTCAGCCCGTCGGTCGCGATCTCGACGGCGACGTCCGCGAGATCTCCGGGCTCGTCGCTTTTCACGCGAAACGCGCCGGGGCCGGCCGCGGGGCGCGGCTTCGCCCAGACCATCATCCGAAGATCGAGGGCGGTGACGACGGCGG
>Ga0068859_100008081_pt1 | contig 10667 bp, 10 predicted proteins | sample KBSSwiS22_FD_66585 | JGI IMG/M metagenome (GOLD analysis project Ga0068859, IMG submission 66585) | Switchgrass rhizosphere microbial communities from Kellogg Biological Station, Michigan, USA - KBS Switchgrass S2-2 | ecosystem: Host-associated > Plants > Roots > Rhizosphere > Soil ... | reverse complement strand
GCGAACCTTGCTTTTCAAAGAGAACGCATCGATCGAGCGGCGGAGATCGGTGGTGCCGGTCGCCACGTAGATGCGGACCGCCGGCGAGATGGTCAGCACGACGCGCGCAGCGCCGCGACAACCTGCCGCCCGAGATCCCCGGAAGCGGTGACATGGATCGAAACGAGCATGCGCCGGCACGATCGTGACCCGCGACCGAGAAATGCTGAAATCCGAGTTGCTCCATCACCTTGACCATGTCTTGCGCCATAGCCCGCTTTGAATACGGCGTGTGGTCCGCTGTAGACAAAGGGCAACCGCTATTTCCGTAACCACGAAGGTCGGCGCACACAACTGTGAAGTTGCGGGTGAGTAGCGGAGCGACGCGGCGCCACATCAAGTGCGTTTGCGGAAAGCCGTGCAGTAGAAGGATCGGGGGTCCGGAACCGAAGGAGCGCACGAAGATAGTGGTTTCTCCGGCGTCGATCTTTACGGTACTGAAATCCTCGAACATTTCATCGCATCCCCAGGAATCGCCTTTCGAAATTCCGGTTCATGACTTCCCGCAAGCCAACTGTGACACAACTGAGGGACCAAACTGTCGTGGACTCCAGCGAGCGTTCGTGGCGCCGAACTGGCCGGCCAACAACAGCGCAATCAAGACCGCTATGAGCGGCCAGCTGTAGTGAAGGCCTATTTGAATTCCGAAAATTCGGAAAAAGTTTGATTTGCGCTTTCAGTCGATGTCATGGCGCTCTGCGTCATCGGACCAGCATCAACGTTTCTGACAGGCGACGCCGAGAGACGAAAGCAAAGCTAGGCAAGACTATCCGGTTAGCTCTTACCATTCGCGCTGGGTTCCTCAGCCCAGAAGATCCAATCAACGCCGTTCCGATGCGGCTTGGCACGCGCCAGCATGCCCTCTTCTTCCAGTCGCTCGCGGGCATGACGTTGGACGCTCGCGAAAACGAACTGCGCGATGTCGGCAAATTGCCAACCCCGATCAGAAAGCGGCGTATCGCGATAAGCTTTCTCCAGTTTGACTCGGTGCTTTGTGAAAAGCTTCGCCACGGCGTCTACCAGGGTGTCGCATAATTTGCAAAGCTCCCTGGCTTCGTCGTCTTTGATGACGGGAAAGTTTGGCTCGTAGTAGCGCTCGGCAGGATGGGCTTTCTCCCATTCAACGGCCTCGCGCAGCAACTCACTTCGCAGCATTTCGCTCACATGCGTGTGAACGCTTGGCGGCGAAAGACCGAGTTCTTCGGCGATTTGCGAGATCGTGTTCGGGCTGCGGGCCAGGATATTTAGAATCTCTTCCTTGGTTCCATTCGGCAGCAGCTTGTTCTTGGTGATGCCCGCCCAGGGATCACTATAGCCGCCGGGTCCTGATGAAACACATTCACAAGGGAACCGCAGTCCTTGATAATCTCTAGGTACAGTCATAGTCGCGTCCAATTTCCCAGGAGAGTTTGTCTCTTAGATAAGGGGTTAATGATGGGGGGAACGAGGATTATATCAGGTTGGCTACACCCCAGAATGACACAAAATGTTGATATTTAGCGGACGACTAAACGCTTTACATTTCCATTTTTAGGGCTTAGCCTAAAAAGCGTTCCCTCAAGATAAAACAATTCGATACAGAATCCCCTGGAAGGAAAGGTTCGTTGACCAAAGCTCAACGAGGCTTCCCCAAACCGCTTGCGATCTAATGTCGCGCAGCTCCGAAAAAGTTGAAATGCCATAGTCAAAAGGAGGTAGAGATGAACCGCCAACTCTTCAAGATAGTTTTATTCGTGCTTTTGATCTGTTTTGTCTCATTCACGCCGAGTTGGAGTTCGGCTTCACCTTTGGGGGATAGGGCTGATTCGTCCAAGCGCACGGCTTTTCACGATGCCATGCGAAAACTCTGGGAAGATCACATTACCTGGACCCGGATTTTCATCATTAGTGCTGCCGGAGATTTACCAGACAAAGCCACCGCAACCGAGCGCTTGATGCAAAACCAGGTTGATATCGGCAATGCCATCAAACCCTATTACGGAGATGCGGCTGGCGATAAGCTGACATCATTGTTAAAGGAACACATCAGCACCGCCGCAGAAGTTGTTGCTGCTGCGAAAGCAAATGATTCTGCAAAGTTGACCGACGCTAACAAACGCTGGTTCGCCAACGCCGAACAAATCGCTGATTTTCTCAGCACTGCCAATCCCAAGAATTGGCCGCAAGCTGAGATGAGATCAATGATGCGCGAACACCTTGATCTCACGACCAAAGAAGCTGTGGCGCGGCTGCACGGAGATTGGGCCGGTGACGTTGCGGCATATGACGCTGTTCACCAGCAAATTCTGAAAATGGCTGATGGGCTCAGTATGGGCATCATTAATCAGTTCCCGACCAAGTTTAACTAATTAGAGCTTCGTACATCATTTCCGTAGGAGGTGATTCTATGGCTAGCAGAGCGAGTATTGGAGGACATCCGATCCATCCGATGCTGATTCCATTTCCAATCGGGCTTTTGGTTTTCTCTTTGATCGCCGATTTGATCTATCTGTGGCGTGGTAATCCGGTCTGGGAAAACTACATCGCGTTCTATACGCTGCTCGGCGGAATTATTGGCGCGGCAGCGGCAGCGATTCCTGGACTAATCGACTGGGCCACATTAACTGATCGCGCAGCGGTAAAAGTTGCGAACTGGCACGCGCGGGTGAACATCATCGGACTGGTAATCTTTATCGCCAGTTTTTACCTGCGAACAGCGAGCGGAGCTAAGTGGATCGTCAGCCTGCCAATACTGCCGTTTATCCTTTCTCTCATTGGTGTCATTGGGTTGGCCGTCGCTGGATACTTAGGCGGCGAGCTGGTCTTTAGACATGGAGTGGCCGTGGACGTACAAACCAGCGCGCCTGCGAAAGCTGAAGACCCGAGTCGAGTGCGCGCTGCCTAAATCGAGATTCGGAATCAGGTATGAGGTCGCCAGGATTAAGATTCGTGGTCACATGTATTGGACTGGTTATCGGAGTCTTGTCCTCGCAGGTGACGACAACTAATGGCGACGCAAAGAATCTGAAAACTCCGCAACCGCGCAATTTCGCCACCCAGCGTTACCGTCTCGATTCCTCGCAAAGCAAATTCATCGCGCACGCTCTGCGGGGTGGGCTGCTTTGGTTTAAGGGCCATGATCATCTGGTCGCGGTTCGGGAGTTCAGTGGCGAGGCGCAAATCACCCCGGATTCAATTACGCCTGCTTCATTGGAAATTACTGCGAAAGCTGCGTCGATGGTTGAAACGAACAGCGTCTTTACCGACCAGCAAAAGCAGATCATCGACAAGGAGCTGCGCGAGATAGTGCTCCAGCCTGAACAGTATCCTGACATCACTTTTCGCAGCAATTCGGTTACCGGTAAAGCTACGGCCGCTAATCAATACGACCTGAAGATCGCGGGAGATCTAAGTCTGCACGGCGTGACGCGCCCAATAAACATTCCGACGCACGTAACTATCATGGGAAGTGATTTACGAGCGCAGGGAGAATTCAGCGTTAATCGCGATGAGTTCAAAGTCAAAGCAACTTCGGCGGCGCATGGGCTTGTGCGCGTGCGAAATAAGATCAAGTTTACCTTCGATATATTGGGACATGCTCTCTAGACACAACGGAAAGGCTGTCTTCGATGACTAATTGGTGGGACCAGCAGATTCACAGAGCTGAGCAATTGATCCCGAACGCCAATGGGTCGAAAGAACTGCTTACTTTCTATGCCCACCTGCTGCGCGCTCAGAGAGATGTTTATGAATCTCTCCGCCGCCGCCCGAACTGGCTTCCTTCCGGAAACTTGGAAGCTGATCTTACTGTGCTGGCAGATTCAATGCCGGCATTCTTGAGAGTCATTGAGTCGCATGGCCCGGCGACGTTGGCTGCTGAAGCTCACGAGTTGTATGAAGCGAATGCGCAGGCGATCGCGGAAAGGCTGATAGCGTATTGGCACAACCCATCTGATATTCAGTTTTTTGAGAAAGCATACTTGCAACCTTATCTGAGGTGGGTTGCCGAAAGCGGAGGCCGGCCAGTCGGAAGAGAAGTCTCAGGGGGTGAGCGCTGCTGCCCTTTTTGTGGCGGAAGGCCTCAAGTTAGTTTTCTTCAGAACAAGGAGACTACTGCGGAGAGCGGAAATCGCGATTTGATTTGCGGAACGTGCCTGTCGTCGTGGCAGTTTCGCCGCGTCGTATGCGCGAATTGCGGGGAGGAACGTCCGGCGAAGCTCGCTACTTTCATTCACCGGGGCTCGACCATATTCGCATTGAAGCTTGCGACACCTGCAAGCATTACCTCAAGGGTGTTGATCTAACTCGCGTGGGCTTCGCTGCGCCGATCGTCGACGAAATCGATGCCGCGGCTCTGGATCTGTGGGCGCGAGAGCACGGCTACACCAAAATCGAACTGAACTTAGTTGGCGTGTGAGCTGCGGATTGATTATTAGGCTGTGACCTAAAAGTCACAATGGCGTCAAACTAAATGGACAAGTTTTCCCTACTGGTAACCTAGGCCGTTACTAGCCCAAAGCCCGACTCGTGATGTTTTAGTTCCCTCTGTTTCTCTGGCCCCCTCTTCAGGTCTCTTTCATTTCAAGGTGGAGGCTTGTATGGAAGTCTCGAGACGAACCTTCATCAAGACGACCTTGATCGGAGGTGCTGGCGTCAGTGTATTCGGATTCAGCCTGGCGCCGGTTTACGCGCAGACTCAGGGGCTGAAGATTGCGCGCACGACCGAAACGCGCAGCACTTGTCCGTATTGCTCGGTCAGTTGCGGTGTGATCATTCACACGTTGGGCGATAAAGCCAAGAACGCAATTCCGCAGGTCGTGCACGTCGAAGGCGATCCAGATCATCCGATCAATCGCGGCACTCTTTGCCCGAAGGGAGCGTCGCTGCAACAGGACATTGTGAACGAGCGTCGGCTGGTAAAACCGCAAGTGCGGAGATCCGGCTCAGATCATTGCAACAACAGATCCGCTAGTGCAGGTATTGGTAAAGAAAGGACTGTTAAGTGCGGAAGAAGCGCGATTAATCACCGTTAACGCGACACCAGAACTTGCCGGCAGATTGTGAATGTGCGGGTCGCAGCTATGGTAGTTGAACCGTTGAAGGATGGTAGACACGCCGTTCTTTTGGGAAACAGAGTTTGAGAATCAGAGGCACCCTGACTATGGAAGATTTCTCCGGCTCAAAAAAGATCGACTCATTGAGTTGACATGGGTAACTGGTGCTGCGGGGACAAAGGGCGCTGAAACTGTTGTCGTCGTGGAATTGATCCCCAGCAGTGAAGGCACTCAGCTACACTTGACGCACGCAGGCTTTCCCGATCAGGAATCGAAGGATCAGCACGAGCAAGCCTGGCCAAAAGTACTCGCGCAACTGGATCAACGAATGAACGAGTCGTGAAAGTTACAGCCACGGCGCGCCCGCCGAAGGACGCGAGCCTTCTGCAAGGCAACTGCTGTAAAAATGCCGAAGTCTCCTGCATACAATCGCTCCCCCCGGGCAACTCACGACGCCATTCCAAAAAACTCGTTCTCGCGGTACCTTATTGCCCTAAGGACAAACAAAGAGCTAAAGAGGTTATATGAAAACCGTTGGCGACATATTGCAAACCAAAGGTCGTGAAGTCTGGACGATTTCCCGAGAGACAATCGTGTTCGACGCGCTCAAGGTTATGGCTGATAAGAATGTCGGTGCCTTGGTGGTGCTCGACGGAGAGGAAGTCGCGGGGATTTTGTCGGAACGCGACTATGCCAGAAAGGTTATCTTGCATGGAAAATCGTCAAGAGAACTTAAGGCGGGCGAAATCATGAGTGCCACTGTTTACTTCGTAAGTCCCGAGCAAAACATTGAAGACTGTATGGCGCTATTTACGAACAAGCGAGTACGACATCTTCCGGTCTTACAAAGTAATGAGCTCATCGGAATCATTTCGATTGGCGATGTGGTCAAAGCAGTTATCGCTGAACAAGAGTACACCATCAAACATTTGGAAAATTACATCACGGGCGGTCGATAAGACGTTACCTGCTTTTCGACAGTGCAGTGGTCGGCTTTGCTCCCTGCAAGCCATACTTGCCCATCAACAGCAAGGCGACGAACGCCGAAATTAAGAAAATCAACAAAGACGCCTGGGTAACAGCCATAATCCGTCGTTTCCAATTCGGCCCCATATTAACTGCTGATACAGCCTCGGGATGACCGGACATGCGCGTGGTGAGACTTGCTTTGGATTTCGCCAAAATGCTCGTCAGATTATCGACCGCCTGGTCCTCAATAACTCCACGTTTCAACTTGCCGAACAATCCAGTGAGCCCATCGACTCGCGAGCGATTCTCGTAGAACAAATATGATCCGTTATTCTCACTCGAATTGTTTCCAAAGACTGTCACAGCCAATGACCCATCAAAATAATGGTTGGCATAGATCTGCTTTGAGACAACTAGAACCTGCGGTCCGGTTTTCTGCTCCCGGCGGTAAATAACGACGTGGTTGATTGCGGTGACTGGTTTGAGGCCGAACTTGATCTTGGACCAGACGAGGGCATCTTCCACAACTGAAAACCCGTGCGAGCTCTGCGCAAGTGTGGCGGGAATTTCTCGACTAAAAGTTGAAGCCCCGATTAGTGACTGCGTCTCTTCGGCAAGTAGAACTGACTTCGGTTTGTCGTTGTATTCGATAAGAGCAGTGTCTCCTTGCTTTGAGTATTCGCGGACATAATCGAGAAGAATCTGTTTGAAGAGTCGAGTAACCTGAAGACGATAATCCGGCGCCGTCCAGTCTATCTCCTTTCGAAAACGTTCCATCATGCCGGCAGAAAGCTTGACCTTGCAGTCACCCGCGAAGCACTCTTTCAAATCCTCAATATCTCTGGCGTCAACCGTAAGATCGTGAAGGTCGTCGAGCGTTGGCGCGCCACTGAAGCGACCGATTTCGAGGATCGCAGAATCGCTCCTGCGAACCATGCTCTCACGAAAAGATTGAAGAAAGACCTCAGCGGGAACCTGTAACGTCACCAGTCCACTCACGGCAACCTCGCGCTTATCCTGCACCGGGAGGAGTTTTACGATTGGTTGTCCTGCTTCCGTGGCCAGACCAATACTTTCAAACACGGCTGTTTCAGCCGGACGGCCGTTAGATACGGTAACTGCTCGTTGGGCCAAACAAATAGAGGTCTCAAGAAACAAAATCGCACAGCCGATCGCGATTGAAACCGGCGTAAGTCGATTCGGCATGGGGGTGGTCTCCCAGCGATGCTTTCGAGAATTTTAATGAATAAATCGCAGTTGAGAGTTGCAGGAGTCGTGCCAGAGCCCTAGGCAGGTTGGGCTGCGAAATCTGCGGCATTCTGCTTACAATCCCGATAGAAAAGCAACGGCGCGCCCAAATTACTATCTTTGATCATTCAGTGGTGTTGGAAAGGAATACGGCCCCTTCTGATCCAGAAGGGAAGTCGAACAGTCGCTGATGGTTTTATGAATTCAAGTTCTATTATCCTCTGAACAGCGGATCTCTCGGCGAGACAAGGCGAACTCGCCGGGCTATCTAGTCGCTTGAACGCCGACCTTCAATTCAGTTCGAAGAGGTACACAAAAACGCCGACGAGCCAGATAACGCGATGGTTATGCATTTGCCGCGGAATAGTTCTGCCGACCATGCAACGGTTTATCGCGTTCTTATTACTCTGATTCGCGACTTGCTTGGCAGAGATTTGTCTAGTAGTGAATTCAGGCCTGATTTCGATGCTGAACTTTCAGGTGATCCGGTTGTGGTTAAGCGATTTCGGGATGAATCCAGCCTGCAGGTTTCTAAAGGCCAAGTTCACAGCCGTCGTTAGCTTTGAGCTTTTTCCGATGACGGTTTGAACGCCAGCGCGTCTCGTAAATTGGCAATAAGTGGGAGGTTCGGAGTCAATTGAAGTTTTCTCTTCGAATCCATCATTGGAGAATTTTCGGCTTGGCAATTAAGCACAGGGGCAACGCTGGGCGAATGGGAATATTCATGTCCACCTCAAGCCGTCGATTGGCAATTAGGTGGCGAAAAATGGCCAGAGCGCTGCCATGCTTTAGCGAGAGACTTGGATCACATTCTTCGGTCAAGCAATGGTCAGTAAGTGAAACGCCCGCAGGAACATAGTCATGTCCGGCGGGCGTTTAACGCCATTGTTTTGGGTCACCACTTCAACACGTAGGACACCACTTTAATACGAAGGCCAGCACTTTAATTTAGTTCCACAGTCGTCGTTCTGAATTATTTCTAGTGACCTTGCGACAGCTTGCCGATCAGCGTGAACATGGGCAGGTACATCGCGATCACAATCGACCCAATCGTAACTCCCAGAAAGCCAATCAATACTGGCTCGATCAAAGTGAGCAAGTTTGCGATCGCCGAATCTACTTCCTGTTCGTAAAAATCTGCAATCTTGCCCAGCATGGAGTCGAGCGCGCCTGTTTGCTCACCGATGCCCACCATTTGGGAAACCATGTGCGGAAATAATTCCGCAGCACGCAACGGCTCAACAAAGCTCTTACCTTGTTCCACCGCGGTGCGCACGCTCAGGATTGCCTCTTCAATGACCACGTTGCCAGCGGTCCGCGCGGTGATGTCGAGAGATTGAAGGATGGGAACGCCCGAAGAGAGCAACGTTGAAAGTGTTCTCGAGAAACGCGCGATCGCGATTTTCAAAAAGATCGATCCAAGAATCGGAAGTTTCAGCAGAATTGTGTCGATGCGCTTCTGGCCCTTTGGCGTCTTGTAATAGAAATTCAATCCTACGGCAGTACCAATCAGGACCACCAACATCGACAATCCGCCCCATCCGGCGAGGAAATTACTTATTCCAACGACAATTCGCGTCGGCAGCGGAAGCGGCTCACCCGGACCAAGCAAACCCAGGAAGATGGTTTGAAATTGCGGGATCACCACGATCATGATAACCGCCACGGCAACGACGGCGAGCAGGATGACCGCGGCCGGATAAATCAACGCGGACACGACGTCACGCTTCAACTTAACGATCTTTTCGATAAACGTAGACAGTCGCTGCAGAATAAGATCGAGAATACCGCCCGTTTCACCTGCATCGACCATGTTTGAATACAGCTGGTCAAATACCTTCGGATGTCGCGCCATAGCCGCGGCCAACGTCGAGCCTTCTTCAACGTCTTGCCTGACCTGCGCGAGAACTTGCTGAAAATATTTGTTCTGCTGCTGTTGTGCCAGGATGTCCAAACACTGCACCAGGGGCAATCCGGCATCAATCATGACCGAGAACTGCCTCGTAAAGATCGCCAAATCCTTGGATTTGACCTTCTTTCGACCTGACAGTTTCGGGATTCCAATCTCGCGGCCCTTTTCCTTAACCGAGGTTAGTGTGACTTGCTCGCGGCGTAGCACTTGTCGCAACGCTTCGCGGTTGTCGGCGACGCGTTCGCCAGTGACCACTTCGTTCACTCGATTGCGGCCTTTGAAAACGTAGGTTGGCATCTTTCAGACTCCGTTTCTGCTTAGTAATTCTTGTTTCTGCTTGTGGTGTCGGATGTTCACTATTTGCGAGCCAGCACGCGGCCCTGGCCATATGAGGACGATGACACTGGTTTGGGCGACGACCCGTTGCCATTGTTCACACCCGCACCGCGATCGATAAGATCGCGCAGTTCGTTAAGGTTGGAAGTGCGTTGCATTGCAGTCTCTCGGCTGATCATTCTCTTGTGAAAGAGTGTCGCGAGAGACTGATTGAAGGTTTGCATCCCGTGGAGGTCCTGACCCGTTTGCATCATGGAATAGATTTGGTGAACTTTGTCTTCACGAATCAAATTCCGAATAGCGGAATTCGGTACCAGAATTTCCATGGCCACAACGCGGCCGCGCCCGTCAGCTTTTGGCAAAAGGCTCTGGCAGAGGATGCCTTCAAGTGTCAACGACAATTGCGCCCGAACCTGTGCTTGTTGCATGGACGGAAACACGTCGATGATACGGTTGATGGTCGAAACTGCCGAATTGGTATGCAAAGTCGCGAAAGTTAAGTGACCAGTTTCAGCGATGCGTAATGCCGATTCGATTGTTTCGAGATCGCGCATTTCGCCGACCAGCACCACGTCAGGATCCTGACGCAAGGCGGTGCGTAAAGCCTGGGCGAATCCCTTGGTATCGGCATTTACTTCGCGCTGATTCACGATGCAGTTCTTGTGGTTATGGAGAAATTCAATCGGGTCTTCGATCGTCAGGATATGCTCGTGACGCTCTCGATTGATCTTGTCGATTACCGCGGCCAGCGTCGTCGACTTTCCTGAACCCGTGGGACCGGTGACCAGCACGAGGCCTCTCGGTTTTTTGCAGAGTTCCTGCACGACTGTCGGCAGTCCCAGCTCTTCAAACGACTTAATTTCGTAGGGAATAGCGCGAAAGACTGCGCCGACCGCGCCGCGCTGATTGAAAATGTTGGCGCGAAATCGCGAGAGCCCTTTCACGCCAAAGCTAAAGTCCAGTTCGAGGTTTTCCTCGAACCGATGTTTCTGGGCGTCGGTCAACACCGAATAAGCCAACTGTTTTGTCTCAGAGGAATTGAGCGGGCGATAACCGTCGAGAGGACGAATTTCGCCATGAACGCGTACGAGGGGCGGGGTGCCCGTCGTCACGTGTAAGTCAGAGCCCCC
>Ga0068859_100008080_pt1 | contig 10667 bp, 8 predicted proteins | sample KBSSwiS22_FD_66585 | JGI IMG/M metagenome (GOLD analysis project Ga0068859, IMG submission 66585) | Switchgrass rhizosphere microbial communities from Kellogg Biological Station, Michigan, USA - KBS Switchgrass S2-2 | ecosystem: Host-associated > Plants > Roots > Rhizosphere > Soil ... | reverse complement strand
CCTGTACGCGACGACGCGGAGCGCTTGAGGCGTTGCTTGGATTCCATCGTCCGCGCCTCGGGCGGATCGGCGGTGGAGCTGATCGTCGCCGACAACGGTTCGAAGGACGGGTCGCCTGAGGTAGCGCAGCAGGCCGGCGCGAGCGTCCTCACGCTGCCGGGCGTGCCCGTGGCGCAAATGCGGAACCGGGCCGCCGCGACGGCACGCGCGGCGCTGATTGCGTTCGTGGACGCCGATCACGAGATTGGCCGCGACTGGGTGAAAGCGGCGCTCGCTGCGATGACCGACGCCCACGTCTGGGCCGCGGGCGCCGAGTACGACGGGCCAACGCCGAATACATGGGTACAGCGCATCTATGATCGCTTCCGAGCGCATCGCGACGTCATGACGCCGGTGGATTGGCTGCCGAGCGGCAACCTGGTCGTTCGCCGTCAGGCGTTCGACCAGGTGGATGGTTTCGACGAGAATCTGGAAAGCTGCGAGGACGTCGATTTCTGCAGGCGCATCCGGCACGGCGGCGGACAGCTGCTGTCGGTGCCGACGCTGCGCAGCACGCACTTTGGGGATCCGCAGAGCCTGCGCGCGTTGTTTCTATCGGAGCTCTGGCGGGGCCGCGACAACCTCCGCGTCAGTTTGCGTGATCGCCTGACGCTGCGTTCGACGCCGAGCCTCGTGATTCCGATTCTCAATCTCTGCGCGCTCTTCGCGTTCGTCGGCGGCGTGCTCACGACGTCCATCGGCGGTGCGCGGATCGCGCTGATCGGTCTCGTCACGTTTGTGGCCCTCGCAATGCTTCGCACGGCTCTGCTGATACGGCGGACGCCGGCGGGCTCGCGCGGAGCGACGACCCTGGTTCAAACGTTTGCTGTCGCGGCCACTTACGATCTGGCACGGGCCCTGGCGCTCGTGGCCAGGGCCGGCCACGGTGTGCGCCGGAAAGGGGACACGCGATGATGTCGGGCAGGACGATTCGCGTGCTCGAGCTTCGGAGCGTGCGTGGCACGGGCGGCGGTCCGGAGAAGACGATCTTGTTTGGTGCCGCCCGTGCGGCTGCGGACATCGACGTCCTCGTGTGCTACATCCGCGACCAGCGCGATACGACATTCAGCCTGGGTCAGCGCGCCGCCCAGATCGGCGTGAACTATGTCGAGGTCGACGAGCGGCACTCGATCGATCCCAAGGTGATTCCTCAGCTCGCACAACTGATCAAGGACCGCGGGATCAACCTCGTCCACGCCCACGAATACAAGACCGATCTGCTCGCGCTGTGGCTCGCGCGGCGCACGGGCGTGGTCCCTCTGGCGACCGCGCACGGCTGGACCGGCCAGAGCCCGCGCGAACGCTTCGTGTACTATCCCGTCGACAAGTTCCTGCTCGCCCGGTACCCGCGCGTGATTGCCGTGTCGACCGACATCAAGAATCAACTCGTCCGCTTCGGCGCCAGGGCCGAGCGGGTGTCGGTGATTCTCAATTCGATCGACCCGGACGCATTCAAGCGCTCCGCGGAACGACGAGCCGCGGTGCGTCTGGCGCTAGGTTGCGCCGACAGCGAATTCCTCATTGGAGCTGTCGGGCGCGTCGAGCAGCAGAAGCGCTTCGACCTGTTGCTCGAGGCGATGGCGCCCCTCCTGAAGGCCAGGCCGCACCTGAAACTTGCCATTGCGGGTGACGGCAGCCTGCTGGCGTCTCTTCGGGCCCAAGCCGCGTCGATGAATCTCGGCCGCCAGTGCCTGCTGCTCGGCCATCGTCAGGACATCGCCGACCTGCATCAGGCCTTCGATCTGTTCGTCCAGTCGTCCGAGTACGAGGGCACGCCGAACGCCGTGTTGGAGGCGATGGCCATGGAGACGCCGCTCGTGGCCACCGATGTCGGCGGCACTGCCGAACTGGCGTTCGACGGCATCCACGGGCTGCTCGTACCGTGCCGGGACGTGCCCGCCCTGCGCGACGCGATCACACGTGCCCTCGAAGATCCTGACGCCACGCATCGCCGGGCCGTCGCGGCCCGCAGGCGCATCGAAGACGATCTGTCCTTCGATGCGCGGACACGAAAGCTCGAAGACATCTATCGGGAGCTGGTCCATGCGTGAGGCGATCAAAGCGATCCTGAATGGGCTCGCGACGATCGTCGTCCTGCCCGCGTTGTTGTCGTACGCGATCAAACGCCTCGTGCTGGGACCCGATCGCGCCCTCGAAGGGTCGACGCAGGCGCTCGCCATGATTCCCGGCCTCGTCGGCGTCTATCTGCGCCGCGCGTTTCTGGCGCGCACGCTGGCGCATTGCGACTGGAGCGCCAGCGTCCACTTCGGCACGATCTTCAGCCAGGCCGGTGCGCGCATCGACGCCAATGTTTACGTCGGCCCCAATTGCCATGTCGGTCTGGTGCACATCGAACGAGACGCGCTCCTCGCCTCAGGCGTTCACGTGCCCAGCGGCAGCGAGACGCACGGCACCGCCGATGTGGACCGCCCCATTCGCGAACAGGAAGGCCGGCGTCGTCTCGTCCGAATTGGCCAAGGCACGTGGATCGGTAGCGCCGCAGTGGTCATGGCCGACGTCGGACAACACTCCGTCATCGGCGCCGGGTCAGTCGTCACGAAACCCATTCCCGACTTCAGCGTCGCCGCCGGGGTCCCGGCGCGGGTGCTCCAATCGCGGCAGCCTGGGGATTTGAAGAGACCGGGTCTCCGCGATGATCAGGGAGACCCGGTCTCTTGAGTCCCGGCCACCTCCGCCGGTAGCTCCCGCCGGAAGCCTACTACGGCAGATGTCTGGCGATGCGCGGGCCGAGCACGTTGGCCACCTGCAACGGCAGGCGCTGCCACGCGCGTATGGCGCGCTCGAACTTCGGGTTCGATGGGCCCTGATTGGGAGGTTCGGCGCGGCTGAGGAGCACGTATTCCCAGTGCAGCGGCACTTCCACCGCACCCCACTGCAATTTGAACTGGTGCGTGCCTCCGCCGGGAGATGACCGGCCGAAGTCGAATACGTGCGCACCGTCGCGCACGGCCTGCTCGAGCAGCGTCCAGTACAACAGCATGTTCGGACACAAGTGCCGGAACTCTCTGAGCGACGACGCCCACGGGTTCAACACGACGTCGCGAAAGGTGATGACGACACCAGCGGCGACGGCGCGGCCCTTGTGGCGAATAACGGCGACCTTCGCGCGATCGGGAAAGAGTCGCAGCGTCTCGGCAAACAGCGCGGACGGGTAGACCGGCGTACCGAGGTCGCGCATGTTCTCGGCGAACACCGAGTAGAACTCGTCGACGAGCTCCGCGCCACCGATGGCCGGCTCGAGACCTTCCTTCTGCGCCTTGCGGACCTGATTGCGAATCTTGCGATCGACGGCGCTCCACAGGGCGTCAGTCGTCGGCGGCAGCTCCCGCCGCATCCCGAGCTTGTGCTGGCGAAACGGCAGCCGGTGAAATTGGCGGTTCACATGACGCAGTTCGACGTGTGTCGCGCCAAAGGCGCGAGCCCGCTCGGTGGCGGAGGCGAGCAACGCCTCGCCGACCGTTTCGTCATCGGCAAGCATCCCGCCGTAGTTGAGAAACGGCACCGCAATCGCGCTGCGTCCGAAGAGACGCGAGCGCACCAGCACGAGCGGCAGCACCCCGGCGACGCGGCCATCCTGACGGGCAATCAGATAGGCGGTCTGGTGACCCAGCACGTTCTCGAAGATCGTGCGCCACGCGTAGAGGTGGTCCACGGTGCCGCCGGGATGCGATTCGACGAATGCATCCCACTCCGCGGCGCTGCGCGCTTCCTCAATGACGCACGTCATGCAATTACCAGGAATACGGCAGGGGCATCGTCAGATGCCCATGGCTGAGGGGAGCGGTCCGCGCGTTGGCGACGAGCGTGTCGATGGCATCGAAGCGGAAGTCGGTGAGGAGTTGCCGCAGCCGGGCTTCCGTGTGCTCGAGATTTCGATAGTGGCGCAGACGGCTGAGGCGGCCTGCGGACAGACGGGGCTGGCCCGGATCGATCTCCCACGGATGAAGATAGAACACGGCCGGGCGCCGTTCGATGTCGTTCACACGCGAAATGCCCCACCGCGTCCACCAGTACGGCAGGAGCCGGAAGTAACCGCCACCCGCGACCGGCAGATTCAGCGGTCCGACCTTCGTCGTGGAGCCCGGCACTTCAATGAGCGAGCGGCCGTTGCGTTCGATCGAGTACGGACGTCGCGCGGACACCGGAATGCCATAGCGATCGTGCCGGATCGGAAAGATGCTTGAATCGTACTCGTAGTTTTCCTCGGCCAGCACGTCGAGCGCCCAGAGCGAGCGCGGCGTGATCGAGTAGCTTGGCGCCCTGTAGCCGACGACCGGGCGGCCGCAGGCATCCTCGAGGATGGCCTTGGCGCGTCGGACATCGTCTCGAAAGGCCGCGGGCGTCTGGTCGTAGATCAAGCGGTGAGCGTAGCCGTGAGAGGCAATCTCGTGACCTTCGCCAGCAATGGCCGCCACCAGTTGCGGATGCCGTTCGCCGACCCACCCCAGGATGAAGAACGTGGACCGGACACGATACTCGCGAAAGATCTCGAGGAGTCGCATGGTATTGGCGACCACGCGACTTTCCATGTCATCCCACTTCGCGCGCGGGACCAGGCCGTCGAACACGCTGACGTGGAAATAGTCTTCCACGTCGATGCTCATGGCGTTGACGATCTGGGGGGGCGTTTCGGTCGAGCCGGACACCGGTCAAGCTCCTTTCCGGAGCACAACCGTCTTGATCGTCTCGAAGATGATGTAGAGGTCCAGCCCGATCGTCAGGTTCTTGATGTAGAACAAATCGTACTGCAACTTCTGCAAGGCGTCTTCGGTGCTTGCTCCGTAGGTATAGCAGACCTGCGCCCATCCTGTCAGACCGGGCCGGACAATGTGCCGCTGGCCATAGTACGGGATGACGCGGGTCAAATCGCTGACGAACTCCGGCCGTTCCGGACGAGGTCCGACGAAACTCATTTCGCCGATGAGGACGTTCCAGAGCTGCGGCAACTCGTCGAGTCGCGTGCGCCGCAGCAGGTACCCGATCTTCGTCACGCGCGAGTCGCCGGTCTTCGACGCCCAGACCGGTCCGGTGTGCTTTTCCGCGTCGGCGCGCATGGTCCGGAACTTGTGCACGGTGAAGATGTGGCCACGCAGGCCCACGCGCTGCTGATGGTAGAAGACCGCGCCCGGCGACGTCAGCCTCACGGCCAGAGCGATGAGCGCCATGACGGGCAACAAGATCACCATGCCGACTGCCGCGATGAGAATATCGAGGGAACGCTTCGAGAGCGCCAGAGTCTGGCTCTTCCTGAAACCGGAAGAAAAAATCAGCCAGCTCGGCCGCAGGTTCTCGACGGCGATCTTGCCCGTGTATTCCTCGTACACGGAAGGCAAGTGATCGAACGTCACGCCGTCGAGCTTCATCTCGAGCAACTTCTCCATCGGCAGCTTGCCGCGAGCGTCGGTCAGGCTGACCACGACGCGGTCGACGCCACGCGCGCGCACGATTGAAGGAATGTCTTCGATGGTGCCGATCACGCCAGGATTCAAGATGGGCATGCCGACCTTCGACGGATCGGCGTCGACGAAGCCGATGATCTCGACGCCCAGATCCTGCCTGCGCTCGAACAGCTCCGTGGCCAGATTGATGGCCGCGGGATTGGTTCCCACGAGCAGGAGGCGCTCGCGCGGTCCCACGCGGCGGCTCAACCACTCGAAGACCAGGCGCCACCCTGCCACGACCAGGATGATGAACACCGCGGCAATCATGAAGATGCCTCGGCCGAGGATCAGATCTGGAAACCAGAAATAGATGGCCGCGAGGACGAAGGACGCGCCGCCCAGGGCCTGAAACAGCCGAATGAACAGTTCGCGGCGGTCGACCACCAAGCGCAGATCGTACAGATCGCCGTAATACAGGCAGGCCTGCGTCACCGCTGCCACGAGCAGCGTCTTCAGAATGCCGTTGTCCTCGAGGAGGACATGAAGGGACCAGATCTGCAGGCGCAGGCACGCAGAGAGCACCACCGCAGCGGCGATGAGCAGCCCCTCGAACACAATGAGGACGGCCGCGCGCATGGTGAAGCGTTGCATCGGGCTTAGGCTCCCGACGTCCTGACGCTGTCGTAGTAGCGGCGGTATGCGTAACCCGGCCCCATGGCCACCGACGCTCGATTGAGCACGACGCCAAGCAGACGATCCTTGCCGATTGCCGCGACAGCCCGCTCCACGAGATCGGCCGGCGTCGACTCGGCCTTGACGACCATGATCGCGCCGTCGGCAAAGGCGGCCAGCAGGTTCGCATCCGACAGGAGGCCGATCGGCGGGGTATCGACAATGACCCAGTCGAACGTCTCGCGGGCCTGATCGATCAGGCGCTGCATCCGCTCCGAGGCCAGGGCCGCCATGGGATCGTCGGTCGCCGTACCGGCCGTGAGCACCGTCAGGCGCGGCGACACGCGATGCAGCGGGAGCTTGCGGTCCTGAGTCGCCACCAGCCCTTCGGACAGGCCGGGGCTGTTCTGCAAGCCGAACACCGTATGGAGCGAGGGACGACGGAGGTCGCCGTCAATCAAGAGCACGCTGCGCTGGTACGACTCGCTGAAGGTCAGCGCGAGATTCGACGCGGTGAGCGTCTTGCCCTCACCGGCGAGTGCGCTCACGAGCATCACGACCTTCAGGCCGCTGGCCGCCTGTGCCGCGTGAAGGCCCGTCGCCAGGCGGCGGTACTGTTCCCGTGACGCCGGGTCCATCTCCTCGTCGACCACGACCTTGTGCTCGAGGTTCGGGTCGAGGCGGTCCGGAAGCATGCGCGGAACCGGCTGCTGCGGCACCTCGGGCTGGGGCCGGATCGGCATGTCCGCGAAGGTTCCAACGGGACGCAGCCGCGGACGCGCCTGCTCCTCGCTCGGAAACGTGTCCGCGAGTGGACGCCCTTCATTGGCAGTCTCATCGCCCCGCGACTGAGCCGCGTCCGGGATCAAATCCAGAGTTCGTCTCGCGCCGGCTTCGGCAGCCCGGCGCATCGCCTCGTCGACGCGGCCCATTGATGCAGTCTCCTAATTCCAGAAGAAGGAAAAGCGTTTTCGTCTCGACGAAAACGCGCCGAACATTCCTTCGGGGTTGTCGCCCGTACGGTCGTCCACCGTCCGGGCTCCGTTCACGTCGCTCCGCACTGGCCTGAGCCTCGGCGGCAACCCGCCTTCACCCTGGCGCCCCAGCATCGTTCCCGGGACGTTCGGCGGGGTCGTCACCGACGCGAGGTCGAAATCGCGGCACACATCCATGATGAGGTCCGTGCCGACCGGTTTCTGACCGGCGGCAAACCCGCCCAACAAGGCGTTGTCGGCAATCACGTTGACGGTTCGTGGCAGGCCCTGCGCGCCTTCGTGAATCAGTGCGACCGCCTCGCGCGTGAACACGCGCGCGCCGATGCCGCCCGCCGCGCGAATCCGTCCAGCGATGTAGGTCTCGGTCTCCGCGCGGCTCAGCGGCCGCAGCTCACACCGCAACGCGATGCGCTGCTTGAGCTGACGCAGTTCGGGCTGATTCAGCCGCGTCGCAAGTTCCGGCTGTCCGGCGATGATGACCGACAGCAGTTTCTCCGAGTCGGTTTCGATGTTGGCGAGCAGCCGAACCTCTTCGAGCAGATCAAGCGGCAGGCTCTGCGCCTCGTCCACGATCATGACGCTGCTCTCGCCGGCATCGCGCCGGCGGCGCAGCAGCGCCTCGAGTTCCGCGAGCATCACGGCCTTGGACTGGGCGGCCGCATCGGACAGCTCGAACTTCGCCGCGAGGGTTTCCACGAACTCCGGGCGGCTCAGCGTCGGATTGCTGATGTGCACCGTGTGGACATGCGTGGGCAGCCTGTCAATGGCCGCGCGAATCACCGTCGTCTTGCCGGCGCCCGCGTCACCAATGAGCAGCGTGATTCCCTTGCGACTGCTGATGCCGTACTCCATGTTTCTCAGCGCTTCCCGATGCGACTCGGTCAGCACAAGAAACTTGGGGCTTGGCGTCAGGTCGAAGGGCCGCTCCCGCAGCCCGAAGAATTCCTCGTACATCGCTAGCTCAATGTCCCACGGCGAAAATGAAGAGCCCCGTGCAGGCGATCACCACGCTGCCAAGCACGGCGTATGTCAGCAGCGACTTGACGCGCTCGTGCCGTCGATCGGCATTCGACTGCATGACCGGAATCACCGCCAAGACCGGCAACCCGATCAGCCGCGTCAACTCATCGTCGGTCCTGAACGACCGGTCGCGGTACTCGACGAGGGCGATGAGGAACACGCCGAATCCCAGTCCGACGGCCGCGCCGATTGAATTGATGAGAACGCGGTTGGGACTGTAGGGCCGCTCGGGCACCTGCGCCTTGTCGAGCAGCTTGAACTGCTCGCCGATGCTCAGCTCTTCGAGGTTCGCGGCAATCTGCGAGTCCTGCTTCTTCGCCAGCAACTGGTTGAAGTTGGACAGCAGCGTTTGATAGTCACGCGTCAGCTCCGTCAATTCCGACTCGCGCTTGGGCAGCGAGTCCGCCCGGCGCTGCGCGTCGGCAGCCACCGCCTGCAGACGGGTGATCTCCTCGGTTTCGCGGGCAATCTGGCGATCAATCTCGGCGATCTGCGCTGTCAAGTCGGCTACTTGCCGGCGCCGCGCCAGCTCCACCGGCGACACGACACGCGGCGCAACGGTCGAGGGCGCGGCCGCCTCGCGCGCGGCCTGAGCGGTCAGGTCACGCACGCGACGTTTCGCGGAATCGAGATCCGGGTGGCCGGGTTTGAGCCCCTTGGCCTCGAGGCTCGCGACCTGAGCCTGCGCCTGCGCGAGTTGCTGCTGTGTGGGACCGGACGTGTCCACGGTCCCTGACCGCGTCGAAGAGGGCGCCTCCTCGACGAACGTCGGCGTCTGCAAGTCGCCCAGCTGCTTCTCGAGGAGCAGACGACGCTCGCGATCGCGGTTGATCGATTCGCGTGCGGCAAGCACGCCGCGCTGCGCCGAATCGGCCTGCTGCAGGTTCGATCCCACCTGCGACGGCAGCTCGCCGGCGTGCGTCTGTTTGTACGTCTCGATCTGCCTGTCCATCTCGGCCAGTCTCGCCCGAGCCGTCTCGAGCGAAGACTCCATGAACTGGTCCGTGCCTTTCGCCTGAGCACGGCGATCCGCCAGGTTCTCGTCGATGAACAGCGACCCCAGGCGATTGGCGACCTTCGTCACCTTCTCGGGATCCTTGCCGAAATAGCGGATCGTGAACGAGTTGTCCCTCGTCAAGGGAAACTTCACGTTGCTCTTCATCAGCTCGACGACGTCTGCCATCGGGTAGACGGCGCGCTCGTCGGGATACAGGTCGAACTCCGTGATGACCTTCTCGAGGCGCGAGCGGCTCAGAATCGTCGGCGTGATCGTCAGCAGACGCTCCTGAATGCTGTCGGACACGGTCGGTCGGACGAAATTCTCCGGCACCTTCTGCGGCACGACCAGGATGACGGTGTCGGCCGAGTACAAGTCTGGCAATTGGCGCGCATAGAGCGCCGTCGCCGCGGCCGCCGCGGCCAGCGGAACGACGAGCAGCCAGATTCGCCGGCGGAGTATTGCGACAACGGTCTCCGGGGTAATGGTGTTACCGGGTAGCATTTGGTTTCCTCGAACGCTGAAAAATCGGGGCCCAGAGCTGCAAGGTCACCTGCACCGTCTGCCGGTTGATCCGGGGATTGGTCGTAGTCGGCAGGAACCGGCCATCATCGAACTGATAACGGTAGGTGAGGTAGTCGAACTGCACGCTGGCCGCGCGCGACACCGCGATGCCCAGCCCCATGGCAGCGCGATAGATCCAATACTGGTTGCCGGACGACAGGCCAACCGCGCCACGCGCTGCGCCGCCCTGCACCTGCAGGCTGATGCGCCGCGTGAACAGCCCGCCGAGCGACGCCGTCACATCGTCGTAGAACGACGGGGCCGAGAGCGTCTCGATGAAACCGGCCCGGCGGTCGTACATCAGGTTGGCACCCCACGACCGGCCGACCTCGTAGCTGAGATTGGCGTTGCCCGTGACGTCGTAGCGTTTGCGCTTGCCATCAGAGATCGCGGTGGTCCCGGACCCAAACGTCAGGCGCGTGCGACGGGACAGCGAAATGGCGCGCCCGTAGTTGAGGCCCACGTCAAAGCTGTCCGTGCGGCCGCGCGAGGACACGCCAGTGACCGGATCGATCCGGGCGTAGTCACCGATGCGGCCGGTGTAGCCGAGCTGAAGGCTCAAGCCGCGTCTCCACGCGTACGTGTAACCGGCGCCCCCTGCGAAGGTCTGTTGCTGCGCACGGGTTGCCGACGCCCACGCGCGCGTCACTTCCGACATGGCGTACACGGACGACTGACGCGACAGGGCGTGCGACACGTTCACCATGGCCGCGCCCGTTGCGTAGTGATCGATTTCGCCGGTCAGCTGGTAGTCGAGTGGCAGACCGCTCGGGTCCGTGCCGAACACCGACGGAAACACGGTCATCACGGACACCGGACGGTAGCCGCCAGCGATGCTGCCCGAGAACGTCGTCCGCTTCGAAAGCGGCGCATTGAACAAGATTTCCGCCGTGCCGTCCGTCGCGGTGCGGGTGGTGCCGTCCTCAGACCGGCGGCCCGACACGCCGAGCGATGAGTTCACACCGAAGCGCGCGCGAT
>Ga0068859_100008079_pt1 | contig 10668 bp, 7 predicted proteins | sample KBSSwiS22_FD_66585 | JGI IMG/M metagenome (GOLD analysis project Ga0068859, IMG submission 66585) | Switchgrass rhizosphere microbial communities from Kellogg Biological Station, Michigan, USA - KBS Switchgrass S2-2 | ecosystem: Host-associated > Plants > Roots > Rhizosphere > Soil ... | reverse complement strand
CACTCCTTGCCGAAGCCGGGATAGGGGACGTTCTGGCCGAAGTAGCCGGTGATCGCGGTCGGGACGGCGATGATCGCGGCCCATGCGGTCAGCTTCTTCATCACGAGGTTCATGCGGTTGTCCGACAGCGACATGTTCGTCTCGAAGATGGAACTGATCATGTCCCGCAGCGACTCGGTCCACTCGGACGCGCGCAGGACGTGGTCGTACAGGTCCTCCAGGTACGGTGCGAGTCCGGCCGAGGCCGCCCGCTCGTCGCCGTTCTCCTCGAGGCGCCGCATCAGCCCGGCGACCACCTCGCGCATCGGCAGGACGACCCGCCGCGTGACCACCAATGCCTTGCGCAGCGCGTAGGTGTGCCGCTGCAACTGCTGGGTCCGTCCGGAGTTCTCGTCGAAGAGCATGTCCTCGGCCTCGTCGATCGCATCGTCCAGCGAGCCGATGACCTCGAAATAGCCGTCGACGATCTCGTCCAGCAGGCCGTGGATCAGCGCGCGCGGGCCCCAGTGGACCAGGTCCGAGTCCTCGTCCCAGCGTCGCACGACCGGCTCGAAGTCGAAGCTCGCATCCAGCCGCACGGTGACGAAGACATTCTTCAGCTTGAAGGCCGAGACGCGGCTCGACACGACCAGCCCGGTCTCGGGGTCGCGGCTCAGGGCGGACGTGGTGAGGAAGACGTGCGTGCTGTACTTCGTCAGCTTCGGGCGCTCATGCTCGGAGACCGCGTCCTCGACCGCGTGCTTGTCCAGGCCGAGTTCCTCGGCAAGCTGGTCGAGGTGCTCCGGTGCGGGGGAGCAGAGGTCGGCCCACACCACGCAGTCGTCGCGGCCGAGGTATTCCGAAATGTCCTCGAAGGGAAAGTTCTCCTGTTCCAGGATGCCGCCGCGCCAGAGCCTGGTGCGGATATCGGTCGACACGGGGGACAGTCTGCCGTTTCGGACGCCAATCTCACGGCGCCGCGCGTAGCCTGCCGCCCATGGGTTTTTCCATGATCGACATACCCGACCTGGGTGGTCGATGTGCCGTCGTCACCGGGGCGAACTCGGGCATCGGCTGGCACACCGCGAACGGGCTGGCCCGTGCCGGGGCTTTTGTCGTGCTCGCGTGCCGGGACGTGGAGAGGGGCAAGCAGGCCGCCGACCGCATCCGTGCCGGTTACCCGCGGGCGGACGTTGACGTCGCCGAGATCGATCTGTCCTCGATGGAGTCGGTGCGCTCGTTCGCCGGAAGTTGGGACGGGTCGCTGGACCTGCTCATCAACAACGCCGGCGTGATGGCCCCGCCGAGGTACACCACGACACGGGACGGGTTCGAGTTGCAGTTCGGGACGAACCACCTGGGGCACTTCGCCCTGACCGGCCTGCTGCTTCCGGCTTTGCTGGCGGCACCGGCAGCGCGTGTGACCTCGGTGTCGTCACTGGCCCATCACGGCGGGACGGTCGCGGTGCTCGCCGCCAACTCGGACAAGGTCAGGTACGACCGCAAGAGCACGTACGCGAATTCCAAGCTGGCGAACCTGCTCTTCTCCACCGAACTGCAGCGGCTGGCGGCCTTGCGCGGGTCGGCGCTGACCTCGACGGCCGCCCATCCGGGACTGTCGTACACCGGCCTGGTCACCGACTCGCAGGGCATCGGCGCCAACTCACTGCTGCGGCTGATCGCGCCGCCGTTCGTCCGCGCCGTCACCCAGTCGGCAGCGCACGGTGCGCTGCCGACGCTCTATGCGGCGACGCTGGCGGAGCCGGGCTCGTACAGCGGCCCGCAGCACCTCTCCGAGTCCCGCGGTGGCGTCGGCCCCGCGAGGCGTTCCAAGACCGCGCAGGACGAGAAGCTGGCCCGCGAACTCTGGAGAGTCAGCGAAGAACTGACCGGCCTCCGCTACGCCTGGTAGACGGATCTCCGGTTGGCCTGACTCGATGGGTGAGCCCGGCGTCGCAGTCACGGACGTGCGAGCTAGACGAGGGAGTCGCGCCAGGATTCGTGGAGGGCGGCGAAGCGGCCGCCGGACTGGTTGATCAGCTCGTCCGGCGTGCCGTCCTCGACGACCCGGCCGGCATCGAGCACCAGCACGCGGTCGGCGATCTCCACGGTCGAGAGGCGGTGCGCGATGATCAGGGCGGTGCGTCCGGCCAGCACGGTGTGCAGCGCGCGCTGCACCGCCCGTTCCGTGGGTACGTCCAGCGACGACGTGGCCTCGTCCAGGATCAGGACGGCCGGGTCGGCCAGGAACGCGCGGGCGAAGGCGATCAGCTGGCGCTGCCCGGCCGAGAGCCGTCCGCCACGCTTGCGGACGTCGGTGTCGTAGCCGTCCGGGAGGGCCCGGATGAACCCGTCGGCACCGACGGCGGTCGCCGCGGCCTCCACGTCCGCGCGCGACGCCCCGATGCGGCCGAAGCCGATGTTGTCGGCGACGGACCCGGAGAACAGGAAGCCGTCCTGCGTGATCATCACGACCGCGGACCGCAGCGGCACCTCGGCCACGTCCCGCAGCGAGATGCCGTCCAGCCGGACCGTCCCGCCCGTCGGGTCGTAGAACCGCGAGATGAGCTTGGCGATCGTGGTCTTGCCGGCTCCGGTCGCGCCGACGAGCGCTACGGTCTGGCCCGCCGGGACGTGCAGGTCCAGCTCGTGCAGGATCACGCGGTCGGAGGTGTACGAGAACTCGACGCCGTCCAGGTCGACGGCGCCACGCACGGGCGACGGCAGACCGACCGGCGACGAAGGCTCGGGCACGGACGGTTCCTCGGCCAGCACCGTCGCGATCTTCTCCAGCGCGGCGGTCGCGGACTGCAGCGAGTTGTAGAAGATCCCGATGTCCTCCATCGGGTCGAAGAACTGCCGCAGGTACAGCAGGAACGCGGTGAGCACCCCGAGGTCGAGGCCGCCGCCTGCCACCCGGTAGCCGCCCACGAGCAGCACGATCACCTGGGCGACCGCGCCGATCAGGTTGGTGCCCGGGATGAAGACGGCCTGCATCCGGAAGGCCTTCTTGTTCGCGTCGCGGTAGGCACCGTTGAGGCCGGCGAAGATCGCGTCGTTGCGGCGCTCGCGGCGGAAGGCCTGCACGGCGCGGATGCCGTTGAACGATTCGACGATGCCGACGATCATGGTCGCAACCGTGCCGCGGGTGGCCCGGAACGCAGCTCGCGACGACTCGCTGAACCAGCGGAACAGCAGCCACAGCGGGATCAGCGCGGCCAGTGCGATCAGGGCCAGCGGCACGTCCAGGACGAGCAGCAGTACGGCGATGGCGCTGATGTTGAAGCCCGCGACCAGCAGCCCGTCCAGCCCGGCGTCGAGCAGTTCGGTGAGGGTGTCGACGTCCGAGGTCAGGCGGGAGATCACCCGTCCGGATGTGAACCGCTCGTGCCAGGACACCGACAGTGCCTGGGTGTGGTCGTAGAGCCGTCGGCGCAGGTCGAACAGGACGTGCTGTCCGATGCGTCCGCTCTTGATCACGAACCACGACCGCAGGCCCGCCGACAGCAGGGCGGCCATCACGAGCAGCCCTGTCAGCAGGCCGAGTTGGCCGTAGTCGCCCTTGATCGCCTTCGGCAGGGCGTGGTCGATCGCGATGCCGACGAGCAGCGGACCGGCCATCGTCGCGGCCACCTGCAGCAGCGCGATCAGCAGGACGAGCGCGATCTTGCGCTTGTGCGGGCGTAGCAACGAGGCGAGCAGCGAGCGGGCCTGGCGGCGCATCTCGGGGACCGCGGTGGGATCGAGATCCTCATGCCCGTCGTTGGCGGCCTTCAGTTCGGCGGTGAGCCGGCCGTGCCAGTCGGCCTCTTCATCGTGGTGCTCCTGGGCGATGAGGTCCGTCATGCCGCACCGACCTTCTGCGAGATCAGGTCGCGGTAGTCGAGGTTCGAGGCGAGCAGTTCGCTGTGCGTGCCGACGGCGGTGATGCGCCCGTCCTGCAGCAGCGCTACCCGGTCGGCGAGCATCACCGTGGACGGCCGGTGCGCGACGACCAGCGCGGTCGTCGTGGCCAGCACGCGCCGCAGGGCCGCCTCGACCAGCGCCTCGGTGTGGACGTCCAGCGCGGAGAGGGGGTCGTCCAGAACGAGTACGCGCGGCCGGCCGAGCACCGCGCGGGCCAGGGCGAGCCGCTGCCGCTGCCCGCCGGACAGGGACAGTCCCTGCTCGCCGATGCGGGTCTCGAGGCCGAACGGCAACTCGTAGACGTACTCGGCCTGAGCGACCTCGATGGCCTCGGTGATGTCGGCGGCGCTGATGCCGGCCCGTCCGAGGGTGAGGTTCTCCCGGACGCTCGCGGAGAAGAGAGTGGCGTCCTCGAACGCGGTCGTGACGGCGTGGCGGAGTTGGTCCAGCGTGAGGTCGCGGACGTCCACCCCGCCGACGGTAACTCGTCCTTCCGTCGTGTCGTACAGGCGCGGGACGAGCGCGGTGAGGGTGGTCTTGCCGCAGCCGACGCTGCCGACGAGCGCCATCGTCTCGCCCGGCAGGATCTCCAGGTCGATGCCGCGCAGGACTGGCGGGATGTCGGCGCCCGCGTCCGGGTACTTGAACCACACGTTCTCGAAGCGGACGGACGTGCCGGTCTCGGCGGGTGTGGGGCGCGACGGGTCGACGATGGTGGGTTGCTCGTCCAGCACCTCGAAGATGCGACCACATGCGGACGCGGACTCCTCGGCCAGTGCGAGCAGCCAGCCCAGCGACGTGATCGGCCAGACGAGGCGCAGGTAGAGCGTGATGAAGGCGACGAGCCCGCCGATCGTCATCGCGTCGTGCGCGACGGCGACCACACCGCCCCATGCGACCCCGGCCAGGACGAACTGCGGCCAGCCCTCCAGCAGCGCCCAGAACCAGCCCAGGGTGTTGATCTTGATCAGTTCGGCGCCGCGGAGGCGCTCGGCGTCCTTGGTGAACGTGGAGAGCATGTGTGGCCGGCGGCCGTAGGACTTGATCACGCGGATGCCGAGCGCGGACTCCTCGACGCTGGTCGCGAGGTCACCGGTGAGGTCCTGTGCGCGGCGGGCGTCGCGGCTGTAGCGCAGTTCGAACTTGCGGGTCGCGATCACCAGCGGGGTCATGGCCGCGACGACGAACAGGCCGAGCCAGACGTGCAGGCCGACCAGCAGGGCCATCACGATCAGCGTCGTCAGCGTGTTCGCGATCAGGAAGATCAGGCCGAAGCCGAGGAACCGCCGCAGGGTGGACAGGTCGGTGGTGAGACGGCTGAGCAACTGACCGGACGGCCACCGGTCGTGGAAGCTGACCGGCAGCCGCTGCAGGTGCGCGTAGAGGTCGCGGCGCAGGTCCGTCTCGATGCCCAGTGCCGCGTTGGCCATCGCCCAGCGGCGCAGGAAGAACATGACGGCGGTGGTGATGCCGAGCAGGCCGGCAAGCCCGGCCAGCGGCCAGACTCCGGCGGTGTCGTGGTCCTTGATCGGACCGTCCACCACCCGTCCGATGACGAGCGGGACGAGCGACTGGCAGATCATCGCGCCGCAGGCGGTGAAGAGCATGAACCACATGGCGCCCTTATGCGGGCCGATCCAGGGCCGCAGGCGTACCAGCGTCTTGACCGTGCTGCCGCCCGGAAGATCTTCGGAATCAGCGGCAGCGGTCACGGTGATTTACCGTAACCCGCGGGTCCGACAACGGCTAAACGGTTTTCGGATCAACCGGCGTCGTGCTTGCGGCGCAGGCTCCACATTTGGGCAGGACGTTCCAGCTCGACGGCTACGTCCCACGGCACGCCACCCGGGGCGGTCTCGCGACGGAAGTTCGCGACCATGCGGCGGGCCAGGTCGGGGTTGCGGGCGCAGTTCGCGGCGAACGCCAGCGCGGCCGGTTCGACCTCGGCGTCCTCGTACGCTTCCCAGGCCATACCCAGCTCGACGGCGCGCTCGCCGGAAACCTCCGCGCCGAACAGCCCGAGGGCGGCGGCGGCCTCGCGCCCGGCGACGCGGTTCAGCAGCGTGTAGTGGCCGCCGCCGGGGTGGACACCGATCTGCGCGAATCCGGGCAGCAGCCGGGCGGTCGTCGAGACGATACGCAGGTCGGTCGCCAGCGCCAGGTTCAGCCCTGCACCGACGGCCGCACCGCGGACGGCCGCGATCGTGGGCACCGCCACCTCGCCCACCGCCGTGAACGCGCGGTAGACGGTCTCGAGGTTGCGGTAGGCCTCGTCCTGCGCTGGGTCGGCGCCGACGTCGGCCAGCACTGCCCGGACCGCCCCGGCGCAGAAGTGCGCACCGCCGGTGATCACCAGGGCGCCCACGGCGGGGTCCGACCCAGCCCGTTCGGCAGCGGAAGCCAGCTCCAGCGACATCGACACCGACAGCGCGTTGCGCCGGTCGGGCGCGTTCAGCGTCACCAGCGCAACGCCGTCTCGCATCTCGTACAGAACCTCGGTCATGAGCTCGGACGGTAGCGGTGTCAGTCGCCGCTAGTCACCTTTGCGGCGGACGCCGAGCAGGATGTCGTCCCAGGACGGGATGCGGGCCTTCTCGGCGCGGTCGTCGTTGAGCAGATCGCCCTCCCCGCGATGGGCCACGCCGAGGTTGGTGACCTTCGCGACCGGGGTCGGCTCCGGCAGCGCGAGCGGCAGCGGCTCGTCGTAGCCGCGGCGCCTGCGGGCCTCGGGCGGCGCGGGCGGCAGTGCGTCCTGGTCGAACAGCTCGGGACCGAACGGGGCGATGTTCGGGATCTTGCCGGTGTCCGCGTGCGGCTGGGCGGGGAAGGCGACGACGCCCGGGACGGTCGGCGGGACGACGGTCGCGATCGGGCGGTGCATCGCGTCGGGCGGCCGGACCGGGACGATCGGACGCAGCGGCCGGTTGCTGAGCAGGTCGCCGGCGGTGTCGTCGATCGGGGTGACCTGGCGCGGGCCGAGCGCGAAGGACCACTCAGCCGTCCGGTCCGTCTCGCCGCCGAGGCCGTCGGCGGCGATCCAGGTGGCGGAGACGACCCACTGCGCGTCCTCGCCGCGCTTGGCGTCCCAGCGGACGGACGAGGGGTCGATGCCGTGCGCCGTGAAGCGCTCGTCGACCGTCTCACCGAACGGGACAGGTAGACCCTCGCCGTCGCGACGGGCACGCGCGCGCTTGGCCTCGCCGGCGATGCGGGAACGTTCTTCGATCACCGGGCCGGCGAAGCGCATCACCCGCTCGAGGGTCATGTCGTTCTCGGCAGCCAGGGTCTCGGGGGTCTCGCCGGCGCGCACACGGGTCTGGATCTCGCGGGGACTGATCCGCGCCGGTGGGGGCGTGCCGCCGTTGGGCCGGGGCAAGTCGGCGCGGACGGCGTCGCGCATCGCGCTGTCGACCAGCAGGACGAACTGCTCCTGGCCGTCGACCGTCTCGAGGACGACGTGGTCGGCACTGAGGGGAGGGGCCCCCTGCTTCACAAATCGGACCTGGCGCATGGCCCAACGTTAGGCGCGCGCCACCGGAATCGGTGGAGCACACGCCGCCGATATTTAGAGGCGTTCGGCGACGTGGTCGATGCAAGCCGTGAGGGCGCTGACGTCGTCCGGATCGACGGCCGGGTACATGCCGACGCGGAGCTGGTTGCGGCCCAGGCCCCGGTAGCTGTCGATGTCGACGATCCCGTAGTGGCGCAAGGCTTTCGTCAGCTCGTCCTGCTCGACGCCGTCCAGGTCGATCGTCCCGACGACCAGCGAGCGCTCGGCCGGGACGGGGACGAAGGGGGTGGCGAAACTCGACTTCTCGGCCCACTCGTACAGGCGGGCGGACGAGTCGGTGGTGCGTGCGACCGCGGCGTCCAGCCCGCCCAGATCGTTGAGCCACTTGGTCTGCTCGTCCAGCAGGAAGAGGGTCGCGACCGCGGGCGTGTTGTAGGTCTGGTTCTTGCGCGAGTTGTCGATCGCGGCGGGAAGGTCGAGGAAGCCGGGGATGTACCGCCCGTCCCTCTTGATCTTGTACGCGCGCTCGATCGCGGCCGGGCTCATGATCGCGATCCAGAGCCCGCCATCGGACGCGAACGCCTTCTGCGGCGCGAAGTAGTAGACGTCGGTCTCGGTCAGGTCGACGGGCAGTCCGCCGGCGCCGGAGGTGGCGTCGGTGAGGATCAGCCCGTCCCCGATGCGCTGCACAGGGACCTGCACGCCCGTCGACGTCTCGTTGTGGGCCGCGGCGTAGACGTCCACGCCCGCCTCGACGACGTGCGCCGGACGGGTGGAGGGGTCCGCCTCGATGATCGTCGGCGCTTGGAGGAACGGCGCAGCCGTCGCGGCCGAGGCGAACTTGCGGGTGAACTCGCCGTGCACCAGGCACTGCGCCTTGGCCTCGACCAGTCCGAAGACCGCGGCGTCGAAGAACGCGTGCGACCCGCCGACGCCCAGCACCACCTCGTAGCCGGCCGGGATCCCGAAGAAGGCGGTCAGCCCCTCGCGGATGCTGCCGACGACGTCCTTCACCGGGTCCTGCCGGTGGCTCGTGCCGACCAGCGCGGTGCCGGTCGCGGCCAGCGCGTCCAGCACCTCGACCCGGACTTTGGAGGGGCCGGACCCGAACCGCCCGTCGCGCGGCAGCAGGTCAGCGGGGATCTCGATCACAGCACTCACCCGCCGATTCTCCCATCACTACCCCTCTGCCCACCTTCGACTTTGCTCTGCTCGCTCCTGGCGAGCAGACCGAGCGCCCGGGTTCCGGGACGAAAGGCATCTCAGGCCCCGAAACTGGCGCTCGCTGGTAACGAGCAGAGCAAAGTCGGGCGGCGGTGGGGTGGGCTGCGACTGCCGTCTCAGCGGCCGAGGGCGTGATGTTCTGTCCGGCTCATGAAGCAGCGCTCCGCCCCCTGCGGTTCGTCAACTCCGGCGGGACGGGCAGTATCGAGTTCAGCGCGTCCGGACGGCCCGCGTCGACTCGGTCCCCACCTACCGCGGCGAAAACCAAACCTTCGGCTGACCGTCCACATCATGATTCAGGCGTGGGCGATGTCGGCCCAGCCGTCTACTTCGCTGGGCTTGCGGGGGCCGGGGCCGATGTAGCGGGCGGACGGGCGCACCAGGCGGCCGGTCTTCTTCTGCTCCATGATGTGCGCCGACCAGCCCGCGGTCCGGGCGGAGGTGAACATCGCGGGCATCATGTGCGGCGGTACTTCGGCGAAGTCGAGGATGACGGCGGCCCAGAACTCGACGTTCGTCTCGATCGGGCGGTCCGGGCGCCGTTCGCTCAGCTCGGTGAGCGCAGCCTGCTCGAGGGCGACGGCTGCCTCGTAGCGCGGCGCGTTGAGCTCCCTGCAGGTGCGGCGCAGCACGCGGGCGCGGGGGTCCTCGGCGCGATAGACGCGATGCCCGAAGCCCATGAGCCGCTCGCCGCGGTCCAGGATGCCCTTGACGTACGCACGGGCGTCCTGCCCGCCCTCGACGTCCTGGATCATCGGCAGCACGCGGGCGGGCGCGCCGCCGTGCAGCGGGCCGCTCATCGCGCCGATGGCGCCGGACATGGAGGCCGCGACGTCGGCGCCGGTCGAGGCGATGACGCGGGCGGTGAAGGTCGAGGCGTTCATGCCGTGCTCGGCGGCGCTCACGAAGTAGGCGTCGATCGCCTTGGTGTGGGCCGGGTCAGGCTCGCCGCGCCAGCGGACCATGAAGCGCTCGACGATCGTGGTCGCCTCGTCGATGCGGGACTGCGGGACGGCCGGGACGCCGATGCCCCGCGCGGACTGCGCCACGTAGGACAGCGCCATCACGGCGGCGCGGGCGAGCTGCTCGCGGGCCTCGCCGTCGGAGATGTCCAGCAGCGGGCGGTAGCCCCACACCGGCGAGAGCATCGCCAGGGCGGCCTGCACGTCGACGCGGACGTCACCGGTGTGCACCGGGATCGGGAACGGCTCGGCGGGCGGCAGGCCCGGACCGAACTTGCCGTCGACCAACAGCGCCCAGACGTTGCCGAACGTCACGCTGCCGACGAGGTCTTCGATGTCGACGCCGCGGTAGCGCAGCGAGCCACCGTCCTTGTCAGGTTCGGCGATCTCGGTCTCGAAGGCGATGACGCCTTCCAGTCCAGGGCTGTAGTCGGCTGCCATCGAGCTGCTCCGATCGGTGGTTCGGGCAAGGTACGGAGGCGGGGGTGTCCGCCAACGCCCCATTCTGCCCGTCCAGCCCCTGGGGGCAAGGCGGGGGTATCTCACAGTGGAGAATGATCGACGTGCTCGATCCGGCAGCTATGCGGCGTTCGTACGGACGGGGCGTGCTGGACGAGACCACCGCACCCGGTTCGTGGCTGGAGCTGTTCGCCGCCTGGTTCGCCGAGGCCCAGCGTGAGCTGACCGGCGCCGAGGTGAACGCGATGCAGCTGGCGACCCTCGACGGCGGACGTCCGGCCGTCCGGACAGTCCTGCTCAAGGGCTTCTCCGCCGAGGGCGTGGAGTTCTACACCAACTACGACTCGGCGAAGGGACAGCAGCTTGCGGACGTCCCGTACGCCGCCGCGGTGCTGGCCTGGGTGCCGCTGGAGCGGCAGGTGCGGTTCAGCGGGCCGGTGCGGAAGGTGGACCGTGCCCGCACCGAGGAGTACTTCGCCTCCCGCCCGCGCGGCTCGCAACTCGGGGCGTGGGCCTCACCGCAGTCCGCGGTGATCGGGTCGCGTGCCGAGCTGGACGGGCTGCAGCGCGCGGTCGAGGAGCGCTTCGGCGACGGCCCCATCCCCGCGCCGCCGCACTGGGGTGGTT
>Ga0068859_100008077_pt1 | contig 10668 bp, 6 predicted proteins | sample KBSSwiS22_FD_66585 | JGI IMG/M metagenome (GOLD analysis project Ga0068859, IMG submission 66585) | Switchgrass rhizosphere microbial communities from Kellogg Biological Station, Michigan, USA - KBS Switchgrass S2-2 | ecosystem: Host-associated > Plants > Roots > Rhizosphere > Soil ... | reverse complement strand
ATGCAAAGGCCTTCCTGACCGAAAATCCGCAATACGACTGGCTCGACTCCTACATGAAAGATAGACCTAGCTATCCGTGGACTCAATTCTCTTCAATGAAAGCTCTACCTGGGAAAAGCCAATCCAAAACAAGGAGGCAATAAACATGCACATAGATATGAATACAAAGTTTATGCTGCACATTGCCAATTTGATTCTGATGGGATTAATTCTATCCGCTTGCAGAGGAGTCGCTCAACCGTCCGCGCCAGCTGAGACCGCAACGCAGGCTCCGGCTGACACAAAGAGTGAGCCGCAGGTATTGAACTTCCATAACTGGGATACATATATTGATCCAGCGATTCTGACCAGTTTCGAAAAAAAATACAATGCGAAAATAAACTACACTACCTATTCCAGCAATGCACAACTGCTGGAGGATGTGCACGCCAACCCAGATGCATACGACCTAATTGTGCCAACCAATGACATGCTCGAGATTATGCGCCGTGAAGAGCTGCTTGCACCCATGAACAAGGCAAATGTTCCCAACCTGAAAAATATCGATCCGTCGTTTCTTAACACGCCTTATGATCCGGGGAATCGTTATTGCGCTCCATATCAATGGGGAACGGGTGGGATTGGCTATAACATTAAGAAGACGGGCCGTGAGATCACTAAATGGGCAGATCTATTCGATCCGGCTTTCGAGGGGCGGGTGGCGATGCTGGACGATCCGCGAACGCCTTTTGCCGTGGTATTACTTTATTTAGGATACAGCCCAAACACTACCAACCGCCTCGAAGTAGAGCAGGTACGCGACTTTCTGATTCAGCACGCAAAACAGATCAAGACCTACACACGAAATGCCGGACAGGATCTACTGGCAAAGGGCGATGTTGATCTTACAATGGAATGGAGTGGCGATATGTTCCAAGTAATGAGGAAGAACCCCGACCTGCGTTACAGCATTCCTGAGGAAGGCACGATTGTATGGGTGGACAGTATCTGCATACCGACAGATGCCAAACATCCCGAACTGGCAGAGAAATTCATCAACTATCTTCTTGAGCCGGAGGTCGGAGCCGCTCTGTCAAATTACATCCGCTATGCTTCCCCGAATCAAGCTGCCTTGCCACTGATCAACGAGGCAGACCGAAACAACCCGGCGCTTTACCCACCCGAGTCGCTTCGCAAGTTGATGTTCTTTCAAGCCGATCTGGGTCCAGCGGTCACCGCTTTTTACTACGAAGCCTGGGATGAAGTCATAAAAACCCACAAATGATATTCCACTCAGTGCATCGTTGGAGGTTGAGCAAACATGCGCTTTGATATCTCTGGAAAACCAATCGACCGCTTCGCTTCCATCCGAAGCCAGCTGACGCTCGGTTTTGGATTGATTCTGCTGTTGAATCTGATCAGCGGGGTGATCGGCTATTATAGCCTGCGCCAGTTGGTTGTGAACTTTCAGACTACGCTGGAACAGGCAAATCGAATCCGCGAACTAAGCTTACAGGCACAGAATGAGTTCCTCCTTGCACGTCAAAGCGAGGTGGGCTTTCTCGATAGCTGGCGTATATTGGGATTCGATGCCGCATATCAGGAATCCGTAAACGACAACCAAAAACATATTAAGTTGGCTCGTGAGAAACTTGATGAACTCGATGCTCTTGCAAAAGCCAGCAGTGATACCGATATGCAAAAACTGGCAGAGGAAACAGCCAAAGTGCGCCCATTGCTCGACAACTATGAGCAATCCTTTGCGGCTACGGTTCAAAAAATTCAGGAGCGCGGTAAGGCAGACGGCTTGGAAGATGTGCTGAAAAGTAATCTAGATACCATTGAAGTGGATGTAGTTCCCCTCTCAAACCCCGAGCTTCACGACCTGATCCTGCAAATTCGTGCGAACGAACAGGGCTATTTCAACACAGGCCGTGCAGAGTACATTGACGGCGTCCGCTTGCTGACGATTCGGTTCAATCGGCGGGTGACTGAGTATTTGCCCGGTGCACTCACAGCGAATGGCAAAACCCTTTCTGCCAGTGATTTGACCCGGAGGCTCGAAGTCTATTATTCGAACTTCAATGCCCTGGTTGAATTGGATCAGGAGGTCAAAACCAATACAACCGTCTTCCGCGATATCACCACGGATATTAATTCCATCACCTCCCAAATCGGCGCACAAAGCGAGACCGGTGTAGCCCGTGTTCGCCAGAAAATGCTGATAACGAGCAATGAGCAGACCCTGGCTTTGATCATCACGGCTGTGTTGGCGCTCGGTCTCGCAGTCATCGCCGCGATTTATTTGACAAGGCGCATCCTGCGGCCCCTGGGTAAGTTGAGCGAAGCCGCGCAGGAAATCGGGCAGGGTCATTTTGATCGAACACTGACGCTGACAGGTCAGGATGAATTCTCAGTGCTGGCTGAAGTTTTCAATACAATGACGGCCCGCTTGAGAGATCTGATTGGCTCGCTCGAACATCGAGTTGCTGAACGGACAACGGAACTGACAGAAACCAATATGGCCCTGCAGGGCGAAATCTTGGAACGCCAGCGTGCCGATGAAACTCTGCGCCGCCAGAATGAATACCTGGCCACATTGCATAACACGACGCTGGGAATTATCAGCCATCTGGATTTGAAAGATCTGCTCCAAACATTAATGGAGCGCGCCGGACAATTGTTGAACGCGCCTCATGGTTTCATCTACCTTGTCGAACCTGACGGCATCGAGATGGAACGGAAAGTAGGGCGTGGATCATTTAACCAGCCGCCCGTGACACGCTTGAAACGCGGTGAAGGCCTTTCTGGAAGGATCTGGGAAAGCGGCCAACCACTCGTGATTGACGATTACGATAATTGGCCAGGACGCTCGAAGAACATAGAGTACGGCCGAATGCAATCCGTGTTGGGTGTACCGCTCATTACGCAGAGTGTCAATGAAGCCGGAGGCGATTTTAGTTCTCAAGTGGTTGGCGTATTGGGTATGGCTTATAGTTTTGATTCGGGTCGCAAGTTTGGTGAACCTGAGGTTGAATTGCTTAGCCGTTTTGCATCACTGGCATCCATCGCTCTGGATAATGCACGCCTCTTCGATGAAACCCAGCGCCTGCTCAAAGAGACCGAGCAACGGGCCGCGGAATTGCAGTTCATCAACAACATCGGGCAAACACTGACTCAGGAACTCGACCTGGCCACAATGATCGAGCGCGTGGGCAATAAATTGCGTGAATCGCTGCGAGTGGAGAATATCGGCATAGGTATTTACGATGAAAAAAACAATATCATGCAGGCACCTTATATCTACCGTGCCGGCGAGCGCCTCACAATGCAACCGTTCGCGTTGAACGCCTTGAATTTTCGCGTTTCAAAATTGGGCAAAACGCTGGTAGTGAACAGGAACGCTGAGAAGCACTGGCAAAAGCTGGGAGCGATTTCCGTGGGCGAGAAGAGTCCCCGAGCCTTTGTGATGGTTCCGCTCATGGCAGGTAAGGAATTAGTCGGCGGGATCAGTATCCAGGATTTTGAAAATGAAAACGCATTCTCCGATCTTTCTGTGGATTTGTTGGAGACGATCGCCTCGAATATGGGGACCGCCATTCAAAACGCACGACTCTTCGATGAAACCCAGCGTTTGCTTAAAGAGACTGAACAACGTGCCGCCGAACTCGCGATCCTTAATACGGTTGGCGAATCGATGGCCAAGACCCTGGATGTCAAAACAGTGACGCGCAACGTTGGTGATAAAGTGCGTGAGATCTTCAATGCGGAGATCGCCGATATTCTCCTGTTTGATCCAAAATCGAGGGAGGTCCACCTCACCTATAGTTACAGCAACGGATACTTTGATAACGAGCCGCCCTGGGAATTGGAGGAAGGCGGGTTGACATCAAAGATTATTGTCACATACCAGCCATTATTGTTGAACAATGCCCAGGAAATGGACGACAACGGTGCCGCCGCTTACCTCACTGCGCCGACAGACGACGAGGATGTTCAGTCCTACCTGGGCGTACCGATTATGGTTGGGGATAAAGTGCTCGGCGTTGTAGATGTACAAAGCATAAGGCAAAACGCATTTAATGATAACAACCTGCGTCTCCTGCAAACACTTGCAGCAGGGTTGGGTGTCGCCCTCGAAAACGCGCGTCTTTTCGCGGAGACCCAACGTCTCTTCAAAGAAGCACAGGAAGCTCAACAAGCTGCCGAAACCGCCACCCTTGCGAAATCCACATTTTTAGCAACAATGAGCCACGAAATCCGCACTCCTATGAATGGCATTATTGGCATGACGGGGCTTCTGCTTGGAACACGACTCACGCATGAACAGGAAGATTATGCAGAGACGATTCGCAAAAGCAGCGATGCCCTGCTCACGATCATCAACGATATTCTAGACTTCTCCAAAATCGAGTCAGGCAAGATGGAATTGGAGAACCAACCTTTCCACCTGCGTGAGTGTATAGAATCGGCTTTGGATCTGGTCGCCACGAATGCTGCTGAAAAGAATCTCGACCTCGCTTGCGAGATCGCGGACGGAACGCCCCGCGCAATCTTTGGTGATGTGACGCGTCTGCGCCAGATATTACTTAACTTGCTGACCAATGCTGTCAAATTCACAGAGAAAGGGGAGGTTGTCATAATCGTCAAGAGTTCGAAATCGGCCGGGAACAAGTTGGAAATCAGCGTGCGGGATACGGGCATCGGCATTCCAGGAGATCGCATGGATCGTCTCTTTAACTCCTTCACTCAGGTGGATGCCTCCACGACGCGCAAATATGGTGGTACGGGGCTTGGCTTGGTCATTAGCAAACGCCTCGCCGAATTGATGGGCGGTGAGATGTGGGTGGAAAGTGAAGGCGCCCAAAAAGGTTCATCTTTCTACTTCACGATTCAAGCAGAACCGGCCGAACTTCCAAAACAATACCGCGTCGCCGACCCTGTGCGTTTGCATGACAAATCGGTGTTGATTGTGGATGATAACCGGACAAACAGGCACATCCTTGTGACACAACTTGGAAAATGGGGAATGTTTCCCCATGAGTTTGAATCACCGATTGAGGCCTTGAAGTGGATCCAGGAGGGAGCCACCTTCGATATCGCGATCTTCGATATGCATATGCCCGAAATGGATGGCGTTCAGCTCGCGCGTGAGGTTTACAAAAGAAGGAGGCAACAAACACCACCGCTTGTCCTATTTTCTTCGGTCGGGCCGCGCAAAGATATCGCTGAAGATAAGGGACTCTTTGCAGCTCTCATCTTCAAGCCACTCAAACTCTCGCAGCTTTTCGATGCATTAATCGGCGTCTTCGACCAAAGGAGCGTCGCAACGCTGAGGTCTCCTGTTAAAAACCAGTTGGATGGCGACATGGCAAAACATCATCCTCTGCGGATTCTACTTGCGGAGGATAACGCGGTGAATCAGAAACTTGCTTTGCGTTTGCTGGAGCAAATGGGCTATCGCGCAGATATCGTATCCAACGGCATCGAAGCCATCGAATCGCTTGAACGTCAAATCTATGATGTGATATTAATGGATGTACAAATGCCAGAAATGGATGGTCTCATAGCCACACGCGGCATCCGCAAGTTGACCAATACCATACAACCGCATATCATTGCTATGACCGCCAATGCTATGGAAGGAGATCGCGAAATCTGTATCGAAGCGGGCATGAATGACTACATCAGCAAGCCGATCCGTGTCAATGAATTGGTGGAAGCGTTATTGAAAGTAGAGATAAAAAATTGACCTTGGAGCGCCTCACATTTGCCTGATTTGCTGGGCAAATCACAGGCACCTTATGGCAGGATAGACGTCCATGCGGTGCAAGGGTCGCGTGCTTGGCGGTTCAAAAAGGAAAACTGATATGTCCGTAATTGATCAAGCCACCTTCAATGAACTCAAACAAATGTCCGGTGCAGATTTCATTAATGAATTAATCGACGCGTTCCTCGATGAGGCGCCCATGATGATACAAAACATGCACATTGCACTGGATACGAAAGATGTGGAGTCGTTTCGACGTAATGCTCACTCATTGAAATCCAATGCCAATACGTTCGGGGCCACAGAACTTGGTGTCCTGGCAAAAGAATTGGAACAAATGGCAAAAGAGAATAACCTTGAGGTCGGGGCCAGGTTGGAGATCCTGGAGGAAGCATTTAGCAAAGTCTCCGAAGAATTAAAAGGAATGCGCGCATGAAATCTGCTCGCGAGCCTGGTTATCTTCTGGTCGTCGACGATAACAAAGTCAACCGCATTCTGCTTGCGCGGGGACTCGAAGGAGATGGACACCAGGTCGCGACGGCCGAAAATGGAAAACAGGCCTTGGAAAAACTGCGCTCGGATTCTTTTGATCTTGTCTTGCTTGATATTGAAATGCCAGAGATGAATGGTTACCAGGTACTTGAAACCTGTTTGCAAGATCCTGAACTGCGGGATCTTCCCATTATTATGACATCTTCGCTGGATGAAATTGATAGTGTTGTGAAATGTGTCGAATTGGGCGCGGAAGATTACCTCAACAAACCTGTCAACCCGATCCTGCTGCGAGCCCGCGTGAACGCCAGCCTTGAAAAGAAGCGTTTACGGGATCAACAACGGAAATTATTCCGCACGTTTGCCACCAAGGAAGTCGCGGATGAGTTATTGAAGACAGGCTTTTCGCTTGGCGGCAAATATGTCAATGCCAGTGTGATGTTCGCGGATATCCGTTCGTTCACCAGTATTGGCGAAAAACAAGAACCTTCCGACACGATCGAATTGCTCAACAATTATTTTGCTTTGATGTTTGAAGCTATTGTCAGCAACCATGGAACCGTCAATCAATTGGAGGGAGACGGCTTGATGGCCCTTTTCGGCGCGCCGATCGCTCATGACAATCATCGTGAACATGCCGTGCGGGCCGCGCTTGAGATGATTGAACTGCTAAAGGGGTTTAATTTCCAACAAGCTGCACAGAATAAGATCCAAATTAAGATTGGGGTTGGTATCGCTACAGGCCGAGTCATTGCTGGCTACACAGGAACGCAGCACCGTGCCACGTACACGTGTGTTGGTGACACAGTCAATATTGCTGCACGAATTGAAAATCATACAAAGGAGACTCAGCGCCCGATTTTGATCGATCAATACACCCGCGAAGGGTTACCAAACGAGGTGGAGGTGGAAGCACTCGGCCCCATGCTATTTAGAGGAAAACAACAAGCAATCCATATATTTGCTGTGAAGGGATAATGTCATCTTCATCGGCCCTTATCCACCCTGCGACCTCGATCTTGGTGAGAGGATAGCTATTCCGGGTCGCTTTTCTTTTATAATCAGGTCCATGAAAGCAATTCATTTTTCGGAGCGGAGTATTCCGCTCTTATTTTTGATTGTCACTATTGTTTCATATGGACTGCTGCTTCCGCTCACAGGTTTTTATTGGGATGACTGGCCCTTTGCCTGGATCGCGAGGTTTCTGGGACCCCAGGAATTTCTCCCGGCCTTTGCAGGAGTCCGCCCTTTTTTGGGTCCAATATTCCTTGTGACGACAAGCCTCATCCCGCCCATCCCCATTTATTGGCAGATCTTTGCCCTCATCATTCGCTTCCTTTCAGCACTTTCAGCCTGGTTCGTGTTAAAGCAGGTGTGGCCGAATGACAGGCACCAAACGTTGATTGCATCCCTGCTTTTCCTTGTTTTTCCGGGCTATAGCCAGCACTGGGTCGCGCTTACACATATCAACCAAGAATGGATTCCCTTCATCTTTTATCTGCTTTCTTTTGGATTTACGGCACGGGCGTTGCGCAACCCCGACAGATTCAATTCAAACACGATTTATGCGCTTCTGCTGTTGATCGCCGGTGTTTTTCCGACTGAATATTTTGTCAGTATGGAACCCCTGCGTTTTCTTTTCATTTGGGTAATTCTTTCAGAACAAATCGATGGGGCCTGGAATCGATTTGTCCAAACCCTGAAACGCTGGTGGCCTTATCTGTTTGTCTGGCTGGCAAATGCAATCTGGCTGGCTTACTTCTATACAATTGGAGGTTATGAATCTTATGAAGTTGAAGTTGTAAAGGAGCCGCTAACCCTTCTTCGAATTATCTCCACATTCGGGGAGGCGGTAGGGAAGGCTGGATTTTATGTTTGGATACAGGTGCTCGTCTTGGCATCAAAAGCGATTTCATCCCCCACGAATCTTTTGACCCTTGCCTTCGTCATCCTGGCTTTCATTCTTATACTTTTCTATTTCATGAACCTTGATCTCTCTAAAAACGAAACAAAAGGATTTGCAGTTTCGGCAATCGTGATTGGATTGATTGGGATCCTGTTGGGCCGTGTCCCCTCGTTTGCAGCGGGATTACCTCTCACGCTTCAATCGAGTTATGACCGGTTCATGATTTCGATGATGCTCGGCGGAAGTCTCTTTGTTACAGGACTCATTGAATTATTATTTCGAAACACGCGTCTCAAACTCTGTGCTTTTGCACTGCTGATTGCTCTTGGGATCGGGCAGCAATTTTTCAACGCGAATATCTTTCGCAGGGATTGGGCCAAGCAGCAGGAAATCTACTGGCAGTTGGCATGGCGTATCCCTGCTTTGAGACCGAATACCGCGCTTCTCACCGACCAGATGCCCATTGATTATGAAACAGATCTCTCTTTCACAGCGCCTCTTAACTGGATGTACGCGCCCGACTACAAGCGAAGCAGTTCTGTGGATGGAGGAGGCAATCTGCCGTACGCGCTGTTTTATACAGAAAAGCGACTCGGTGGAGTGTCATTACCCTCTTTGGCTCCAAATACTGCGATTACCTTACCCGTAAGAAGGGTAAGTTTTCACGGCTCTACTTCCCAAGTTTTGGTGATTTACATGCCCAAAAATGGATGTTTGCGCATTCTCGATCCAGCATATGGAGATCAGGAAACATACGAAAAGCAATCACGTTACCTAGTAGAGGCCATACCGTTGTCAAATCCGGGGAACGCCTTGGTAGTGGGGCCCATAGCAAGACCAACTTTCATTCCGGAGCCTACGCATAGTTGGTGTTATTACTATACCAAAGCAGAAGCATTCGCGCACGATTTTAGAGATTGGGGAGGTGTGATTACCCTAGATCGAGAAGCCCAAGCTAAAGGGTTTGCCCCTGAAGATCCACTTGAATGGCTTCCCTTTATAGAAGCGAATGCAATGATCTCTAATTTTGACAGAGCTGAGGAATTGTCAATGAAGGCAATCGCTGCTGATCCTCGAGTTCGCAAAGCAATATGCAACGTTTGGAAAAGGGTTCAAACGCAAAGTCATGCAAAGAATCAAAGTGATTTGCATATAAATCAAATGTTATCTGAGTTTCAGTGTGTACCGTAATATGCCTCTAATATCCTATTCCAAAACTTGACGCGCTAATTGGGATGTGCTACCATCATTAAAATTTTGTAAGAGATTGAGGAGATGCATATGGCCAGTATGAAACGAGGCGCGGTGGCTGCCTCTACTCTGTTGCTGATTGCAGTCATCGCTTCCGCATGTAATCAGCCATATTCCCAAGCACCAAGTATCACCAGTACGGCGATTAATCCAACTAGTTTGTTTGCTACTCCAATTTCTGGAACTCCCGAAATTAGCATGAGTGATATCGCCAATTTCGGAACGCAGACCGCTGTGGCACAAACAGGGACACCTGCTGAAGTAGCTACCCAAACACTTGAAGTAGGTGTCGCAACACAAGACTTGTCAGTCACGCCGACCCCTCAAGTCTCCAACCTTGCAGCGACCGCCACTTCGACCCTCGCGGTAAGCGGCACCTTACCTACCTCAGCCCCCGTCGGTTCCCGTCCTTCCACCTACGCTTTGCAAAAGGGCGAATTCCCTTACTGCATTGCACGCCGCTTTGACGTTGATCCGGATGCATTGTTGAGCCTCAATGGACTTTCCAGTGGGAATCTGTATTATGCGAATCTCACCCTGAAGATTCCGCAGACGGGAAATTTCCCGGGTACCCGCGCTTTGAGAAATCACCCCACTACCTACACAGTCAGCTCATCCGATGAAACGATCTATGGGATTGCCTGCCTCTTCGGGGATGTTGATCCTGCCGCGATTGCCCAGGCAAATAATCTTCCTGCTGGTACAGCATTGACCAGCGGAAAACAGTTGAGTATTCCATAAGCATCTAGCATTGAACCAAAGTGAGCCCAGGCAAATGCCTGGGCTTTTGTTTTATAATTTATCGATAATCTCATCAAAAAGGAATTTGTTATGTCGTTTGAACTGATCAAATCAGAAACCCTGCTGCAGGGGCGTGCTTTCAAGGTAAAGCGGGATTATCTCAAAACTCCTAATGGAAATGAAACCACACTTGAAATTATCGAACATGGCGGCTCTGTGGTTCTCGTTCCCGTGGATGATGATGGAAACTTACTCCTGGTCCGCCAATACCGCCACGCGGCAGCCCAGGACTTGCTTGAACTGCCAGCAGGCACCCGAAACGGAGAGGAGCCTTTTGAAGAATGTGCCGCCCGTGAAATCCGTGAAGAGACTGGCATGGAAGCAGGTAAATTGCAAAAAGTTGGTGAGTTTTTTCTTGCACCAGGATATTCAACAGAACTTATGGTTGTATTTATTGCCACCGCTCTCAAATACAATCCTCTGGATGCGGATGCTGATGAATTTCTAGTGGTGGAGAAAATGTCCTTAA
>Ga0068859_100008075_pt1 | contig 10669 bp, 4 predicted proteins | sample KBSSwiS22_FD_66585 | JGI IMG/M metagenome (GOLD analysis project Ga0068859, IMG submission 66585) | Switchgrass rhizosphere microbial communities from Kellogg Biological Station, Michigan, USA - KBS Switchgrass S2-2 | ecosystem: Host-associated > Plants > Roots > Rhizosphere > Soil ... | reverse complement strand
GAGACAGTATCCCCTCCCCGACCCGAGCGTCAAGGGTTTGGATGGCCGAGGGCAGGAGGGGATGGGCGGGCGTAAGGAGTGCGGGCGCGACCCGCGAGATCCGATACGATTCGGGGGTGACGCGCCCGGCCCTGGTCCTCGCGTTCGCGCTCCTGGCGGGCTGCTCGGCCGGGAGGGACGCAAGTGCTCCGTCCCCGGCGGCGGCCGGCCGGCGCATCCTGCTCGTGGGTCTGGACGCAGCCGACTGGGCGGCGATCCAGCCGCTGGTAGCGGCCGGCCGGCTCCCCACCTTCGCGCGCCTGCGCGCGGCGGGCCACTCGGCCACGCTGGTGGCGACGCCGCCGCTGCTGTCGCCCATCATCTGGACCACCATCGCCACCGGCCGTCCTCCCGACGAGCACGGGGTCCTGGACTTCATGGTGGACCTGCCCGGTGGGGGGCAGGCGCCGGTCGGCTCCGTCCACCGCAAGACCGCCGCGCTGTGGACACTCTTCTCTTCCCGCGGGCGCAGCGTGGCCGTCGTGGGATGGTGGGCGACGTGGCCCGCGGAGGACGTCCGCGGGACGGTGGTCAGCGATCAGCTCGCTCCCCAGCTCGTGCGCGCGAACGCCGCGCTCGACGCGGCGTTGATCTCGCCGCCCTCCGCCGGCCCGCGCCTCCTGCCGCTGGTCGTCCATGCGGCCGACGTGCCCCTCGACGATCTGCGGCGATTCGTTCCGGTCTCGGCCTCGGAATACCGCGCGGCCCTCGATGAAGCGGCCACCGCGTCGTCGCGCTTCTACGCCAACCGCATCGCCCACCTGGCGGCCGTGGTCGCGGGGACGCGCACACACGTCGCCCTGGCCGAGCGGCTGCTCCGCGACGAGCGGCCCGACCTCACCGCGGTGTACCTCGAGGCGGTCGACACCGTGTCCCACCTCTTCGTGAACGACGCGGCCCACGGGCGGCAGGCCATCGAGCAGGCCTACGTCGACGTCGACGCCGCGCTCGGCCGCCTGGCGGCCGCGGCGGCGCCCGATACGTGGGTGGTGGTCTGCTCCGACCACGGGTTCTATCCGCCGACGGCGGGCCTGACCGAGGACCCGGCGGAGCTGGCCGGTCCCGCCAGCGCCTGGCACCGGCCCTACGGCATCGCCGCCGCCGCCGAGGCCCGCACGCTGGCCGGCACGGGGCCGCTCGCCGCCCCGGCGCCGCCGAGGATGGCCAGCGTCACTCCGCTGGACCTGGCGCCGACCGTCCTCCACGCGGCCGGCCTGCCGGTCGACACCTCGATGGCGGGGAAGGTGGTGGCGGAGCTCGTCCCGCCGGAGCGCGCCGGCGTCACACCGCAGCGCGCCGCCTATCCGATCCCTTCGCCTGCGCAGCGCGCCCTGCCCCACGCCGAGGGCGTCGACGCGGCCGCGCTGGCGCGGCTGCAGGCGCTCGGCTATGTGGGCAGCCGGCCCAGCTCGCAGGCGCGGCAGAACCTCGGCGAGGTGCTCTATCGCCGCGGGCGTCTGGACGCCGCCGAGCGGGCCTTCCGGTCGGCCGTGGAGTCGCAGCCCGAGAACCTGGGCGCCCGGCTCTGGCTGGCCCGCACGCAACAGGCGCAGGGCCACACGCCGGATGCCCTGGTGTCGTGGACCGCCGCCGTGCGGCTTCCCGAAGGCCCGCGGGTGGCGCTCCTGCCCGCGCTGGACGCGGCGATCGCGGCTGGACTCACCACCGACGCGCAGCGGCTGGTCGCAGCGGCAATGGGCGCCGCGCCCGCCGCCGTCCTTCATGCGGCCCGCGCGGTCCTGGCCACGGCGCGCGGCGGCGCGGCCGAAGCCGAGCGCGAGCTCCGCGCCGCGCTGCGGTCGGAGCCGACGTCCTTCGACGCGCTGTTCCGCCTCTTCGACCTGCTGCACCGTCAGGGCCGGACGGCCGACGCCCTACCGCCGTTGCGCCGAGCGGCGGCGGCCCTGCCCGGATCACCCCGGCATGCGGCCCTGCTGGGCGAAGCGCTGCTGGCCACGGGGGATGCGGAGGGCGCCCGCCGCCAGCTCGCTGCGGCCTTGCAGCTGGCGCCGGACAGCGACACCGTCCGCCTGGACCTGGCGCGGGCACAGCTGACGGGGAAGGACGCAGCGGGCGCGCTGGCCACGCTGCAGGCCGTGCCGGCCTCGCACGACCGCAGCATCCTGATGGGCGCCGCCTGCGCCGCCGCCGGCCGTTGGGGCGAGGCCGCGGCCCACTATCGCGAGGCGCTCGGCGCGGGCGCCGCCACGCCGGAGCTGCTCAACGGCCTGGGATGGGCGCTGCACCAGCAGGGACGTGACGGCGAGGCGGCGCAGGCGCTGCGCCAGTCGCTGGCCCTGCGCGCCGATCAGCCCCCGATCCGGGAGCTGTTGCGGACCCTGGGCTCGTGAGGCCCGCCCGGGCGCCGTTGATCATCGCCATCGCCGCGGCCGCGGCGACGCCCGCCTGCGCCCGATCCCGCCCCGGGCCTGCGCCGCCGCCTCGTCCGAACGTCCTGCTGGTCACGATCGACACGCTGCGCGCCGACCGTCTCGGCTGCTATGGCTACGCCGGCGCGGCCACCCACGTCCTCGACGGGCTGGCGGCGCGCGGCGCGCGCTTCGCCACGGCGGTCGCCCACGTCCCCCTCACCACGCCGTCGCACGCCTCGATCCTCACCGGCCTGACTCCGTTGCGGCACGGCGTGCGCGACAACGGCGACTTCGTCCTTCCCGACCGCATCCCGACCCTGGCCGAGGCCTTTCACGACGCCGGCTACCGCACCGCGGCCTTCGTCTCCGGCTTCCCGCTGGACCGGCGCTTCGGCCTGGCCCGTGGCTTCGACGTCTACGACGACCGCCTGCCCCACGGCGACGACCGCCGCCGCGCCGCGTACGTGGAGCGGCCGGCGGACCAGACGACCGCGGCCGCCCGCGCCTGGGTCGAGGCCGGCCCCTCGCCTCCCTGGTTCCTCTGGGTCCACTATTTCGATCCGCACGCGCCGTACGAGCCGCCGCCGGCGCTCGCGCCTCGCTTCGCCGGCCGTCCCTACGACGGCGAGATCGCGTTCGTCGACGAGCAGCTCGGCGTGTTGCTGGGAGACCTCGAGGCGAAGGGCCTGATGCCGGGGACGGTCGTCCTGGTCACCGCGGACCACGGCGAGTCGCTGGGCGAGCACGGCGAAGAGACGCACGGGGTCTTCGTCTACGACGCCACGCTGCGCGTGCCGTTCATCGTGGCCGGCCCGGGCGTTCCCGCCGGCATCGTCCCCGCGGTGGTGGCCCGCGGCATCGACGTGGCGCCGACCCTGCTCGACCTGGCGGGCGCCCTGCCCGCGCGCGATCCGATGGAGGGCCGCTCGCTGGGTCCCGCCCTGCGCGGCCAGTCCCTGTCCGACGAGCCGGCGTACGCCGAGTCGCTCTTCGCCAGCCTGCGCCTGGGCTGGGCGCCGCTGCACGCCTGGCGCACGGCGCGGCTCAAGCTGATCGACGCCCCGCGGCCCGAGCTGTACGCGCTGGACGAGGACGCCGGCGAGACACGGGACAGGATCGCGGAGCGCGGCCAGGCAGCCGAGGCGATGCGCGGCCAGCTGCGCGCCGCGCTCGCCGTCCGCCCGCCCCCTGCGGCGGCGGACCCGGGCCCGGACGCGGCGGAGCGCCTGCGCGCGCTGGGATACCTCGACCGGTCGGCGGACACCGGAGAGCCGGCCTCCCTCCGCGACCCCAAGGACGGCATCGTGCTCGTGAACCGGCTCGAGCGCGCGATCGCGGCGGCGCGGACCGATCCCCCGCGCGCGGTGCGGGAGCTGCGGGCGGTCCTGGCCGAGGACCCGCGCCTCACCCTCGGCCGCCGGTACCTCGCGCTCGCCCTCTCCGCCGGCGGAGACCAGGCCGGGGCCATCCGCGAGGTCCAGCGGCTCGACCATGAGGGCAAGGCGGGCTTCGAGGACCTGCTGCTGCTGGCGGACGGCTTCCGCCTCTCGGGCCGCCCCGCCGAGGCGCTGGGCGTCCTGGAGCGCGCGGAGAAGCTGCAGCCGCGCTCGCCGGAGCCGGCACTGGCGCGGGCCCGGGCGCTTTTCGCGCTGGGCCGGACCGCCGACGCCGGCGAGGCCTACGCCGCGGTGCTGGCCCGGACGCCCGACCACACGGAGGCGCTGCGCGGACTGGGCGACCTGGCCCTCGCCCGGGGGGACGTCACCGCGGCTGCCGCCTCCTACCAGCGCATCCTGGCTGGCGACGCGCACGACGTGGGCGCGCTCGTGAAGCTGGGCGTCATCCGCGTGCGGTCCGGGGCGGTCGAGGAAGGGATCGGCCTCTTCCGGCAGGCCCTGGCCGTCGATCCCTCGCACGCCGAGGCGCTGCTCGACCTCGGCGGCGCCCTGGCCAAGAGTGGCCGTCCCGCGGAGGCCGTCCCCTTCCTGGAGCGCGCCGTGCAGACCGGCCCGCGCTCGACCGTCGCCTTGAACAGCCTGGGCTTCGCCCGGCTCGAGACAGGCGACGCCCGCGGCGGCCTGGCGGCGCTGCGCGAGTCCCTCGCCGTGGACCCCCGTCAACCGCAGGTGGCCGAGGTGGTGCGAGAGATCACGAGCGACGCGCGAGGGCGTCGGCAGCGATGACGCGCTCAAAGCAGAAAAAAGGTCCGCGTCGCGAGATATCAAAACCAGTCTCTGCCCAGCCAGCCCACCAGTCCCGCCGGCGTTGGCTGTTGATCGGTCTCGGGTCGGTCGCGTTGATCATGACCGGTCTCGTCGCCTGGCATTTCCGCGCGCCGGCGTCATCCGCAACGACACCGGCGCGCGTGGATTCGGCGCGCAGGGACAATCTCCTCCTCATCACCCTCGACACCACCCGCGCGGACCGGCTGGGCTGCTACGGCTACCCGCGCGCGAAGACCCGCTACCTCGATCGCCTGGCCGCGGAGGGCGTGCGGTTCGAATACGCGCTGAGCCCGGCGCCCATCACGCTCCCCGCGCACGCCTCGATCTTCACCGGCCTCTATCCGCCGGGCCACGGCGTGCGCAACAACGGGAACTTCTACCTGGGCGACGCGCACCAGACGCTGGCCACCGTCCTGCAGAAGCAGGGCTACCGCACGGCGGCCTTCGTCAGCTCGTTCATCCTGGACCGCCGTTACGGCCTGGCTCACGGGTTCGACCTCTACGACGACGCCATGCAAGGCGCGCAGCCGGAGGTGATCGCTCTCGAGGCCGAGCGGCGCGGGGACCGCACGGCGCTCCAACTCTCGCAGTGGCTCGAGCGCCAGGCCGCGGGCCCGCCCTTCTTCGCCTGGCTGCACCTCTACGATGCCCACGAGCCGTACCGGCCGCCGATGCCCTTCCGCGCGATGTTCGCGGGCGCCGAGTACGACGGGGAGATCGCCTTCGACGACGCGATCGTGGCGTCCATCCTGGACAAGCTGGAGAAGACCAGCCTGCGCGACCGCACGCTCATCGCGGTCATCGGGGACCACGGGGAGAGCCTGGGCGACCACGGCGAGGAGACGCACTCGATGTTCGTCTACGAGAGCGCCATCCGCGTCCCCTTCCTCCTGTGGCGACCCGGCCTGGTGCCCGGGGGTGTCGTGGTGCAGGAGCCCGTGCGCGCGGTGGACCTCGCGCCCACCGTCCTGGAGCTGCTGGGCGTGCCGGCGCTGCCGCGGACGGACGGGCGCAGCCTGGTGGCGCTGCTGAAGGGTACCGGGTCGGGCTCGCCGCCGCCGGCCTACGCCGAGACCTACCTGCCGCAGTTCTACATGAACTGGGCGCCGCTGCGCGCCATCCGCGACCAGCGCTTCAAGCTCATCGACGCGCCCAAGCCCGAGCTCTACGACCTGAAGGACGACCCGCGCGAGGAGCGCAACCTCTACGCGGAGCAGCCGGAGACGGCGCGGGCCCTGCGCCGCGGCCTCGAGGCCATCACCGGTGGCGGGGAAGGGGCCATGAGCGTGGGAGGCCTGGACCGCGAGGCCATGGAGAAGCTGGCCGCGCTCGGCTACGTGGGGGCGGGGGCGGAGACGGCTCCCGTGCCCGCCGGGCAATCACGGGCCGATCCCAAGGACGTCATCGCCGTGTTCAACCGGCTCAGGCGCGCCAACACCGCCGTGCGTGATCGCCGGTTCGCCGAGGCCCTGCCCGTCGTGCGGCAGGTCCTGGCCGCCGATCCGAAAAACGCCTTCGCCCGGGTGGTCATGGGCAGCGCGTACATGGGGATGGAGCAATACCCGCAGGCCATCGAGTGGTTCCGCAAGTACCTCGAGCTCGTGCCCACCAGCGCCTACGCCCATCACTGGCTGGCCGTCAGCTACCTGAAGATGGGCGACCGCGACAACGCCCTGCGCGAGGCGGCGGCGGCCCTGGTCATCGACCCGAAGTTCACCGACGCCCGCATCATCCGCGGGGGCGTCCTGGCCGCGCGGGGAGACTACGACGCCGCCATCACCGAGCTGCGCACGGCGGTCCAGACCGACCCCGCCAAGCCGATGTTGAGGCTCGACCTGGCCAAGGTGCTGGGCGAGGCCGGCCACACCGCCGAGGCGGAGACCGAGTACCGCGCGCTCCTGGCCCTGAAGCCCGACGACCCCACGGCGCTCATCGGCCTGGGCGTGCTCCAGGCCAAGACCGGGGCGAGCGAAGACGCGGCGCGCAGCCTGCGGCGCGCCCTGGAGCTGGACGCGGGCCAGGACGGCGCCCGCTACGACCTGGGCCAGGTGCTGGAGAAGCAGGGCCGGAACGACGAGGCGCGGGCGGAGTACCGCCGGCTGGTCGAGGGCCAGAAGACGCCGCCCGCGGTGCGCGACGCGGCACGGCAGCGCCTCACTGCGCTCGACCGGTAGCGGCCCTGGGTCGTCAGCACGGCGGCGGCGTGCGAGGGTCGCGCACCCGAGTACCCCGCCGGGTGATCGGCCGAGACAAAAAACGGGGCGGCGCACCATCCGTGCGCCGCCCCGCGAGTCCCCGAATCCTCGAGGACCTTACGACCTTGTGACCTAGAACCGGAAGCGGAGGCCCACCTGCGCCTGCCGCTGGCTGTTCTTGAGGATGTCCGTAGCCGACCCGAAGTTAGACGCCGTGAAGCGCTGGATGTAGTTGTCGCGGTTGAAATTGGCGTGGTTGGTGATGTTGAAGACCTCGAAGAGGGCCTCGACCGACTTCTCCTTGCCCACACTGAAGATCTTCGACAGCCGCATGTCCCAGCTCATGAACGCCAGGCCGCCCGAGCCGCCCTGCTCGGTCACCACCTCGGGCCCCGCGCGGAACGAGTTGCGCTCGAACATCTGCCCGGTGGCGGGGTCGATGGACCGCACCGAGTTGCGGAGACCACCCAGGCCGGCCAGCGCGCTGAACGGCCTGCCGGTATTGGCCTGGAACGACGTGGAATACTGGAAGCCCCACGGGATCTGGAAGACCGCGCCCAGCGTGGCGCGGTGCCTGACGTCGTTGGGGGCCGGAGCGAAATCGGAGGAGGCGTCACCCCCGGGCCCGCAGTCGTTGGCCAGGCTGGAGTTCGTGATGTCGGCGGGCTGGCTCAAGAAGTCGTTCGAGCAGTTCAGGCCCTTCGACCAGGTGTAGGTCGCGATGACCGTCGACTTGGCGCTGCGGACCTTGCCCGTCACGTAGACGCCGTCGAACTTCGAGTGGCCGCGGTTGCCCTCCACCAGGATGGGGCTGCCCTCCAGGTCGGGCGCGAAGGCGCCCGCGGGGGAGAGCCGCGTGCTGACGTTCTGCGGCGTGTTGATCCTCCAGCGGCCGATCTCCTGCTTGCCGGAGGTGTGCACATAGTCCAGGTCGAAGGCGAAGGTGTGGCCGGGCTGTATGGAGAAGCCCACGTTGAACTGGTCGTTGTACGGCTGCTGGAGATCCGGCGCCGTCAACCGCAGCAGCTGTCCGGCCGGGAAGCCGGCCGCGAAGCTGTCCTGGATCTGCTGGCGGTTCGCGATGTAGTCGTTCGGGGTGAAGGTCGGCACCGTGGAGATGAAGAACGTCGGGCTGCTGACCTGGCTCCAGTACTCGTACAGGGTGATGTTCTGGAAGATCTCGTCGTAGTACCGGCCGTAGCCGCCCCGCGCCACGTACTTGCCGTTGCCGGTGATGTCATACGCGAAGCCCACGCGTGGACCGATGTTGTTGGTGTCGGTCGAGCGCTCGGTGGGGATGCCCTGCGCCTGCATGGCCCGGATGGGCGCCGTGTCGAAGCGGTTGGTGTACGGCCCGTACTGGATCTCGTAGCGCAGGCCCAGGTTCAAGGTGAGCTTGCTCGTGGGCTTCCAGTCGTCCTGGACGTAGCCGGCCACGTAGGTCCAGCTGTCGTCGAACTCGTTGAAGCCCGCGGAGCCGGAGAAGGTGTCGGCCAGGGCGTTCAGGTAGTTGTTGACGTCCGTCCCCAGGTCCTCGTTGAAGATGAAGTACCCGTAGACGGTGGGCGTGAAGAACCCGCCGAAGTGCGACTTCAGCAGCTCGGCCCCGACCTTGAAGTCGTGGTCGCCGCCCCAGCCCTCCTTGCGGAAGGAGAAGTCCTCGCGCAGCTGGAACCGCTTCTGGATGGTCTGCTGCGGCGTGTTCAGGTTGGCGCCCAAGAAGAAGCTCGGGGTCTGGATGCCGGGGATCTCGGGGTTCTCGGCGGTGATGTTGTTCTCGAAGCGCGAGAACAGCAGCACGAACTCGTTCAGCTTGTTGTTGCCGAGGACGGTGGTGTTCTTCAGGATGCCCGAGTGGATCTTGTTGGTGTTGGTGGCGCCCGCGCTGGCCAGTGTGTTGCCCCCGATGAAGTCGTGGTCGCGCTTCTGGTCCTCGAGCGAGTAGCGGGCGATCAGGTTGTTGTTGTTGCCCAGCGCGAAGTCCAGCTTGGCCGTGAGCAGGTGGTTCCGGAAGGGCTGCGGGAAGGCCCCCTCCTCGTCGGGCAGCGCACCCGCGGTATCCACCCGCGCGTAGTCGTCGCGCCGGTTGCGCTCGTAGGCCACGAAGAAGTGGGAGCGGTCCTTCACGATGGGCCCGCCCAGAGCACCTCCGAACTGCTGCTGCTTGAAGGGCGACTTGCATTCCTGCTGCCCCGGACCGTCGCAGGTGCCTTCGTCCTGGGCCTGCTTCTCGAAGAAGCTCTGGGCATTCAGGTGCTCGTCGCGGGCGAACCCGAAGACCGTACCGTGGAAGGCGTTGGTGCCGCTCTTGGTGATGACGTTGACCACGCCGCCGGTGGAGCGGCCGAACTCGGCGCTGTAGCGCTGGGTCGTGACCTTGTACTCCTGGATGGCGTCGGCGGTGAACTGCTGGAGCAGCCCGCGCACCACACCGTCGTTGTTGTCGCCGCCGTCCACGTTGATGATCACGTTGCGGCCCGTGCCGCCCCCGTAGCTGATGCCGCCGACCTCGGTCTTGGTCGGGTCGTAGTAGTTGGAGGAGCGGGTCCCGGGGACGAGCAGGGACAGGTCCTGGAACTTACGGCCGTTCAGGGGAATGTTGTCGACCATGGTCGAGGTGATGACCTGACCCACGTCCGACTTGGTGGTCTGGACGAGCGGTATCTCGCCGGTTACCGTGATGGTCTCGGCCTGGGTCCCGACCTTCAGCGTGAAGTCGACCGTGGACTGGGACGCCACCTGCACGGGGATGTCCTTCTTGACCACGGGCGCGAAGCCGGAGAGCTCCGCGGTGACGTCGTAGTTGCCCGAGGGCAGCCCGGAGATGTGGAACGATCCCGAGGCGCTGGCCACCGTGGTCCGGGTCAAGCCGGTAGCCACGTTCTTCGCGGTGACCGTGGCGCCGGGCACCGCCGCCTTGGTCTCGTCGAAGATGTTGCCGTCGATGCTGCCGGTGTCGGACTCGGCCGCCCACAGGGCTGCCGGCCGCGCCGCCAGGCCCAGCGCGACGGCGAGCGCGAGGGCGAGGAACAGAAGGCGTCGTACCGTCATTTGTAAATACCTCCCAAGAAAACACATAACCGACGGCGTCCTCCTAAGGCACGCGGCATGCCACAGCGCGCCGCAGAGCGATGCTACACGTAAGTTGTTGCATAAACCATGGATAGGCGATTTTGGGAGGGGAAGTGGTTGGACGCCGCCGCCGCGGCTATCCAAGCCGTCGCAGCGGCCGCTGCGCAATCTTGGATCGGCGCGACGGTCAGGACCGCCGAAAGCGGAAGAAATAGACGGGAGCTCCCAGGCAGATCAGCCCGAGCCCGAGGAACGATTGCTTCGGGGCCTCGATCAAGCTGTTGAAGAACAGGTACGTAGCGGCGGCCACGAAGATGACCTGCGCCCAGGGGTAGCCCCAGGCGCGATACGGCCGAGGGTGGTCGGGGCGGCGGCGACGGAGCAGGATCACGGCGGCAGTGCAGAGGCCGTAGAAGGCCCACTCCGCGAAGATCACCATGTCCGTGATGTAGTCGAACTGGCCGATCCCGAGCAGGGTGAAGACCACGATGAGCAGGGCGGCCAAAGCGCCCTGGGCCACGAGCGACGCCGCCGGCGAGTGATGGCGGGCGTGGACCCCGGCCAGGACGGCGGGGAAGACGCCGTCGGCGGCCGCCGCGTAGGGGATCCGCGCGCCGGACAGGATCGACCCGTTCAGCGCGCCCAGGATCGACACCAGGATCACCGTGGAGACGACGGCGGCGCCGCGCGGCCCCAGCACGCCGGCCACCGCCGCCTCCGCCACGCGCGGGTGCCGCGGCATCTCGCCCACCGGGATCGCGTAGTG
>Ga0068859_100008074_pt1 | contig 10670 bp, 6 predicted proteins | sample KBSSwiS22_FD_66585 | JGI IMG/M metagenome (GOLD analysis project Ga0068859, IMG submission 66585) | Switchgrass rhizosphere microbial communities from Kellogg Biological Station, Michigan, USA - KBS Switchgrass S2-2 | ecosystem: Host-associated > Plants > Roots > Rhizosphere > Soil ... | reverse complement strand
GTCCGATCGCGACGACACGCCAATCTGCACGAAGACGAACCGATCGGCCAATTCCCGATGCTCGCGCAGCAACCGGGCGATTGCGCCAATGCGTTCGGGGATGCCCTTCGTGTAGTCCAGCCGGTCGACTCCAACGCCGACCACCTTCCCCGCCAGACCGTGCTCGCGTTCCAGGCGCTCCATCTCAGGCGTGAGCTGACCTTCGCTCAGAATCGACGAGATGCGGTCGAAGTCGGCACCGATTGGAATGGAGACCACGCGCACGGTGTGGTCCTCCCAGAACGCCATGTCACCCGACACCGCCACGCCGAGCTCCTCGGTGACGGCCGCCAGGAAGTTCTTCGTGTCGCGCGGCACCTGAAAGGCGAGCAGGTCGTTGCTCAGCAGCCCTTCGAGAATTTCCTTTCGCCACGGGCAGATATGGAGCCGATCCACGTCGGGCCAAGGGATGTGCCAGAAGAGCGCGCTGCGCAGCGTCGGCCGACGCGCGCGCAGGTACCCGGCCGCCAGCGAGAGGTGGTAGTCGTTGAAGAACACCGACGCCTCGGGCGGCGCCTCGACCGCGACCGCGTCGGCGAAGATCCGATTGACGTCCTGATACGCCAGCCAGTCTTCCTCACGGAAGTGCGGACGCACGTGGGCCTGATGGCACAGCGGCCAAAGCGCACTGTTCGAGAATCCCGCGTAGTACCGCTCCACTTGCGTGGGCGTGAGCCAGAGTCGCCGAAGCCGGTACGCGGGCGCGTCCGGCGGCACTTCGATGGAACTCTGCGCATCGACGACGAGCCGATCGGCGTTGCCCGATCCGTGCGCAATCCACACGCCACCGCGTTCGCGCATCAGCGCATCGAGCGCGACCGACACGCCGCCAGGGGTCGGCTTCGCGACAATTGCGCCGGTGTCCTCGTCGCGCTGATGGATCCAGGGCTCACGATTGGACACGACGACCAACCCACCACCCGCGCGACCGATCTCGCGCGCCTGATTCAGCGCCGCGCGAAACAGGATGGGCCCCACGAGTTGATTGATGGCGACGATCGCGAAAAGCAACGCTTCGAGCTGCGCCCCCCAGCCGATTTGCACGGCCGACACCGCCGTCGCCAGCCCCAACGTCACGCCGGTTGTCGGCAGCAGGGCCCGCCAGAGGAGCGGTGTTTCTGCGCTCGTCGTGCCGGCCAACCGATCGCCCGCCGCGATGCCCGCGCGGAGGGCCGCGACGCGCAGACCGCACAGGCCGAGCGCCACGACTCCCACGGTTGCCACATTCTCGACGTGAATCGACGCGCCGGTGGCAGCGAAGAACAGGATGAGCACGGGCATCGCGCCGTACTCGATACCATCGCGGAGGACGTCGGCCGCCTCCGATCGAAGGCTCCGAACGGCGATGCCGGCCGCGAGCCCCACCAGGAACGGTTCAAAGCGAAACGGCACCGCCAACCCGCTCAGCGCTGCGCACAGTGCGAGCAGCACGACGGTGACCTCGCGCCCGACGAGGCGGAGATACAGGGTAAACAGGGCGCCCATCATTGCGCCGAACGCGGCCGATCCCAGTAGGGACCACGCCGCGCTGGCGAAGAGCGTCCACGGCGTGCGATCCGGCACGCCGAAGATCACCCGCGCGCTCTCGAGGCACGCGACGAGGAGCACCACCGTCACGGTCTCGAGCACGACCACCAGTTCGGTGGCGAGATCCGAGAGCGGACCACGGGCGCGGCCTTCGACGATCACGGCGATCGCGGCGGCGGGCGATGCACCGAGGAGCAGGGTCGCGGTCAGGGCCACCACGGCCACGCGCTCGGCGCCCATCAGGTCGCCGCCAATGGGCAGCCACGGCCAGATGGCATAGATCACCACCGCCATCACCAGCCAGCCGACCGCCAACGTGCCGGCAACCAACGCCAGCACGCGATTGAGCCGCAGACGGAAGCGCTGCAGGTCGATCTGCAGTCCGGCCACGACCGCGATGACAATCACGGCGAAACGGCTGGCCGCCTGCAGATCGCGCGCGAGACTGTCAGTAATGATGTTGGCGACAGACGGCCCGCAGATGAGGCCAATCGCCAGGTAGCCGATTACCCGCGGCAGCCGGACGAACCCGCAGAGCCAGCCCACGACCGCCGACGCAAGCAGCGTCACGCCAAGTGCGAGGGCAGAGGCGTTGGCGGATCCCTCGTCCATTCGGGACAGCACCAGCCACGAAAGCGCGACCGCAATCGCGCAGGCGGTCACCCGCCTCATCGAACCGCCCTTCGCCGCCAGTGCGGCACCACCGCCAAGGCGAACAGCTCGAAGGCCGCCGTTCCCAACGCCACCGTGGACAACAGCACGTCACCCACAGCCTGCGGTAACACCTGCCTGAAGTTGAGGGCGAACGCCACCGCCAACACCCCTGGGGGCATCAGATACGACGCCAGATCCGACGGTCGAACATCCAGGCGCGGGCCTGACAACCACGCACCAGCAACCTTCCCGGCCATTCGGAACAGCAGGTAGGGCGGCAATAGCCACCACGCCGCCGAGCTGAGTGTCGCGTGCGCACCAGCGGTCACGAGAAGCAATACGACCAGCGGATGCTGCACTTTTCGCAAATCGGATTCGACAACCCGATCGGCGCGGCCGGGCGCCACCGTCCAGATCAAACCTGCCACGAGTCCGACGGCCAGCGGCGACACACGCAGGTACGCCGCCGCTCCTCCGGCCAGTGCCAGCGCGCCAAGTACGAATACGACACGCTCCGGGCCCGACTCGGCGCGATCGAACACCAGCCATCCGATGGCGCCGACGGCCAGCCCCAACACCAGTGGCGCCAGCAGCACCACCGTCGTCGAAACCGAATAGCCCTGAGCGAACAGCGCGAACGCACCCACCGCGAGGACGATCGGCACCACATCGTCGAGGTCGGCGACGCGTGTCGCGACGGAGGCCGCAGGCTCGGAGTCAGGATCGGCCGATGTCGCCGATGAGGCTGACGCGCACAGACCCAGCGCCAGCGAGAAGGCGAGCAACGGCACCGAGATCGGCATGCCGGTCTTCTGAATGTAGAAGGCGGATGCGGCCGTGACCGCCGCGGTCGTGACAGCGCTCTCGAGGCTCGCCGCGAGAAAGAGGCCGAAGGCCGTGCGGATTTCTCTGCCGAGCGCGATCCCGACAAGCACGCCGAGGACAGCCAGGGCAATCGTGACGGCGAGATCGAGTCGTCCGAGTAGCCGGGGTGAAAACCAGGCAAGTCCATGCGGCCCGAGCAACGCGCCAAGCGGCAGGAAGATCACCGCGGGTGTGAGCGCTGGAGCAAAACCAAGCGCGGATCGCCGGCGCAGCAGGGCAACCAGCCATCCCAAGGCCGATGGCGGGTTCGGAACGCCGAGACGACGGTCGAGGGGATCTGGCCCACCGAGTTCCCGGCGCCGGACTTCCGGACGCACGGGTTTCAAGGCTTGCTGCCTCCAGGCGCTGACTTCAACTGTCCGATGAGCGTCCCGAGGGCCTCAGCGGACAGCAACCGCGCGGCATCGGTCGCTCCGGTCACCAGCCCGATCAGTCTTCCGTTGATCCCAAAGACGAGATCTCCAGGGACCGGCGCGCTTTGTCCGGCGATGCCGTAAGCCGGCTGGGGCCATCCCGTGTCCGAAATCGGATAGACGCGTCCGAGAAACAGCGGTTGCACGCTCGGGCCCGCGGGTGTGGCGTCGACGACGGCGGCGTAGGCCAGGCCGGTGAATGCGGTGACGGCACCGGACAACCCGTCAGGGAACGCGCCCACCGAAGGTACGCGGACGAGTCCTGTTTGTGTGTGCGCGTCGACCGCCACGAGTTCCACGGGCCCATCCAGATTGAGCCCTGAGATCGGACGCCATCCAGTCGGCACGTGCGCGATCGCCACGTCCTCGGAGACACGCAGCGCCGGCACCCACCGCGACGGAGGGACCTGGGCGGAAACCGACTCGGCGCGCTTGGCCCTCGTGTCGGGCGCAATCTCGATCACGGCAATCGCACCGGAGACCCGCGCAAGCACATCCGACATCGTCCCGGCCATGTCGTCAAAGGTGGCGCGCGCCGCCAGGCCGGCGAGCGGTGCGGCGCTGGGGGTCACGACGCTGATGTCTGACGCGGGAAATCGGAATCGCGCGAGCAAGAACAGCACCGCGAGCGACACGCCGATCACGAGCACCACCAGACGCGATTCGCGTCCAGGTCGCTCGGGAGGATTGCCCAACTCGCGGCGTCCGCGATCGTTGAGACCATTCGCCGCCATCAGTGACTCCTTGTCGATGGCTCAGGGCTGGGGGGCCTGGAAGCCGGACACTCTAAGGACTGCCTAGTGTGTGCTTCAGAACTCTCAAAGTCCGCCGAAGGCGGCGCGTCAGCTTCGAAGTTCGACCTTCGAAGTTCGAAATTTTGAAATGCACTCTTAGACAGGCGCCATGTCGCGCAGGTGCTTGACGACCGTGACGAAGGTGTCGATGGCGTAGTCCACTTCGTCTTCAGTGGTGAATCGACCGAGACCGAACCGCACGTAGGCTGGCGGCACGTCGGCGCCGAGTAGCGCCTGCAGCACGTACGACGGCTGACCGGTCGCCGAACTACATGCCGACCCCGTGGACACCGCGATGTTGCCGATGCCGACGAGCAGTGACTCGCCGTCGACGCCCGAGAATCCCACGTGCAGGTTGTTCGGCAGTCGATTCTCGAGGGCGCCGTTCACGGTGACACCCGGCAAGTGTTGGCGCAGTCCATCGAGCAACCGGTCGCGGAGGGTGCGCACCCGTGCAGCTTCCTCGGTCATCGATGCGCACGAGAGCGCGCATGCGGTGCCCAGGCCCACGATGCCGGGCACGTTCAACGTGCCGGCGCGGATACCGCGCTCGTGGCCGCCGCCGACGAGCAGCGGTGACAACTCGACCCGGCGACGGATGAAAATGGCGCCACAGCCCTTCGGGCCGTAGATCTTGTGCGCCGTCAGCGACAGCAGGTCGATCTGCATCGCGTTGACGTCGATGGGAATCTTGCCGACCGCCTGCGCCGCATCCACATGGAACAACGCGCCGTGCGCATGCGCCAAGGCGCCAATCTCCGCCAGCGGTTGAATCGATCCGATCTCGTTGTTCGCCGCCATGACGCTCACGATGGCCGCCCCGGACTTGAGCGCCTCTTCGATGACGTCCAGACGCACCTGACCGGTGCGTTCGACGGGGACGAACGTGGTGCGCCAGCCCTGGGACTCGAGCACGTGCGCGACTTCGAGCACCGACTTGTGCTCGATGGCCGACACGATCAAGTGCCGGCGATCCGCGAGCGTGCGATCAGCCACGCCGCGAATGGCCAGGTTGTTCGACTCGGTGGCCCCGCTCGTGAAGAACACCTCGCGCGGCGTCGCGCCAATGGCCGCCGCCACCTGCTTGCGCCCCTCGTCAACGGCCTCCTGTGCCTTCCAGCCCCATTCGTGAGTGGACGAGGCCGGGTTGCCGAAGACCTCGGAGAAGTACGGCAGCATGGCCTCGAGCACCCGGCGGTCGACGGGTGTGGTGGCGTGGCAGTCGAGGTATACCGGCGGGCGCGGCATATCGGTATTATCGCTTAGTCCCCTGTCGAACCCAGCCGGCAGCGGTCGAGGACAAGGATGTCGAAATCTGTCCAGACCTCTGGCGCTCCCGCTGCGGTGCCTCGACGCGTCGCGTCGACGCTGGCCGACGATGCCCGCTGGTACAAGGACGCGGTCATCTATCAGATCCACGTCCGCGGCTTCTTCGACAGCAACGACGACGGCGTCGGCGACTTCGAGGGTCTCACGGAGAAGCTCGACTACATTCAGGCTCTCGGCGTGTCCGCGATCTGGCTGCAGCCGTTCTATCCGTCACCCCTGCGAGATGACGGCTACGACATCGCGCACTACCAAGGCGTGCATCCGAATTACGGAACGTCACGGGACTTCGCGCGATTCCTCGGCGAGGCGCACAGGCGCGGACTCCGGGTGATCACCGAGCTCGTCATCAACCACACCTCGGATCAGCACCCGTGGTTTCAGGCCGCGCGGCGCGCCAAGCCCGGCACGTCGAAGCGCGATTTCTACGTGTGGAGTGACACGCCCGACAAATACGCGGGTGTGCCCATCGTGTTCAAGGACACGGAACGATCCAACTGGACCTGGGACCCGGTCGCCAACGCGTACTTCTGGCATCGCTTCTTCCACCACCAGCCCGATCTGAACTTCGACAATCCCAAGGTGCAGGCCGCCGTGAAGCGTGTGATGCGTTTCTGGCTCGACCTCGGTGTCGACGGCATGCGGCTGGACGCGGTGCCGTATCTGGTCGAGCGCGAAGGCACGCAGTGCGCGAACCTGCCAGAGACACACGCGATCCTGAAGGACATTCGCCGCGAGCTCGACGCGCACTACAAGAATCGGATGCTGCTCGCCGAGGCCAACCAGTGGCCTTCGGACGTGCGCACCTACTTCGGCGACGACGACGAATGTCACATGGCGTTTCACTTTCCGCTCATGCCGCGGCTCTACATGGCCATGCGGCAGGAGGACCGCCATCCGCTCTCACAGATCCTGTGGCAGATGCCCGAGATTCCCGACGGCTGTCAGTGGGCACTGTTCCTGCGCAATCACGACGAGCTGACGCTCGAAATGGTGAGCGACGAAGAGCGTGACTACCTCTACAAGGCCTATGCCGCGGATCCGCAGATGCGGTTGAACGTCGGCATCCGGCGCCGGTTGGCGCCGTTGATGGAAAACAGCCGGCCCCAGATCGAATTGATGCACGGCCTGCTGCTCTCGCTGCCCGGCACGCCCGTGCTCTATTACGGCGATGAGCTCGGCATGGGCGACAACGTCTACCTCGGCGATCGCAACGGTGTGCGCACGCCCATGCAGTGGAGCGCCGACCGCAACGGCGGTTTTTCGCGGTCGGATCCGGCACGGCTGTACGCGCCGCCAATCATGGATCCGGTCTATGGGTTCCAGTCCGTGAACGTCGAGGCCCAGGAACGGTCGCCCCACTCGTTGCTGCAGTGGATGCGCCGGCTGATTACGCTGCGTCAGCGCTATCCGACATTTGGCCGCGGGACGATGGAACTGCTGCGCCCCACCAACCGGCACATTTTTGCCTTCATCCGGCGCTACGACAACGAAGACCCGATTCTCGTCGTCGCCAACCTGTCGAGAACAGTGCAGGCCGTGTCGCTGGACCTGACGCGCGCCGTGGGCCTCGTGCCGGTGGAGATGATGGGTGGCGTCGATCTGCCGCGCATCACGGATGCACCGTACTTCCTCACCCTCGGGCCGCACGGGTTCATGTGGCTGCTGCTCCGTCGCGAAGCACCTTCGCTCATCGACGCGCGGCTGCAGCCCCCGGCACCTGAGCCCGAGCCCGAGCAGATGCCCCTTCTCGTTGGCCCGGAGTGGCACACACTGCTCGACGGTAGCGTGCGGCATCTACTCGAGCGCCAGCACCTGCCCGTGTTCCTGCGCCGGCAGCCCTGGTTCCCGTGCCCTTCACCAGCGTTGACGCGGGTGACGATCGCCGATTGGACCGTGGTCGATGGTGGTCCCGAGCCCGTGCTCTTTGTCATCGTCACCGCCGAGTTCAAGGACGGATCGACGGCTTCGTACGCTTTACCGCTACTGGCCTCCACCGAGGAACATGGCGCCGAGATCTTGCGCCAGTCACCTGAGATGGTTGTCGCGCGACTGGCCGGGGCCCGCCGGGGCGTGCTCCACGCGAGGCTGGACGGCCCAGCCGGACGAGCGCTGCTGTCGGCCGTCATGGCCGAACGACGGACGACGATGCGCCGCGGCGCGCTCGTGGGCGTCAGGTTGCCGGACTTCGATCGCCTCGGCCTGCCACAACTCATTCAGGAACTGCCGAGCGCGCCGTTCGATTTCGACACGCGTCATTCGTCGGCGGCATTCGGCGAACGCGTCGTCCTGAAGGCCGAGCGTCGCCTGTGGCCGGGGCTCAGCCCCGAAGTCCACGTCGCGCAGGCGCTGCACGCCGACAGCCAGCAGTTTCCGTTGCCGCTCGTCGGCGGCTTGCTCGAATACCGTGGCGTCGACGGCGTCAGCAGCCCCATCGCGCGCGTCGAGGCGTACGCGCCCCACCAGCTCGATGGCTGGCGCCAGGCCCTGGTCGAGCTCGCGCGATTCCTCGAAGCACCGGAAGCGACGGACGCACCACCACCGTTGACGAACACCCGCTGGATTGACGCGCCTGCGGCCGCAGGGCCGCATCAAGCGACAGGATTCCTGCCGATCATTCGGACAATCGGTCAGCGGACGGCCGAATTGCACCTGGCTCTCCGCGCCAATCAAACGCGAATCAGTGGCGAACAGCGTGTCAGCGCCGAAGGCGATCCGCAGGTGCTGGCGAGCGGCCTGACGCGCACGTGGGATCGGATCCGCGCACATCTCGCGATCCAAGCAGCGACGGACGGCCGCGTGGCGGAGCTCGCGGTCAGTCTTCAGGCCGCTGGTCCCGGCGTCTCCGATCGGATTCAGGCGGCGGCGCAACAGCTCGACCGCCTCACGATGCCGATTCCGCTGCACGGCCGCCTCGAGCTGCCGCGCATGCTGATCCACGAGGGCGAGATCACGTTCATCGATCCGGCGAGTGATCCCAACATGTCGCCCGCAGAACGGTTGCGACCGCAGAGCCCCATCGCCGATCTCGCGAGCCTGTTGTGGTCGCTGTCGGTGGCGGCACGGCTAGGCGCGGAGACTCGCAGCGCGACCATGCCGCCGCCGCACGATCGTCTCTTTGGCTGGTCTCGAAACTGGGCCGCCTGGATGGGATCGAGCTTCCTGTCCGCCTATCGATCGCACGCCGAATCGCTCGTGCCGGCGGATTCCTCCGCGTTCCTGAACGAGCTGACCTTGCAGCTATTCGTGACGGGATTCCGTGATCTCGAAGCCTGCGCCGGCCGCGGTCCCGCGCGCGTCGCGCTGGCTCTGGGCACCGCATTGGACGTGTTCGACGAACGAACCTAGACGTCGGGTCATTGGATCATCGGGTTATCGGGTCATTGCATCGGGGCAGTGCATCGGGCAGCGAACATCGGCCCGTTGTTGACCCCGCACAGAATGCTACGACTGTCGCCTGCCGCGTCAACACGCGCAGCGGAATTCACCATGGGGGCCTGGAGGCGCTTGGCAGGGCGTCGGCACCGATCCGACATCGCCAGACGCTTGGCAAAGAGCACTCGCTGCGTCTAGAGACCGGTCACGCATTCACCAAGGAGGCATAGAGGCGCTCGGCAGGCGTCGACAAAAATCCGACATCGACCGAGGCTTGGCAGAGAGGACTCGCTGCGTCTAGAGAGAGGTCACGCACTAACCATGGGGGGCGTGGGGCGCTCGGCAGGAGTGGAGACCAATCCGACACCGCCGGCCCAGCGATCAAAGGACGATGCTTCGTACTCCGTCGATCAGGCGGGGGACGTTGAAGTTGATCAACAGTCCCTGTGGCGTGCCTGATAGCTTGAGGTACGTCAGCAACTGTGCCGAATGGATGGGCGCCAGCCGATCGACGCACTTGATCTCGACGATGACGGCCCCGTCGACGAGCAAGTCGAGGCGGTACCCGCAGTCGGTCGGAAGGCCCTTGTAGTTGATGGGCAGCGGGACCTGTTGAAGGAACGGCACGCACCTCAGCGTCAGCTCGTACGCCAGACAGCGTTGATAGACGGACTCGAGAAGCCCAGGGCCCAGGACTTTATGGACATCAATGGCACTGGCAATCACCGCGCCGGCGAGCGGATTCGGCGTGTACCCCACGGGTCCAGGCCAATGCACAAAACGTGCTCAAAGTAAGCTACGCAGAAGAACGCTGTCCTTGATCCGAGGTTGCAGATTTCGCGATCGCGATCTAGCACCCGCAACACGCCGCAGACCTTTCGTCAGATCCGAGACGGATGCCGGATCGATGTTCGACTCCTGCCCAGCGCCTTCATGTCTCATGGTGAATTCGTCAGCGGCCTTTAGACGACGCAGGTGCTCTTCGCCAAGTGACCGATATCGGATCGGTGTCGACTCCAGCCAAGCGCCTCCATGCCTCCATGGTGAATCACGATACGCGTTCAGACGCGTGGGGCGAACTGACTACTCGGTTTTTGCGACGACGGGCGTGCTGGCGATGGCGGCTTTGAGGGTGTGCCAGGACAACGACGCGCACTTGACGCGCATTGGAAATTCGCGGACGCCGGAAAGCACCGCGAGCTTGCCGAAGGAATCGGCGTCAACAGCGTGCTCGATGGGTGTGGTCAGGAGCGCGTGCATCCGATCGAACAGATGGAGCGCGTCAGGGACCGTGTGACCTTTGACGGCTTCCGTCATCAGCGACGCGGATGCCTTCGAAATCGCGCAGCCCGACCCCTCGAAGCGCACGTCGCGAATCGTGTCGCCTTCGAGAATGAGGTACACCGTCAGCTTGTCGCCACAGAGCGGGTTGTGCCCGTGCGCGGCGTGGTCGGCACCCTCCAACTTCCCGAAGTTTCTGGGACGCCGGTTGTGGTCGAGGATGACCTCTTGGTACAGGTCGGTGAGCTCAGACATGGTTCAGAAGAACCCTAGCTGCAGCTTGGCTGCTTCGGACATCCGGTCTTTGTCCCACGGCGGCTCCCAGACGATCTCGACCGTGGCATCGGACACGCCCGGCACGGCCTTGACCTTGTAG
>Ga0068859_100008073_pt1 | contig 10672 bp, 10 predicted proteins | sample KBSSwiS22_FD_66585 | JGI IMG/M metagenome (GOLD analysis project Ga0068859, IMG submission 66585) | Switchgrass rhizosphere microbial communities from Kellogg Biological Station, Michigan, USA - KBS Switchgrass S2-2 | ecosystem: Host-associated > Plants > Roots > Rhizosphere > Soil ... | reverse complement strand
GGGTAATATGAGATTAGTAAAGAAGAAAGGAGTGGCTGATAGCATAATGGAATACCATGGTTACCTGAAATTAGTAGAAGTACAAAAGGACTTATATGTAAATGCAGCCAATGCCTGTATCCAATCAATGTATAACATATACGATATTGGCGCTTTAAAAACCATCTTCCGCAATGATACTTTATTTAATCCTGACCTGGCATACATAGACCTGAAACTGCGCACCACTGATCCAGATGAATTAAAAAAATTTAATGCCCTTTTGGAGACAGAAAAAGTTATGGGTTTTTCTTATAGAAACTATATGATCCGCATTCAGGAAAAGACAGAAAAACTATATAAATTTTTGACCGAAAAATATAATATTAAAGAGGAAGAATAGATTTTGTTTTAGATACTTAATGATCCAGCACGGAACCATCAAAAGGATCCCACATTTCGGGAAATTCCCATTCAGGCACGCCTCGTTCATTCTCTATAATATTATCATCTAACTCCAGTCCGAGTCCAGGTTCGTCAATATTTCCTTTTAAAATGATATGGCCATCCGTCATAACCAATGGTTTTTTGATATAGCTTTTACCGAGATAACTTCTCTGCACTTTGCTGTCTTTGGGAGCTGCCTGCAAACTTGGTATCTCATGCGCCACAAGATTAGGAATAGAAGCCATTACATGCATAGATGCAATGGCGCCGACAATACCTTCTTTTGCATGGGGCAACATGCCTGCATAAAATGCTTCCGCCATTGTAGCAATGGCTTTCATTTCTGTAATGCCGCCGCAATGTGTGATGTCAGGTTGTAAAAAAGAAGCAGCACCCTGCACCAACAGATCTCTGAATTGCCATTTGGTAACCATTCTTTCACCCGTTGCAAATGGTATGTATGTTTTCTTCGACATCTCTGCCATTAATGGCAGGTTCTGATGTTGTATGGGTTCTTCATAAAACCAGGGTTGAAATTGTTCCAGCGCTTTAATGATGAGCATTGCATTCTGTGGTTCATGATCAGCGTGCAGTTCAATACCCATATCTACTTTAGGTCCTATTACCTCACGGATCGCTTTTACATTTTCAACTATTCCCTGTATAAAATCAGGATTTTCTGCATAACGTGCCAATCGTCCGCGGCTTGATGTTACACCTACTTTCATCGATTGATAACCTTCAGCAATTACCTGCTTTGCTGCTTCAGGTGTTTGCGCCTGTCCATATAAACGGATACGGTCACGGGTCGGACCACCGAGTAATTCATACACCGGTACACCCAATGCTTTTCCTTTTATATCCCACATGGCAATGTCAACTGCAGATAATGCACTTGTCAATACTATATCACCACGATAAAAAGCATGACGATATATCGCCTGCCAGTGAAAGGCAGGTCTCCGGGGATCTTTACCAATAAGATAGGCTTCGAGTTCTTTGATCGCAGCCATCACCGTTGTGATCCTTCCTTCCACTGTGCCTTCCCCAATACCAATAATACCAGCATCTGTATGAAGTTTTACAAAAATGGTGCGCAATGAATGAACAGGAATTATCTCCAGCTTAGTTATCTTGATCGCATCTTTCGGATCAACTAATGCAAGATGGGGATTGAATGGAGTTTCAAATGATTCTTTTTTAAAATTGTGTCCGAAGCTTTGTTCGGAAAGCAGCACTCCAGCCATGCCAGCTGATAAATTTTTCAATAAATTTCTTCTGGATACATTTTGTTTCATTGCATTAGTTTTGGCAGTAATCGTATAAAAACTGTTTTCAGCAATTTACAAAGGAATAATGGTGAAGCAACATTTAAGATTCCGGTAGAAGTTAAAAATTTTTTGATAGTAATTTTCTTTCACTACTTTTTGTATTTTTACAATTCACCAAAGAAAAGGAGGTATTCATGCAATCTACAGATATGACATGGACCCCTTCGGTAACTTTTTAGTTCGCCGGATAAGTCCGCAAAATATTCTGACAGCCATCTCGCTTTAAGCCAGATGGCTTTTTATTTCATTTACAACGGGAATAAATTTGATTATAGTTTTATCGGATTAATGTAACGGTACCTTTCAGCATAAGATTAATTTCTTTAAATGTAATAAGATAAACATAGGTGCCTGAGGGTTGTAATATTCCATTTATTTTACCATCCCATGAAACGATATCTTCAACACAATGATAAACCAGTTGACCATTTCGATTAAATAGGCTTACTGTGGCTCCAAAGGAAGGATCAAGAAATGGAATTTTCCAACTATCATTTTTGCCATCACCATTCGGAGTAAATGCCGTAGGAACATAAATGCCTGATACCACTTTCACCTGTACATTATCTGCATTGTTGCATCCATATGTGGAGGTTGCAGAAAGAGTATAAGTGATATCATTAGTTGCAGAAACCACGGGATTTAAAATGCTGGCATCATTTAAATAATTAACCGGTGTCCATACAAATTGAATGCTCTCCCCTTCTGCTTTACCTGCTAATGTGGTTGTATTGCCCGTAAGAATGATACGATTTGGCCCGGCATCTACTGTAGGTCTTGGATGCACATTTATAATAAGACTATTGGAAGCAATGCGACAGGATGAAATATTTGCAACACTTGCCTCAATAACAGTAAGACGATACCAATAATTGTCCGCTTTGACTGTTGGTAAACGCAAGTATGAAGTGGAGTTAGCGCCAGGAATATCTTTCCAGCTTGCCCCACTATCTGTGCTTACCTGCCATTGATATATCGGAGAAGTATAAGCAGAAGATGCAGATCCATCGAAAGTATAGCTGTTAATATTGCCTTCGCAAACATTTATTGTATCTGTATTGCCTTGTATATTGGCATTGATCTTTGCACCACATGGTCGAAAGGTAATATCATCAAGTGCAATATCATTTCCAATTCCTCCCGGCGCATTATTTGTCATTCTCAAAACTATCCGGGGATTATTTACCGGTGTTGTAAAAAAGAATCCATACTGCTTCCATACAGGAGCGGCTGTTACAGGAATATCACCACTATTAAATTGAGCTAAAACCACTCCACCGGGAGTTTCAATTTTAAAAGTAATATTGGGCATAATACTATTGCGGTTCATAACATTCATTATCCATGCAGCAAATTCGTAGGTGGTATTGGGACAGAGATCAGTTACGGTTGTCACAAAAAAATCTCCCGGAGCATAAGAAGCATTTACCAGCATAAAAGATCCGTTGCCGGTATGATCGCCGGTAACTGTATACCAGGAATTATTGAAACAATTGGAAGTATAGTTTGTAATGGTATAATATCCATCATTAGGGCATGATGAAGGAAGGTAGATATAGCTACCGGATGGAACATAACTGGAAGCACCGCTGGAATTGCCAAAGGTTATATTTACAGCAGGATCACCAAGGCTCCCATTACAAAGTTGTGCATTTGTATTTATGAAACTTAAAACAGTTAATGACAAAAGCAATGACCGAAAAAAATAGAAATGTTTGCAAACGTCTGGTACAGGCACATCAGCGGATTTAAAAAGCCTCAAAATAAGACAATTATTTTCATTACCATTATCTTTGATCGATTCACAAGTACATATGCTGCATTGAAAAAACTCTTCATGAAGAAAAATTTTTTTATAGCACTGGAGGGCATTGATGGAAGTGGAAAAAGCACACAGATAAAGCCATTGGCCGAAAAATTAATAGAGGGAAATTTTCCAGTTTACACCACTGCTGAGCCTACCAGTAGCCGAATCGGTTTAATGATCAAGGATATCTTTAAGCATAAAATGGAAGCTGATCATAGAACAATCGCAGCTCTCTATGCGGCAGACAGGTTAGAGCATGTGTTAAATAAAACCGATGGCATTTTAAAAAAACTTATCGAAGGCTATATAGTAATCTCTGATCGTTACTATTTTTCATCGTATGCCTATCATGGCACACACATGTCAATGGACTGGGTGATCCAGGCAAATTCCCTATGTGCGGACATCCTTCGCCCCGATTTAAATATTTTTATTGATGTGCCCCCCGAAGTTTGCATGGAACGTTTATCAAAGAACCGGGATACAATTGAACTTTATGAAAGCCTGGACAATTTAAAAAGAGTCAGAGAAAAATATCTTGAAGCATTCGATAAACTCCGGTCGGAAGAAAATATTTTTATAGTCAATGGTGATCGTCCCTCGGAAGCCATTTTTTCAGATATATGGAGTAAAATAGAATCGATACCCACCTATTCTTCCCATTCATAATTACTTATTAATCTGTTCTTCTTTTTTTCACATTTTAACAGGCTGGCATAATATTTTCGACATACAAAGTGTAACAACATTTCTGCAGGGGTGATAGAAAAATTAATAAAATTGGAACTGATTTTATTATCCTATCCGAGAGAGACCCTCAATACCTGAACCGGGTAATGCCGGAGAAGGAAGCAGAAATAAACAAGGAGTTCTGGTATCACTTACCGGAACTCTTTTTTGCACTAAGATTATTAACCCAAACTTTCATTATGACTAACACTAATAAAACCGAGGCAGATTATATTGCTGAAGAAGCCGACACTCCATTGTACGAAGTGTTCAAATTACAAGTTCAGCATATTTATGATGCAGAAAAACAGTTAATAGAATCTTTCCCGGTAATTATGGATGCGGCTACTAACCAGGATCTGAGAGAACAATTGCAGGATCATTTTAATCAAACAGGAAAACATGTTACCCGACTTGAAGAGATCTTCGGCATCATGGGAATTAAGACGCAAGAAAAAAAATGTGAGGCGATGAAGGAACTTGTAGCAGAAATAAGAATGGTTATTAAAGAAACTGAACTGGGTAGCAGTACAAGAGATGCAGCGTTAATAATGGCGGCTCAAAAAATTGAGCATTATGAGATTGCAACTTATGGAGGGCTTGTTCAGTTTGCTACATCCATGGGGTTTGAAACCATTACTTCATTACTTGATCAAACGTTGCAGGAGGAAAAGGATTCAGATATTTTACTTTCAGATATTGCCGATAAAAAAGTAAACTGGTTGGCTGAGACAGAAGCGAAATGATCTCAATTTCCCAGGAAGCTGCGCAAAGAATTAAAGTTGCTCAATGTTCTTAAACGGCTAATTGCCTTATCTTTTATCTGCCGTACTCTTTCAGGAGTAATATCTAATTTCTGAGCAATGTCTTCAAGACTCATGGGATATTCTATTCCTATCCCAAAAAAATAGCAAATGGTTTCCTTTTGTCTTTCTGAAAGTATTTTGAGTGAACGTGCCACTTCAGTCTGCAATGATTCAGTGTGGCATAAATTCTTTTCTGTTTTTTCAGCATTATGATTTTCAAGAGTATCAAGCAAGCTCGTATCCTCATCTTCCGATAAAGGAGTATCAAGGCTTACATGACGATCCTTATGACTTATACTTTGCATTACATCTTCTACGTCCATATTTAATGATTCGGCCAACTCTTCTGCCGAAGGGGCTCTTTCCAACTGCTGCTCAAGCATGGACTGCGCTCTTTGAATACGACCATTCAGCGCTACTTTATTTAAAGGCAGTCTTATCATTCTTGCATGTTCGGCAAGTGCATGCAAAATATTCTGTCTTATCCACCACACAGCAAACGAAATGAATTTAAAGCCGCGGGTATCATCAAAACGTTGAGCTGCTTTTATTAAACCAAGATTTCCTTCATTGATAAGATCGGGAAGTGAAAGTCCCTGCCCCTGATATTGTTTTGCTACCGATACAACAAAACGAAGATTTGCTTTAGTTAGTTTATCCAGCGCATTTTTATCTCCTTTTTTAATAAGGCCGGCAAGTCTTACTTCTTCATCGGGACTGATCATTTCAACTTTTGAAATTTCCTGCAAATATTTTTCAAGACTTGGAGATTCACGGTTAGTGATTGAATTACTGATCTTGAGTTGACGCATGCTCATAACGCTCTGTTTTGTTTGTTAACGTAAAGTATTAGATCAAAACTTAGAATTCGTTGGGTAGGAAGACACAAAGGAACGTAGTGTGGAAAGTGGGAAAAATAGAACACTCTGTCATTCAACTGTAATAGTTGTGATGCAGATCATGTAGTGATTGAACTACAGCTAAGAAAATTAATAGTCTATCGTCTTTTTGAGTCAGTAAAACCTTTTTAGTAATTCGCAAGAGATATTGTAAAAAATCATCGTATCTGGCCTGCATTTTAAATTAAAACACGTAGAATTTATACCCATTTAAATCACATAACAATATGCCGATGCCCTTTAAAAAATAAGTTCAGTACTTTTACCAGAAATCCTCAAAATGAATCTTTTTGTTGCCGGCCTTCCGTATGATCTTGATGATGCGGAGCTCATGGAAATTTTTGAAAAATTTGGTGTGGTAAATTCAGCCAAAGTCGCCATGGATAAAGAAACAGGAAAAAGCAGGGGCTTCGGCTTCGTAGAAATGAAAGAAGACAAAGATGGCAAAGAAGCCATTGAACACCTGAATGATATTTCACTTGGAAAAAAACCACTTGTTGTTAAGCAGGCAGATGATCGACCTGGTGGAGGCGGTGGCGGCTATCGATCCGGTAATAGTGGTGGAGGTGGTGGTTATAACAGGCCTCCCCGTAACGACCGCGACCGTAATCGAAACCGATATTAACTTCAATTATTATTTAATTGTTGCGAATATTATCAGCCTGAAAATTATTTTGGGCTTGCATTATTTTTAATTCCGCTTCAAGACTTGTTGTAATGCATTTCATAAGCAAAATAAAATTACTGGTCATTACATTTTGTTTTTCTATTCCGGCTATGGCCTGGTGGGGAGCTACCGGTCACCGCATAGTAGGAAAGATTGCGGAAAATTATCTTACTCCAAAAGCAAAAGCAGACATTGCACAAATATTAGGCACTGAATCATTGGCGATGGCAAGTAACTGGGCTGATTTTATTAAATCTGATTCAAACTATGATTACCTCAGCCCCTGGCATTATAGTGATATGAAACAAGGACTGAGCTTTAATGAATTCAAAAACGAATTACAGCATGACACTGCAACAAATGCTTATAACAAACTTAACTTTCTAATAAAAGAATTAAAGAAAAAACAATTACCTGCTGATAAGAAACTACTGTATTTGCGGCTGCTTATTCATATTGCAGGAGATATACATCAACCTTTACATATTGGCAAACCTGAAGATTTAGGTGGAAACCGGATCAGAGTTTTGTGGTTTGGCGACTCTACCAATCTGCATAGTATATGGGATGATAAACTGATCCAATTTCAGAATTTAAGTTATACCGAATATAGTGAGGCAATAAATCATACAAAGTTGAAACAAAGAACAGATTGGCAAAAACAACCTATGATCGAATGGTTTTTCGAAACCTACCAGCTTGCAGGTAAAATATATGCTGAAATTAATCGCCCTGTTCCAAGATTAAGCTATCGCTATAACTTCGATCATATCGATCAGCTGAATCAACAGCTATTAAAGGCCGGTGTACGCCTGGCTGGATTATTAAATGAAATTTTTAAGTAGCAGTTTCTTCTACATGGATAATTTACATCATTCAATAGATATTAAGTGTAGCTCTCCGGCTGCTTTTTTATTTTAAGACAATTGGTTTGCATTTGAAATGACCATATTCTTAAATTGCTTAAATTTATTAACTGCCTTTCTTTAAAAATCTTTCAAAACGATTAGCTATGAATACCAGCAGGAGAAATTTTATTAAAACTACAGGAGCAGGAACATTGGGTTTAAGTTTTTTACCTGCAGTAAATAATATCAATAATATATTAGGATTCGATGCCCCATTTTATCTTCCACGGGCAAGCCCTGAATCACAGGGAATTTCGTCAGGTGCTATAAGAAATTTTATAAAAGCAGCAAATGCTTCCGGTATCGGGTGGCATAGCTTTATGCTTTTAAGACATGGAAATGTGGTTGCTTCAGGTTGGTGGAAACCATTTGGCCCTGAATATAAACACACTTTATACTCTCTCTCAAAAAGTTTTACAAGTACAGCTATAGGCATGTTGGTAAATGATGGAAAGCTTAAAGTCGATGATCTGCTTATATCATTTTTCCCTGATGATCTTCCTGATAATGTAAGTGATAATCTTAAAAAGATCAGGATCAAACATGTTCTCACTATGAACACTGGTCATGGAGAAGATACTATTCCAAAAATGAGAGGAGGCGGCGACCCCCGACCATGGACTAAAATTTATTTTGAACAGCCTGTACAATATGAGCCGGGAACTCATTTTCTTTATAATACCGGCAATACATATATGCTTGGGGCTATTGTATATAAATTAACCGGTAAAACTTTAGAAGAGTTTTTAGCACCCCGATTATTTCAACCATTGGGTATAAAAAATTATGATTGGGAAAAATCACCGCAAGGTTTAAATACTGCAGGATGGGGATTGCGTATAAAGACTGAAGACATTGCAAAGTTTGGACAGCTTTATTTACAAAAGGGTAAATGGGAGGGCAAACAAATACTATCGGAGAATTGGATAAAAGAAGCAACCAGTTATCAAACTAAATCACAGGAAGGAAATGGTGATTGGGCGCAGGGATACGGTTACCAGTTTTGGCGCTGCAAGCCAGGTTTCTATAGAGGTGATGGAGCTTTTGGTCAATATTGTATTGTAATGCCTGAACAGGATGCTGTATTGGCGGTAACAAGTGAAAGCTGGGACATGCAAAAATCAATGACGACCATGTGGGAAAACTTATTACCTGCTATGCAAGCAACAGCTTTACCCGAAAATCAAACGGAGTATGCATCATTAAAAGAAGATATTAATAATCTTGTTCTTCCAGTTGCAAAAGGTTCTCTCCTCTCCTCTTCAACGTCTAAATACAATGACAAAAAATATAAGATCAGCAGCAATGATTTTGGAGTAACCGAACTTCAATTTAAACTATCAAAAGATGATTGCAAGCTGGTAATAAAAAAAGATAATGCAGAAACAACGATAAAATTTGGCTGGGAAAACTGGATAACGAATAAAGACACGATAGTTTATCCTTTTAAAGTAGCGGCCCGGCTTCATATGCCTTCGAAGATCGCCGGAACTGCTACGTGGATAAATGACAATACGCTTCAATTGAATTGCAGATTTGTAGAAGCTATGCATGGAGATAAAGTGACCTGTGTTTTTGATGCTGATAGATTATCTGTTTCGTTTTTAAATAGTGTGGCAGAAAATACAAAAACCGAGACTGAAAGCCGGAAAAGTTTATCCGGAACTATATAATCATTTTAACGGCACGATTTTTTAAAAGAAAACATATGGATCATAAAGAAAAATTGGAACAATTGCACAAAGAATCCCTTCAGCGGTTTGAAGAATATTTAAAAGCGAAAGGAGAAGTGAGCAAAGAACATCATGAAAAAATACATGAAGCAAAAAAGAACTGGCAATTGGCCTGGAGCAAAATGATGGAAGCCCTTATTGTACTTGAAAATCTTGAATTATAATTTCACTCTCTATTTTAATTCTCTGCAATAGTTAGCCACATTTTATTCACAGAGATTTTTCCACATTTATTGAAGCAGCTTGATATGAACTACTTTTATATAAAGTAAAAGCATCCCATGAAAAATAGAAATGCAAGCCGCTTCCTGATCATGATCTGCTGCGCCTTATTCAGCGGAACATTTTTGTTTGCACAAAATAAACTCAAGACCAAGTATAATAATTCCAGCATCCAGGCCGGCATTGAAGTAGGTTCAAAGGGAGTAAAGCTGAGCATATTGGAAATTGGCAAAAACGCTAAGACAAGCGGCGCTTTCAATATTTTAAAAGATACCTCAGTAAACACTGATTTTATTTCTTTTTCCCAACCCACATTCCAGGCTACATTAAACGGGCTTTATGGACTATATATAACTGCGACCAAAGAATATAAGATCCCTTCTGACAGAGTCTTCACCGTTGTAAGCAGTGGCGTAAAAGTGCAGGCCGAAAAAGAAAGCAAATCATTGTTTGTGAGCCGGCTTATTGATTCATTTAAATTAAAAATCAATGATGATCAACGGAAAGTTGAAGTGGTGGATGTAATCCAGGAAGCAAAATTATCTCATCTTGGTATTGTTCCCGAATCAAAACGCTACACAACTTTTTTAATTGATATAGGTAGCGGTAATACAAAAGGCGGCTATTTTCCAAATGGTAATACAGATTATTTTAAGCTTTTTCAATTAAGCTGGGGCACCAAAAGTGTAGCCAATGCAACAGAGAAAAAATGTGAAGACGATAAAAGCCTGGCAAATTTTAACAGGCAACTTACCCGTGTATTACAAACTGCTGAGAATACAGATATCATTTATGCAGTGAATGAAAGTGGCTCCTACCCTGCCAGTGATATTATTGCTTTTAGTGGTGGTATTGCATGGTCAGTTGCTACGCTCCTGCATCCTGAGCTTATCGACAACTCTATCGTGCCGGTTACTTTTGATGAAGTAACAAAATTCAGCCAGAAATTATATACTGATACCATTTTATATACAGATAAATGGATCATTAAAAATCTTATGGATAAAACGTTGGACAATGATGCTATCGCTAATGAAGTAAAAAGAGTTCACTTTGTATTTGATCAAAGATCATTAATGTCAGGAACCGGATTGTTATTAAAGATCATGCGCCAGTTTGAAGGCATTTATGAAAAGAAACAATT
>Ga0068859_100008068_pt1 | contig 10676 bp, 10 predicted proteins | sample KBSSwiS22_FD_66585 | JGI IMG/M metagenome (GOLD analysis project Ga0068859, IMG submission 66585) | Switchgrass rhizosphere microbial communities from Kellogg Biological Station, Michigan, USA - KBS Switchgrass S2-2 | ecosystem: Host-associated > Plants > Roots > Rhizosphere > Soil ... | reverse complement strand
GCGTAGACCGACCCCTGAGCGAGGCCGTCGTCGGTCGTCCAGACGCGGTAGCTGAGCTCCGGTGCCGTCGCCGCCAGAAGGCTCGCGAGCAGGAGTGCAGCGGCCAAGAAGGCCCCTCCTCGGGGGAGCGGAGGATTCCACACGTGTGGTCGAGCGGCAATCCCCTCTATGGGAGGCGCCGTCCCTGATCGGTACGTTCCCGGCATCGCCAGGGAGGTGCCGCATGAGATCGCTCGCTTACGCCTGCGTCGTTCTCGCCAGCGCTTTTCCAGCCGTCGCGGGGCGTGTCGCACCGCCCCCGCGCGTCGCCGCGCACCCCGAGGCGATCGCCCGTACTCCGGCGAGCTACATGAAGCCGGCCTCCGATCCGCTCACGACGATCTCGGCCGTGGCCCGGTGCAGTGACGAACGGCCCCGCGCGTCGGATGTCGTCTTCAGCTGGGAGGTGAAGCACGACGGGATCCTGGCCGTTCGTGTCGACATCACCGAGTACGCCGACGGCTTCGCCGCCGGACAGTTCGTCAGCTCCGGCGAGCTGCCCCCGAAGTCCCGTCGCTTCGACTGGCCGGACGCCGGTGCCGGCGTCTACTACCAATGGCGCCTTCTCATCCGCCGGGGCGACGGCTGGGAGTACGCGGGCAACGGCCGCTTCGAGTCCCCCATCTGCGCGAAGGACGACGACCACGAAGAGAGCGGGGAGCGGGAATGAGAGCCGCAGCGCTCACGGCCGCCCTGCTCCTCGCCTCCCCGGCGAGCGCGCAGATCATCGGCATCACCGACGTCAACCCGAACACGACCAGCAGCTCCAGCGGCGCCGGCGGCCGGATCAACGGGATCGCCGTCGATCCCACGAACAAGAACATCATGTATGCCGCCAGCGAGTACGGCGGCCTCTTCAAGAGCGTGAACGGGGGGTTGAATTGGTTCGCCCTCGCCGGCCACGTTCCGGTCGTGACGTGGGACGTGGAGGTCAACCCGGCGAATCCGCTGCGCGTCTACGCCACCTCGTTCTACGACGGCCGCATCCCCTCGCGCTCGGGGATCAACGTCAGCGCCGACGGAGGAATCACGTGGGGCCGGCCCCTAACGGCCGTGCCGCCGCCCGGACTCTGCGCCAACCCCGCCGACCAGACGGAGCTGTCCGCGTTCGGCATCGCCATCGATCGGGCGAACCCGAACAGGATCTACATCGGGACCAGCTGCGGCCTCGCCATCAGCGACGACGCGGGCGATACCTGGGCCTACACGGCGCCGGCCCTCGGGAGCGGCCACCGCGTGTGGGACGTGGTCTCCGCGGTACCGAACATTCCCGACGTGTGTGGCGACAACGGCCACTACTGGATCGTCGGCGGCGTCTGGTATACGGGGAGCGGCCTGCCGATGGGGCGATGCTCCCTCGCCGCCTCGCCGTACTTCTCGGACCCCCCGAGCCTGATCGCGACCGTCGACAAGAAGGTCTTCGAAGCGCCCACCGGGATCAACTGGCAGGAGACGCGCGAGAACCCCGCACCCCAGGGGCGGGTGCCGTTCGTGGAGACGAACAAGCGCTCGGGGGGATCGGGGGCGCTCTTCGATCTCTGGTTCGGCGACGTGGGGCTGCACCGGGTGACGTGCGACTCGGCCCTGAGCGGCATCAAGTGCGGAACGGGAAACACGCCCGCCTGGAAGCCCGCCTACACGTGCTACGTCGGCGGCCAAGTGTGCACCGCGGACTCGCAGTGCCCGGTGGTCAACAACAACGGCAACCATTGCTATCACGCGGGCTACTCGTGGAATTGGGGAGGACACGTGGACATGGGATCGATCGCGTTCGATCCCACCGCCGCGACCGACGCCTGCCCGCTCATCAACGCCAACGACGGCGGCGTCTACGTCAACACGCTCACGACGAGCCCGGGCTGCCACGATGCGTACTGGCAGCAGCCGACCGTGACGCCGCACGCGCTCCTCATCTACACCGCGGCGGGGGCGAATCTCGCCGGCACGGCCGACGATCACATCATCTTCGGGACGCAGGACAACGGTATGTTCCTGACCACGAACGCGAAGCCCGATGCCCCCTTCTACTGGACGCCGACGGGAGGGGACACGTTCACCACGATGGCCTCGAGCGAAAACGGAGGCACGTTCCTCCACACGAACGGCGGCCGCCAGTACACGAAGGTGAGCAACGACGCCTGGAACGGCGCCAACATGAACGCGTACCCACCGACCGGCACCGACAACGGGTTCAACTTCACGAAGATGATGGCGAAGTGGGGCGTGAAGAGCTACGCCCTGCTGACCGTCGATTACACACCTTCCGGTGGAAGCCCCTCCGATGGTGGCCTCTACGTGACGGGGGACATCGACGCGGTGCCGATCGCCTGGACCGAGCTCGGGAACGCGACCGAGCCCCAACAGAACACCGTGGGGACCTGTAGCGACTACCCGCCGCGACAATGCACCGGTGCCACGCCCTGCGGAGGCGCCGCCACGTGCTACAAGCGAGCTCCCTGCGCCGTGTATACCGCCGGCAACTCGGCGACGTTCTACGTAAGGACCGGGAACTGCAACGGCGACGGGTTCACCGACGAGCTGTGGAAGTTCAGCGGCACGACCCCGAGCGACGCTTGGACGAAGGTCGCGCTCCCGAACGGGCGCGGCGTCGGCGTGGTCGCCGTCGATCCGAACGATGCGAACCGGCTCTACGTCTCGGCGGTCACACCGAACGACGCGCCCTTCTACGTCTCGACGAACGGCGGGACATCCTGGACGCCGCTCGATGCCCTCACCAACATCATGATCGGCGGCGGGGAGTTCCCGATCAAGAACCAGCGCGGGTACACGTTCGACATCAACATGCCCGGCTACCTCCAGCCCTCGTTCATCGCCGTGGATCCCTTCGACGGCGACAACCTCATCGCCGGCGGGCGCGACTCAGGTGTTTTTTACTCCACCGACACGGGCGAGACCTGGACGCGCGTCACCGACCCGGTCAACCCGCAGCTCTCCGGGCGGCCGCACATCCCACGCCCGAAGCACGCCTACTTCTCCGAGTCGGACCACAGCAAGTCGATCTTCGTGGCGAGCCAGGGGAAGGGTCTCTGGCGCCTCGACGTCTGCCGCGCCGACATCAGCGAGCCCGACGACACGTCGGCGACGGCGAAGACGTACGCGCCGGGGCCGCAGCAGTTCCACAGCCTCTGCGGCACGGGCGACGTGGACTACGTCAAGTTCACGGTGACGCAGAGCACCTCGATGACGCTCGCGACCTACGGGGCCGTGGGAGGCGATACGACGCTTCGCCTCCTGAATTCTTCACTGCAGCAGATCGACTCCAACGACAACTCCGCGGAGAGCTCTTACGCGAGCATCGAGCGAACGTGCCAGCCCGGATCGGCGCTCACGCCGGGGACGTACTACGTGGCGGTCGAGGACTTCCAGTCGAACGACACGCTCGATCTGTACGGCCTCGAAATCTTTGGCACCCCGTGCTGCGGGGACGGCAACGTGAACGCCGACGAGCCCTGCGACGGCAGCGCGTGCTGCACGGCGTCGTGCACGTTCGCCGAGACCACTACGCCATGCGATGACGGGGACGTGTGCACGACGGTTTCGGTCTGCAACCCGGTGCATCAGTGCGAAGGCTTCCCGCTCGGCGCTCCGTCCTCCGTGACCGGCGCGTTCTCCGGGACGTCGTTCACTTGGCCGCAGGACAATCAAGCCACCGGGTACGACGTCGTGCTCGGAAGCCTCGACCTCCTCCGAGCGACAGGAGGGAACTTCTCGATCGCGACCGCGGAGTGCGAAGCGGACGATGCGCCGGCCACGTCCGTCGATCTCGGCTGGTTCACGCCACCGCCGGGAACGGCGTACTTCTTCCTCGTGCGCGGGGTGAACTGCACCTTGCAGGGCCCGTTCGACGAGCCGGGCGACGTCACCCAGGCCGGGCCTCGCGATGACGAGATCTTCGGTTCGGGCGTGAGCTGCGTACCGTGACCATCGACGGCGCTCCTGTCCGAGGCGCGACGGCTCGCGCGATCCCCGTCTCCGCGCGCGCACGTCACGGGTGGATCATGACTTTCTTCTTGCCGTCGATGCGGTAGATGCCGAAGTCCCGCCGGTCCGTCGTGAGGATGAGCTGCGTCTTCAGATCTTCGGCGAGCACCACGAGAGGCGAGGATTTCGCCCCATGGCTAGAGTTAATTCCCTCCCTCGAACGGGGTGAACACCTCATTCGGTTCCAGCGCCGCGCGATTTAGTCTGTCCTTTTCACGGGCTGCGTCGTCGTCTCTCCTCTCGTGAGCCGCGGGCAGCCGGTCCTTCGCGGCGCCCCACACGGCCGCAAAGAAAGTGGTTGTCATGGCCCAGAAATCCGTTTTTTGCATTGCCACTTCTCGCACGCAGGCCGATGACATCGTCGGTCAACTGAAGAGCGCGAATTTCTCCAGCGACGACATCTCCGTCCTGTTCCCCGACAAGGACTCGACTCGTGACTTCGCCCATGAGAAGAACACCAAGGCGCCGGAAGGCGCCGTCACCGGCGCCGGCACGGGCGGTGTCATCGGCGGCGCGCTGGGATGGCTCGCCGGGATCGGTGCGTTGGCCATTCCGGGGATCGGTCCGTTCATCGCCGCCGGGCCCATCGTGGCCGCGCTAAGCGGTGCTGCCGTGGGTGCCGCCGCGGGAGGTATCACCGGCGCGCTCATCGGGATGGGGATTCCCGAGTTCGAAGCGAAGCGATTCGAGGGAAAGGTGAAGGCCGGTAACATCCTGATCTCGGTCCACGCGGATAGCTCCGACGAGATCAAGCGGGCCAAGGACATCTTCTCGAGCGCCGGTGCGCAGGACATCTGCACGTCCGGTGAGGCTTCCGTGTCGCAGGCCGACGACGCGTACGCGAAGTCGCGCAAGTAACACCGCTCCTCCCCAACGGCCGAGGTCGGCTCGGCCGTTCGGGAGGTCGCTACACCGAAAGGATGGATGTCATGAGCCTTCTCGACAGCATCGGCGATCTTCTGAAACGCGCCACGAAAGGCGAGGCGTCGGACGGCGAGGTGCATGCGGCCTACGATCAGTTGGCGGGCGCGGTGCCCAGCGAAACTCTCGCGGATGGCCTCTCCCACACCTTCAAGTCCGAACAAACGCCCCCGTTCGATGAAATGATCGCGAATCTCTTCGACAAATCCACTCCAGAACAGAGGGCCGGGTTCGTCCAGCATCTCTCCGGTGTGCTCGGGCCCGCGGGCCTCGCACGCGCCATGGGCGCCGCAGGCATCGGAGATGGGACCAAGGCGGAACAGATACCGCCCGTCGCATTACAGGGTCTGGCACGCGAGGCCGCCGCGAAGGACCCATCCATCATCGACAAAGCGGCAAGCTTCTACGCGCAGCACCCGACGCTGGTGAAGTCCATCGGGATCGGCGCACTGGCCCTGCTCATGCGCCGAGCCTCTGCGGCGATGCCGGGTCGCCGCGCTTGATTCACTCGGCCTGAGGCCACACGCTCCACTGCGGACCGAACTGCGCGAGGAACTCGGGGCCGAAGGCGCGGAGCGAGTAGGACACCGGCAGCCACACGACCGCACCGATGTACGGGATGATCATCAGGCAGCCCAGGAGGCAGCACGTCACGCAGATCGCCGGGATCAGGGCGAGGAAGAGAAGGATGTGAAGGCCGACGAGGAAAAGCCCGTACAGGACGAGCTCGACGAACCGCGCCTCGAGCATCGGGCGAAACGTCCGCCACGCTTGGCTCGTGGTCACGTGGTCGCGATACATGATCGGCACGATGAAATGCCGGAGGAACGTGTGGACGTAGAGTGAGGCCACCGCCACGGGGAGCCACACGACGCTGAATCCGACGAGGAGCCACACCCACGGAACGTCCCGGACGGCGTGAGGGATGCGGCCCCCGGTGGCGACGAAGAGCGACCCTCCGGCGACGATCAGGAAGATCGCGAACAGGCACAAGGAAAAGACGAGCCTCCAAACGAAGAGGGAGTTTCCTTCCCGGGCCCACTCGCGCCAGGGCTTCGCGATGGCACGGCGGCGGTGAAGGACGGCGTCGAGGAAGACGAACTCGGCGCGGGAGTTGATCCACATGATGAGGAGTCCCAGTGGGACGGCGACGATCATCGTGACGATGAGGACGGTGCGAAGGAAGGGATCGGCCCAGAGGTCGGCCATGGCGGCGAAGACGGACTCGATCACGCCGTCGTGCGCGGCGTCACGGCCGGACGGCCGGCCGCCGGGAAGGCGGAAACTGTAGCCGTTGCCCGCACCCCAACCCGCGATCCAGGATGCGAAGCCCACGACGAACCACGTGTTGGCGTCGAAGGGCCGGAAGAGCGCCGCCTTCATCCGCGCGTAAGCGGCGGTGAGGGGCGCGTTGTAAGCGGCTGCCATGCCGGCGGATTCTTACACGGGAATCCGGTCCGCCCCGGCAGACTACTCGGCGCTTTACTTCTCCCGCTCGTCCACGATGCGGGTGGCCGTGATCTTCTGTCGCGAGGCGTTCTTGACCGCCGCGAGCGGCTTGCCGTCGACCGTGTGCTTGACGCCGCGGCCGCTGTCGGTGACGCCCCAGACCTCCATCAGATAAGTCGTGTCGCCGATCTTGTCGAACACGAGGCCGATCGTCTTCGGGTCGTCCTTGATCGGGATCTGCAGGGTGTCGAAGAGGCGCTTCTCGCCGCTCGTCTTCGCGCGGATCCCGAGCACGTGGGGCTCGCTCCCGCTCGAGGTCTCGAAGATGTACGCGGCGGGAGGGAACACCTGATCGCCGATGCGGAACTCGAAGGGGATCGTCGCCTCGATCGGTGAGGCCAGCGCCGCCGCGCTCACCAGCGTCAGACTCGCGATCGCGACGGCGCTTCGCAAGGTCTTCATTCTCCCTCTCATTAGCGTGCCGGGTCCTTGTGACGGGTCACGACGACGCCGTGCAGGATCGCGATGCCGAGGAGACACAGCACCCCGACGCCGATCCACTGCGGCTGCACGTGGAGCAGGTAGGCGCCGATCGCGAGACCGACGATGAGAACGACGTAGCCGAGCAGATAGAGCCCGAACGACATGAGTCCCTCCTTCCCGACGGAATCGAGGCTAGGAGGACGGAGGGGGCAACGCTAGGGGGTATGTCCCTGAGAGAGGGGTGGGTCTCTCCCCGAATCGGTGGGAATCGTGGCCGTGGGCCGTACGCCCACGGCCACATCATGATCTTTTTAGGACTCCGGCGTCATCCCGCCGATGGCCCCCACGACCTTCTTCCGGCGCCGCGCCCGTCGTACCACGCGGGCGACCTTGCGGACCACGCGGCCGACCTTGCGGGCCACGCGCGCCTTCTTGCGGGCGACCTTCCGGCCGACACGTGCCCGCTTGCGGGCGACCTTCCGTCTCGCGCGGCCTGTCTTGCGCGCGACCTTGCGTGCGACGCGACCTCCCTTGCGGGCGACCTTCCTGCCGACACGCGCCCGCTTGCGGGCGACCTTGCGACGCACGCGCCCTTTCTTGCGCGCGACCTTGCGGGCGACTCGTCCTGCCTTTCGAGCTACCGCCATCGCTTCCTCCCGCCTTCGATCACGAAGGCTCATTGGAAACAGGCGTCGATCCTACACCCGTTGACGCTGCGCTCGTTTGATGCTCGGATGCGCCGATGCGCGCGCTCCCGATCGTCGCGGCCGTTGTGTGCGTCGCTCTTCCGTGCCGGGCGCAGCATGAGGGGCACGAGCATCACCACCCGGCACCCGAGCAGCCGGCGCTGTTCCAGTCCGAGATGGGCCTCATGGCCGGGATGACGCCGCGCGATCCGATGGCGTCGATGGAGATGCCGGGCTGGAGCTTCATGGTGATGGGTGTCGCGCGGCTGATCTACAACGATCAGGGCGGCCCGTCGGGCGCCACCGTCGGCGAATCGAGCAACTGGAACATGATCATGGGGCACCACGACCTGGGCCCCGGACGCCTGACGCTCATGATGATGAACTCGCTCGAGCCGGCGACCCTCCACGACGACGGGTCTCCGCAGCTCTTCCAGACGGGCGAGTCGTTCGAGGGGCGGCCCAACGTGGACCGCCAGCACGCGCACGACTTCTTCATGAACCTCTCGGCGACGTGGCGGGTGCCGTTCGGCGAGAACGCGGGCTTCTGGACGCAGCTCGCGCCGGTCGGCGAGCCGGCGCTCGGACCGACGGCGTTCATGCATCGCGCCTCGTCCGGCGAGAATCCGGCCGCGCCGCTGACCCACCACTGGCAGGACTCGACGCACATCACCGACAACGTGATCACGGTGGGCGGAGGGATCGGCTCCTTCGCGCTCGAGGCGTCCGCGTTCCACGGCGAGGAGCCCGACGACCACCGCTGGGGGATCGACGGCGGCGACATCGACTCCTGGTCCGCGCGCCTCACGTTCCGGTCGAAGGGACCGTGGTCCGCGCAGGTGTCGTACGGGGACATCGAGGACCCCGAGGCGCTCGAGCCGGGGAATCTCGAGCGCACGACCGCGTCCCTGCACTACGGCGCGCGCGGCGACCGGCCCCTCGCTCTGAGCGTGGTCTGGGGGCACAACGAGGAGGAGCACGGCTCCTCCGACGGGTTGCTGGTCGAGGGAGCCTGGGCGATCACGAAGCTCGATCAGGTGTTCGCGCGCGCCGAGAGCGTCGAGAAGAACGAGGAGCTGCTCCTCACCAAGCAGCTGGGCGAGGACGAGGAGACCGCGACGATCCGAGCGCTGACGGTCGGGTATCTGCGGGATTTCCCGCTGTGGCGAGCGATCGCGACCGGCGTCGGGGCGGACGTGACGCTCTACGACTATCCGGGCTCGCTCGAGCCGGCCTACGGACAGACGCCGGTTTCGGCCCATGCCTTCGTTCGCTTGCGGTGGACTACGGGAAACTCCCACCCCCACCATTAAGACATCGACCGATTGACGGCCCCGCCATCCGCTGACAATCTTCCTTATTGAGGTAGGGGAATTGCAGCCATACCTGAGACGGTGGTCCCAAGCACTGGCGGGGTATGCGCTGGCCGGCGGGATGGTCTCGCTCGCGGGCTGGGTGTTCGACGTCCCGCGCCTGACCGACTGGACCGGCTACGGCATCTCCATCCAGCCGAACACCTGCTTCGCCGTCCTCTTCGCCAGCGCGGCCGCGCTCGCCCTCACGGCCGGGCGGTTTCGCGTGGCGGGCGTCTGCGGCGGCATCGTCGCCTTCATCGGCGGCGCCACCCTGCTGGAGTGGATTTCGGGGCTCGACTTCGGCATCGACACGCTCTTCATGTTCGGACGAACCTGGGGTCGCGTCGGCGTCGTCTTCCCCGGCCGCATGGGGCCGCCCGGCGCCACGTCGTGGACCCTCCTCGGCGTGGGACTGCTCCTCGCATCACGGGGCGCGCGCCAGCGGCGATTCGTGCCGGCGCTGGCGCTCGTGACCTTGGCGCTGTCGCTCCTGTCGCTCGTCGGCTACGCGTACGGCGCGAGCATCCTGTACACGCTGCCGCGCCTCACCGTGATCGCGATGCAGACGAGCACGTTCATCTTCGCGCTGTCGCTCGCGCTCGTCCTGAGCGTGCCCGAGCGGTCGCCGGCGTCGCGGCTCGTGGAGGCGGGCGCCGCGGGCGCGCTCGTGAGGCGCGCGGTGCCCGTCTTGGTGCTCTTGCCCATCGCGCTCGGCTTCCTGCGCCTGGTCGGCCAGCGGGCGCACCTCTACGATCTCGAGTTCGGCACGGCGCTGCGCACGGTCGTCGAGATCATCCTCATGCTGGCGCTCCTGTGGTGGACGGCGAGCACGATCCGAGCGCAGGCGCGTCGCGCGGAGCGCCAACGCCTCGCCGGACAGACGAACGAGGAAAGGCTCGCCGGGCTCCTGGGCAGCATGAGCGACGCGTTCATGACCTTCGACGCGAGCTGGCGCTTCACGTTCGTCAACGACGAGGCCGAGGTCCTGCTGCGGCAGCCGCGATCGGAGCTGATCGGGCGGACCCTGTGGGCGATGTACCCCGACGCGGTCGGAACCGAGTTCGACATCCGCCTTCGCCAGGCCATGGACGCGCGGATCACGGTGGACTACGAGCTCTTCTACGAGCCGTGGCAGCGCTGGTTCTACAGCAAGGCGTACCCGATGGGCGACGGCGGGCTCGCGCTGTTCTCGCGCGACGTCACCGAGCGCCGCCGGGTGAGCGAATCGCTGCGGCGCACGGAGCAGGACGTCCGGGATCGCGAGCGCCTTCTCGCCGCGGTGACCGAGAACACGAAGGTCGGGCTCGTCGTCGTCAGCCCCGAGCATCGCTACCTGTACGCGAACCACGCGTACGGCGAGATCCTGGGGCTCACGCAGCGCGAGCTCGTGGGACGGGCCGTCGCCGACATGGTGCCGCAGGCGTACGACGATCAGATCAAGCCACGTCTCGAGAAGGCGTTCCGCGGGGAGAGGGTCGCGTACGACCTCGTGCTCGAGGACAAGGCGTACTCCGTGGTCTACGAGCCGCAGATGGAGCGCGGCCTCGTCGTCAACGTCATCGTCACCGTCGCCGACATCACGGAGCGCAAGAGGATCGAGGAGGAGCTCAAGCGGACCGGAGAGATGAAGGACGAGTTCCTGTCGACGCTCTCGCACGAGCTGCGCACGCCGCTCCACGCGATCCTCGGCTGGGTGCGCGTGCTCGAGAAGCGGCCGTCCGATCCGGCGCTCGCGCGCGAG
>Ga0068859_100008067_pt1 | contig 10676 bp, 21 predicted proteins | sample KBSSwiS22_FD_66585 | JGI IMG/M metagenome (GOLD analysis project Ga0068859, IMG submission 66585) | Switchgrass rhizosphere microbial communities from Kellogg Biological Station, Michigan, USA - KBS Switchgrass S2-2 | ecosystem: Host-associated > Plants > Roots > Rhizosphere > Soil ... | reverse complement strand
CAATTCACGCCATATTTCATTGGCAAATATCGCATCACCAAGATCACGGCGCAGAACACCAGCGTCAATGCGATGCCGACAGCGGTTGGCGGCATCTATACCGGAGCGTCGAAGACCGGCACCACGATCGTCGCTAACACGCAGGTCTATACCGGCATGACGAACAGCTTGATCGCGCTCGATCTCACCCTCGCGGTGCCAGATGCGATTCAGGCATCCGGCACGTCGCTCTATTTCAGCTTGACCACGCCCAAGGGCGGTGCCGCCACCGCCGATCTCTATGTCTGGGGCGACACCTATCCTTAAAAGGAAATACTTCGATGATGCTTTCGACCCATTTTAGCTTGGAGGAATTCTTCGTCTCCGAATACGCGATGCGCAAAGGGCTGGACAATCAGCCGACGCAGCCGGTCATCGACAATCTGCGCATCCTTGCCGCGACGATGGAGAAGGTGCGCACCACGCTCAACGATAACCCGATCAAGATCACCAGCGGATATCGCGCGCCGATGGTCAATGCTGGCGTCGGCGGTGCCAAGGATAGCGCGCACCTTCACGGCTATGCCGCCGATTTCATCTGCCCCCAATTCGGTCAAAATCTCTTCGTGGCCGAGACGATCGTGGCGCGCGGCATGTGCCGCTTCGATCAGCTCATCCTCGAATACGGCTGGGTGCATATCTCGATCGCGCCGACGATGCGCGGCATGTTGCTCACCAAGCGCAGCGCCGAAGCGCCGTATGAGGACGGTCTAAACCCCTGACGTTGTATAGGCGGGCCATTGGCTCGAAAGATGCTCGCACGGTCTTCGGGGACCGGGCGCGCTGGTGCGCGAGTCAATGGCCTTCCTATGCAACAAGGAGATCAAAGCAGTGAATTTCATCCGGCAAATATTTCAGGACGTCGATGGTGACTTTTCTTCAAAGCGCACCGCGTTTTTCGTGTTCATCGTGCTCTTCGTGTTCATCGCTTCGGCGATGTTCTTTCATGTGCTGCCAAAGGACACCGTGCCTTTGATGCAGAGCACGCAGGAAAAAATCACCGATCTCATCAAATGGATCGGTGGCTTTATCGTCGCTGAGCAAGGGGCGAAGTTCGCGCCGAAGGACAAATAAAATGGACGGACTCGAAAGGGCGGCGGAAGCGATCGCGCCAGAGATCAAGGTGCCTGTCATGGTGGTTAAGATCGCGATCGCCGCCATCGTTCTGACACTCGCGGGGTTTGTGATCTGGAAAGTCTTCTTCGCTGGACATGCCGCGCAGGTAAAGCATGACGTGGTGCAGGCTCAGGGCAAGGCCGCGATCTCCGATGCCGGTGCCAAGGCTGGCGCTGCGGCGATCCCGATCATCGTCAAGAACTTCAACAGTAGCGCGGCGATCGACGCTCAGACACAGGAGGCAATTCGTGAAGCACTCAAAGCGCCCGGTGCGAAACAGACTGTTGACCCCGCTCTTGATGCTCTTGGGCGTCGGGCTATCTGCATGCGTGCAAGCGCCGCCAGTCTTTCTGAATGCGAATCAGTGCTCCACCCTTCTCCCTGAAGAGTGGTACACCAAGGGCATCGCCAGCGCGCCGCTGCCAACCGATACCACCGTGGGCGGATGGGTTTCATTCGGCATCGCCCAGACAGGCCAGCTCGACAAGGCCAATGAGCGAGTCAGTGACGCGGTGTCCATCGTCCAAAAATGCGAGAGCCTGACCAAGCAGGCGGCGGACTCGATGCAGCCGTCATGGCTGCAACGCAATTTCGGGTGGTGAGCGCCATGACGGATTCCGAAGCGGAAACCCAGCGAGCGCTTGGGCGCGTCGAAGGCATTCTGCAACAGGTGCTCGACAAGCTAAACGCTGGTCTCGCCGCCCAGATCAAGCATGAGGAAGAGGACCGCAAAAACTTCTCCCAATTGCGCAAGCTGGTCTATGAGCAATTGGAAGAGCAAGCCAAGGCGAGCCTGATCGAATTCGAAAAGCGCGACACCCGCATCGACGAATTGGAATCGGACGCCGACAAGGCACGCGGCGCGGGCTGGGTGATCCTTGGTATTATCTCATCGTGCGCCGCCTTTGTCGGCACGGCGGTATGGGCACTACTGAAGGGGCACATCAAATGGGTATCGTGATCTCGGGAAAAACCATCATGAAGGTTGGAGCTTTGTGCGGCGCGCTGGCGGCGATCGGCGGCGTCATGGTCGGAACGATGGCGGCGATCACGCCGATTCTCGCCAGCGACAAGCCGCCCTTTTCCAATCTCGATCGCGTGCAGGAAGCCAACAAAAAGATCGGCGAGCTGGCGCAGAACTTCCAGCTCATGCAGCAAAACCAGATGCGCTCCAATCAGACGCAGCTATTCCTCGCGCGCGGGTTTTGGAGCCAACAGCTCGTCTTTGCCCAGCAGGCGATGCGCATCCGCCCCAATGACGTCATGGCCCGCCAACAGGCGATGTATGCCCAACAACAGCTTGAGGAAATTCAGCGAATGCTCGCGGCGAGCCACCAGTAAAAATTTCACTTGACCGAAAGCCGCCCCGGCCTACCGTGTGGCTTCCCAGAAGCGAGTCGCCGCCATGCGCCTGACCATCGATCTCAACATCAATATCAATGATGAGGCGATGCATCTTCTTCGTCAGATGAATGCCAAGCTCGACCACATCACCACCAAGGAGAACATCATCATGGCCGAAATCGACGATCTCAATGCGGCGGTCGCCGCCGAAAAAACGGTGCAGGACAGCGCCATCACCTTGCTCGGTGGCCTGTCTGCCCAGCTCACCGCCGCGCTGCAAAGCTCCACGCCCAATGTGGCGGTGCAAGCGGTGGTGGATCAGATCAATGCCAACAAGGACGCGCTGGCCGCAGCCGTCACGGCGAACACGCCAGCCGCGCCCGGCTAAGCATCAGGCTTCTTCGCAACTGAGACCGGCACTCCTTCGGGGGTGCCGGTTTTTTTTTGGTCATCTTCGATGATCGCCAAGATCACGATCGCCATTTGCTTGTAATCGAAACCGCGATCGGCGCAGCGCCGCAGCGATCTCTCAATGCGCTCGATCAACGCATCGTCAAAATCGCCCCACGGGCGAAGCATTCCCTCACCGCCTGCCATTCTTGCGCCTCCGCTGCCCGCGCAACGCCCACCAGATCGTGAAGACGTCGAGAAACTTCGCCCCTGTCATGGCGTCCATTACCTTGTTCGCCTTATCAACCGCCACTTGAGCGGCTTTGCGCGCCGCCTCGGCATCGTCATAAAGCATCTTCGCAACATGAAGCTCGCGAGCTTGGACGATGATGTTTTGGTGCATCGCCTCCGTCACCGCGATATAGGTGCGCAAGATCGCTGCCGTGTCGGATATGGTCTCAGGCCCCAAGGTGATCGTGGCGTTGCCGCCCAAGCATTTATAGGCGCTGCCCTTCTCTTCGTACCGCGTCGCCACGCGCGCCACGCGCTCATTGAACGGGGCGAGATGCGTCAAAACTTCTTCTGCCATTGTGTTGAACCTTTCAGCTTGCGTGAACCCTTTGGTGGAAATGACCGCCTCCCGAATCGCCTCTTCGGCTGCGATCCTATCGCGGCGATCGCCTTGCGGCGCTTGCGCTCCTTCTTGATCTTCCCGATATCCGAGCCTGCCGTGGTGGCTCCGGTGCCGCTGGTCTTCGCCAGATGCGACGGCCCGCACCGGGCGACGATGTAAGCGGCATCATGCTGCGGCGGAATCCAATCGCTCAGATCAGACTCGACGTCGCGCAGCTCAAGCGCCGGTTCATGATCGAATTCGGTGCCTGTCTTCGGCTCTGCGCTCACCGTCAGATCGCAGCCGCACGGGCAACAGCCGTCTTGCGCCGCGCAAACCGCCTTCTTGATGCGCGCAGGAATCGCCTTGCGCTTAGGCTTTTTGGGCGTCGAGCGCTTCGACATATTTCACCAAGCGATCGACTGCCTCGCCGGGGGTTCTGCCCGCGCCGTGGTGTCGCCCAAAATCCGCCCGCCAGCGCAGATCGTCCGACTTGACGATCATCTCCGGCATGCGGTGAAGCACGATCCCAGAAAAGACTTCGCGGCTCATGGGATCGCGTTTTCGCTGCGCTCATGCTTGCCGCACCAATCGATAGCGGCGACGCTCGGGCGCACGGCGGCGAAGCCAACACCCTTTGGCGTCGGCATCGGAAAGATGCTCGGCGGCGCGACCTTGCATTGGCGCGGCTGGTTGAAATCGAGCTTGCCGTCATTGCCGACAGCGAGACGGTAGAAAACGCAATTGCCGCAATTGTCGCTCGATGATCTAGCCACTGGTCGTACCTCCATAGTTCATGACGTTGACGAAAAGATTGATCTGCTCGGCCTCTTCCCAATCGTATTCGTGATCCTGAAGAATGCCGATCGCGCGGCGGCTCACCTTGATGTGCCGCTCGAATTCCAAAATCTGTTGCGTCGCCATGTTCACGCGGCCATCGGCGATCATCCGCAGGACGTTGGGCTTGCCCTTCTTGGAGATCGTCCGCTTGGCGACGTCGCGGTATTTGTCGCGCGTGCGCGTCATCATTTCCAGCTTCGGCTCGACCTCGGCGATGTGCGCCTCGAATTCCGCCACCAAGACTTCGATCAAATCGAAATTCTTTCCATCGACGCCGCCCTTCGCGGCCTCGGAAAGAACCTTGCCCATCTTGTTGCCGATCTCGGTGTAAATCTGGGAGAGCTCATCATCTGGCCGCGCGCCTTCGGTGCGCCCGCTGCGATCATATTTCGCGCGGCGCTCAGGATCGGAGAGCACGTCATAGGCGTCGGTGAGCTGGGCGAACTTCGTGGCATCGCCGCCCTTGGTGTCTGGGTGACAGGTCTTCGACAAGCGGCGATAGGCGCGTTTGATATCTTCCGGCGAAGCATCCGGCGCGACGCCAAGGCGATTGTAGAGATCAACGTGAAGAACCATTGCTGTGCCCATGGTGGAGAGAAGGGGGCGAGCTCGCGCCCGCCCCGCCGCCCTAAGCCCTTTCCCGAAACAGGATCAGGAGATCGTCATCCTCGTCGATCGCCTGTTCGTCGAAGCCGATCACCTTGGCGCTGCCGGTTTCGAATTGATCGAACCAATGGGCGACGCCCTGGCCGATCTTGCCGAGATCGTACAGCGCCGGTCCCGCGCCTTTGTGGCGCACAAGGATCAGGCAATCGATCTTGGCCGTCACCTTGCGCTCGGTGAAGACCTTCACCGAATAGGTGCCGTCCCGAAACTGGCCCATCCAAAAGGCCGCGCCGCGCTTCAGCTCTTCCAGATCGAAAGAGCCGTCGCCCTTCTTGGCAGCGTCGGCGTGGAAGTTATGACCCTTCACCGGATGGCCGCCCTGCCGGGCGTCATGGGCGTGATGTTCACTCATGTCTTAGTCTCCTTGCCCCGATTGGAATCCGTTGGCCGTGGGGCTTTCGGCTTAACGGACGTGCGGCCCTTGATGGAGATCGCGAACTCGCCGCTTGCTCCTAGCAGCGTGGCGGCGACTTGCTCAAGGTGGATATCCTGCCGCCGCACCAGCTCGGCAAGCAGCCGGAGCGACGCGCAGGAGTTATTCGGGTTGTTGAATTGCAGCCGGTCGATCACGGCTTTCTCGCAAGCGAATCAATGATCTCGCGTTGGCGGGCGTCCACCAGCCGGTGCCATTGATCCACCTGATCTGGGAAAAGCTGCGCCTCCACCTCATCGGAAAAAAGATTCAGCTCGCGCACACCTTTGACCTCTGGCAGTTTCGACGCCTGTTCAGCGAACCATTCGGCTTGCTGGCCGCGTTGCTGGCGTTGGCTCTCCCGGCTGGCGGTTATTGGCTCCGGTGCCGATCGCGAGCGCTCGACTGGCATGCGCTCTTCATCGCGACGCTGGCGCTGATCGATTGTCTGCGGCTCCGGCTTTTGCTCCACCGCCTTGCGCTCAAACCCAGACTGTTGACCCTTGGGCGGAATGAACGGCTTCGCGCCGTCTTCCTCCGGTCCGGTGAAATCGAAGTGTGCTTCGTCATCGCGCTTGATGATCGCGGCAAATTCCGCCGACACCGGCACCGTCTTGATGCCACGGCGCACCACGGTCTTGCGGTAGCCCTCGGTGATGAACTCTTTCCACATGAGGGAGTCCGGTGCCTTCGATTGCTTGCGCACCTTTTCGATATCGACCGCAGGCATAACTTCGCGATGAAGAATATCGCTGCCCTTGCGGAAGATGGCATAGGCACCGATCAGCTCGCCGCGATCCTGATTGAGCGTCGCCGGTTCATGCTCGATCTTGGCATCGTCGCCCTGATGCCATACGAAGCGATCGTTCATGAAGACGCATTGCGCATCAATGATGATATCGTCGAGCTCGCGCGCGCGCTTGCGCAAGCCGCCGATCATCGGATTCCACTTCGCCTCCTGCGCGTATGTGCCATCCGATTGTTTCGTGTTGTAGCAACCGATGTGGCCTTCGCGACCATCTGGAATCAAACCATCCTGTGCCGACTGGATGAGCGCGGCGAAAAGCGATCGCCGCGTCGCCATCAATAGATCAGGCGTCTTTTTCACTGCCGCGATGAAGGACGCCATGAATCGATTGGGATCGACGTTGGGCGGCAACAGTTTGATGATCTCATTTTCGCGAGCCTTGATCTCGGCTTCGAATTCATTCCAGCCCGCGAGCGCGGTGCCGATAGATTGTTTCTCAGTCATTGTTTCGTCTCCTGTGTGGTTGATTGAAAGCCTGCCATGCCGATCCGGTTCGTGCGATCCCAAAGCTCGCCTAGCGAACCACTCCAAGCCTGCGCCGCCGCGATCTGCCTAACGCGCCGATCGAATCCACGCCTGCCTGTCCGCTCGATTCCATGCCATCACTCGCCATCCGTGCGAAAACGAGCCTTGCCTGCCAGTCCGATCGTGGCGCAGCCGCGACGATCCACGCCTTGCCTGCCATCCATGCCAAACGCATCCGGGCGCGACCGTGACAGGTCGAGCCGTGCCATGCCTGCCGTGCCGCTCCCGTGATGGCGACCGTCGCCACGCCGGGTCTTGCCTGCCGAGCCCGATCGTGCCGGGCCATGTGGTGCCGGTGTTGCCGGGCCGGGCCACGCCGGTCCTCGCCTGCCCTACCGAGCCTTGCATGCCGGAGCGATCCTGACGCAGCGACGCCCATCCCCGCCCGCCAATCCAAGCACTGCCAATCCCGTCCATGCCCTCCAAGCCTCGCCTGCCATGCCACCGGTGCCGTGCAGCGCCGAAGCGTGCGCACCGCGCCCAACCCCGCCTGCCTGTCCAAGCCCTCCAAGCGGTCCCAGACGGGCCGTTCCTGCCGTGCCGAAGGATGCCGAGCCGGGTCTTGCGACCCAAGCCTAGCCGTGCCTGCCGGTCCATGCGCCGCCTTGCGTGCCGACCGTGCCGGTCCATGCCTGCCATGCCGATCCGGGCCGGAGATGCCTGTCAGCGCCAAGCCAAGCCCCTCCTGCCGTGATCTGCCGCGCCCACCGTACCCACCACGCCCAGCCCCACCGGGGCGAGTCGCGTCTTTCCCAACCTCGCCTGCCGCACCCTTCCGAGCCTGACCGAGACGTGCCATGAATTGCCGGGTTGGCCGTGCCGAGCCTGCCTGTGCTCGCCGCGCCTCACGTCACCAAACCCAGCCCCGCCTATCGATGCCTGCCGAGCCATGATCTGCCGCCACCTTCGACGCCAAACCATGACAAGCCTTACCAAGCGAACGCCTGCCCCTGCTGGCCCTGCCCCACCGCGCATCCCTGTCGATGCCGCGCCATGACATTCCGTGCCTGCCATGCCTATCGCGCCTTTTTCTTTGTGCGCGATTTCACCTTCGCCACCAGCGCCCACACGCCAGTCAGAACCTTGACGCGCTCGTACCTGACTTGAACGCGCTCAAGCTCTTCGATCGCGTCGCGAAGCATGATCTGGGAAAGATCACGGCTTTGAATCACGTCGCTGATCTGGCGATAACCGCCGCCCGCAGAGCGGTCGATCGAAAGAGAAACAAACAGCGAGTCCCCTTCGACGCTCACCACATGGACGGCGATCAATTGTCTCGCCTGCCAGATGCGATAGCTCTTGGCCGCTTTCGCATCGTTCCAGACGAATTGTTTGTAGAGAGCTGAGCGAGGGTTGCCCCTCGCCCAATTCACCACGCTTTCGGCATGCAGGATGCCTTTGCTGCGCTTGGCAATCGCGAGCAATTCATCCTTGATGCGATCGCGTTTAGCCGACAACTTCGAAGTGCCCCCAGCCACAGCCAGCGGACATTTTGGAATCGGCCCTGCCTTCGCCGACGCCGACTTGCGAGCCGACGCGCGACAGAAGATTCACGACGTCGGTGGCGCTGAATTGCTCAGCGTCCCAACGGATGCGCACCTTGGCTTCCCAGCCTTCATCCCACATCGGGCGCGCACGCAGATCGGTCGAGCCGTTCGAATTTCTGGCGGGCCTGATATCCATGTGGGGCGATCCCTTGGTGAACTTCACCATCGGCGTGCCGCTGTTGGCGTCGAAGCCATCGGCTTCAACAAAAACCGAAAGTTTGGCGAGCGTCATTTTGAAGCCAACCGTGCGGCACGCGGAGATGATTCCGTTGCGGAACGCCGGAGCCGGAATGCCGTACCAGCCGCCCTTGCGCGACCTATAGGTTGCAGCTTCACACACCGCCTTGAAGTCCTTCGCTTCGCGCGTCTTGCCCTTGCGGCCCTGCGAGCCGCTTTCCTGAATCGTCATCATCGTCGCCTTCGCCTTCTGGCTGAAGGCGTGCTGGACATATGGCGAGGTGCCGCGAATCAGGATCGATGCCGTCTCGAATTTCGGCGGGGCGATCACAACGTCGCGGACGTTGCTCTTCTTCACGGCCTTGCTGCGGCTCTCCGGCTTGGTGGCCTGCAATGGCATTGTCTTCGATTTACGCATGGTTGGTTGTTCCTTCAGTTAAAATCGCGGGGACCGCCGCGCCGGTTTTCTTTAAACTTGATCTCGCCGCCAAGGTGGCGGGCCGTGGTTGATGTAGGCTTGAGTCCACGAATCAATGAGTGCGTCGGGATCGCGCGTGCGCCAATCGCGCAGCCAATCCAATGCCTCCTGTTCCCAGCAATAAAGATCGCGATATCCCATCCGAAGTTTCGCCAGAACGGCAGATGAGAATAGCTGCGCCATCGCATGCGCCGCTTTCGCCTCGATTTCCTTCTGAGTTGTCAAGACTGGCTCCGGCGCAGTGTGGCGCTTGGGCTTAGGCACATGCCATGCCCACCGACGTCGCCATTGTTCATCGGCACCCAAGTGCCGCCATGCGCGGTGCAATCCTTCACCGCGTCATAGTATTGCGATCGGCTGTCTTGGCACTGGCGAAAGCCGAAGGCGATCGTGCCGCCGAGCACGCATAGCGCCAAAGCCCATACGATTCCTGTGATGTTGGTCATGTCTCACCCCTTTGAAAAAGTCTGATTGCTTCACGGATCGCGACGCCTGCCACCTCCTGCGTGGCGGCGCAGGCGTCGGATTGTTTCTTCATGCAATGACAATTGTTCTGGCCGGTCGCGAACTGACAGATGCGATAGGCGACAAGCCGTTGCGCCATGGCCTGCATGCCTTTGCTTGGAGCTGATTGCGGCTTTTTCTTCACGCTCATCTGCCGCGCACCACCGTGATGATGGCAATGATCGGCAGCGCCAGCGGCCAAGTGGCGGTGCGCACCATGACTCCGATGGTGATCCTGACGCCATGCGCGACCAACGCGGAGAGCATAGAGGCGAACGTCACCAGATAGAGGTAGAGGCACAATCCGGCCAGCGCGTTGTACGTCATCCGGCGATCCTCGATCCGATCTCGACATAGAACACGACGCCCGGCAGCAAATTCTCATAGCGATCTTTTTCCCAGCCGGATTGGTGCGCGCGCATGTATTTCCAAGCCGCCGATTCATAATCTTCGGTGCTGAAATGCTCGCCAAGCGGGCCGCTAACCGCGCGCAACGCCTGTTCATTGACGATACGATACGTCCAATTCCTTGTGCGCGATCCAAGCGTGCCCATGTCGCCGCGCAAAGGTGTGTCGCCGCCGCTTTCGATCTTGCGCTCGATCCGATCGGCGCGGTTGCTGGCGCGATCGGCGTCGGTCGAAAGCTGCTTGACGTCTTTGCCAGCCGCCTTGGAAGCAGCGAGCGCCGTGCCGATATCATCGCGAGCGTCGCGAATCTCTTCGGTGGCGGCTGTCTTCTTGCCCTTCGCCGCCAGTGCGTCTGCTTCGGCCTTCTCGCGGAGCAGCCGCGCCGCCTCTTCAGCCGCGCGATCCTTGACCGCCTGCGCCGCGCGTTCATCACGCTCGCGCTGTTGGCGCTCTTCCTCTTCCTTCTGCAACCGCACTCGCTTGGCGGCTTCGCGCTTGGTCAATCGCGCGGCGTCGGCATCGCGCAATGCCTGAAGTCTGAGCTGCAAAGCGGCAAGCTCGGTCTTTTGGTCATCGTCGAGCAACGGAGATGCCCGCAGAGCACCGCCCAATTTGCTGAGCGTGCCGTTTGGAACGATAAGGGTGTCGAGCTCATCCGCCTCGCTGGCGCTGGCTTCTTCGGTATCGCACAGGACGTTGAGCCCTTCGGCGATCCGAATGTCGTGGCGCAGCGTGCGCATAGTCTTGGCGTTTTCTTCGCGCTCTTCACGCTCGCGCACCTTGCGGGCATCGGCCTCCTGCTTCTCTTT
>Ga0068859_100008064_pt1 | contig 10678 bp, 8 predicted proteins | sample KBSSwiS22_FD_66585 | JGI IMG/M metagenome (GOLD analysis project Ga0068859, IMG submission 66585) | Switchgrass rhizosphere microbial communities from Kellogg Biological Station, Michigan, USA - KBS Switchgrass S2-2 | ecosystem: Host-associated > Plants > Roots > Rhizosphere > Soil ... | reverse complement strand
ACTCGCCATTTCGCATCGCTCGCGCAAGCGCAGGAGGTGCTTGCCGGGAAGCGCATCGGCCCCTATCGCATCCTGTCGTTGCTCGGCCAGGGCGGGATGGGCAGCGTGTGGCTTGCTGAGCGAGCCGATGGTTTGTTCACGCGCCAGGTCGCACTCAAGCTCGTACATCCGGTGCTGATAGGTCACGGCGTGACCGAACGGTTCGCACGCGAGCGCGAAATTCTGGCGAGCCTCAGCCACCCCAACATTGCGCGGCTGCTCGATGCCGGCTTTGCGGAAGACGGGCAGCCGTATCTGGCGCTGCAGTATGTGGCGGGAACACCAATTACGACGTACTGCGATCGTGCCAGGCTTGGCGTTAACCAGCGCCTCCACCTGTTCCTTCAGGTGCTGAACGCGGTGCGGTACGCACACGCGAATCTCGTCATTCACCGTGATCTGAAACCCTCAAACATCCTGGTAACTGAGGACGGTCAGGTCCAGCTCCTCGATTTCGGCATCGCGAAGCTTCTGACTGAAGGTGAAGGGAAGGAGACGGCGCTCACGCAGCTTGCCGGTCGAGCCTTGACGCCCGACTACGCCGCCCCTGAGCAGATCAGCGGCGAGCCGATCACCACGGCCGCTGATGTCTATGCACTCGGCGTGATGCTCTATGAACTGTTGACGGGAGAGCAGCCGTACCGCCTCAAGCGCGATACACGTGGTGCGTTAGAAGAGGCCATCCTGCAAGTGAACCCGCTTCCGCCGAGTCGCGTGACGTCGAGCGAGATCGCGGCCGGCGCCCGCGCCACCACCGCAAACAAGCTGGCGCGGACTCTGAAAGGTGACCTCGATACCATCGCAATGAAGGCGTTGAAGAAGTCCCCGACGGAGCGCTATGCCACGGCGGACGCGTTCGGCGAGGACGTCGCGCGCTTTCTTCGCGGCGATGTGGTCCTCGCTCAACCTGATAGCGTCATCTATCGCGCTCGCAAGTTTGTGTTCCGCCATCGCGTTGGCTTTGCTGCAGCCAGCCTTTTGATCCTCACGCTTGCCGGCGGGCTCGCCGCGACGACGTATGAGGCAGAAGTCGCATCTGCACAGCGCGACGTAGCACTCCAGGCTCAATTGCGTTCGCTAACGCAGACGGCCGCCGCGCGCCTTAAAGAAGGTGATGTCTCGGGTGCGTTGAGTATCATCCTCGAGGTGTTGCCGCACCGCGGAGTAACGCGGTCGTACACATCCGAAGCACTCAGCGTGTTCCAAGAAGCGCGCGCCGCAGATGCACAGGTCTTTGTGCTCCCCGGGCATACGAACCGGGTGCGATCCGCCGCGTTTTCGTCCGACGGTCGTCGCGTTGTTACGTCGTCTTACGACAAGACCGCCCGCATCTGGGATGCCGCGACGGGTCGAGAGATTTTGCTGTTGAGCGGGCACGCGGACCGGGTGGTCTCGGCCGCGTTCTCACCCGACGGCCTGCGTGTAGTCACGGCTTCGTATGACCACACTGCTGGCATCTGGGACGCCGGGACCGGGCACGAGTTGACGCGCTTGCGTGGTCACACGGACCGGCTGTTGTCGGTGGCGTACTCACCCGATGGGCGGCGCATCGTGACAACTTCGCTCGACAAGACGGCGCGAATCTGGGACTCCACGACGGGTCACGAGATCCTGCGGCTGATCGGACACACAGACACGGTGTTGTTTGCTACGTTCTCGCCCGACGGCCTACGCATCATCACGGCCTCGGCCGACAAGACCGCGCGTATCTGGGATGCCACGAGCGGTGGAGAGATCCTGTTGCTGAGCGGGCACACGGAAGTGGTGACATCCGCAGCCTTCTCGCGCGATGGCCGTAGCGTAGTCACGTCGTCGCTCGACAAGACCGCTCGCACCTGGGATGCCGCGACTGGCCGGGAGATCCTCCGACTGAGCGGGCACACGGGTTGGGTATACACCGCCGCGTTCTCGCCGGACGGTCGCCGCGTCGTAACAGCGTCATCGGACCAGAGTGCCCGCCTCTGGGACACCGCCACGGGTCGGCAGCTCATGCTGCTGAGCGGACATACGGACTGGGTGACCTCCGCCGACTTCTCGCCCGATGGCCGTCGCATCGTTACGGCATCCGCCGACAAGACTGCGCGAATCTGGGATCTGGCCCCGGCTGCAGAGCTACTCGTCTTGAGCGGGCACACCGGCTGGGTGGCCCACAGTCGGTTTGCGGCCAATGGCCGGCGCTTGGTCACGACTTCCCTCGATAAGACCGCCCGCATCTGGAATTCCGCAACGGGTCAGCAGCTTCTGGTGCTGACGGGGCACACGGACTCAGTGTGGTTCGCCGAGTTCTCCCCGGACGGCCTGCGTGTAGCAACGGCGTCAAACGACCGAAGCGCGCGCATATGGGATGCCACGACAGGACGACAGCTCATGCTCTTGGCGCACACGGACCCGGTGCAGACCGTCGCGTTCTCGCCTGATGGCCGGCGCGTCGTTACGGCGTCAACCGACAGGACCGCCCGGATCTGGGATGCCGTTACGGGTCGGCAACTCGCAGTGCTGACTGGGCACACTGACCCGGTGCAGAGTGCCGAGTTTGCGCCCGACGGCCGGCGCGTCGTCACGGCGTCGTTCGACAAGACCGCCCGCATCTGGGATGCCCTGACAGGTCACCAACTCATGGTCCTCAACGGGCATGCGGACCGGCTAACCACCGCCGCGTTCTCTCGCGACGGTCACCGAGTAATCACGGCGTCACAGGACAAGACGGCACGCATTTGGGACGCCGCAACGGGTCGCGAACTCATGATGCTGAGCGGACACAAGGAGTGGGTAAACTCTGCCGCCTTCTCGCCCGATGGTCGGCGCGTCGTCACTGCTTCGGACGACAACACCGCCCGTATCTGGGATGTCACGACCGGTAGAGAGGTCCTGTTGCTGCGCGGACACACGGACGGGGTGATCTCCGCCGACTTCTCGCCCGACGGCTGGCACGTCGTCACGGGGTCAATCGATGGGACGGCCCGTGTTTGGGACGCGCGCGCTTCCCCTCTCGACATACAGATTGGGTGGGCCGAGGCAGCGCAGTTTGATTCACTGCCGGGTACGGAACGATTCCAACTCGGGTTGCCAGCGCCCACCTACGCGCGGCAGTGGCTGACGGATGCGTCGAAGTGTGATCAATCAGCGGCAGCACCTCACGATCCCGATCGGCGTGCGCCGGGCGTCATGCGCGGTGAAATCGTCACCGACATAGCCCTCAAGGCTTGTGCGGCCAGGCAAAGCAGCCCTGACAACAACACCCGATCAGTCTATCAACATGGTCGAGCCTTGGTGGCCAAGGGCGATTTCTCTGCCGCCCGACGAGATTTCGAGGCTTCTGTGGCGGGCGGCTACCGGGCGGCCCAGGTCGATCTGGGAATGCTTCTTTCGCAACCGTCCGCCGGGTTGTTGGATCTTCCCAGGGCGATTTCGCTCTACGAACACGCCTGGAGAGACGGAGTGAGCGTTGCGGCATTTGAGCTGGGCAGTCTCTACGAGCACGGCGTGAGCCGCGCAGGTTCAGACACCAAGACTGAATACCTGCTGGCTCCCGATGAAGCCCGGGCGTGGCTCTGGTATCAGAAGGCAGCGGATGCGGGGCAACCTGATGCCCTCGCTCGCTTTGGCCAGCGAGGCGATGACTCGGATTTCTCAGCTGAGAGTCCCGCGAAACACAACGCGCGTTTGCTCGAGTCGTTCAAGTACTACGCTGCGGCCGCAGAACGCGCCCGAAGTGAGGATTGGCCCGACGCGGCATGGAGGAATTGGCGCTACCGCAGGGCTTCCTTGGCCCGCCTGCTCGCGCGCGAAGGAATGATGCCGGAGGCCGCGGAAGCTTACGCCCGCGTCCTCGAACAATACGCTCCACGCCCACCCACGATGCGGGACCGGCTGGTCTCTTTATTCAGGGAGTAGTTGGCGGACTTTTCTAATCGCTTCCGTCTGTATGGGCATGAAGACGCTCCAGCAAAGGAGCGCAGCTCAAATGGGAGGCAATCATGTCCGTGCGCACACGCTTCACTACACCCGTCATTCTTGTGTCCTGTGTTTTTGCATTACTGAGTGCGGTAGGGGCTGATTTCGCAAGCAGTCAGTCGCTACCGCGAGATCCGGGTATGCGCCCGGGCCTTCCGGGCGCAGGCCAACCTCTCCAAGGGCTTACTCCCATCGAGCAGGATATGTTTAACGAAGGCTTGGCGCGCGCTATCCAACTCGAGGCGGTGTGCGATGACTGCGCGGACCTGACACCAGGCTCAGCCACCGACCAGCGGATCGCAAATCTCGTAACCCAGACAAACTCGTCGGGACTCGGGACGCGATTCAACGGTGACCAATGCACGGCGTGCCACAACCAGCCTGCGCTCGGAGGTTCTGGCGGCTTCATGGTGCCGAACCCACAAGATCCCATTGCACGTCATCGGCCGCCTGAGAATCCGATGTTCGATCTCATCCCCCACCGCAAGGGCGCAACCAACTACGTCCCTTCGTTCCTCACGCGTTACGGTCCCATTCGTGAAGTGCGGTTTGCCAGGAGGCCTGATGGGCGCCCGGACGGAGGAGTGCACCAACTGTTCACGGTTGTCGGCCGGTCGGACATCTTTGCGCCTTGGCAATCGGGCAGTTGTACCGCTGCGGACCTGCCTCAGCCGGACTTCGAGACCGAGTATCGGCGCGGTAATCTGCGCTTCCGCATACCGCTGCAGCTGTATGGGCTGGGGATTCTTGATGGCATTCAGGATCGCGAGATTCTGCAGCGTCACACCGCGACGGCGCGCGTCCGAGCACAACTCGGCATCCTGGGCATCCCGAACCGCAGCGGGAATGATGGCACGATTGCCCGGTTCGGATGGAAAGCACAAAACAAGTCAATCACGATCTTCTCTGCCGAGGCTTACAACGTCGAGATGGGGGTAACCAACGACCTGTTCACACAAGCCACTGACGAGACTCCCGCCTGCACCGCGGACAAGAGCGAGCCCAACGATATCACGCGGCTCGATGACGATGATTCGCGCAACCAGGGCTTTCACAACCCGCTGCACGAGCCGCCGGACTGGCTGATGTTCGCGATGTTCATGCGCCTGCTCGATGGGCCCAAGCCCGCGCCGTTCACTGCGAGCGCGCTGCGGGGTCAGGAGTTGTTCGGCACCGGCCCGAGCACCCCGGGCGTGGGTTGCTTCGCATGTCATTCGCCAACAATGGTGACACCAGCAAGAAGCGAGACGGTGGCCTTGCAGAATGTGACAGCGCACCTGTACTCCGATCTGCTCATTCACCACATGGGTAAGCACCTTGCCGACGACATCACTCAGGGGCTTGCTACCGGCGACATGTTCCGCACTACTCCATTGTGGGGTGTAGGGCAGAGACGGTTCTTCCTCCACGATGGCCGCACGGATGATCTTCTGCGAGCGATTGAGGAGCACTACTCACCTGCGGTGACCTGCAGTGAAGAGGAGGGGCACACCACCAATGATCGCTGCTACGGTCCATCGGAGGCCAATACCGTGGTCGCGCGTTTCAGGGCACTTTCGCCGGTGGATCGGCAGGCGATCCTGGATTTCCTGCGCTCGCTGTAGGGATCGCGAGGATCCCAAATCACTCTGGCACCTGTACAGCTCGCAGCTCGAAGGCGAACCAACCGGTATTCCGCCGGTTACCAGCACAGAGCCGTTCTGCAAGAGCGTAGCCGTGTGGCCGCCGTCACGGACAATATCCGTGACAGGCGGCGGCAAACGGCGATCGGCGCCATGAGCGGCCGACGTGTTGACAGTGCTCGGTTGACGGGCTCTTTGGACGTATAACGTCCATTGTGGACGCCGCGCGTGGCCACGTCGTCCGCGCGGTTAACCATGCCACGGTCTCAGCCGATTGGCACATCGGCCGCGAAGTAGTCGAAGCGCTTCAGCAGGGCGACGAGCGGGCGGCCTATGGCAAGGCTTTAATCGAACGCTTGGCTCAGCAATTGACCGACCGTTACGGCCACGGGTTCTCCGCAACCAATCTCGGCTACTTTCGTCAGTTCTACCTGGCGTACCGAGACCGAATTCCGCACCTTCGGGGCGGGGAATCGCAGCCCGAGCCCGATCCGCAGGGAATTCCCCACCCAGTGGGTGGGGAATCGCTCCGTACGTTCCACCCCAATCTCAGCTGGTCTCACTACCGTGCCTTGATGCGGGTGACCGACGTCTATGCGCGCCACTTCTACGAAACCGAATCCGTACGCGCTGATTGGTCGCGCCGTGACCTGGAGCGGCAGATCAACAGTCTTTATCACCAGCGATTGACGGCGGGCGCCGACAAAACCGGCCTTCTGGATGGGGCCAAACGGATAGCACTTACGCTCGAGGTGTTGAAGGTGAGCTGAAATAACTCCCGGGGAATAATTGCCTCTATCGGGCAATTATTGAAGCTTCACTCCGCGGGTTGAGTCCGATACGTTGGCAACTGACTTGAGTCCTTCGTCATTAATTCCGAACCTGCGGAATAATCGCCTTCTGTCACAATCAACTAACGGTCGGATAGGAGTAGCTCCATGCCAGTCACCCAGCGCGATACGAAGCGCCATACTTACGGCGACTACCTCGAGTGGTCCCGTGATTATGGCGACGAAATAATCGACGGCGTCGCCTATGTCAGAGAGCCACCTTCACCTTCACGAATCCACCAGGAACTGGTTGGCGAGCTTTCCTACCAACTCCGCGGTGCGCTGGAAGGTATGTCCTATCGCGTGTATGTCGCCCCCTTTGACGTCCGGCTTCCAAGGTCTGACGAGCCTGACGACAAGATCGAGACGGTGGTTCAGCCCGATGTTCTCATCGTCTGCGATCGTGGCAAGATCGACGAACGCGGAGTGCGAGGCGCCCCTGACTGGCTTGCAGAGATCCTTTCACCCAGCACCGCCAGCTACGATCAGAGCGTCAAAGTTCCTCTCTATGAGCGTGCTGGCGTCCCCGAGGTTTGGCTTATACACCCTACAGATCGAACGTTGGCCATCTACCGGCTCGAAGGCGATCGATATGGACGCCCGATCTATCAGGAGCTGAAAGGGCAAACACTCCTTAGCGCCGTGCCCAGCGTCAGCATCGACTGGGATCGGGCGATGGCGCGGTCGGTGTAATATAAACGCCTGTCGCCATCTGAATGACTAAAGGCACTGGGTTTGGCGCGTAGTCAGGTTCACACTGCCAGCCAGATTCATCTCGCCGTACAAAGAACGAGCCGGCAACGAGTGAGGGGCCAACATGAGTAATCCAATCAAAGGATTCGACTACGAGGGGTACGTGACCGTTGAGCTGACGCGCGTCGAGTGGCAGGACAGAATCGCCGAGGCGATCAAAGCGGGAGGATTTCGAAGGGTCATGTACGGTGACACTTACGTACACGCATGCGGTGGCCGGATCAAGGCCGAGATTTACGCAGACGTCCCCTCTCCGTTACAAGCGCAAGCCGGCTAGGCGCTACACCCACCCCAGGGGTCCAGGAAACATCTATCGGACTGCGGTGGCCCGGGCGCAAAGGTGTTGCCATCACTGATGTGACTGATACCCTCTCCATACCCATTCAAGCGCCTGCGGCAGCGTTTGAGCGCGCACCGCACGGTCGCAGTGGCCCGAGTTGAGCGCGAAGACATACTGGTAGTGGTAGCCCTTGGACATCAGCGCCGCCGCCATATTGTGATTGGCCTCTACCCAGTCGTGCATGTTATCGCGCATGACGTTTGGATTGAGGAGGTCGCGATCGCCTACCTGCATCCAGATACGAATCGGTTTCGGCGCACTTTGCGGAATGAGTTTCGCGTGATAGTCCCAAGCGCCGCCCGGCGTGTCGGGATGGAACGGCCACTGCTGGTTGACGAATGTTCCTGAGTAGCTGATCACGCGGTGATACCACTCGGGATGGAACCACGCCATGGTGAACGCGGCCGCCGCGCCGGAGCTGCAACCTAAGGTCGCCCGGCCGTCGGCTTGGCGGGTGAGTTTCACCTTGTAGTTCTTCTCGACTGCCGGCAACACTTCGGCCTCGATGAACTCGGCGAACTTGCCGGATATCGTGTCGTACTCGAGACCGCGTTCGCTGCCTTGAGCATCACCACCCCCGTTCTGAATCATGATCGCGATCATCGCCGGCACACGCTGTTGTGCGATGAGATTGTCCAGAACGCGAGGCAGCAACGTATCCGCATCGCCCAGCTTCGGACCATCCTGCATGACAATGAACGGTGCCTCGGATGCGGGGTTGAATTGCTTCGGAATGTAGACGGTGATTGCGCGCTGGTAGGGTTGCGCGTGCGTTCTGACGATCAGAGTCCTGGAATTGTCAGGGTCCACCGTGCCGACCGCGTCGTGTGCGATGCCCGGATAGAAGCGACTGTCTTTGGAATCCATCGTGAACTGTTGCACCATGCCCTGCGGCACGCCGGCAACGACATTCGATTCGGGCGGAGTCAGGTATTCAGGACCGATGACAAAGTTTCCCTCGACATTCAGCGGTGCATTCGCACCCGCTCCTGAAATCACTGTAAATTGCGGAGCACCCGAGCTGTTGAAGGACCTCGTTGGCGGTGTGGAGCGTGCAGCGGGCGCCGCCAGAGGAGCCGTGGTAGCCGCGGCAGGCGAGTCTGCCGCCCGCGAGGCCGTGATGAAGCCGAACGCAAGCAAGCCGCTGGCGATGGCGAATCGATTGGGGGATATACGTGTCATGACACCATCATCGCCGCGTAGCGCTTCGCCGATCAAGAGTGCCTGGCAGGGGCAATGTGCGGGCGTCAATTCGCACAATCGTGTGCCTGCGGTTGTGTGTGGTAAAGTCTTGCATCATGTCTGACTCCTCTTCCGACAACGAGTATCTCCTTCTTTCGCGCGGCCGGTGGGACGCGGACAAGTCCAAGGAGGAGATCCAGGCTACGATCGACAGCTTTTATGTGTGGCATGAACGCTTGGTTTCCGAAGGCAAGTTCAGGCCGGGGCACCGGCTGGCCACGGGAACGCAGATCGTCGCGCGAACCGGAATCATCGACGGGCCGTTTGCGGAAACGAAGGAAGTCATTGGTGGCTACTGGTTTATCGTTGCCGGCAGTCTTCGAGAAGCCGCGGCCATTGCAGCCGAGAGCCCCTGTCTTGGGTGTGGCTTGTATTACGAGATTCGCCCAATCGAGCTGGAGCGAGGAAGCGCCTATCGCGAGAGTAACGAAACACCGAGCTGGAGTAAGTGATTCGGATGCGCTGCTACAATGATCGGAAGCTCGAACTGGCGCTCAGGCTGGCGCGGTCAGCGGACCCCACGGCAGGGTAACGCCGCGAGCAGATCGACGATGCAAGCAGGCTGATACCATGGTTAAGCCGTGGCAGACGAGAGGCGGCTCAGGCGCTTGAGCCTGGCACAACTGCTCCGATTGACCCGTATGCACAGGCACGCAGTAATTGGCTCACTGCATCGCGGCACGCAACTCGCCGCCTCAGTGGAATGCGCAGACCCGAGCCATTTGGCGTGGGTCGGTGTCTATCCCCTGGATCTGTCGCAACCTATGAGTCGAGAGTTTCTCAGCAATCAAGGCGCAAAGATCTTTCCACAATCGGGGCGTGCCTACCACGTAAGGACCTTTGAGGTTGATCGGAAGCTCATTGAAGCGGACGCGTCGATCGGTGAAACCGAGCTGATCAATGCTAGGAGTCAATTCGCCTTTGACGATAAGACCTTGATGGACGAGTTGGAGCGAATGGGCGTATCGGTGGAGCGATTGGAGCTTCCATACAAGTCAGATTATCCAATCTGAACGGCGGCATCTTACGATGGCCACCTCACCGCTGGACTCCGTGTCAACATGCCCGCATGACGAAAGATTGCGAGCCGGCCTTTCCTAAATTCTAAGGGCTCAACATGCGAATCGTTTTTGACCCGAGCACGCTTCATCAAAGTAAAAAAGGTTCCGTCACCGGAATCGTATATTTTGACTTCAGTGCGGATCGGCAGTTCCCCGTCGCGGGGTGGAACGATTTAGTTGTCGTATTGGCGACCTGGTGGATAGATGCACTGGAAAAGATCATTCAGGGGCAAGTGGAGGCCGAGTTCCGATTCATGGATGGCCCCTACTGGATCACCGCAGTGCGCCGGGGGACAGGTCTGTTGCTTCGATGCACTGAGGACCGCCGAGGCGCAGAGAGCGTTTACGAGTTCGGAGCAGAAATGGGTGATCTCGAACGCGAACTGACGGGCTTCGCCCGCCAAGTGTCAGACGCCTGTGCGAGAGCCCGGATTAAATCGGCCGACCTGGACCAACTGAGAAGGCACCTCCCGAACTAACGCCGTCACGGGAGGCCCTCTGTTTGGGCGTCACCAGGTTCCTTCCCTAAAGCTCATTCCTGCGCCACCCAGTTGTTGATCGCCGTCGCCCCCGCTGAAGTCGCAGACCCACTCGACCCGGCGGAGTCCGCCGCGCCCGGACTTCCATCCTGCCACGCGTAATCGCTCTCGTTCCACACATACCCCTGATTCCAGGCGTAGCCCTGATTCCACGTATAGCCTTGATTCCAGGCATATCCCTGGTTCCAGGTATACCCTTGATTCCAGGTGTAACCGCTCGAGTTGCCGATGTAGTAGTTCCCGCTGGAATCCTGGCGCGCGGCACCCCCGTAATGCTGAGTGCCCGCGAGATCCTGGG
>Ga0068859_100008061_pt1 | contig 10679 bp, 7 predicted proteins | sample KBSSwiS22_FD_66585 | JGI IMG/M metagenome (GOLD analysis project Ga0068859, IMG submission 66585) | Switchgrass rhizosphere microbial communities from Kellogg Biological Station, Michigan, USA - KBS Switchgrass S2-2 | ecosystem: Host-associated > Plants > Roots > Rhizosphere > Soil ... | reverse complement strand
CCAACTGCAACAGACCGCAGCGCTCGAGGGAATCGACGCCGTCGTCGGGCTGCCTGATCTCCATGCCGGTCATGGCGTCGCGGTCGGAGCAGCCTTCTGGTCGCGCAACCGGGTGTTTCCGCACCTCGTCGGCAGCGATATCGGGTGCGGGATGGCGCTCTGGCAGACAGAGACGCCGCTGCGAAAATTCCGGCTCGATGCCGCCGAGCGCAAGCTCCACGGCCTCGACGAAGGCTGGGATGGAGATTGCGCCGGCGCGCTGGCCGAAGCCGCTTTGCCGCCGTCGCTGCTGCCCGGGGCGCTCGGCACGATCGGCGGTGGCAACCACTTCGCCGAACTGCTTCGCGTCGAACAGATGCTCGACGCGGAGGGTTTCGCTGGGTCCGGGCTCGACCCGGACCATGTCCTGCTCATGGTGCACAGCGGCTCGCGCGGCCTCGGTCAGGAGATCCTCGACCAGCATCTCGCCAGCGGTGCCGGTCCGTCGCTGCTGGCGGGAACACCCGATTGCACTGCCTATCTGCAGGCGCACGACCAGGCAGTGCGCTGGGCGGCCCTCAATCGCGAAGTCATCGCGGCACGCTTCCTCGAGCGCCTCGGCATGGCGGGCGAGCGGTTGCTCGACATCTGCCACAACAGCGTGACGCCGCACCAGAGTGGATGGGTGCACCGCAAGGGCGCGGCACCCGCCGACAAGGGACTGGTCGTCGTGCCCGGATCGCGCGGCGACCTCAGCTACGTCGTGCGCCCGCGCCTGGAACGGGCGGGGGAGGCGCTCCATTCGCTCGCGCACGGAGCCGGCCGCAAATGGAGCCGCAGCGAGGCGCGCGCCAAGCTTGCGCGACGTTACCGAGTCTCCGATCTCGAACGAACGGCGCTGGGGAGCCGCGTGATCTGCGAGGATCGCGCGCTGATCTACGAGGAGGCCCCTCCGGCCTATAAGGACATCCACCGTGTCATCCGCGATCTCGAGGAAGCGGAACTGATCGATGCCGTCGCGACGCTCCGTCCGCTACTCACGTACAAGGTGCGGCGGGCGTGAGCGAGATCCTGCTCCATATTTCAGCGGGCCGGGGCCCACGTGAATGCGAATGGGTCGTGGCACGGCTGGTCGAAGCATTTGCACGCGAGGCGGCGGACGAAGGACTGGTGTGCGCGCCGATCGAGCCGATCGCCGGGCTGGCGGCGTCCGCGATCCTGCGCGTCGGTGGAGTGGATGCGGAAAGCTTCGCCTTGGCACGCTGCGGCACGATGCGCTGGATCGGCGTCAGCCTGTTCCGCTCGCTGAACCGGCGTCGCAACTGGTTCGTTGGCGTATCGCGATTGCCCGAGCCGGATACGATCGAGGCAATGCGCGAACAGGATATCCGGTTCGAGACCCTGCGCGCGTCGGGCCCCGGCGGCCAGCATGTCAACAAGACCGAAAGCGCGGTGCGTGCGACCCATGTTCCGACGGGCCTCACGACGGTTTCGCAGGAACAGCGCTCGCAGCATGCCAACAAGCGCATCGCGCGGCTCAAGCTATGGCTGCTGCTCGACGTGCGGCGGAGCGACGGCGCCGCCGACGAAAAGCAGGCGCGCTGGCAGCAGCATCACGCGCTTGAGCGTGGCAATGCCGTGCGGACCTACCACGGTGCCGGTTTCAAGCTCTTGGCACCTGTGCCATGACTTTTGCACGCTCGGCCGGCAGCATCGGCCTCGGCGGGTGGCAGGCTCAAGACACGGGATCGAACGATGGCGACAATCGATACGCGCAGCGACCAGATGTTCCCGACGCTGTCGGCCGCACAGATCGAGACCGCGCGCCGCTTCGAGAGCGGCGAGCCGCGGCGCTATGCACCGGGCGAGCAGGTCTATGATGTCGGCGCGCGCGACGCGCCTGCGCTGCTCGTGCTCGAAGGGTCGCTGGTTGCCGAGCGCCGCGATGGGATCGGCAATCAGGCAGCCATCACTTCGCATCTTCCAGGCCAAATCAGCGGCGAGATCAGCCAGCTCTCAGGGCGCGCGACGCTCGCGGCGGTAAAGGCGGGAGAGCATGGCGCGCTCGCGGCGACGTTCGATGCCGCGCACCTCCGGGCGCTGGTGATCGGGTCCGCGGATGTCGGCGAGACGATCATGCGCGCGTTCATCCTGCGCCGCGTCGCGCTGATCGAGGCGGGCAAGGACGGCGGCGCGGGATCAGTGCTGCTCGGTCGCCGCGACGACCCCGATCTCGTTCGGTTGACGGGGTTCCTCACGCGCAATGGCTATCCGCACACTGTGGTCGCCGCGTGCGACGCCGAGGGACGTGAGCTGGTCGATCGTCTGGGGGTCCGTTACGCAGACTTGCCGCTGATGATCTGCCCCAACGGTACCGTGCTCAAGCGGCCGAGCGACGCTGAAGCTGCCTCCTGCCTGGGTATCACGCCCGATCTCGATCCCGACAAGATGTACGATGTCGCAGTGATTGGCGCCGGGCCTGCCGGGCTTGCCACTGCGGTCTATGGCGCTTCCGAGGGCCTCTCGGTGCTGGTGCTCGATACCCGCGCGTTCGGTGGGCAGGCCGGGGCCTCGGCGCGGATCGAGAATTATCTGGGCTTTCCGACGGGCATTTCGGGCCAGGCGCTCGCCGGCCGTGCCTTCACCCAGGCGACCAAGTTCGGCGCCGAGCTGGCCATCCCGCTGACGGTCGAGCGGCTCGACTGCAACGCGCGCCATGGCGGGGAGGGGTTCGTGCTGACGCTCAGCAACGGCGCCAGCGTCCGCGCCCGCTCGGCGGTTATTGCCTCGGGGGCTCGCTATCGCCGACCCGATGTCGACAACCTCGGCGAGCTCGAAGGCGCCGGCGTGTCCTACTGGGCGTCGCCGATCGAGGCGAAACTGTGCGCGGGCCAGCAGGTGGCGCTGGTGGGCGGCGGTAATTCCGCCGGCCAGGCCGTGGTGTTTCTCGCGCCACAGGTCGAAAAGCTGCATCTGATCGTGCGGCGCCCGCTTGCCGAAACCATGTCGCGTTACCTGATCGATCGCATCTCGGCACTTGGCAATGTCGAGATCCATCTGCCCTGCGAAGTCGTCGCGATCGAAGGCAGTCGGGCGACGAATATCGCCGGAGTGACGCTACGCGATCGAAAGTCGGGCGACACCAAGCAGCTCGCGATCGGCCATCTGTTCCTGTTCATCGGCGCCGATCCCAACGCCGGCTGGACCAATGGTTGCGTCGCGGTCGACGACAAGGGTTTCGTGCTGACGGGCGACGCCGCGGGCGAGGGCAAGCGCCTGCCGCTGGAGACCAGCCAGCCGGGGATCTTCGCGGTCGGCGACGTCCGCGCCGGCTCCACAAAGCGCGTCGCCGCCGCGGTGGGCGAGGGCGCCGGAGCGATCGCCCAGATTCACACGTTGCTCGCGCGCCAGGCCGGCTAAGCCGTCGCGCAACCCCGGTCCGTTCAGGTCAAGGCCCGGCTACTCAGCGCAGAGCCTTGATGTCAGATGCGGCCACGACGTCTTTGTATTTGTTGCCGAAATGGGTTCGGACATAGTTCACGACATCGGCAACCTGCTGATCGCTCATCATGCTGCCGATCGGCGGCATGCCGTTGAGCCCGTGCACGACGACATAAGCGGGGTAGCCGCTCACCGCGAGCTTCTTGTTGGCGGCCAGCGCCGGGTAGGCGCCCGCGCCCACAGCGCCCTTCGCGTCGGGCATGTGACAGGCAGCGCACACGCGCGAAAAGATCTTCTCGCCGGTTGTCTCGCCGAACTGACCCCGCCCGGCAAAGGCACCGTCCGCGTCGGCGGTGGACGGCGGGGGCGGGGAGGACTGGGCGGCTGCGGCTGTCGCCGCAGCCAGCGCGAAGGCGGTGGCCGCCATGCAGGTGAAGGTCCGGATTTTCATCGCCTTAGCTCGCCAGAACATGTTGATGGAGGCGTCCGATCGCGTCGATCGCAGAGGTGATGCCACCTTCCTGCCAGCCGCCGTAATAGGACGCGTGTTCGCCGGCGAGCATGATCCGCCCGTCCATCTTGCACAGGTTCGTGTAATGCTGTGCCCGGGATTCCTCCGTCCAGGTGCCGAAACAGCCGAGCACCCATGGTACGCGGTGCCAGCCGACCGCGACACCGTTCATGAATTCTTCCTTATATTGCGGATGGATCTGCGAGCCCCATTCGAGTGCCTTCGCCACGCGCTGATCGGGTGGTAGCGCGGTAAGCTCATAGCCGGCGGCGCCGCCGGAATAGGCGCCCAGCAGCACGCCGGGCCCCGTGGCGCCATAATTGCTGCTCGGATAGCTGATCGAACCGATCGGCAGATCCGTGGACGTGATGCCGCCATAGATTTGCTCGTCCTGTTCCCAGAACCGCCGCTTGAATTCGAGCCCGACCTTGACGCTCGTCGAATAGGGTACCGCGCGAATCGCCGCGGCGAGTTCGGCGCCCACGTTCATCTCGATTTGCGCAAGGATCGGCAGCGGGATGGTGCAGATGCAATAGTCGGCGCTCGCCGTCATTTTCGCACCGGTCTTGGTGTCCACATAGTCGACCGTCACGCCCTTGTCGCCCTGCCGGATGGCGGTCACCTTGCTGTTCAGCCGCACGAGGTGGCCGATCGCCCGCTCGAAGCCCTTGCCGACATTGATCATGCCGCCGACCGGCTGGAAGATGGTGAATTCGTGATCCCAGCTGAGATTGCCGCCGATGGTGCGCCACATGCCCGACTGGAGCACCGTCTCGACCGACATCGGTTCGGACGGAATCGGCACCGCACTCAGGCCGCCGCCGGGTTCCTTGTCCCAACCGCGACGGCCGCTCGACTCGCGACCCTTCACATAGCGGAAGTTCTTGTCGAGCGCGCCCCAGCTCCTGAGTGATTCGAGCAGGATCTCGCCGTCTTCCTTGGTCAGGGTATCGGTGAGCGCACCCTTGTTTACCGCCTTGGCCAGCAATTCGCCGACATGGCCGTAATAGTCGGCCTGGATATGGCGATAGCGCTGCGGCTTGCCGCCGAACTTCTTGGTGTCATGGACATAGGCGTTGTAATTGACTTGCATGAACGGCTCGAGCGCAACGCCGAGTTCATGGCAATAGTGGATCAAGCCGTGATGGTGCCAGGGGATGCGCCACGGCCCGGGATTGATGTAGTTGCCCGGGGCGAATTGGCAGTGCTGCGTCGCGCCGCCGAGTTCGGTAAAGGTGTCGCCACCCTTCAGCGTCCACGACCGGCCGCCGACATGGTCGTTATATTCGAGCACCTGGACCTTATATCCTGCGCGGCTGAGTTCCAGCGCGGAGGTCGCGCCGGCGACACCGGCGCCGAGGATCAGGACCGAGGTACCCTTCGGGTCGCCGTCCAGCTTTATCGGCGCCTTGAAGTTCGAGGCCTGCGCCTGTCCGAAGCTCGACATCGCCATGTACATGGCCGAAGCGCCCGCCGTGCGCCCGATCAGCGCTAGCAGTTCGCGCTTACTGATCGGCGGAACGATATTCTCGGTCATGACCTGTATTGCATGCGCGATGCCCCCAGTTTCGACGACTTCCCCAGGCGGCACGCACCGCCCATCCCGATGGGTGCATGCTGGGGAAGGATGGGCCCATTGGGGGGCGCCGGAAGAGATGCGTCGATACGCCGTTTGGCGTATTCCGGCAGTTCCGATCTGTTTGGCGCGCTCATGCGCGTTCTGCCAAAGCCCGCGCCGTCGGCGCCAGGTCGGGCCAGGATTTGAAAAATGGGCATATTATCGTTGCTGCGCAGCACAATCGTGGCATTTCAGCGGCACGCGGAGCACGGTGGTGGCGGGGGCTCGAAATCCCGTTTCAAATGGTACCATTTTGACCCGAAAAATCACGAATGTTAGCAAAGTCAAGATCTAGCCGCCCAGATTCGACCAGGGGATGGTTCGCTGCCTATCGTTGCGATAAAATATTGATATATCATGAGACTGTTCGTGTACTTAGGCTTGCGGCGGGCTTGCACGGAGAGGCTTTTCGAAGCAGATTCGGTTCCAACCGTCGAATGTGCCAGTTCGTCGCACCGGTAAGAATCCGGGCCTTGCGTTTCGATTCGCTGCAACGCAAAATCAACTCGGCGGCGAACGACGACGAGTCGGGCGCTTCTGGGGGCAAGAGCAAGACGATGACGCATCGCGACGTGGATGGGTCCCGCGCTTCGCGTGAGGATCCATGGGTCAAATGCTGCGTGCTCGCGCGGTCGTTCGCGGCGCGCGCCAAATGAGTGTGCCTTTCCGCCGCGCCGAGTTCGTGCCACGAGCGCAGGTCGGCGCCGGTTCTCGCAGACTTGTGCTGCAAGGAAGGTTTCCGTTTGTCGCGCCCGCGCTGATCTTCGTTCTTGCGGCGGCCGCCGTGGCGCTGGTCATCGGTGCCGAAATCTACGACGCCGGCGATACGGCGATGCATGTTGCCGCGGTCGCCGACCTGGTGGTGATTGCCGTGCTGTCGGCCGCGGCGCTGTGGTTTGGCGGGCGCGATCGCAGCAGAGATGGGGCGACCGAATTGGCGAGCGAAGACGTCGCGCCGATCCTCCAGTTGACACGCGACAAGGAGTCGGCAGAGGCCGCTAACGCCGCCAAGAGCCGCTATCTGGTCACTGTCAGTCACGAAATCCTGTCGCCGCTCAATGCGATTTACGGATACGCGCAATTGGTGGAACGCGGGGACGGAGTCAGCCCCAAGGAGGCTGCCCGCGTCATCCGGAGAAGCACCGAGCATCTGACGAGCCTGGTCGAAGGGTTGCTCGACATCTCGCTGGTGGAAAACGGCGTTTTGACCGTGAAAAGCGAGACCGTTCGTCTGGTCGCATTTCTCGATCAGATTGCCAGCATGTTTCGCCCCGCGGCCGAAGCCAAGGGATTGAAGTTCGGATATGAAGTAACGGGCCCGCTCCCCGAATTCGTTCGCATGGACCAAAAGCGGGTACGGCAGGTGCTGATCAACCTGCTGTCCAACGCCGTCAAGTTCACCGCCGCCGGTTCGGTGGTCCTGCGCATTTCCTATTCCGCGCAAATTGCCGTGTTCGAAATCACCGACACGGGCCCGGGAATTGCGCCCGCCGATCGCGACGCCGTCTTCGCACCCTATGAGCGTGGCACGAATGCCCATGCCAATATGAAGTCCGGTTTTGGTCTCGGCCTGCCGATAACCAGGGCGCTGGTCCAGATACTGGGCGGCAATCTGGAAATGGAGAGCACGCTCGGTACCGGCACCTGCTTTCGCGTGACCATGATGCTCGGCCATGTCTCCGGGCGGATGCTCGAAGCGATGCCCATCCGACGCGTGACCGGCTATGAAGGCGAGCGTCGTTCGATTCTCGTGGTCGACGACGACATCCAGCAACTGGCGCTGATGCGCCAGATTCTCGAAACGCTCGGGTTCGAAGTCGCGGTTGCTCCGAGCGGCGAAATTGCGCTGGACCTGTGTGCAACGGATCGCTTCGACCTTGTGATTCTGGACATCTCGATGCCCGGGCTGTCGGGCTGGGAGACGGCGAGGCGACTGCGATCGCGATGGGGAAGCGCGATCCGGATTGTCATGCTCTCCGCCAATACGCAGGAATGTCGCCGGCACGAGTCAGAAGGCCAGTCGTGCGATCCGTTCATTGCGAAGCCCTTCGACATCGACGCGCTGGTCGATACGATTGGTAGCGAGTTGAAGCTTCATTGGAACTGGGAAGTTTCAGGCGAAGGTGCGTTGAACGACGACAGGACCGCCAAGCACCAGGTGATATTGCCGGATAGCGCGCAGGACCACGTCCGGCGCCTGCGCGAACTGCTCGATATCGGCTATGTTCGCGGTATCGAAGCGGAAATCAAGAAGCTTGCGGAGGCGGTGCCGGACGCGCAGGCAATTGCCTCGCGCCTCTATGACTGCCTCGATCATTTCGATCTCTCTGCGTTAGCCAGAATATTGGACGACATCAGCTATGGACGGCTTGCCTAGCCACTCCGACACGGTTTTGCTTGTCGATGACGAACATGATTCATTGCGTCTGATGCGTGACGCGCTGGAGGCTGCAGGCATCACGGTCCTCATCGCCACGTCGGGCGAGGCAGCCGTGCGGTTGCTGGCCCATATCGTGCCCGATCTCATCGTCATGGATGCCGTGATGCCGGGGATGGACGGTTTCGAGACGACCGTCATGATCAAGAAAAATCCGAAACTCGCGCATATACCGATCATCTTCATGACGGGTCTGACCGAAAGCGAACATGTCGTCGAAGCCTTTGAGGTTGGCGGCGTCGACTATGTCCGCAAGCCGGCCAATATCCAGGAATTGCTGGCCAGGGTCAGGGTGCATGCGGAGCATGGGCGCGTCCGGCACGCGAGCGTCGCCAGTCTCGACGCGACCGGCCGCCTGATGCTGGCAACCGATACGCGTGGCCGCTTCCTCTGGTGCACGCCGCTGGCCGAGCAGGCGATCGCGCGCGTTGTGCCCGGCTGGAGCAAGGAGGAGGAAGTGCTGCCCCTTCCATTCCAGTCCGCCGTGCAGCGCCTGCTCGCGCGGGGCGCGCCGGAGGGTTCCGTGCGCGTCGAGCAGCCATTGGGAACGCTCGAGCTCGTCCTGATCGCGCAACATCGCGACAATAATGTCCTGGTGCGCCTCAATGAACTCAATCCCGATGAACATGCCGCCCGATTGAAGCAGCGACTGCAGGTCACCGACCGCGAGGCCGAAGTTCTCCTGTGGTTGAGCTACGGAAAATCCAGCATCGATATCAGCGACGTCCTCAGCATCAGCCCGCGCACCGTGCAGAAGCATCTGGAGCGGATATTCGAAAAGCTGGGCGTTGAAACGCGGGCGGCCGCCGCTGCGCTTGCGATACGCGCCATCGACCGGTGAGAAGCTCCCAGTTTTGAAATACGCTTTCCGGCGCGGACCGCGGCACCAGCCGGCTCCCTATTTCACTGGCTGCTTGGCTGCAATCGCCTCGATCTCGATCAGATAATAGGGCCCCACCAGCGCGCCGACCTGGAACGCGGAACGCGCGACCGTTTCGGGATTCTCGGCCGTCTTGAAGAAGGTCTTGAAGCCTTCGTTGACGCCCGCAAAATCCAATTTGCCCAGTCGCGGATCGGGGGCGATGAACAAAGTGAGTTTGACCAGGTCGGACATGGCGTAGCCTTGCTTCGCAAGAATCGCCTTGATCTTCCCCAGGACGCTGATCGTTTGCGTCTTGCTGTCTCCCATTTCGTCGAGGCTCTTGACCTCGGCGAGCGGCTTGCTCGGATCGAGCGGTGCAGCAAGCTGTCCGGACACGAAGAGCAGGTCGGTTCCCGCGCTTACCTTCGCCGCCTCGAGGATCAGGGCGGACGGGTTGCTCGTGATCCGAGTGATTTGCGCCTCGGCTTTCGTGGCCGGCATCAGCGCTGTCACCAGTGCCGCAACGGGTAGAATCTTCCAAAGCATCAACCGGTCCCTCCAGGATGTGACAGGATGGACATGCGCCCTTCCGCGCATCTCCAAAACAAACTCTGTGCAGGCGCGCGGGCCGGAGCCGCGTCCTTTTGCGCGAACTTCGCCGGCGCCGCGGGGTGGTCGCAAGATCGCTCGACGACCGATCATTTGGCCCTCCCGACGGTGCTTCACCGAGCCCCTATCCTAGGCGGGGGGCAGCGAAATCTCATACGCAAATCGGCGTATATGCAAAAGGCAACATATGCGGTGAGCTGGCGTCCAGCATAAGGTGGGCTACTCGGGGATTCCGTAGTAGACCCGCGATAATATACGATAGAAAAAAAGAGTCGCGTCAACAAGATATCCATCGCGTGGACTGTGGCGAAATAACGAAGGAGGGGCGTGCGAAGATAATTGGGGGAAACCAATGTTACGTATCGCCAAGTTTACTTGTGTTGCTTTGCTGTCCTCCACGGCGCTGACCGCCGCCCATGCGGCGGATCCCGCGACCACGCCTCCGGCCGAGACACCCGCCGACGCGCAGCAGGCCGAAGCCCCGGCGGCCGAACCCGCGCAGGGAGGCGATATCATCGTCACCGGCACGCGCAGCGTCGGGACCAAGGCGGCTAACAGTGCCGCGCCGATCCAGGTTCTCGACGACAAGGCACTGACCCATGTCGGCCAGCCCAACCTCAACCAGGCGCTGACTCAGCTGGTACCTTCGTTCACGGCGCAGACTCAGGGCACCGATATGGCGAGCTTCTCGCTCAGCGCGCGCCTGCGCGGTGTCAGCCCCAATCACACGCTGGTATTGGTCAACGGCAAGCGCCGCCACGGCAACTCGATCCTTCAAGTCATCAACGGCGCCTTCGGCGGTTCCGCCGCGCCGAGCATCGATCTCGTCCCGCCGGATGCGGTTGGGCATATCGAAATCCTGCAGGACGGGGCTGCCGCGCAATATGGCTCTGATGCGATCGCCGGCGTGATCAACATCATCCTGAAGAGCAATACGTCGGGAGTGTCGGCCAAGGGCACGATCGGTGAATATGCCGACGGCGAGGGCCGCACCTACAGCGCCAGTGCCAATGTCGGCTTGCCGGTCGGCGAGAGCGGATTCCTCAGCTTGACGCTGTTCCAGCGCAGCAACGACTATACCAGGGTTGGCGAGGGCCAGTTCACTGCGGTCAATCTCGACGGTTCGACCAACACCTCGATATCCGCAGCCTTCAAGCCGGTCTATGATGCGCTCAACGCGCGCAAGGGCACCGCGAACATCAATGGCGGCCAGCCCAAGTCG
>Ga0068859_100008056_pt1 | contig 10684 bp, 8 predicted proteins | sample KBSSwiS22_FD_66585 | JGI IMG/M metagenome (GOLD analysis project Ga0068859, IMG submission 66585) | Switchgrass rhizosphere microbial communities from Kellogg Biological Station, Michigan, USA - KBS Switchgrass S2-2 | ecosystem: Host-associated > Plants > Roots > Rhizosphere > Soil ... | reverse complement strand
TGTTCTAAGGAGGCGGCATGCGGTTCGAAGGCAAGACGGCGCTGGTGATCGGCGGTAACAGCGGGATCGGGCTCGAAGCGGTCAAAGGGCTCGCCGCCGAGGGCGCGCGGGTGTTCCTGACCGGCCGTTCGGCAGCGACGCTGGCCGACACCGAGGCGTCAGTTCCGGGCGCGCGCGCGTTTCAGGCCGACATCGCAGATCTCGCGAGCATCGACTCGGTGCTCGCTGCGATCCGCGAAAGCGTGGGCAGGCTCGATGTCCTGATGATCAATGCCGGCATGGGCATGTTCGTCCCGGTACGTGAGGTGACACCCGAGCAATGGGACGAAGTGCATGACGTCAATCTGCGCGGCGCTTTCTTCGCCGCGCAAAAGGCGCTGGCGCTGATGGGGAAGGGCGGGTCGATCGTGTTCACCGGGTCGATCGGCGCGGTGCTGGCGATCCCCGGAAACGTGGTCTACGCCGCCTCCAAGGCCGGTCTGATCGCGGTGACGAAGACCTTTGCCAAGGAACTTGTCGCGGACGGAATCCGCGTCAACCTGGTTAGTCCCGGACCGACCGAGACGCCGATCATCAACCGTTCGGGGCTCGGTCCCGAGGCGATCGAAGCGATGCGCACGCATATGTCGAGCGTCGTGCCGATCGGGCGCATGGGAGAAGCGCGCGAGATCGCGCGTGCGATGCTGTTCCTCGCGTCCGACGAGGCGAGTTTCATCACCGGCGTCGACCTGTTCGTCGACGGCGGCTGCGTGGAGTTGCGATAATGACCAATGGACCGTTCGAGGGCCCGTTTTCGACGATGGACAATCCGCGGCTTGAGTTCGCGCTCGAAGTCCGCCTCGCGTTTCCGCGTGCGCAGATGATCGCGAACACGCCGGCGGGAGGTAATCGCAGCGCGGTCTATGTCACCGAAGGCGTGTTCGAAGGACCGACGCTCAAGGGCAAGGCGGTGCCCGGCTCAGGCGGGGACTATGCCTATTTCCGGCCTGACGACGTCGCGGTGTTCGACGCGCGCTATATGCTCGAGGAAGACGACGGCACGCTGATCCTGCTCAACAACAAGGGCTTCCTCTGGGGGCGCAAGCCCAACACCATGGCGCGGCTCCGCGACTGGGCGTTCGCCGATGGCGCGCCGGTGCCGCACGAGGAATATTATCTGCGCGGCAACCCGACATTCGAGACCAGCATCGGCAAGCACGACTGGCTGACCAAACATGTCTTCATTGGGGTGGGGGAGCGGCGATCGGACGGGAATCGCTTGCGCTATTACGCGCTGATATGACGCCATCGAGAGTGGTTGCTGCGGCCCATTTCAGAGGCGAGTGTTTCGGACTGCGGGCTTGTGATCGCAATTTCATTGCGGTCTCGAGACATTTTTGTTTCAGAGTCCTGCCGATGCCACACAAAGTGCCGCAATAAAATTGGCTGATTGGTCGTATAACAAAAAATAATATTGGCTGGTACTGGGTGCTGACTGCGAAGTATCAACATATCCAAAAATAGAATCGTTGCTCTCGTAATATATGATTCTTGATGCTTCCCCTACATAACTTCAACATGACACGAAAATGAAACGGTTGTGCCGTTTTGGTTTCGGTTTCTGTAACATTACTGACCTTTTTTCTACGTACGGGCCTCCTCGTCAGAGATGAAAAAATCCTGAGTCGGGGACCATCAAAAATGAAAATCAATACGCGCTTCCGCCTGCCGTTGCTGCTGGGCAGCGCTCTGCTAAGCACCCTCGCAGCGCCGGCCTTCGCCGCGGAAGCGGAGACTGCGGCCGCGCAGCCCGCGCCGGAGCAGGCTCCGCAAGACAATTCGAGCAACGCGTCGGGGCTCGGTGACATCGTCGTGACCGCGACCAAGCGCGAAACCAATCTGCAGAAGACGCCGATCGCAATTTCTGTGCTCGGCGGGCAAGCAATCGCGGACCAGCACGTCCAGAGCCTGATCAACCTTGCCGACGGCACGGTTCCGTCGTTGCGCATTGCCACCTTCGAGGCCCGCCAGTCCGCGCTAACGGTCGGTATTCGCGGCATCGTGCCGTTCGACCAGAATCAGACTGCTCGCGAGCCGGGTGTCGGTGTCTATGTCGATGGCGTCTATCTCGGACGCTCGCAGGGCTTGAACGCGGCGCTGTTCGACGTCGAACGCATCGAAGTCCTCAAGGGCCCGCAGGGCACCTTGTTCGGCCGCAATACCGAAGGCGGCGCGTTGAGCATCGTGACCAAGACTCCGACGGGTGAGTTCGGCGGCGGCGTCACTGCCGGGTTCGGCAATTTTGGCAGCTACGAAGGACAGTTTCACCTCAACCTGCCGGCGTTCGCCAATTTCGCCGTCAAGCTCGACGGCGTGCTCCAGCACCAGGATCCGACGGTTAAGGATCCGCTTGAGGGGCAGATCGGCTGGAACGCCTATAATCGCGTGGGCGGCCGCATTTCCGCGCGCTGGAAGCCGTTCGACGGCTTCACCGCTGATTTCGCCTTCGACAAAGCGAAGGATGAGAATACGCCATTCTTCAGCCAACTGGTGAATTACAATCCCAAGGGGTTGCCGATCTCGACGATCGACACGGTGAACGCGAAGCTGGTTTGCGCATCCGCGCCCTGCATTGCGCCGCTGCCGCCATTGGTTCACGTCCATGCCACTCGCCAGGATGTTGCCGACGTGGGCGTACCGCAGCAGTGGAGCGTCGACCGGACGAGCGGCGAGAGCATCAACCTTCGCTGGAAGGCCGCACCGGAGATCGAATTGCGTTCGATCACAGCATGGCGGACCGTTGCCACGAACCAGTGGGACAATTCGGGCGGTCCGAACCGCACGCCCTTCGCGCCGAACGGCAAGTTCAGCCGCTACAGCCTGTCGGATCTTTACCAGAGCCAGTTCAGCCAGGAACTGCAGGCGGTCGGCAGCATTCCGCAACTCGATTATGTCGCCGGCCTCTATTATTTTACCGAGCAGGCGCGTGAATCTGCCGGGACGCCATCGACCAACCAATGGAACGTCGATGGTACGGCCTATGCGCTTCTCCCGTCACAGGTGTTCGGCCCGATCACGTCAAGCAATCAAGGCTGGGAGTATAACTCGCGCTTCCTGCAGCGCGCCAGCTACGCCAAGGCGCATAGCTATGCCGTGTTCGGCCAGCTGACCTACACGCCGGCTTTCGCCGAGGCGCTCCACCTCACCGTCGGCGGTCGTTATACCAAGGACAAGCGGGTGGGGACGCTTTACACGGTCTCGGGCGTCGCCACGAACTGGAAGCTGGATTACAGCAAGGATCGTTTCGATCCGCTTGTCACGCTCGCCTTCGATGCGGCGCAAGGGGTCAACCTCTATGCCAAATATTCGACGGGGTATCGCGCGGGCGGCGCGAATGCGCGTTCGTCGAATTTCCAGGCCTTTGGCCCTGAAAAGGTGACAGCGTATGAAATCGGCGCGAAGACCGATCTGCTCGACCATAAGCTGCGCATCAACGTCGCCGGCTATCTCATGGATCGCTCGAACACACAGATCGACTTCGACAATGTCGACACCACGCAGTTCCTACCTGGGACGACGACGCCGAACCCGACGTTCAACCTCCATACCGAGAACACGGCGAATGCGCCGGGAACGTCAAAGATCCGCGGTGTCGAAGTCGAGCTGACTGCGCGCCCGATCCAGCATCTGACGGTCGGCGCGTCCTACGCATACACCTATACGAAGGTGCCGCCGACGGCGAACCCGAACCCGGGCCCGACGTTCGGCGTACTGACGCAGGTGTTCACGGTGTTTACGCCGCCGAACGCCGTGTCGGGCTACTTCGACTATGAGGTTCCGATCACCGGCAGCAGTGCGGCAGTGCGTCTGCATCTCGATGCGGCCTATGCCGACGCGCAGTACAGCTTCCAGTCCGAAAGCGTGAAGACCGACTCGAGCTTCATCGTGAACGGCAGTCTCGCGCTTGCGGATATCACGCTGGCCGGCGCGTCAAAGGCGACCGTATCGATCTGGGCTCGCAATCTGCTCGACGAAGCGCACATCTATCGTCGTTCGGCAGCAAATGCCGCCACGCTCGGCGACTATGCCAACTTCAACACGCCCCGGACCTTTGGCGGACAGATCAGCGTGAAATTCTGAAGCGACGCGGTGCCGTCGACGATGGCTCGGGCATTCCCCGAGCCATCGTTGGCCGTTGCTGCTAGACAGACAGCTTGTAGCCGACCCCGCGGATCGTCACGATCGGGTCCGGCAGCCCGGGGACTGCGAGCTTGACGCGCAACCGGCGGATATAGGCGTCGACGATGTTGGTGGTCGGCAACGCGTCGGGGCTCCACACCCGGTCAAGCAGCATTTCGCGCGTCAGCACGGTACCGGCGTTGCGCACCAACTCGGCGAGCAGATTGAGTTCGGTCTTCTGCAGATCGACCGACTTGCCGGCGCGAAACGCGCGATGCCCCGCGAGGCTAACAACGATATCGCCAGCGGAAACCGTAGAACGATCCTCGATCGCGGGCGCTTGCCGGCGAAGGCGCAGGCGAATCCGCGCATTGATTTCGGCGATCTCCGCAGGCTTGGTCAGATAGTCGTCGGCCCCGCTTTCGAGCCCCTCGACGCGTTCGGCCAGCCGTCCGAGCACCGTCAGCAGGATCACCGGCGTTGCAATCCCCTCACGGCGCATCCAGCGGACGAGCTCGATCCCGTCGGCGCCCGGCAGGAGTCGCTCGAGTAGCACGATGTCGAAATCCTGCGCGACGATCGCGCTCGTAGCGGCGCGTCCGTCGCGCGCCAGCGACACGCGATAGCCGAGATCCGACAATTGGCGCGTCAGCGTGTTCGCGAATTGCTCGTCCTGGTCGACCAGCAGGACCTTGGCACCGGGTTCGGGCGAGGAGGAAGCGATGGGATCAGCCATGGGCGGAATCGTGTCGATAGCGGTTAGACTGGGCGATTGACAGGGGCCGGGCCGCGCGAGAAAACACGCTCAGTGCGCTGGGGAGCGCCACCTGTCCGCGGCAAGGGAAGTTCCCGTCCCCATCAGCATCCGGTTGGTTGTCACAACCTTCTTCCGGCCTGTTCAGCGGACCCGGCTTAACGGAAGGAAGGCATTCCAATGAGCCGTACGCTCACGCCCGATACCAATCTCGAAAGCCTCAAGAAGGAAGCCAAGGCCTGGCTCAAGGCACTGCGCACGAGCGACGCCAGTGCGCGCGCTCGACTGATAGCGATCCTGCCCGACGCGCCTGTCGAGCCCGGCCTGCGCGACATCCAGCTCGCCATCGCCCGCGACCACGGCCTGCCGGGTTGGCGCGACCTGGTCGAAGCGATCGCCGACGCGCGGCGCAGCCCGGCCGAACTGATCGACGAGGCGCTGCGGTTCACATGGCAGAACGAGCACAGCGCTGCGGCCCGCATCCGCAGCCGCTTCCCTGGGCTGTCGCGTCACTCGATCCATGCCGCAGTGGCGTGCGGCGACCTTGACGAAGTCCGACGCCGGCTCGCGCGCGACGTGGGCGCTGCGACCGAAAAGGGCGGACCGAACAAGTGGGAGTCGATCCTTTATCTCGCCTATTGCCGACTGCCGGGCGGCCAACTCCATGCGATCGAGATCGCCAACCTCCTGTTCGACCATGGCGCCGATGCCGCCGCGCGCTTCAGCGACGATTGGGAGAATCCCTTCACTCTGCTCGGCGGGGTGATCGGCCAAGGCGAGACGGGCCGCCCCGAACATCCGCGCGCCGAGGAACTGGTCGAGCTGTTCGTCGCGCGCGGCACCGATCCGTTCGACACGCAAGTGCTCTATGACACCAGCGTCCAGGGCGACGACGTGCGATGGCTCGACATCCTCTGGCATCACTGCGAAGCGCGCGGCGAGACCGATCGCTGGCGCAGCGTCGAACGCGGAATCGGCGGCCGCTATCGTCGCACCGCGCTCGACTATCTGCTCGGCAACGCCGTCGGGAAGGGGCATGTGAAGCGCGTCGCCTGGCTGCTCGAGCACGGCGCCGATCCGGACACCATACAGTCGTACAGCGGTCGTCGGGTGCATGTCGAAGCGCAGCTCGAAGGTTTTCCCGAAATCGTCGCGCTGCTCGAGCGCTACGGTGCCGAGCGCGTGGCGCTCGGAGGATCGGCGGAGTTCATCGCCGCCTGCATGCGTCACGATCTGGAAGCTGCGCGCGCGCTGGCCGTGCGCTATCCCGATTTTCTCCAAGATCCGTCCGCACTGATCCTCGCGGCGCAACGCGGGTTCGAGGATGTCACGGCATTCCTGCTCGATCTCGGCATGCCTGCGGACCTATCGCCGCACGACCAGAAGGGGGTTGCATTGGGCGGCGCAGAAGGGACATGTTGGAGTGGCCGGGCTCCTGCTCGACGCGGGCGCGGACGTGAACCGGCGCGGGTCGACGTACCAGGGCACGCCGCTCGGGTTTGCGTTCTTCTTCGGCCAAGCGGCGATGCTCGACCTGCTCGCACCGCTGTCGCGCGACGTCTTCGTGCTGGCGCGTGCCGGGCGGCTCGACCGCCTCGACGCGCTGCTCGAAGCGGAGCCCGCACTGGTACAGGGCCGCAATCCCAACGGCGACACGGTGCTGCACATGCTGCCAGACGACGAGGACTGCGCACTGGAAGTCGCCGAACTGTTGCTCCGCCGCGGTGCCGATCCATGGGCGACCAACGCCAAGGGCGAGAATGCCGTACAAGCGGCACGTTTGAAGGGAATGGAGGACGTTGCCGAAGCGATGGAAGGCTCGGCCGAAAAATGAATGCAGAGCCCAGGGCCTGCCTTTTGGTGTCGTCGACCCAACCCTGAAAAGGGTGGAGTGCCGACCCGCTTGCCGCGGGCTCGGCCTAAGCAGTCGATCAGCGCTTGGCCGGAAACTTGTCGAACGCCGCCTGGATTTTCGCCAGATTGGCGTCGCTCAGGGCTTCGGGCTCGAATTGCTGGATGTCCTTGAGCGTGAGCGTGCGGCCTGCCGACTGGAACTGGTCGTTGGCATAGACTGTCGGAATCAGGTCCTTCAGCACGGCCACCGCCGCTTCGTCGTCGAGCAGTTTGCCGACAAGTGTGGAAGCGACCGAATAATGTGCCGGCGTTGTCGTCGGCGGCGCGGGAACGGTCGTCGGGGCCGTCTGTGCGCATGCCGCCGTTGCATTCATCATCGGAAGTCCGCCGATCAGCGCTGTCATCGCCACGGTCAGCATCGCGTTGCGCATCTTCGGTCTCCCCTCGTCCGCGCGATCGATGGATCGCGCCCGGCTATCGTTTGAGCGGGGGGATAGTAACGAGGTTTAAGCGTGTAAAAGCAATTGAATTGATCGAAATCGATAAATTCGAATTATGCGTTAGTCAGCGTCAAAGCCAGGGCCGCGTCCTGTGCGCTGCCTATTCATCAGCTGCGCGTCTGCGCCGGCACAGCTAGGCCAGACCGAACGGGTCGAGTCTAGCGACGCCGACCGTTCGACCGGCGTCGCCTGACCGGGTCATCCCGCCGCGGTCGACAGCTCGGCGTCGGCCAGCTCCGCCGCCGGCCCAACCGGCGCGGTTTCGATCAGCATCGTCTTGGTTTCGACATAGGGATAAAGACCCTCGACGCCGCCTTCACGACCGACACCGGACTGCTTGAAACCGCCGAACGGCAACGAAAAATCGGCCTTCAGGCCGTTGTGACCGACGTTTCCAGCGCGGAGCTTACGGCCGATATCATAAACCGCCTGCTTGTCGTTGGTCAGCACTGCCGAGTTGAGACCATAGCTGGTGTCGTTGGCGATCTGGATCGCATGGTCCAGGTCCTTCGCCGGGATCAGCGCCAGCACAGGCCCGAAAATCTCTTCCTGCGCGATCGTCATGTCGTTGGACACTTCGGTGAACAAAGTGGGTTCGAAGTAGAAGCCGGTGTTGAGGTGCGGCGGGCGGCGGCCGCCGGTCACCAGCCTGGCGCCTTCAGAGACGCCCTTGTCGACATAGGATTCGATCCGCTCGAGCTGACGTTTCATCGCGATCGGGCCCATTTCTGACGTGGGGTCGTTCGGATCGCCGACCTTGACCTTCTTCATCTCGGCGGCGATCGCGTCGGCGATCTCGTCATATTGCTTCTCGGGCACGATCGCGCGGCTCAGCGTCGCGCAGACCTGGCCCGACAGCAGCGTGATGGTGCGGCCGAGGATTGCCCCGGACACCGCTGCGGGCATGTCCTCGAGCACGATCGCCGGCGACTTGCCGCCAAGCTCGAGCGTCACGCGCGCGATCCGCTCGCCCGCGACGCTGGCGATGCGGCGCCCGGCGACAGTCGAGCCGGTGAAGCTGATCTTGTCGACGCCGGAGTTGCGAACGAGATAGTCGGCGGCGTCGCGGTGCGACGGGACGAGGTTGATCACGCCCTTGGGCAGGCCGGCGGCTTCGGCGGCTTCGGCGATGATATAGGCATCGAGCGGCGTTTCGGGCGACGGCTTCATGATCACCGTGCAGCCGGTGATCAGGGCAGGGGCAACCTTTTGCGCCATGATCGCATAGGGCATGTTCCAGGGCACGATCGCCGCGACTACCCCGACCGCCTCGCGGATCACCAGCGCATCATGGCCGGGGACGGTGCGTGAAGGCCCGCGCGTCTCCCACTCGAATTCGTCGGCGATGTCGGCATAGGTCGCGAAGGTCTGGGTGCCGGTCATTGCGGCATAGCCGGCAAAGCCCGCGAGCGCGCCGATCTCTGCGACGAACGCCGCCGCGAGCTCGCTGCCGCGCCCGCCGAGGATCTCGGCCATCTTGCGCAAATAGCCGGCGCGTTCCCGGGGCGACATGCGCGGCCACGGACCCCGGTCGAATGCTTCGCGGGCCGCGGCGACGGCGGCGTCCATATCCGTGTCGTCAGCTTCCGCGACCACCGCCGAAACCTGCTCCGTGTGCGGCGACACGACTTCGATGGTTCGACCGGAATGCGGAGCGACCCATTCGCCGCCGATGAAGAGCTTTTCGGGATGCGCGATGTTCACGCCTTCGGGAAGCATAGCCATGAATCTACTCCTCAAAAATTCGACATGATTGCCAATGCGCGCGAGTCCAACGGCTTGCCTGCCTTCTGCAGCGCCAGCTCGCGTGCGCGGGTCTTTCCTTGTGCGTCGATCAGGAACGCATGGATCGCGTCGGCCTGCGCGGGTGAAAGCACGTCCTTCCAGGCCGGCATTCCGTTCGGCGCGAACAGCCCGTCGAGTACGATCGCTCTGAACACGGCATGTTTGCTGGGATCGAGCCGGCGCAGATCCGGCGTGATCGATCGCGGCTGGTTGGCGTGGCAGATCGCGCAATTCGCCGTGAACAGCCCATTGCCCATCGCGATCGTTGCCGGCGTGACCCCCGGCGCTTGCGGCGGCGGCTCAGGCGCAACCGTCAGTGCCGGCAATGGCGCGGGCTTGGTCACAGCGCCGCCGTCGAGCTTGAACACCAGGATGCGGTTAGCGTTGCCGTATCGATAGGCCGCGCTGTAATCGGGCACGAACCCCCAGCCTCCGCCACCCCAGCCGGCCTGCACCGCGACATATTGTACGCCGTTGACTTTGTAGGTCATGGGCGCGGCCATGATCGAAGTGCCGATGTCGATCGATTTGAGCAGCTTGCCAGTATCGGCGTCGCGCACGTTGAACCTGCCGGTCACGTCGCCGTGGAAGACCAGCCCGGCCTTGGTCGCGAGCACGCCCACACGGTCCTGCCAGCCCGCCATCGGCACTGTCCATTTCGCTTTGCCCGTGAGCGGATCCATCGCGCGCAATTCGGACGAGAACGGCTTGTCCTTGACCCATTGCCATTCGCGCAATTGCTGCACCGGGCCAGCGATCGGCGGGGGGAGCGCTTTGACGGCTTCCTGCAAGTCAGGCGTGAAGATCAGTGCGCTACCGGCGTTGAGCGCCTTGCGTGCGCGAGGCGCCGGTGGACCGGGCAGGAACATCAGATTCCCCATGTCGAGCACGTGCGCGAAATAGAGATTGCGATCGGGATCGAACGCCGCCGGATACCAGTTGCGGGCGCCCGCGGAGGCGGGAAACACGATCTTCGGGCCCCCACTGTAATCCGCACCCTGGGGCGTCAGCTTCGGTTGGCCGGTCTTGAGGTCATAGCCGTCGGCCCAACTGGTGCGCACGATGGGTGTGATCGCCAGCGGCTTGCAGTTGTCGCGATCGATCACGAACAGATAGCCGTTCTTGGGCGAGTGGATGATGACATGGTGGAGCTGGCCATCGACCTTGAGGTCGGTGAGCACCATCGGCTGCACCGCGGTGAAGTCCCAGCCGTCGCGCGGCGTTTCCTGATAATAGCATTTGAGGGTGCCGGTCTTGCGATCGAGCGCGACGATCGACGACAGATAAAGGTTCACGCCGCCCGACGGGCTGCGCACCGATGGCGGGTAGGGACCGCCGTTGCCGGTACCGACGAACACGGTGTCACTTGGGGCGTCATAAGCGATCGCATCCCACGGGGTACCGCCACCGCCTATGTCCCATCGGCTCTTCGGATCCCAGGTCTTGATCGCCGCTTCGAGCGCCGGACTTTCTTGCGGACCTTTGGCGGGATCGTGCGGCACGGTGAAGAAACGCCATGCGAGCTTGCCGGTCTTGCGGTCGTACGCCGAGAGATAGCCGCGCACGTCCATCTCCGAACCGCCGTTGCCAATCAATACAAGATCGCCGGCCACTTCGGGCGCCCCTGTACTGG